>Ga0068856_100008188_pt1 | contig 10193 bp, 7 predicted proteins | sample KBSCornC62_FD_66595 | JGI IMG/M metagenome (GOLD analysis project Ga0068856, IMG submission 66595) | Corn rhizosphere microbial communities from Kellogg Biological Station, Michigan, USA - KBS Corn C6-2 | ecosystem: Host-associated > Plants > Roots > Rhizosphere > Soil ... | reverse complement strand
GATCGGAGCGATCGCCGCCCATCACGCACCACCCTTTGAGTGGCGTAGGAATGTCGGCAAAACACGAGGTTCGCGATCGGCGGTGGGCTGCGGAATTCGGGCGCTGGCGCGCGCCGCCGATGCGGCGCGACGATTGGCCTGACAGGTGGCCGCACGGGTGGCCCGAGGGGTGGCCGGCGGCTGGGCGGCGCGAGGGCCGTCGTCGCGGGCACTCACCGGGCGTCCTCCCTCGCAGCTCGCTGGCCGGCCTCCTGCAGCCGGCGCCGCGCCATGCGGGCGTAGGCGCCGCTCAGCTCGACCCCGAGAAAGTCGCGGCCGTGCCGGGCGGCGACGATGCCGGCGGTCGCGGCCCCTGCGAAGGGGTCGAGGACCGTGCAGCGCCCGCCTGGCTCGTCGTGCTCGCAGCTCGCCTCCCAGCCGACCGTCTGGCGCCTGACTTCGACCCGCCAGTGGCCGACGCCGGTCGCTTGCAGGGCGCGGCCGGAGTGCAGTTTGTCGGCCTGGGTCCAGCTGCCCCTTATCTCCCGCTCGCCGTCGAGCAGCCGCCGCGCATCGACGATCCGCCGCCAGGGCGCGCCGCAAGACCGGCACGAGACCGGCGAGGAGCCGGCGAGCAGGCAGGGCTCGACCAAGGCCTCGGGGAAGGTCGCGAAGTGCGCCTCCTTGAAGCACTGAGTCGGCACCGTCCAGACACTTCGCCGGTTGCGCCCAGCGCCGCCGACCCACTCAAAGTCCTGGCCACGCGCCTCCTCGGCGCCGCCGTAGCTGAGGCGCTCGGGTCGCTTGTAGCCGTTGCCCGAGCGGCGGCCCTGATCTCCTTCGCGGACCGCCTCGGCGTCGTAGAAGTAGCGCCGCGAGGGGGCGAGGAGGAAGACGAACTCGTGAGCGCGGGTCGGGCGATCGGTGACCGACTCGGGCATCGCGTTGGGCTTGGCCCAGACGATGTCGGAGCGAAGCCACCAGCCGTCCGCCTGCAGGGCGAAGGCGACCCGCCAGGGGATGCCGAGGAGATCCTTCGGCTTCAGCGCCTGCGGCACACTCGCCGGCAGCGGCCCGCCGGGCTCGCCGCGCTTTCGGTCGCGCACCTGGTGGGAGCGGTTGGCGGCGAAGCTGTCGCCGAGGACGAGCCACAGCGTGCCGTCGGAGCGCAGCACCCGGTGCACCTCGCGAAAGACGGCGACGAGATGGTCGACGTAGAGGTCGGGATCTGGCTCGAGGCCGAGGCAGCCCTTCCAGGCGCCACAGCGCCGGCAGAAGCAGCCGCCCTGAAGGCCGGCGGCTCCCTGGCGCCCATCGCGACCGAGCCTGGCGCGCGAGCGGCTCTCCTCACGGGGCAGGAGGTCCGACCGCCGCCCCCGCTCGCCGGAGCCCCAGCGGTGCCGGCAACCCGGATCGCCGCCCCATACCCTCGGCGCCACCCCGTAGTCGCGAAGGCCCCAGTAGGGCGGGCTGGTGATGCAGGTCTGAGCGAGCCCGTCGGGCAAGCCCGCCAAGACGTCGAGGGCGTCGCCACGAAGGACGCGGGCGCTCGCTTCCCCGCGCGCGGGCGGAGGCGCGGCCCCCTGCCGCTCAGCCACGACGCTCGCCTCCCCGAAGCGTCGGGCGCATCGCCTCGGCCAGCACGCGAGCGGCGAGTGGCGGCGGCACGGCGTTGCCGACCTGGGCAAAGCGCTGCGAGCGAGTGCCCTGCCACGGGTAGTCGTGGCGGAAGCCCTGCAGGACCCCCGCCTGCTCGACGCTGACGCGGACGGGCCTGCCACGAACGATCTCCGCCCGGCGCCCGCAGCGCGGCCAGCTACCCGGAGCGGTGATGCGTGGGTCGCCGAGCAGGGTCGTCGCGGGACGGCGGCGGGTCCAATCCGGCGAGGACTCGATGCGCCAGTTGCACGAGCCGACATCGACGACCTCGGAAGGGGAGTCCAGCGAACGGCCGGGGCGGGCGCCATCGCGGCGAAGCCGGGCCGGGGCGCGCCGCCGGCCGAGAGCCTCGGCCATGCTCTGCCAGCGCGGGAGGTGGGCCTCGTCCTCGCGCGCCTTGTGGCGGCGCGGGTCGAAGGAGCGATGGGTCGGCGCGGGCAGCTCGACCGCGCCGTCGAGGGAGGCGAGGAGGAAGGCGCGCTTTCGGACCTGGGGCACGCCGAAGCACTCGGCCGACTGCAGGCCGACCGCGCATCGATATCCGTGGGCGCCGAGCAGCTCGGCGAAGACGGCCCACAGCTCGACGACGGCGGGCACCTGCTCCATCGCCAGCCACCGAGGCCGAGCGGCTATCGCCCAGCGCAGCGGCTCCACGGTGAGAAGCGAGCGCTCGTCCTGGCAGCGCACCCGATGGCGTGCGCGCGAGTCGCGCCCCTCGTTCAGCTCGCGGGCACAGGAGAGGACTCTTGGCTTGTCGAGCTTGCCGAGGCCCTTGCCAACCTTCGAGTAGGCCTGGCAGGGCGGCGAGGCGACCAATCCCCAGGCCTCTGAGAAGTCGGTCGGGTCGAGAGTCGCGACGTCGGCGAGAAGCCGCTCGTGTCCGGCGGCCCGTCCGGTCGCGCAGGCGATCGGGTCCGAGTCGATGCCGCGCGCCCGGTAGCCGAGCCCGCGAAGGCCCTCGCTCCATCCTCCCGGCCCCGCGAAGAGGTCGAGGATGAGGTGCGCCCCCGAAGACGACGACATCAGCTCACCTCCTCCTCCGCGCCCTGCTCGTATTCGACGATGCGGCGGCCGATCCACTCCGCGATCTGCGGCAGGAGGGCGTTGCCGAGGGCGGCAAGGCGGTCCACCCGAGCGGGAACCCCATCAGCCACTCGACCCACGTCGGGTTCAGCGCCCCAGCCCTCGGAGGCGGGGAGCCGCCGTGCAGATCCTGCCGCCGCACCGCCTCGCGCAAGGTTCGCTGCGCCTTCGCTCCGGAGGGCCGCTGCCCGCTCAGGATCGTCTCGTCGGGACTGATCCGCCCGCCCTTGCCGTCTGCGGCGTTCGGCGTCGGCCAAAGCTCCTCGCGCGCCACCGCGGTTGCGAGGTCGTCGCCTCCGCTTCCCCGGCGCTCCGCTCGCGCGAAGTCCGGCCCGCTCGGGCTCGCCTTCGGCGTTGGCCACAGCCGCGACTGGACAGCGCCCGAGAGCGTCTGCCGTCCCCGCCGGTTCTCCGGCCCGGGCGCCGAGGCATACCCCTTGCGGGCATCCGTCTCGGTCGGCGTTGGAAAGCTCTCCCGCTCCGCCTTCAGTACCGCCCGGCCCAGCTCGTTCCCGCTTGGACCTGGCCGGCGACGCTGGCCCCGCTTCGGCATTCCGTGCGGGGTAGGCCACGAGCCAGATCCGCTTTCGCAGGTGCGGTGCCCCGAACTCTCTAGCGGATAGGCACGCCCACTCCGCGTCATACCCAGCTTCGGCCAGGTCTCCGAGAACTCGGCCGACCGGCGCCCGGTCCCACCTCTTCCCCTTCCCGGTGAGGAGGGCGGGGACGTTCTCCACGACGACATAGCCGGGTCGAAGCTCGCGAACGATCCGGGCGAACTCGGACCAAAGACCCGAGCGGGCTCCGGCCAGCCCTGCTCCTCTTCCGGCGGCACTGAGGTCTTGGCAGGGGAAGCCGCCGCAGATGAGGTCGACCGGCGCGAGGTCTCCCGCGCCGACCTGGCAGACATCCTCGAAGCGCCGGGCTGCGGGGAAGTGCCGGGCGAGGACCGCCCGGCAGTACGGGTCGAGCTCGACCTGCCAGGCGACTTGCATCCCGGCCCTTTCGAGACCGAGGTCGAAGCCGCCGATGCCCGCGAAGAGCGACCCGACATTCACTCCCGACCTCCTGCGGCCTTCGCCGCCGTCGGTTCCATGCACGAGCAGGCACCCCACTCGCCTCGCTCGAAGGCGCCCGCGTCGCATTCGAGGCGTCGGCGGAAGCTGCGCAGGGTCAGGGGACGGGTGACGCCGCCGCGGCGGTCGCGCAGGATCGCCACGTCCTTGCCGAGCCGGCTCCGCAGCTCCAGCTCGCGGCGCTCGTGGTAGCGGTAGCGATCAGGATGCCTTCGCAGGAGGAGGGCGAAGGAGGCCTGACCTCCCTTGACGCAGAAGCCGCCACAGTTGTTGTGTGGGAAGCCTTCGCCGTAGAGGCGCGGCGGGCGCAAGCCTTCGGCGGTCATCCAGCCGAGGACGTCCTCTTTGGAGAGGTAGGGCTTCTCGCAGAGCGGCGCCTCGACCCGCCACGGCTCCCAGTGGCGCTGCGCGCGCTCGAAGCGGTGGGTCTCCGACCAGTCGTAGCCGATGACCGCGACCGTCTCGGCGGGATCGCGATGCTCCTCCAGCCAGCGGCGCATGAAGCGACGCTTCAGCACCGCCGAGCAAGGATCGACTCGCGTGTTGCCGAGATAGCGCACGTCGGCGAAGACCTGATGTGGGTCGCGGCCCTCGGCGATCCACTCCAGCGCCGGGCACCACCGGCTCGCCTCGGCGCCGAGGGCGAGAAGGTGCCGGCGGCGGTGGCGGCCTTCCTCGAGCGAGGGGATCGCCACGGTGCGTGCGAGGAGTTCCTGTGGGAGTCGGCGGCCGGTCAGGTTCGCCGCCGCCTCCAACACGAAGCGGTAGAGGTCGTCGTCCTCGATCAGGGTGTCGGCGAAGAGCAGCGTGAGCCCCTTGCGCCCGTGGTGGTCGACGACCCGCCTGGCCGCACCCCAGGAGCCCGCGCCGCCGCTCAGCATCACCACCCGCGAAGTCCGAACGGCGCCGCCTGCGCGCTTAGCCATTGGGCCCTCCGCTCGCTTCGAAGCGCGGCAGGTAGACGTGGCCGGTGTCGCGGTAGCGGCGCAGGAACGCCCGCCAGCCCCGGTGGGCGGCGGCCGTCGTCGGCGCGCGAACAGCGAGCACGGCTCGGCCTCCCCGCGCTCCGATCAGGCGGACGGTGAGACGGTCGCGCCGGTAGGGAACGTGCTGCAGGGCGCGATGCGAGCGCAGGGCCTTCGCCGCGCGGGCGGCGGCTGGGCTGCCCGCCTCGTCTTGGGGATCCTGCCGGGGGCGGTGAGCTGCGTTAGGGGCAGGCGGAGCAGCATCTGCCTGGGCGCCGCCGAAGGAGCGGGCCGCCTGCGGCTGTGTCGGCACGGCCTGCCGGCCGGGGGCCGCCGAGCGGCCAGGCTCGCCTGCCGCGAGGGCGAAGAGGGCGGCGAAGCCGAGCAGGATCGCGCTCGCGAAGACGACCACCGCACGGGCGGCCAGCGGGTCGAGCGGCCGGTCGAGCAGGAAGCGGAGCCGGTCGATCATCGGACCGCCCCTTCACTCGATCCCCCTACGCCGGGAGGTTGGGCGTAGCCGAAGACCGACGCCGGCTCGCCGCCTTCAACGGCCCGCGAGGGCAGGAACGGGCCGACGCGGGCGACGCGGTCGGAGTAGTTCCCGTCGATCGTCGTGATCTGCCCGCCGGGAAAGACGCGCTCGACGATCGCGATGTGGTCGCTCGCCTGCGGGCCGGAGCCGAAGAGGACGGCGTCGCCCGGCGCGGGCGTAGCGCTCGGCGGCAGGACCCGGGCGCCATTGGGCTGGGCCTGGGAGAACGGCGATTCGCCGGGAGCCGATTCGCCGCCCAGCGACGGCCCGCCTTCGTGGGCCTTCGCCCATTCGTATATGGACCCCGAGTAGGCGTAGGGGGCGGTGCCGCCTTTGAGCGGCACTCCCGCCTTCTCCCAGACCCAGGCGACGAAGAGCGAGCACCATTCGACGCACGGCCCGTAGGGGGTGCAGTTCGATCCCGGCGGGCTCTCGGCGCGCCCCAGCTGGCTCTCGGCGATGCGGACGATCTCGTTGCCGCTGGCGCTGCCCGCCGAGGAAGCAGAACCACACGAGCTGCCGCCACCGCCCGCGCCACCGCTTTCGGCCGCTTCGGCCCGCTTGGGGTCTTCGGGCGGCGGCGAGCCTTTGCCCCGGAACCCGTACTCGACGGCCCGGGCCATCACTTCGTCGGCGTAGTTGGCGACGCTGTCCCCGCAGGCGCCGTAGTAGCCACAGGCCGCCTGGCGATAGGCGGCGTAGGAGCCGCCTGCCGGCGGGGCGCCGAGATCCTTGCGCAGGATGCGCGCGGCGGTGAAGATCGCGTCGGCGGGGTCGAAGATGCTGGTTCGCCCGTCGCCGTCGCCGTCGACCTTGAAGCGTTCCCAGATCGTCGGCCCCGAGCCGGGGCTGCAGGCCGACCCCCGCACGTAGGCGATCTGCATCGGCCCCGCGCAGCCCGAGGCGCTGACTTCATGGCAGGCGCCCTGGCCGCACTCCTGGGTGCCGATCGAGGCGAGGAACGTCCAGTCGATGTCGATTCGCCGGCCCGCTTCCTGGTAGATGCGCAGGCGAGCGGGCGGGATCTCTTCGACCGCGGCTCGGGTCGCCGGGGTCGCCGCGAGGGCGCCGCCGCCTCCCCCGCCAAGGCAAGCCAGTTCGCCGCCGAGGATCGCCATCACCGTGCCGGCCAGCGTCGCCACGACGACAGCGGCGACGCCGCAGGCGCAGACGGCAAGGAGCGAGAGGCGCGAGCGCCGGCCGCTCATCGTGGGCCGCCTTTCCGCCGCCGGGGACGCCGCGGAGGACGAGTCTCCTCACGAGGAGGCGGAGGTGGCTCGGCCGGTTTGCGGCCTGGCGTCTTCTTCTTCAGTCGCCCGCGCTCTGCCCGCAGCTCCTCGCCGAGGCTGCCCCGCGAGTCTCGCGGCGACTCTTTGCGCACCGGCTCGACATCGCGCTGCGGCTGCTGTCGCTTTGGCCTTCGCTCGCTCGAGCGCTCCCCGGCGGACTTCTCGCCGCTTGCTTTTCGCTTGGGTTCACGATCGGGCTCGGGCCGAGCACGGGCGGAGCGCCTACCGGCTCCTTTGGCCGACACAGGCCCGGTGGCAGCGGTGTCCGAAGCGCCCGCCTGGACCGAGCGCGGTCGCGACCTCTGCGAAGGCTCGGCCTTCTTCTCGGCCGCGCCCGCCGGCTCGGCCGGCCCCCGAGCGTCGAGGCTCGGCTCGGCGCGGTCGACCGGGGCGCTGTGGGAGGTGCTGAGGCGCGGCGCGCCCGAGGGGCTCGGGCTATCGGACCGACTGTCGCCACGGGAGCCGAAGACGCCGCCGAGCAGACGACCCGGGGTGTGCATCGCCGAGCGCGCGCCGCGCCGCAACGGTCGCAAGGCCCGCCCGCCGACGCGGGCGCCCGCATAGATCGCGAGCAGCCGCACGGTCGCCTCGCGCCCCGGCGCCGCCGGTCCGGTGGCGATGCCGATCAGGCTCTCGGCCAGCGACTTTCGCTGGATGAAGACGGCCCAGAAGAAGAGGGACTGCAGGCCGAAGGACATCAGCCAGCCGAGCTGCGCGGTCGCGCTCTCAAGCGCCCCGCTGACCGCCAGGAGCGTCGCCAGGATCAGCGAGTAGGCGGCCTTTCGCAGCAGGTAGCCGGCGAGCTTCTCCAGCCATCCTTTGAAGAAGGCGTGCCCCCGACCGGGGATCGCCGCGGCCACCAGCGCGACCGGCGCGAAGGCCAGCAGCAAGAGCAGCAGTACCTGGGCGAGGATGATCCCGACCGCGAGCGAGCCCAAGAGCAGGATCGCGCCGAGCTCGCCGAAGAACAGGACGCAGGCGAGGCCGAGGCGCTGGAACTGGCCGCCCTCCTCCATCGCGTCGGTGGCGGGCTTGTCGGCGACCCCCAGCCGGTAGCCCCGCCTTTCGGGGTCGGCTTCGGGAAGCTCGGAGCTATCGCCGTCGTTCAGCGCTTCGTACTCGGCGTTCCGTTCGTCCTGGCCTCCGGCGCCGAGGCCGAAGCGCAGGAAGTGCGAGCCGTACTTGTTCGCGTTGTTGACGCAGGTCTTGCCGTCCGCGGCGACCTCGGTGCCGTTCGCCAGGCGGCGCGCCAGCGCAGCGTCGCGAGCTGCGTTTGATGAGAGCGGCCTGACCGGCGCCGATTCGGGATCGGAGTCGCTCGACCCGGTGCCGTCGACCGCGCAGTGTTCGAGGCCGCCGAACTCGAGGACGACCCAGGGCTTGAAGACGAGCAGATCGAAGAGCTGGTTGGCCGCGTCGTCCCTCGCTCGCCCTCCGCCCGAGGGAGAGCCGTGGTCGGAGATCGAGAGAAACGCCTCCGACATCTGGTTGGTCAGCTTCGAGGCGGCACCAATGGTCGCTCCCGGCTGCACGACGAAGAAGAGCGCGAGGACGACGTAGAGGAGCGAGAGCGCCAGTGCCCCGGCCGTCTCGGAGTGGCGGCGCTGCACCAGCGAGCGCCACATCGCCCAAAGGCCGGCGATCGTCACCGCGAGGACGAGCCAGGGGGCGCCGAAGACGTTTGCGTAGATCGAGTGGATCGCCTGGGCGACCGGCCCCAGCGCCCCCGCCCCGTCGGTCGCCTGTGAGCCGTTTACGAGATCGAGGCTGAAGGCGAAGCTGAAGAAGGTGATCAGCAGGTTCGCCAGGAAGCTGGTGAGCAGCCAGAGGATCGAGGCGAGGAAGTAGGCGATCATCGGCGGCACGCCGGAGACGTCGACGCCGCCGGTCAGCGAGGCCGAGACCGCGTCGAAGTGCTGGTCGAGCGAGTAGTTGGTGAGCGGGTAGCGGCCGAAGAGGCCACCCGAGCCGAGCGGCGAGGCCGGGCCGACGTTGCTCCAGACGTCCGTCGCCGCGCCGGCGAGCGGGTGCGCCGCCAAGATGATCGGCACAGCGAACCCGAGCCCGATCAGCACGGCCCGCAGCCAGCGGCGCATCCCCAGGGCCTTCACGCAGCCACCGCCTTCGGCGTGTTGTCGAGCGCCGCCAAGAGGTCTCCGAAGACGAGGTCGATCTGCACCTCGCCGACCCGCCCGTCGAGGTCGCGCATCAGGCAGAGGCCCTGGCGGTATTCGGTTATCCGATTGGCGAGGGGCGCTTCGGAGTCGAGGCCGACCTGGACGAGCCCCATCCGCGCCTCCGCCTCGGTCTCCTGGCCGAAGAGGAGGTAGACGCCGAACAACTCGGAGAGATCACCCAGGTCGGCAAGGCGCTGCGTCGCCACCAGCACGGTCGCGTTGAAGGCGCGGCCGAGCCGGATCACCCGGTTCAGAAGGGCGCGGCCCTGAACCGAGCTGAGGAAGAACCACGCCTCGTCCAGCAGCACGATCTTGTGTCGTTGGCGGTTCGTGCTGACGAGGCGCAGAGCCTGGGCCGCGACCAGGGAGAGGGTCGCGACGGAAACTCGCTCCCGACGGGAGTAGGTCTCCCGTGAGGCGCCGGGGTCGGGCAGCGAGAGGCCCGGCGTGCGGATCGTGATCACCGAGGCCTCGCTCGCCGCCGGCTGCGTGCCCTCCCGGCTGCCCGGCGCGAAGCCGAGCCGCGCGAGGCCGAAGTCCGAGAGGACGTCGAGCGCCTCACCGGCCTCGCGCGCAGCGTCGACCTCGCTGCGCCGCAGCCGCTCGACGACGCACATCAGACTGCGCTCGCCCGCTCGCACGGCGTCGCGCACCGCTCGGTCGACCGCGTTCTCCCAGGCCGGCGGCGGGTCGCGCAGCAGCTCGATCAGGTAGCTCGCCGCCAGCTCCTCGCGCAGCTCGGGCAGGCCGATCGCGAGCGGATCGAGCTTGCCGCGGTGCTCGGGGTCGCCGGAGAGCTCCAGCACCTCGACCTCGCCCGCCAGCTCAGACACCCGGTCGAGGCCGTGGTCGGGCTTGGGATCGAAGTCGACGACGAGCGAGCCGCGCCGCTGGGCGGCGAAGGCGATCGCCTGGGCGGCGATGGTCTTGCCAGAGCCGAGCGTGCCGGCGAGCAGGACGCCTGAGGGGCGCGCGGTCCGCGGCGCCTCGGTCGGGTCGTAGCGAACCGGCCGGCCCTGGGGGGTGTGGCCGAGGTAGATGCCGTCGGGGGAGCCGACCTCTGAAGTTGCAGTGGGGACCATCGCCCCGAACTGCTCGACCGTCATCTGCTGGCGGTAGTCGGCCACCTGCCCGTCGCCGGGCTGGGGGAGGTGGTCGGCGAAGAGCGCGTGCTGCAGGCCGCGGGGGCGGTGAAGAGCCACCTCGCCGAAGCGCTCGCGCAGCGCGGTGACCCGCCGCTCCAGCTCGGCGCGGTCGGGGGCGCCGACCGCGAGCGAGAGCGAGGCCCGCAGCATCGGCGGATGCGAGGAGGATTGAAGGATCGCCTCGTACTCGCGGGCAAGCTCGCGGTCCTCCTCGGCCAGCACGCCAGGGCCGCTCGCTCCCTCGAGCTGCTCGCGGTAGGCGTGCTCGACGTCGAGGATGCGCTT
>Ga0068856_100008187_pt1 | contig 10194 bp, 11 predicted proteins | sample KBSCornC62_FD_66595 | JGI IMG/M metagenome (GOLD analysis project Ga0068856, IMG submission 66595) | Corn rhizosphere microbial communities from Kellogg Biological Station, Michigan, USA - KBS Corn C6-2 | ecosystem: Host-associated > Plants > Roots > Rhizosphere > Soil ... | reverse complement strand
CCGGCCAGGACGGTGATCCACGCCAGCGCGTGCCACACCCCGCTGCCTTCCCCGTGACGTCCGATAAACATGCATCCCCCTGACAGCCCGCTTTGGGCCGCCGGTCGTCTAGTTGGACAAAGGAACTTCGTAAGTCTGCAATTGCGTGCCGCGGTAAACGTCCACGGCGGCCGTGGTCGGTTTGACGATGACCGGCGCGGGCAGGACCGGCGCCGACGTCGCCGGCTTCGGCGCCGCCAGGGTTGTGCCGCTGAGGTCGCTCAGCGACACGCGCTGCGTCGCTTCGTCGGTGTTGGCGGCGACCTCGCGCAGGGCGAGCGACAACTGCCCGACCGATGCGGCGAGCGTCAGCTTCTGTGCGTCGACCGTCGAGACCTCGACCGTGACGGACTTCGCGACCGTGGGGTTGTCCTTCTTGTCGTCGGCGATCTGGTCGACGGCGAGGACCTTGATGTTCTGCAGCAGCACGTCGACGAAAGCCTGGTTGTCCTGCGTGCGCGACAGCATGACGTCGACCCGGTCGCCTGGCAGCACGAAACCCGCGACGCCCTGGACATCGTTGACGCGGATGGACACGGCCTTCATGCCGTCGGTGAGGACCGCCGAGAGCGTCGCGCGCTGGCCGGGGCCGGTGATCTTCCAGTCGAGGATGGGTTCATTCGCGCTCATCGCGGCCAGCACCTGGCGGTCGCCGAGCTTGGTGTTGAGCAGGTCGGACGTGTGATGGAAGGCGCCGGCCGGCAATGCGCCGGCGGTCCACGGAATTTCGCGGAGATTGTCGGTGGTCAATCGATCGCCGAAGCGCAGCGGTGCTGCGGCCACAACCACCATGTCTTCGGCGTGAGTATCAGCGCTGATGACCGCTGCCTCCGGCTGGCGGGTACTGAGCCAGAAATTCGAAAGGAAGACGGCCATCACACCGAACAACACGGCGAGACCGACCATCATGAGTGTGTTCGCACGCATCTAACTAGTCCCGACCAGAGGGATGGAAGGTTTGGCGGGCACCCAGCGGCGCCCGCCAAAATATCACGTACCAGTACCCGCGGCGGCATTGCAGGTGCCGGAGGTGCCGGCGGTGGTGGTAGCACCGTGGCCGTTGAGGTCCGAGCACAGGGTGGTGAATCGGCCGTTAACCCAACCGCCAATGGCGATCACAGTAGTAATTGCCGCTACGGCGATGATTCCGACCAGGATCGCGTACTCGATCATGGCGGCACCGTCCTCCTCTTCGCGGAAGCGGCCGGCGATATTCGCAAGCGTCTTCATGTGAATTCCCTCAAAGCACCAAAAACAGACGAGGTGGCGCGTGGAGACCATCCCCAAGTCCCCTGTCTAGGAAAAATTAGTATTTTGTTAAGAACTTGTGAGTCAACGCGACTTTGCTGATTCGATTGAGTAACAAATGACGACATCGGTAGGTCGTGCGGACAAGGTCATGAAAAACATGCCAAATTTTCGGTTAACCAGGCGATCAGATTGGTCGTTACGTCAGTAAGCACGACTTATATAGTCTGATATGTCGCTCGACGTCTTCAACTTTTGTGTAATATAACTGTAGAGACGAAAGTCTATATTGGTAATGGCGACTTTGGTCTGTTGCGCACTTTAACCCGACCTCTCACTGTAAAGAGGGGAGTGAAGCTCAAATGCTCGGGCGCTTCAGCAGCAGAACGGTCCAGGCGGTCGACGCCCTGCCGACGGCGCCGGTGCCGTTGCGGCCGGCCGATCCCGGCGAGGCGCGGCCGTTGCAGCCGCAGCCTCCGCAGCTCCAGCAATCCGACCAGTACCTGAAGCTCAAGGTCGAGCTCCACCACCACCTGATCGACCGCTTCAATCTGACGGTGATCGAGCAACTGAACGCCGCCCAGTTGCAGGAACAGATCCGGCCGATCGTGCGCGACTATGTGCGCGAGCACGCCGTGGCGCTCAACGCATCGGAGATCGACACGCTCGTTTCCGAGACCGCCGACGAGATGCTCGGGCTCGGGCCGCTCGAGCCGCTGCTCGCGGACGACAGCATCTCCGACATCCTGATCAACACGCATCGCAGTGTCTATATCGAGCGCGAGGGCAAGCTCGAGCCGACGGCCGTCCGCTTCAGCGACGAGGCGCATCTGATGCGCATCATCAACAAGATCGTGGCGGGCGTCGGCCGCCGCGTCGACGAGAGCTCGCCGATGGTGGATGCACGGCTGCCGGACGGCTCGCGCGTCAACGTCGCGATCCGCCCGGTGTCCATCGACGGCCCGCTCGTCTCGATCCGAAAATTCGCGCGGCGGCCCTACACGCTCGAGCGGCTGGTGAGCTTCAACTCGATCCGGCCGGCGATGGTCGATCTGCTGCGCATCGCCGTGCAATCGAAGCAATCGATCCTGGTGTCCGGGGGCACCGGCAGCGGCAAGACCACGCTGCTCAACGCGCTCTCGAACCATATTTCAGAGCGCGAGCGGCTGATCACCATCGAGGATGCTGCCGAGCTGCAATTGCAGCAGCCGCATGTGGGGCGGCTCGAGACGCGGCCGCCCAATGTCGAGGGCAAGGGCGAAATCCGCCAGCGCGAGCTCGTCAAGAACGCGCTGCGCATGCGGCCCGACCGCATCATCGTCGGCGAGGTGCGCGGTGAAGAGGCCTTCGACATGCTGCAGGCGATGAATACCGGGCACGAAGGCTCGATGACGACCATTCACGCCAACTCACCGCGCGACGCGCTGTCCCGCCTCGAGCAGATGATCGGCATGGCGGGCATGCCGATGTCGCAGGAGAGCATCCGGGGGCAAGTGGCGTCGGCGATCGACCTCGTCGTGCAGACGCAGCGCCTGTCGGACGGCGGCCGCCGCATCGTCAGCATCGCCGAGATCACCGGCATGGAGGGCAATGTCGTCCAGATGCAGGAGATCTATCGCTTCGTCCGCACCGGCACGGGGCAGGGCGGCGCCGTCGAAGGTGCGTTCCGGGCAACGGGCGTACGCCCGCGCTTTGCCGCCGAAGCCGAGGCGCTTGGCCTGCCGTTCGCGGCCGACGCGTTCAATCCACAGGCGGCGCTATGATCATCCCGCCGGAAACGCTGCAGTATGTGGTCTACGCGCTGGCGGCAGCGTCCGCGATCCTCGTCGTCGAGGTGCTCTACCTCCAGTACGTGCAGCGCCGGAACAAGCGCGCCATTAACCGGCGATTGCGCGTGTCCGCCGAGAGCGACGGGCATCCGCAGGAGGGACTGAAACAACTTCTGCAGGAACGCGGCCTGACGGAGTCCGGCGACTACGTGCTCGGCCTCATCTGGCTGAACCGGCTCTATGCGCAATCGGGGATACGTGGCTCCCCGGTGGCTTACCTCGCGCGCTTTGCAATCGCGGGCGTCGTGATCGCGGGCGTACTGCGTCTGCTGGGGGCTTCGCTGCCGGCGGTGCTTATCGTGTTCCTGGTGATCGTCCTGCTGTTGCCGCTGTGGTGGCTGCGGCGATCCCGCACCCGGAGGCTGCGTACCTTCGAGCGGCAGCTTCCCGACGCGCTCGATATGATGGTGCGGAGCCTCCGCGCGGGCCATCCGATGTCGGTCGCGGTCGGACTGGTCGGTCGCGAGCTCAGCGATCCGATCGGCACGGAATTCGGCATCGTCTTCGACGAAGTGAGCTTCGGCGCGCAACTTGAAACCGCCATCGCGCGCATGGCCGAACGGGTTGGATTCGAAGGCCTGCAGTTGCTCAGCGTCGCGCTCAGCATTCAGTCCAAGACCGGCGGCAACCTCACCGAGATCCTCGGCAATCTGAGCCAGGTGTTGCGCTCCCGCATGGTGTTGCGCCTCAAGGTGCGTGCGCTCGCGAGTGAAGGCAAGATGTCGGCCATCCTCATGTCGATCTTCCCGATCGCCATGTTCCTGATCCTCCAGCTCATCGCCCCCAGCTACTACAACAAGATCTGGGGCGACCCGATCGTCGTACCGGTCATGGTGGGCTTCGGCCTGTGGGCGCTGCTCGGCGACTTCATCATGTACCGCATGGTCAACTTCGATTTCTGAGGGACCATGACCGATTTCATCGCCACCCTGATCAACGGAAACCAGCTCCCGCTGCTGATCTCGGGGTCGGTGTTCGTTGCCGCGGTGCTGATTTTCCTCGCCTTCGCCTTCCTGCTCGTTCCGGTGATTGAAACACAGCGCCGACTCGACCAGGAGCTGACCGCGTCCGGATTTGGCGGCCGTCGCTCCATGGGTGCACAAGCGCAAATCCGACGCTTGTCCAGCTACCGGCCGGTCGACGCCTATTTCAAGGGAGTCGAACGTGGCGGGGCGCAGCCCGACGCGATCGAGAAGCGGCTGTTCGAGGCCGGCTTCTACGGCCGCTCGGTCGTCATCATCTACAATTTGTCGCGGCTTGCGATCGTCGCGGTGGGGTTCGTCGCGATTTTCGTGCTGGCGTCGACATTCCTACCGCGCGGACTCCCGTTCCGGCTTCCCGTCGCCATCTTCGGATCCCTGCTTTTCGGCGTCGCGCTGATCGTGGTTCCGTCGATTGCGCTCGACTTCTACGCGCGAGGTATCAAGGAAAGCTACCGGCGGTCCTTTCCCGACTTCATGGACATGATGATCACCTGCGCCGACGCCGGCATGAGTCTCGAGGCGGCAGTCGAGCGCGTCAGCAGCGAATTTTCGTCGACGCATCGTCATCTCGGCGTGCAGCTCAGCATTCTGACGCTTCAGATACGGGCCGGCAAAGCCCTGCGGGATGCTCTGCGCGAGCTCGCCGACCGCATCGGCCTCGAGGAGGCGAAGACACTTGCCGTCCTCTTCCGGCAGTCCGAGGAGCTCGGAACGAGCCTCGTCGACGCACTGCGGGTCTACAGCGCGGAAATGCGGACGCAGCGCATTTTGCGCGCCGAGGAAAAGGCCAACTCCCTGCCGGTGCGCATGGTCCTGCCCCTCGGACTTTGTGTGTTCCCGGTGGTGATGATGATCGTCATGCTGCCGGTGATCATCCGCATGAAGGGGGTGTTCTTTTGATGTCCAGCCGCCCGAGAGCGCCAGCCCTTGTCCGCGGATTAGGCGCGGCCGCGCTGGCTGCGACGATCCTGAGCGGTTGCAGCTCGTTGGGAGGCAGCTTCGGCGAAAACGCCAGCGCATTGCCCGAGCCTCCGCAACTCCAGTTCGTCGCCGCCGACCAGGTTTTGCCCGATGCAAGGACCAACTTCGAACAGCACAACTACGGCTATGCCGCAGCCTACTACAAGCGAGCATTGGAGCTGACGCCGAACGACGAAGAGGCGCTGGTGGGGCTGGCCGCGTCCTATGACCGGCTGCGCCGGTTCGATCTGTCCGACCGTGTCTACGCGCAACTTCTCGTTGTCGACGGGGGAACGGCCCAATACTACAACAACGTCGGATATTCCTACATGCTGCGAGGTAACCTCGTGGCTGCCCGATCCAGCTTCCTCAGGGCCCACGACCTCGATCCGACGAGCCAGGTCGTCGACAACAATCTCACCCTTCTCGACGCATCCACTTCGGACTAGGCGAGATGTGGGCAGACGTCGCAAGCATCGTCGTAAAGGCCGGGATCATCATCATTCTCGGCTACATCGCGATCTCGGATTTCAATACCCAGAAGATCCGCAACCGGCATCTCGTGTTTCTGCTGATGGGATCGCTCGCGCTCTGCGCGATACGCCTGTGGGCAGGCGAAACCATGTGGTCGGTCCTGCAGGAGGCCGCCGTGGCCGCCGGTCTCTTCCTCGTCCTCTTTGTGTTCTGGATGTTCGGCAAGCTCGGAGCGGGCGACGTCAAGCTGCTGGTGATCGTTCCGCTGATCGTAGGGATCGACGGCAGCATGACCTTTGCCGTGGGGCTGCTCGTCTTCACGTCGATCATCTATATGCTGACCAAGTTCCCCATTCTGGTGCCGCAGCGCTGGTTCAAGACCTACCTTCTGGGTCTGGGCAAGACCGGGCGGATACCCTTCGGAGTGCCGATCTCTCTTGCTGCGGTCGTTGCACTTCTGGTTCCGATCGCCATCAGCTACGCACCAAACAGCGTCCGAAACGAACAGATGACGACTTTGGACTTCAACGCCCTCGGCCGGTAGCTCTGGGAGGTCTGGGCGACTGGACTTGTTCCGAGCGCAATAGAGGACAGCCTTTGACGGCGAGGGCCAAAAAACTGCCGTCTGTTCTTCCCGGGCCGCATCCTGTAACTTCCCGCGCCATCGTTGAGGGGTAGTCGTGGCTCCCAGGCTTTTTCTTCGGGGATTGGCGGCAATAGCGGCGGCGGTTGCCTTTGCGGGCGCTCCGGCCCTCGCGAGCACGATGCCCTGGCAGCTGAGTTCGGTACGCGGCCTTGTCGTCTACCTCCAGGACGGTAAGTGGCAGGAGCTCGATCCGAGCCAGAGCCTCGGCTCAAAGACCCTGCGGACGCTGCGCAGTGGCCATGTGAGCGTCGAGAGCAAGAACCTCAAGATTGATGTCGGGCCGAACTCTGCGCTGAAGTTCAGCCCGTCCCCCGACGGCGCCTCCGCCTCGATCGACCAGTATGAGGGCAGTGTTAGCGTGTCGATGGAACAGGAGAATATTCCGGCCCCGCTGGTGCTTCGCGTGGGCAAGATCACCCTCTCCCGGATCGCGGGCGACATCGAGGTGTCCGTTGCAGACAAAGCGGTATCCGTGGTCGTCAAGAGTGGCAGCGTCTCGGCTGCGTTGTTCGGCGCAAAGCCGGTGCAACTTGTCGCCGGAGACTACGAGACTGACGCGACCGGGGCTGCGTTGATCGCCGATACCTCCAATGGAGACGCCGTTGCGACCCAGGACACGGCAGGCGCGACCGGCCTGTCGAATGACAGCGGCCCAGGTCCTGTCGGGAAGGGCAACAGCAACAGCGGAGGCAATGGCAGCGGGACCGGTGCGGCTGGGAACAGCAGCGGCGGCAACGGCAATGGTAGCGGCAACAACGGCGGCAGCAACAACGGCGGTAACGGAAATGGCAACGGCGGCAGCAACAATGGTGGCAGCAACAATGGTGGCAGCAACAACGGGCACGGGGACGGCAAATCCAAGAGCTAGCTGTCCCGCGACATAGCCTGCTTCTCCGTGCCGGTCCGCCTCGTCATTGTCGACGACCATCCGGTCTTGCTCAGGGGCCTGGCTTCCCTGCTTGGTTCGGAACAACGCTTTAGTGTTGCCGCGACCGGGATGACGTCCGATGAAGCCGTCAGGCTCGCCGATGGCATACGTCCGGATGTGATGGTCCTCGACCTCAGCATGCCCGGGAACATCTTCAAGGCGATCGACACCATTTCGGAGCGGGTCCCGACGCTGAAGCTCGTCGTGTTCACGGCCTATGCCAGCGTCGATCTTGCCTTGCGCGCATTCTTTGCCGGGGCCCGGGCCTTCGTCGTGAAAGGCCAGCCGGCAAACGAATTGTTCGATGCGATCGCCGCCGTCCAACGCGGCGAACTCTTCGTCTCGCCTGAGTTCGCGCCTCGATTGCTTCGCGGCTTCAGAAACCAGGCGCGGCGAGCATCCGAAGCGGCCGTCGAGTTCGGCGCGCGGGAGCAGCAACTGGCGGATGCGCTGCGCAATGGCCAGACCGCCGCCGACATCGCCGACCGCCTGCAATGCACGCAAAAGGTCGCCGGCCACTACCTCGAGTTTCTTGCACGCCGACGGCGTGCTGTCGCCCGGCCCGACTTTCCGCCGGAGGTCGATGCCGATGCGGCTCGCACTAGGGTTCCTAAGGGCTAGGGCGCGCTTTTCGGTCGGGAACCTTGGCCTTTACCACCACCTGCGCGTCGCTCATCTCCACCACTAGGCTGCCGCCGACGGCTTCGACCCGAAGGTGCATTCCGCGAAGTCCGAGCTTGGGCCGAAGCGGGTCGTCGGCCGGCAAGGGACCACCGCGCCGGGCGTTGGAGATGATCACATCGATCTCGCCGTCGCGTCCCCAGGCGTTGACCGACTGCTCGAACCCTCCGGAATGACGGTAGGCGTTACTCAGGGATTCCTGGACGATGCGATAGAGGCAGACCTGGACGTCGGGCTCGACCACATGATCGACCGCATCCATGGCCGCATGCACCAGAGTGCCGGTGGCGCCTTCGTAGCGCTCGATCGCCAGCTTCAGTGTTTCGGCGAGCGTCAGGCCGGCGAGCTCGGGAAGGACGAGTCCCGACGAAATACTGCGCAATTCGGCGATTGCCTCGGCGGTGAGCTCGACGGCGCCATTCGACCTGGGCGCATCCACGGCATCGGGCGATTGCTGCGGCTGCAGGATGGCCAGGGTCAGGAGCTGCAGCGGGCCGTCATGGATGTCGGAGCCCACGCGCGCCAGCAGTTGCTCGTTGGCCTCGATCGCATCGATCCGCAGCTGCTCGGAAGTCAGGTGCAGGCTGCGGTTCTCATCCGACAGGCGCCGCGATTCGTCGAGATTGGCCGAAAGCTCACCGTTCTGCCGCCTGATCGTGCGGTCGGTCGAGGCCACGAAGGCGTAGAGGCCAGCTATCACTAGACCTCCGCCGATCAGAACGATGGTCCAGACGGCAAACTGCGCACGGGCCTGCAAAGCAAGCAACGCTTTCGCACTATAGTAAAGGCCCGCAACTGCAAAAACGTCTTCCGTTCCGGGGCGGAGGAGGGGGGAGTAGAGCCGCAGCAGCGAGATCGTATGGCTGCCGAGCGGTCCCGCAACCTGGAGCGGCAAATCCACCAGGTCGCTTGAGGTAGTGCCGGCAATCGCGGCCTGCAATTGTACATCCGAGACAGTATCTACGACAGCGTCGGATACCTCGTAGAGCAACGTTCCATCCAGATGGAAGATGCGGATTTCGACCAGAGGTGTGGTCTGCGCGTCGCTGGCAATATCAAACAAATCATCCAGTCGTCGCTTGTCGCCTTCGGTCAGAGCCCGACCGGCAACCATATCGGCGATCGAATTCGTCACCAGCGAATCGAGGCTCGCCGCCGCGGTTTCGGCTACGCCTCGCGTGATGCTGCTGCGGACATAGTATGAAACCGCTTCGCCGAGCAGCAGCATGGCGAGGCCCGTCACCACCACCGACATGATGAGGAACCGCGCCGTGAGACCGGATGGCACGATACGGCGAGCGAGCCGAACAGGGCGGTCCCATGGGCTGGCAGGCGCACTCAAGACAAGCCTGACTCCACGAGCTTGAGCGACGCCAACTCGGCGCGACTCGAAACGCCGAGCTTCCGAAACATGTTGTTGAGGTGCACCTTCACCGTGCCCTCCGATAGGTTCAGGGCGTAGGCGATCTCCTTGTTGGAACGGCTGTTCTGCACGAGACGCAGCAATTCGATCTCGCGCTGCGTCAGCGACGAGAGGCGCGATTGCGAGAGCTGATTTTTCACCTCCTGCCGTTGGACGGCGGCCAGGGCGTCTGCGGCAATCCACTTCCTTCCGGCAAGGACTCTTTCGAGGCAGGTCGTCAAGACCTGTGGAGCGGCGTCCTTGAAGAGCAGGCCGGCGGCCCCCGACGTCACCAAAGCGTGGATGTCCGCATCGCTTGCGGCCGCCGCGAGGATCACAATCGGCGTGGACACATGCAGCTCCGCGGCCCGCTGCAGTACCGCCAGCCCGTTGTGGATGGGCATGTTGAGATCGAGCACGGCGACGTCCGGTGTCGTTCGCTGCAGCTCGGCGAGCGCCGATGCGCCATCCGCTGCGGTCGCCACGACCCGGAACTGTGGGTTCTCGGCGATGAGCGCCTTGAGGCCGCCCAGAACCACGGGGTGATCGTCGGCGATCAGGACCGAGTATGTCACGTGACGGTGTCGTCTGTGCTGACGAGGGACGAGACCACATCCCGCAAGGCCGCCTGTCGCGACGAGACCCAGACCGCAAGCTGCGCGATCCTAGGCCGCATTCCGGCAGGGGCTTCGCGCTCGAGATTGGCCAACTCGATTCCGAGCACCGTCAGATCCTGCAGAATGCCGTCGTGCAAGAGCTGCCCGATCGCCTGCCGCTCAGCGATCCGCGCCTTAAAAGGGCGGTTGGATGCGGTAGCCTCGGCCGGACGACGGTCAGTTGGCAAGCATGCCCCCAAGCAATTGACAGCGGGCCGCCAAATAAAACGACCCTTCGCAATCCCTTTCATTTAGCGCGGATGGCCAGCCGCGTGAACGGGGCGACTGCGCTGTCGTTAAATGCAGATCGGCAATCCGCTTCGAATGCAGTATCGCGGAGGATAGCTG
>Ga0068856_100008183_pt1 | contig 10195 bp, 4 predicted proteins | sample KBSCornC62_FD_66595 | JGI IMG/M metagenome (GOLD analysis project Ga0068856, IMG submission 66595) | Corn rhizosphere microbial communities from Kellogg Biological Station, Michigan, USA - KBS Corn C6-2 | ecosystem: Host-associated > Plants > Roots > Rhizosphere > Soil ... | reverse complement strand
AGAGATCGTGTTGTCTTTCGTTCCAGAACAGCATATTGAAACTGTCGAATACCTTTTCCGCTCGTTGTTTGAAAAACGTAATTTCTTCTGCCGCGCCGGTGAGCTTGTAGAAATGTTCCATGATGCGGAGTGCATTGTACCAGAGCGCGTTGATCTCTACCGGCTTTCCATTGCGGGGCGTCACGACCCAGTCGCCAACCTTTGCGTCCATCCACGTCAGCTGCACGCCTGGTTCGCCTGCACTTAGCAACTCGTCTTTCGGATCGACATGAATGTGATACCGCGTGCCGCGATAGTGCCAGTGAATAATGTCATGCAGAACCGGCAATAATTTTTTTACGAATGCAAGGTCGTCTGTGTATTTATGATACTTGTAGATCGCCTGAAAAAACCACAGCGTGGCATCAACCGTGTTGTATTCGGGTGCCTCGCCGTAATCCGAAAATCGATTTGGCAACATACCGTCGCTCACACTTTCGGCAAATGACTTCAGAATATTTTTAGCATCGTCAAACCGCCCGGTGACCATGCATATCCCCGGAAGGGAAATCATCGTATCGCGCCCCCAATCGGAGAACCAGTGATACCCGGCAATGATGGAGGAGAGTTTGCCGCGTTTTACGACGAACTGATCCGCGGCCAGCACAAGTCTTTTTAGAATTTCGTTCGGTGAAAAATTATGAACAAGCTTTTCACGTCGTCGATGCTCCTGTTTAAAAAGTTTAAATGCATCGCGGCCAGCTGGGTTTTCCGTAGACAAAATCACACCGAGCTTCGACCCTTTTTTCAGGCTCGCTACAAATTTTCCGTGTGTATAGAGATCTTCCTGGTAATCGAGCCCGCGGCATTGCTCTTCGCTGTATTCAAAATCGTAGTACCAGTCTTTATGTTCTGTAAACTGCGCGCCAGGAACCGATATGAAAAATTCGGGGCAACCGTGATAGTTCACAGTTTGAAAAATTCCATCCTCAAAAAGATACTGCTGCCCGACCCCGTCATTCGCGCGTGACAGCGCATGAAAATCACGACTTGAATACAGCGGCATCAGCTCCAGTGTGAACGCGCCCGGTGCATCTACGACCTCGTATACAATGACGGTCGTATTTTCGCCATGAATCGCGGCAATCGTTTTTTTTAACCGGATATCCCCGACTGTATAATGCAACTCCGGGAAAAAATCACGCTCGAAACGAGCCAGGTGCAAATACCCTTGTGGATAAATCACTCCGGGATATTGGTTGGTGCCGAGTTCGGTCCGTTTATCATTCTCCACAATGGTTTCCTCAAGTTTTGACACGAGCACCATGCGCCCGACAGGCGGATGAGTCGCCGCTACCAACAGTCCGTGATATCGGCGGGAGTGCGCGCCTGAAACTGTATCACTCGCATATCCGCCAATACCATTGGTTTCAATCCATTCAAGGCTTCCGGAAAACGTAAAATCCCGAAGATTATCCGAGGTAAATTTTTGGTGTGCCATGGGTCAAGGGAGAGCAGTAAAGATACCCAAGAATCCATTTCAACGGAGTGTTTGAATGGTTTATTTATCGCGATAGCAGGAGCCTCTGACCTATTGAGCGACGAATTTCAAGACATGCTGTTCATCTCCACAAGTCACTTTTAGAAGATACAACCCGGGAGCGAGCGGATGGGGAAGAACAACTTCATAAGCATTATCCTGACCGGCAGTCAGACAATCACACCCGGAAGAGACAAGTTGTTTTCCATTGAGTTCCTCCAGTGAAATCTGTACAGTGTGGCTACGTTCCGTGCCCGGTATGTAAACATGAAACCGGTCGCCTGACGCCGGGTTTGGAAAAATTCTATAGTCGGCATTCTCTCGTGCAAAGTTCACCGGTACAGGGTTAAATTGTTTCGTGGTACCATCGAAATCTGTTTGTGACAACCGGTAATATGAAAGGCCTTCGTAGGGGTTCCGATCAACAATTTTGTAATTTTTTTCCAGGGTAGTACTGCCCGCTGCATTCACGGTAGTTATGGTTTCAAAGATGTGACCATCAACGGAACGCTCTACCGTAAAGTACGCGTTGTTTTTTTCGGATGCTGTCTGCCAGGTCAGTTCAACAGTATTCCCGGCTTGTTTCGCGTTGATAAATTCCAGCGTAACGGGTAATGCTGTGCGTGATTTGTTCGTTGTACCGATAGTAAAACGTCGCGTTCCCGTAAGGGCTGTAACGCCCGAGAAAGTAAACACTGTGCCGGAACCCGTTGGCGGACCGATGACACCACCTCCGGCCACTGTTTCGTCGGAAAACAACCCGTTGTTGTTGGTGTCGACGAGTAAACGAAGATCAGCTGCGGTAGAAGTTGGGTAACCCGAAAGGTCAACTTTGACATCGAAACTTGTGAGCGCGCCAATTGCTTGTCCCCGCCAAACACGTTGAACACGCGCCTGGATAACACTTGGAACGTCGGTGGTGCTGGCCCATACGGAGGCTCCGTCATGCCCCCAAAAGAAGTATTCATTGTTATTTAATCCGACAACATTATTTACCTCGACAATGCCTGTTCCTTTTGAATCAAGTTGTTGGCTCGCGATTGACGTGCCTTGCCCGATTCCAGCCACATCAAAATCGTAATTTCCGTTTGCCGAGTTGTCGTTTGTGTAAAGGTCATTATTGACAAGTGTAAGGCCGTACTTCGCTGCCAGGTAGTTGTTAATAATGATCTGTTCTGCAGCGTTCAACACTTTGTTGAAAAGGATGACTTCAGCGATGGTAGCCTGTGAGTTAAGAGTAAACGAATTCCACCCTCCCACCTGCAATGCTCCTGCTCCACCCAATGTCGTATTTGGCGTACCCGTGAATGATGTCTTGGTTGTGGCGTTGTTATTATTTAAGTAAGTCGACTGAGTTCCGGATGTATAGGTGCACATGGCAATTTTTTGCGTGCCCGATGGTGTCCATCCTCCTGCAACATCCTGATCGTCGCCATAAAAGAAATTTCGTATACCATCCGGGGAAGTCGCGTTCGAACTCATGATCTTGAGTATCCCGTATGATTGATTCGTGTTCGACGTACCATAAAAGAATAATACGTCGTCGGAAGTTGTAGTCGGCGAAGAAGCGACGACAATTGCAGTGCGATCAGAACTTCCTGAAGGGAATCCGGAATCATTCCCCGCCAGGTATCCGACGTTATTAAAAGTAACTCCCGTCGCGGCGTAGTTTGCTACGCCTGTCGTATTTTGCGTAACCGTTTTTCCTCTTCCCGATTTATCGGACCAACTTGTTACAGCGGCTCCTATCGTCGGATTGCTATTGTCTGAATTGACACGTTTACTGTCGAGCCAAAATACAAGATTTGTTGCCGCGCCTGTTGTCCCGATACCGCCGGGACCGTCCTGCGGAAACACAACGGTGGGTAAAAAAAAGATTGTCGCAACGACAAGGGTCTTTGCGAGTTGATTTCTCACGATGGCCATACGAAACCTACTTAGTAAAAAAAAATAAAACCAGGCAAAGAGCCTTACACAGAGGGTTTTTTTTAAAAAATAAAGTTTACGCTTCTATAAAGATAAGTAAAATTACTTATATAAGGAAATTAATTACGTGAAAATCAGGCGAATCAGGCCAATAGTAGAGGGTTGGTCGCGTTTAGGGAAATACCTTACCTATGACCGTTCAGCGTTCGATTGGATTAGTTTGGCAACGAGTCCCGTCCAACCGGTCTGATGTGTCGCACCGATGCCGCGGCCGTTGTCGCCGTGAAAGTATTCATAGAAGAAAATGTAATCGCGGAAGTATTGATTCTGCTGCATTTTTTCGTATTGGCCGAATACCGGCCTGCGGCCGTTCTTGTCTTTTGTGAATATATTGATCATGCGTTCAGAAAGATTCATGGCGATCTCTTTTAACGTATGCATTTGGCCTGACCCCGTTGGATGTTCCACTTTAAAATCGTCACCGTAATAATGATGAAAGCGTTCAAGTGATTCGATGATCAGATAATTTACGGGAAACCAAATCGGGCCGCGCCAGTTTGAATTTCCGCCGAAGAGTCCTGTCTCGCTTTCGCCGGGAACATATTTCACGCTGAACTCGCTGCCATTCGCATACAGTGTATAAGGATTTTTTTCATGGATCTTCGACAACGCGCGGATGCCGAAGTCGGAGAGGAATTCTGTTTGATCAAGCATGCGCTTCAAGAGACATTTCATGCGATGCCCTCGTAACAGTGAAAGTAAGTGACGTTCGTTCCTTCCTTTTTCGCCCCAACGCGAAATCAACGCGGCGAGATCGGGCCTGCTATGCAAGAACCAGTCAACACGCGCGATGAATTCGGGCATTGTTTTGAAAATATCTTCCTCCAATACTTCTACGGCGAACAGCGGGATGAGCCCGACCATGGATCGTACTTTCATTTTTGTACGCTGCCCATCCGGTGTCATGAGAACATCGTAGAAAAATTCATCCTCTTCGTCCCACAAATTGATATTTTCGTTTGCGACATTGGCCATCGCGCCGGCGATGTACAAAAAATGTTCAAAGAATTTTGTCGCGAGGCTTTGATACGTGGGATTTTCTTTTGCGAGTTCGAGCGACATCCGCATCATGTTCAAGTTAAACATCGCCATCCAGCTTGTACCGTCAGACTGTTCAATGTAACCTCCCGTTGGAAGCACGGCGCTCCGGTCGAACACACCGATGTTATCCATCCCAAGAAATCCTCCCTGGAAAATATTGTTGCCATTGTAATCTTTTCGATTCACCCACCAGGTGAAGTTGAGCAGAAGTTTATGAAACACTTCTTCCAAAAATTTCCGGTCGCCCCGGCCATTATTCTGTTTCTGATCGATCTTATACACGCGCCACGTGGCCCATCCATGCACAGGAGGATTGACATCGCTGAAAGCCCATTCATACGCAGGAAGTTGCCCGTTGGGATGCATGTACCATTCCTTGGTCAGCAACAGCAACTGATTCTTTGCAAATTCCGGGTCGATCATGGCGATCGGGATGGTATGAAACGCGAGATCCCAGGCTGCATACCATGGATATTCCCAGGCATCGGGCATCGAAATAATATCCTTGTTACTCAAATGCATCCAATCCCGGTTGCGTCCAAACTTTCGCTCCGGCGGTGGGGATGGTTGCCCGGGATCGCCGTTGATCCATTCCCGCACATCGTAGAAATAAAATTGTTTACTCCACATCATTCCTGCGAACGCTTGTCGCTGGATGCTCTTTCGGTCATCATTTTTTACCGCCGCCTGAATCTCTCCGTAGAATTCATCGGCTTCCTGTAACCGGTACTTGAACAGCGCATTGAAGTCTTTAAAGGGCTCTGTCAAAAATTTCGCCGACAGACGGAGCCGGATCGTTTCTGATTTTCCTGCCGCCACCGATACCTCATAATTCAGCGTGGCCTTGGTTCCTTTATTGAAGTTTACAGCGTGTTGTGTATCGTTCACCAAAAATTCATTCACACCATCTTTGAAAAGCCCGGTACCGGGATAGTTATATAATTTGGCATGATTGGTTTCATTCTCACAAAACAGCGCCTGCGGTTTGCCCTCAAAAAATAAATAGCGATTACCCAGATCGCGATGAATTACCTGCAGGATTCCTTTATCATCTTTCACTATTTCGGGCCGGTAATTATCATACCCCCAGGACCAAGTATTCCGAAACCAAGCGGTTGGGAGAACATGGAGCGTCGCGTCGTCCGCACCGCGGTTTTGAATTGTGATCCTGATCAAAATATCCTCGACGTCGGCTTTGGCATATTCCACAAACACATCGAAGTAACGGTCGTCGTCAAACACACCCGTATCGGTGAGTTCGAATTCAGGGTCGAGCTTTGTTCGCTTTTTATTCTCGCGTACCAGGAGTTCATACGGAAATGCGTGCTGCGGATATTTATACAGCATCTTCATGTAGGAGTGCGTGGGCGTGCAGTCGAGATAATAATAATGTTCCTTGCAGTCTTCTGCGTGATTACCTTCATTACCGGTAAGCCCGAACATGCGCTCCTTAATGATCGGATCTTTTTTATTCCACAGTGCCACCGCAAAACATAGCAACTGTTTATCATCGCTGATCCCTGCAATACCTTCTTCGCCCCAACGGTAAGCATAGCTTCGTGCGGCATCATGCGACACATATTCCCATGCCGTTCCATTCGGGCTATAGTCTTCACGCACCGTTCCCCACTGGCGCTCCGTCAGGTATGGGCCAAATTTTTGCCATTCTTTTGTTCCTTTTTTCTGTTCGTTAAGCCTGATATGCTCTTGAGCCATGATGGTAGTTGAGTGGTTAAGTGTTTAGGTGTTTAAGTGTTTGGGTGTTTTTGTGAGTGTTGGTATTGTTCGAAGAACTCCTCCGGAGAAGTGCGCGGTGTTGAAGTTTTTGTACGTCTGCGTAATTAAATCGTAAATCGTAAATCGTAAATCGTAAATCGTAAATCGTAAATCGTAAATCTAAAATTAATATAAATCAACTACCCATTGTCTTCAAAGCCCGGATACAGCAACATTCCGCCGTCAACAAACAGCGTGATGCCGTTGACATAATCGGAGTCGTCGGATGCGAGCCACACGGCGGCACCGCCGATATCTTCCGCTTCGCCGATTCTTTTGGCGGGGATGAGTTTCAATAAATTATTGTATGCTTCAGGTGTTTGCCAGGCCGCATGGTTGATTGGCGTACGAATGGCACCAGGGCCGATACTGTTGACGCGGATTTTTTGAGGTGCATATTCCTGTGCAATGGTTTTCATCAGCATCATAATACCACCTTTTGAAGCTGAATAATTAGCATGGCCGGCCCACGGTATTACTTCGTGAACAGAGCTCATGCAAATTATTTTGCCCGCAGCCTTGGACCGCTCCGGTACAATTCCGCGTCGCAGAAACTCCCGAATTGCCTCACGTGCGCATAGAAATTGACCTGTGAGATTTACCCCCAGCACAAAATTCCATTGCTCAAGCGTCATCTCGTGAAACTTGGCATCGTTTTGCAGGCCCGCATTATTCACAAGAATATCAACAGTACCATACCGCTTTACGATTTGTGCGAACATGTTTACTACATCTGCTTCTTTACTGACGTCCGCCTGGATCACAATACCGTCACCCCCGCTATTCTTAATTTCTTCCAGCACCTTTTCAGCCTTGTTAGAACTGTTGGCATGATTTATTACAACAATGGCTCCTGCTGCTGCAAGGGCTTTTGCGACACCCGCACCAATGCCAGAACTGGCACCGGTCACTAACGCAATTTGTCCGTTTAGTTTTTTTGATTCTGCTACCATGTTGCGTGATTGTTCGTTTTAAGTTCGTAAAAATCGTTAAAAAGTTAATCGTTAAACGTTAAAAGTTAAAAGATACAGTTAAACATTGATTGCTAGTCCATATAGACAGCAGAGTATAGATTCCAATTCCGGCTGTTGTGAATCGACACCATTAACGATTAAGGCATCTCTAAAAACTCGTTTTTAATTGGCCTCATCCCTTCCCTTCTCTCCAAAGGAGTTCTTCGAACCTGTAGAGAAGGATTAAGGATAGTTTTTAGAGATGCCTTAACTGTTAACTTCTAACTTTTTTATCTATCGTTGCAGTGCTATCGATATGTCGCAGGAACGGGAAGATATCATGATACCATCGGGTTTTCAACTGGACGACGATCTTGCTATGGCCTATCACACCATGGAGTTCACAAATGACTCGATGTTCCTGACGGGAAGGGCCGGTACGGGGAAATCGAGCCTACTGAATTATTTCAGACGGAATACGACAAAAAAACATGTTGTGCTGGCTCCCACCGGACTAGCGGCTCTTCATGTGGGCGGCAGCACCATTCATTCTTTTTTTGGATTCCCACTTCGAACAATGTTTGAAAATGATCCGGAGATAAGAGCTTGGAGCAAGGGCCATCCGCGCGGAAAAATTTTACAAAAGATGGAGACGCTTATCATTGATGAAATATCGATGGTGCGCGCCGATCTTCTCGATGCCGTGGATCAGTGCCTGCGATTAAACATGAATGTCAATATTCCATTTGGCGGCAAACAGGTTATTTTTATTGGCGATGTCTTTCAACTGTCGCCCGTGCTCACGCAGCAGGAAAATCAATCTGGCTACTACGAGACGTATGATAGCCCTTATTTCTTTAGCGCGCGTGCCTTCCGTGCCTGCCGTCCGAAAATAACGGAGTTAAAAAAAATCTATCGTCAACAAGACGACAACTTTATTTACCTGTTAAATCGTATCCGCATGGGCCTTGCCGATGGGTATGATTTTCAGGATCTCAACGCGCGCTATGCAGGGAATAATTTCCAACAAGAGGACTTCGCGATTTGCCTCACGTCGGTAAATGCCGCCGCCGACCGGGTGAATGAACAAAAACTTCTTCAGCTGACTACACCTGTGCATATGTTCAGGGGCAAAACGGAAGGTGTTTTTCATGAACGTCTTTTTCCGGCTAGCAATTTATTGCGATTAAAAAAAGGCGCCCAGGTCATGATGATCAAAAATGACCTTGAAGGACGTTGGGTGAATGGCAGTATCGGAAAAATTGAATCGCTGACGGATACAGAAATCTACGTTCGGTTCGCGGACAAGAAACTTCACCGCATCGATCCGGTTACATGGGAAAATAAAACATATACCTGGGATAAAGCAACGAATACAATTTCATTTGAAATCCACGGCACTTATACGCAATTTCCTGTACGGTTGGCATGGGCTATCACGATTCACAAAAGCCAGGGGTTGACCTTCGATCGCGTGATCATCGATGTGGGAAAAGGTGCGTTCGCGCATGGCCAGCTCTACGTTGCCTTAAGCCGATGCCGCACGCTGGAGGGAATTGTCTTAGTATCGATGATCGACTGGAAAGATATGATTGTCGATGAAGCTGTAGAACGTTTTGCCGGCCGGTGTGGATTGGGCGCATAGAGTCCATTTCGGCGCGGCTGCTTCGCGAGGTTTGGTCGTTCGTCTCCCGGTAATTATCTTACGATCGAAGTAGGTGGCGCTGACAGGCTATGCAAACATTTATAGAGAAGTTCAAAAAAAAGATTTTTTCATTCTATCACCGGATACTCGAGAAATCCAGTCCTGCCCGCGCTTTTATCCGCGCTCGTTATGAACGCGTAAAACAGTATTACCAGACGCACCCAAAAGCGAAACGTTGGACCATTATTTTATCCATTGTTTTCGGCCCTCCGCTGTTGCTCCTACTGGTGGTCTGGATCGAGATACCGAGCAAGCGTGAACTCCGCGATATCCAGAACCAGGTAGCCTCCGAGGTGTATAGTGCCGACAGCGTTCTCCTGGGGCGGTATTACATTCAGGACCGTACTGAAATAAAATATGAAGACATCTCCCCTGTCGTTTTTGACGCGCTGATTGCCACAGAGGATGTTCGATTCTATGAACACGGAGGCGTTGACTATGAAAGTCTCGGACGGGTGCTGGTAAAATCTGTTTTTTTGCAGGATGAATCTGCGGGGGGCGGAAGTACGATCACACAGCAGTTATCAAAAAATCTTTATCCGCGAAAACACTACTGGGTACTGTCGATGCTGATCAATAAAATGCGTGAAGCTATTACCGCCTGGCGCCTCGAGGGCATATATCCCAAAAAAGATCTGATCACACTTTATTTGAACACCATTCCTTTTGCCGATCAAACCTTTGGTATTGAAGCGGCCGCGAAACGATTTTTTTCCACCACCGCGCGTGAACTCAATGCACAGCAGGCCGCACTATTGATTGGAATGTTGAAGGCAACCCATACGTATAACCCGCGATTGTTTCCCGAGCGCGCCAAAAAACGACGGAACATTGTGCTAGCAAAAATGGCTCGCTATAAATTTCTCAGGAAAGAAGTTTCAGATTCATTGCAGACCGTACCACTCGGCATGGAGTATTCGCGCGTGTCGTTCCATCAGGGGTTGGCACCCTACTTCCGGGAGTACCTGAAAAATGAATTACTCACCTGGTGCAAGAACAACACCAAAGACGATGGCACACCCTACAATCTCTACACGGATGGTCTGAAGATCTATACTACTATCGACTCACGTTTGCAGACATACGCGGAAAATGCTGTTACTGAGCAAATGCAAATCCTGCAAAAACAATTTTTTGACCATTGGGGAAAGGACAAACCGTGGAAAGGAAAAGAGAACGTTGTACTTGATGCGACACGCCGTTCGCCACGCTACT
>Ga0068856_100008180_pt1 | contig 10201 bp, 8 predicted proteins | sample KBSCornC62_FD_66595 | JGI IMG/M metagenome (GOLD analysis project Ga0068856, IMG submission 66595) | Corn rhizosphere microbial communities from Kellogg Biological Station, Michigan, USA - KBS Corn C6-2 | ecosystem: Host-associated > Plants > Roots > Rhizosphere > Soil ... | reverse complement strand
CGACGCTGCCGACGCCGACGACCTTGCGGGCCACGCGGGCCAGGGTGAATTGCTCTGCCAGCTGGTGCCGGTAGGCCGGCAGGGTCTGCGTGTATCCGGTGACCAGGCGGCGAAGGAACCCGTAGACAGCGTCGACGTCGAGGTCCCCGGCCAGTTCTTCGATCGGGACGATCAGCGGCGGGTCGCTGATGATCTGGCGCCGGCCGTTCTTAACGGTCGTCAGTTTCGCCAGCACCTGGGTACTGTCGCGGGTGCGGGCCTTCGCGATCTGGGCCTTGGTCCGGCGCACCGCCTTCTTGGGCATGTCAGATTTGAGCCGGGCGAGGGCGTCCTCGACGTCGAAGTGGGCGTACCAGACGTTCAGAATCGGCATGGCGGCGAATTCCCGCATCGCGGTGCGGTAAGCCGCCGCGGCCGCAAGGCCGACCCGGCGCCGTTTCTTGGTGCCCAGACCGTTGTCGCGGCCGGCAACGGCCAGGCTCGCCACCAGCCGCTTGACGTCCCACTCGAATGGACCGGGCAGCGTCTCATCGAAGTCGTTCAGATCAAAGACCAGCCGCCGTTCCGGTGAGGCGAAGGCGCCGAAGTTCGACACGTGCGCATCACCGCACAACTGGACCCGGAGCCCCGAGGACCTCATACCGGCCAGGTCGGCGGCCATGGGCAGCGCAGCACCCCGGTAGTAGGCGAACGGCGACACCAGCATCCGGCCGTGCCGCACCGGGACCAGCTCCGGCACCCGGGACTTGGCCTGGCCCAGTAGCAGCCCTACCGGGTCCCTGGACGCCGTGGCAGAAAAGTCCCGGTGGGATTCTAGCGAGGCCAGCTGGCGGGCTGCTTTGCCTGCCGCGACGCTTTGCTCACGAGCCGGATGCACACCGGGGCCGGGTGTCTTGTCGCCGCCCGTGCCGGATAGGGCGGGCGTTGTGCTTGCCGCCACGTTCCGGACCCTAGCACCGGCCCCCTCGGGCAGCGGGCAGCCGGTGACCCGGAGGTTGTCGCAGGCCGCGGCCGACGCCGCCGGCCTGTCACGGGAGGCGTCCTGGCACCCGGCCAACATCACGGTGCACCTCACCCCGGCCGCGGTCCGCAATGCCGCTCTGCCAAGGGCCCAGATACGTGGCTAGCGCTGCCATTCAGGCTGGCGCAGTCATCGCACGGCCGGCCCACGGCCAAGCCGCCGAGGATGAGTTCCTCGTCCATCTTCCCTAGACCACCCCATTGCTTCAGGTTTGCCCACCTCAGGTGCACAACCGGGCCCTTACCGATCTTGCTACCAGCGAGGATCCGCGGGCTTGCCACCATCGAAGGGCGATCACACCCATGCATCATTTGATGATCATGGTTCCATCGCCCGGGTACGCGGCCATAGCTGGGTTAGGACACCCTGGCGGGATCTGGGATCTGACCACCCCGGCCCAGGCCGCGGGTGGTGGTGAACCGGTGGCGGGCACACCTACTGAAGGACAGCCTTTGGCTTTTCGGGTGAGTCCTGGCCCACTTTCGGGCGGCTTCTGGACCCACTTGACGATCTTGAGCCGGTGCAATTTGGGCCAGTCCTGGCCCCGCCGGGCCTTCCTCGCTCGCGAGCATGGCCGTCGCTTGTCCTGTCTCAGTCAAAGTGGCCCGTGTCTCGTTGAAGTTGGCCAGACTCGGGGGTTCTCTCACCGAACCTGGTTCGCCCTGGCGGCCGTGGTGACCCTGCTCTGAGTGGTCGACTAGGGTTGGCCACCATGCGCACCCTGCACGTCGTCCTGCGGGTCAGCGATCTCGAGCTGTCAGTCGCGTTCTACACTGCCGTCGGCTACACGGTCGTCGGGACCGTCGAAGGGACGGCGTTCGGGAGCCTGGCCATGCTCCGGCTGCCGGGCGACGGCTTCGTCACCATCGAGCTGGTTTACGACCTGGCGAGGGGCGACGTCGACCTCGGCACCGGCATCAACCACCTCGTCGTCCAAGTCGAGTCGCTGGACACGACCCTCGCCGATCTTGCCGCGTAGGGGATCGTGGCCGAGCCGGCCGAAGTGCCCACCGGCACGGACGGGCCGCGGACCAGTTGGATCACCGACTCGGACGGCTACCGGATCGAGCTGGTCCAGTGGTCGGCTGGCCATGCCGACGGCATCACCGAGGCCGACTTCGCCTGAACTGTCGCGCCCGGCTCGCTCAATCGTGAGATCAACTTGGTAAACGTGGGAGATTGCCCAGGTCAGAACGGGTGCGCCGCCAGGGACTCGAACCCCGAACCCGCGGATTAAGAGCCCGACCGTAGGTCATTCAGGGGGGTTCATTTCAGTTCGCCGTGCAGGCCAGGTCGGTGGTACGGACGTGTCCGAACTAGCGTGCACGCGGGTGAACTGCAACTAGAACTGCAACTGGAGTGCTGCAGCTCATGATCCGGAAGGAGTGACGCATGACCCTCTCGGTGTGAACTCGTCGCACGACGGTTGCTAACGGTCGCTGGCGCAGGTCAACGGTCTACGAGCAGTTCCAATGGGCGCTTGTAGGGCGCTGTGGTTGCTGCATCTGTTGCTGCACGTGCTCACGGCATCGGGCCCTTTGGGTGCTCGATCCGGAACCCGGGCCAGCGGAGCCACGGTCTCAATAGCATTGTCTCTATGCCTACTGACCCGAAGCTGCATCACGTGTCTCCAGGACGCTGCAACTGCCGTGGAGTCGCTTGTTGTGGATGGCAGCGGCAGCGATGGCAGCGCTCGGATCTCCGTTGACCGTGTTGACGTCGATCGCCGTGTGGCTATGGCGGCTCACAAGTTGCTGAACGAAAGCGGGGTCACCGCGGGCCCTGCGGGCGCGGCCGCGATGCACGCGCTGTCGGGTGGCGAGGGTGAGAGCGTGCGCGCCACGCTCGGCCTGTCGGGAACCAGCGATGTCGTCGTTGTAAGCACGGACGGCGAGCTGACCGACTCAAGGGGGCGGTAGCGTATGAGTCATCTGTTCCGGGGAGTCCGGCTGATCGACGGCGCAGCGGACGCGCCGCTGGCCGAAGTTGACGTCGTCGTCGAAAGTGAGCGGATCCGTTCCGTGCTCCCCCGTGGCACCGGCGGGCCCGTGCCTGAGGGAGTCAGGGTTATTGATGGGCGCGGGAAAACTCTTCTGCCCGGCCTGATCGATTGCCACGTGCATTACACCTTTGATCCCGCGGTCGCTGACTTCTCCGCGAACACGGCACGATCGGATCTCGACGTCGCGGCGTCCGCAACCACGCAGGCCAGGCGGGCCCTTGGCGCTGGGGTAACGAGCGCACGCAGCGCGGGCGCACAGCGCAATATCGACATCTGGCTGCGCGACGCTATCAACGCGGGCCAGATCCCGGGACCGCGGCTCCAGGCCGCCGGGCTTGCCGTCGGCATCACCGGCGGCCACGGCCACATGTTCGGGATCGAGGCGGACGGCGAGGTCGAGTTCGTCCGGGCCGTGCGCCGCCAGGTGCGCGATGGCGCCGACGTCATCAAGATCATTGCCAGCGAGGCGGCGATGCTCACCACGACGGGACTCCGGCCTGGCGCGGCCGTTTTCGGCCGGGCGGAGATGCGCGAGGCCGAGGTTCGCGTTGTCGTCGAGCACGCGCACCGACTGGAGCGCCGCGTGCTCGCTCATGCACAGGGGTCGGCGGCGGTCATCAGCGCGGCGCGGGGCGGGGTAGACAGCATCGAGCACGCATTCCTTGCCGACGAGGCCGCGATCGAGTGCCTGGCCGAGCACTCCGCCACCCTGGTTCCCACGCTGGTCGTCACCGACGTCAACCGGAGCATGCCCGGTCTCAGCCCAGTCCAGCGTGAGCGGCAAGACCTGATCGAGCGCCTGCATCGTGCCTCTTGCGAGCGCGCGATATCCCTTGGCGTCACGATGGCGACTGGCACCGACACCGGGGAGCCCGGCGTCACCGCCGACCTGCTGTGGCGGGAGATCGTGCTGCTACATGACCACGGTGCGAGCGCCATGGATGCGGTGAAGGCCGCCACCAGTAACGCGGCGGCGCTGCTCGGCATCGGTGACAGCACCGGCACGATCGAGCCGGGAAAGCTCGCCGACCTCCTGCTCGTGTCCGGAGACCCGATGCTCGACCTCGCCACACTGGCCCACCCCGAGCTTGTCATGCAGGGCGGCCGGGTCTACCGGCCAGAAATGGTCAGCGATGAGTAGCCCGGCCCGGACAACGATCGCTGGCGGGCTGCTGTTCGACGGCGTGAGCCCGTAGACGTGCGCCGGGACGACCAGGCTGGCCGGCCGGTCAGCTGCCGCCTGGCGGGTGCCGACCCGGAACCGCCCATGGCCGCCCGAGCCCAGCGCGCCGAGGAAGAACGCACGCTGCCCCGGGCAGGCCAGTAGACCTTGCGGTAATACCTCGCCGGGCCTCGGTGTCCCCGCTAGCGCCACCTACAGGTCGAGCGGGATCCGGCCAAGACCTGTGGATCAAGATCTTTTAAAGGTGCCTCGTCATGAACACGCTGTTCGGGTCGGCCTGGTAATGGATGCTGTCCGATCGTGACGCTCGGGATCGCTGCTGGGCAGCTCCAGCCTTGGCCATCCTTCCGATAGGCGCCAACCCCAGCCGGGGAAGATCAGCTGCAAGGGTGGCCGTAGGCCATCACGTGTGACGCGAAGCGCTCTTGCAGGTGATCTTGACCGGCTTCACACTGGAGCGCCGGGAGGATGGCCCGCTTTTGCAGTTCGCGCGCCTGGCGCTGGTCGTTGCGGCGCTCGGCCGGTGCGGCGGGCCCCGGGGGCGGCTCGCGCGCCGACGCCGCCGTGGCCCGGAGGGCCTAAGAGCGGCAAGCGGCGCCCAGGTGCGCAACGTTCCCCCGCAAGGCCCGCGCGGTGACCGGCCGGAGTTGCGCCGCGTCCGGGTCAGCGTCATCCTCGCGCGGCGCCAGCCCAGGGACGACAGCCAGCCGGGCCCGGCGCGCAGAGCGCGCCCTTGAAGACGTTAGAGATATTCATCACCGGTTCAGGGCGGCAGAAAAGGGCAAGAAAAGGGGCAAAAGGGGCCTACGTGAGGGCCCACCATCCGGGCCAGGGTTCGGACACGGGCCAGGGTCGCGGGTCGCGGTGCTGTACAGAGTGCCGTCGTGATCTCTGGGTGCTTGGCGTCAGTCAGTCGGCTCCGAGCCGGGCCACTATGTAATCCCCTCGCGGTGCTGGCGGGCCCGTTCGGCGTCGCGGGCCTCGCGCCACCATGGAATCCCCTCGCGCTCTGCCCAGGCGTCGCGGGCCTCGTCCTGCGTGGTGCCCTCCATTGGGCCCACGGCCGAGCCCAGGGGTATGGCCTTGACGCCGGGGACGCCGTCGAGCAGCTCGCAGGCCTTGGCCGGGTCAACGAACTGGTTCAGGGCGTCCACGTCCTGGGTGGCGACCTGGCGGCGCTCCTGCTGGCCTTCCTCCGAGGCGTGCCAGTCGGCGGTGTCGGGGTAGTCATCGGTCGTGCTGTCGTTGGCGTCGAATTTCGTGAGGGCGGCTTCGCGCAGCGCGTCGGCGTCGGTGATCTCGGCCATGACGCTGAACTTGACGAACACGAACTTGGCCATGCGCCCGCTCCTGGTTAGGGGGTGTGTGGTTGACAGTTTACCGGGCCGGGTGATCACCCCACCGATGGCGACATCCAGGTGATCCGCCGCACCATCACCCAGCCGATGCGTGGCATCAAAGGCCAGCGGCGCGTCGTTATGGAGATCCTCGGCCACTCCCAGATCAGCATGACCTCCAAATACGCGCACGTGCTTCCCGAGGTCATGACCGATGCTGCCGACCGCATCGGCCAGGCGCTGTGGGGCTACCCTAGCGGGCCAACTGCAACTAGAACTGCAACTAAGCGCCCGGACGGCTCGGCAACTCAATAGGCATTTGCCCAGGTCAGCACGGGTGCGCCGCCAGGGACTCGAACCCCGAACCCGCGGATTAAGAGTCCGCTGCTCTGCCAGTTGAGCTAGCGGCGCTTGAGACTCAGTGATGGTAACAGCATTCCCGCCGGCGGCGCGAACCAGTCACCGGCCCGCGGCGGCCGCCGGTCAGCCACTCATGAGCCGGTGGAACTCCTGGGCGGCGAGGGACTGGTGGCCGGTGCGCGACTCCCGCCGGTCGGCCCAGCCCATGATGTGCAGGCCGGCGTTCACCCCCAGCCACCGCAGCGGCTCAGGCTCCCAGCGGGGGGAGCGGTGGTTCACCCACGGCAGCCGGGTGAGGTCGCTGTCCTTTTCCAGGATCAGGTCGGCCAGGGTCCGCCCGGCCAGGTTGGTGGTGGAGACGCCGTCGCCGACATAACCGCCCGCCCAGCCGAGGCCGGTGGACGGGTCCAGGCCGACCGAGGCGCACCAGTCGCGCGGGATGCCCAGCGGGCCGCCCCAGGCGTGCGTCACCTTCGTGCCGCGCAGGACCGGGAACAAGTCGGTCAGGGTGTGCCACAGCTTCCCGAAGACCCGCGGGTCCCGGTCGAAGTCGGGCCTGATCGCCGACCCCAGGTGATACGGCGCGCCGCGGCCGCCGAACGCCAGCCGACCGTCGGCCGTCCGCTGGCCGTAGATGATCATGTGCCGGTGGTCGCCGAAGGTCGGCCGGCCGGCCAGGCCGATCTGCGCCCACACATCCTCCGGCAGCGGCTCGGTCGCGATCATCAGCGAGTACACCGGCGCGATGGCACGCTCGAGGCCGGGCAGCCGTGGCGTGTAGCCCTCGGTGGCCCGGATCACATACCGGGCCCGCACGGTCCCCATCGGCGTGCGCAGGCTCCCCGGCGCGATCTCGGTGACCGGGGTGGCCTCATGGACCGCGACCCCGCGCCGGCGCACGGCCTCGGCCAGGCCCCGGACCAGCCGGGCGGGGTGGATCGCCGCGCAGTGCGGCGTGTACGTGGCGCCGAGCACGTCGGTCGCCTCGGCGCGCTCGCGCGCCTCGGCGGCGGTCAGCAGCCGCAGGTCCTCCTCGCCGAACCCGAACTCCCGCGCCTCGGCGATATCGGCCCTGGCCCGCTCGAGCTGGGTGGCCGACCGGGCGAGGTGCACGGTGCCGCCCTTGGCCCAGTGGCAGTCGATGCCCTCGGCCGTCGCGACCCGGCCCACCTCGTCCACGGTCTGCTGCATCGCCCGGTACATGGCGATGGCCGCGTCCTTGCCCGCCATCCGGGTGAGCTTGGCCAGCGACGCCGGAAACAGCGCCGAGCACCAGCCGCCGTTCCGCCCGGACGCGCCGAACCCGGCGATATTCGCCTCGCAGACCGCGACCCGCAGGCCGGGCTGCGCGCCGGCCAGGTAGTAGGCGGTCCACAGCCCGGTGAACCCGGCGCCGGCGATGGCCACGTCGACGTCGAGGTCGCCCGGCAGCGGGTCGGCCGGGGCCAGCGGGCCCGGCACCGAGTCCATCCAGAACGACAGTGACCGGTATGTCTCATTCGCAGGCATCATGAGCAACACTAGCTGTGGTGGGGCATTCTGGTTGCATGTCCGTTCAAAGACCCGCCGCCGAGGCACTGCCCGGGCACCGTCAATCGTTTGGCCCCTACCGGGTTTGCCTGGTCTGCCTGGGGAACATCTGCCGGTCGCCCATGGCCGAGGTGGTGCTCCGGGAGGAACTGGCGCGGGCGGGCCTGGCCGGGGCGGTGACCGTCGAGAGCGCGGGCACCGGGGACTGGCACGTGGGGGAGCGGATATACGGGCCGGCCGGGACGGAGCTCGCCCGGCACGGCTACGACGGGTCCGTGCACCGAGCCCGCCAGATCGAGGCCTCCTGGCTGGGCCGGTACGATCTGCTGCTCGCGATGGACGCGAGCAACCTCGCCGACCTGCGCCGGATGGCGCGAGGCTCCGACGCCGCCGGCCGGATACGCCTGCTCCGCTCGTTCGACCCCGGCCTGACCGATGACGATCCGTTCGACGGCGACGTGCCCGACCCCTACGGCGGCCAGCCCGGAGAGTACGCCCGCGCGTTCGCGCTGATCCATGCCGCCGCGAGGGGGCTGGCCGGGCAGCTCGCCGAGTTCCTGGGCGCGCAACCCGCCGGCCGGTGAGCGGCCGCGCCCCCGGAGACATCGCCCAGCGGCTGGCCCGGCTGACCGGCGCCGGAGTGAGCGAACTGCGGCTCATCGGCTCCCAGCACCAGGCCCGCCACTACCGCGCCACCCTCGCCGACGGGCGGGCGGTGTTCGTCAAGGAGGCCGCCGCCGGCCCGGCCGGCGCGCTGGGGGCCGAGGCCCGGGGCCTGGGCTGGCTGGCCGGGGCGGGGGCGGTGCCGGTGCCTGACGTGGCCGGCTGGGACGAGTCCATGCTGGTCATTTCCTGGGTGCCGCCGGGGGCGGCGGATGTTGCATCGGCCGGGCGGTTCGGGCGCGAGCTGGCCCGGATGCATGCGGCCGGCGCCGACCGGTTCGGGGCGCCGTGGCCGGGGTTCATCGCCAGCCTGCCGCTGCCGAACGACGGGCCCGCGGCCGGCGGGGGCGCGACGGGGGAGGCCGGCGCCTGGCCGGAGTGGTACGCGGCCCGGCGGCTGCTGCCCTATCTGCGCCGGGCCGCCGACGCGGGCGCGCTCGGCCCGGGACACGTGCGGCCGGTGGAGGCCGTCCTGGCCCGCATCACCGAGCTGGGCGGCCCGGCCGAGCCGCCGAGCCGCATCCACGGGGACTGCTGGTCGGGGAACGTGCTGTGGTCCGGCGGGCGGGGCTGGCTGATCGACCCGGCCGCGCACGGCGGGCACCGGGAGACCGATCTGGCGATGCTGGCCCTGTTCGGCGCGCCGTTCCTGGACCGGATCCTGGCCAGCTACGACGAGACGGCCCCGCTGGCGGCCGGCTGGCGGGCGCGGGTGCCGCTGCACCAGCTGCATCCGCTGCTCGTCCACGCCTGCCTGTTCGGCGCCGGTTACGCCGGGCCGGTCGCCGAGGCCGCCCGCGCCGCCCTGGCCGCGTGAGGCGGCCGGGTTCCCGTCCCGGGCGCGTCAGACGGCCTCGGCGGCCAGCGGGAGCGTGATCCAGAACATGGCGCCGCTGCCGGGGGCGGTGTCCACACCGACGGCCCCGCCGTGGGCGGCCACGAGGGCGGCGACGATCGCCAGGCCCAGCCCGGCGCCGCCGGTCTTGCGCCCCCGGGCCTGGTCGGCCCGGTAGAACCGCTCGAAGACCCGATCGGCCTGCTCCTTGCTCAGGCCGGGGCCGTGGTCGTCGACCTCAAGGGTCACGCTGGGCACCGGGAGGCGGCCGTCCGGGCCATGGGCGAGCAGCCGGACGTCGATCGGCGTCCCGTCGGGGGTGTGGGAGAGGGCGTTGCTCATCAGATTGGTGATGACCTGCCGCAGCCGGGCCTCATCGCCGAGGACCAGGAAGGCCGTGCCGCTGCCGACCGTCAGATCGATCGTCCGCCCGGGGGAGATCATCCGGGCATCTTGCACGGCATCCGCGGCGAGGGTGAGCATGTCAACCGGCCGGCGCTCGATCGGCCGCTGCTGATCGAGCCGCGCCAGCAGCAGCATGTCCTCGACCAGTACGCCCATCCGGGCGGACTCCTGCTCCACCCGCTGCATGATCCGGTCCACATCCGGCTCGCTGAGCCGGCCGTCGGCGGCCGGACCGGGCTCGGCGCTCTCGGGAGAGGCGTGGCGTGCGCCGTTGCCCGCCGCCCCGCCACGCTGCCGGTAATACTCGGCGTAGCCGCGGATCGCGGTCAGCGGCGTCCGCAGCTCGTGGCTGGCGTCGGCGACGAACTGGCGCATTCTTTCCTCGGACCACCGGGCGGCGGCCTCGGACCTCTCCCGGGCGTGGAACGCGGCCTCCACCTGGGCCAGCATGGTGTTGAGCGAGCGGCCGAGCCGCCCGACCTCGGTCCGGGGGTCGCGATCGGGCACCCGCTGGGACAGATCGCCCGCGGCGATCGCTTCCGCGGTGAGCTCGATGTCGGTCAGCGGGCGCAGGCTGCTGCGGACGATCGCGATCCCGACGATGGCCAGCGCGACCAGCACCACCGCGCTCACGATCAGGTCGATGAGCGCCAGCCCGTCCAGGGTCCGGTAGATGGTGGACACATCGGCCCCCACGATGATGGTGCCGGTGGTCGTCTGACCGGTCGCGCTGTTGATGAACCGGGTGGGGAAAGCGGTCAGCCGCCAGTGGCCGCCGCCCGACTCGGCGGGCACGGTGACCGCCTTGCCCGTCAGGCCGGCCGCCCAGCCCGGATCGGCCGGGATGGACGGGGCCGGGATGATG
>Ga0068856_100008179_pt1 | contig 10201 bp, 1 predicted proteins | sample KBSCornC62_FD_66595 | JGI IMG/M metagenome (GOLD analysis project Ga0068856, IMG submission 66595) | Corn rhizosphere microbial communities from Kellogg Biological Station, Michigan, USA - KBS Corn C6-2 | ecosystem: Host-associated > Plants > Roots > Rhizosphere > Soil ... | reverse complement strand
CCGTTGTCATGGCAACCCCGACCCAAAACCCAGCAATCAATACCTATGGCCAACAATAGAATCAAAATGTTAGCGGCAAGTTTGTTTGCGTCCGCGGGATTTCTCGCGGCGCATGCAGATTCTTTAACTTGGGACCCTGCCTTAAACGGTGGCGGTGGCGGCGCCGGCACATGGAACCTGAATTCCACCGCGAACTGGTGGAACGGCTCCGCCGATGTCCGCTGGCTGGATAATTCCGCGCTGGGCACAAACACCGCCGTGTTTGCCGGAACGGGCGGCGCGGTGACGCTGAACACCAGCTTGAGCGCGTCGAATCTCCAATTTACCGCTTCAGGTTACACGTTGTCCGGCTCCGGCCTGCTGACCATCGCCTCGGGCATTGATGTCAGCGGCGTGGGCAGCGGGACAACCACCATTGGCAATCCGCTTTTCCTTTCCGGCGGCCAGCAATCCTGGCCCGCTGGCGGTGGAACGCTCGTCGTCAACGGAGCCATCACCCGCGCCACCGGCGCGACGGTTGATTTCCCGGGCAGCCTGGTGCAAATTCCTGGTCAGGCCAATGTGAACGGCATCCTCGGTGGTTGGGCCACCGTGGGCGCCGCCAACGGCATCGGCGGCGACTGGGCGGCCAATGACGGCACCGGCAACATTATCACCTATTCCGGCTATACGGATGTTTCCGGCCTCACCACCACAGGGGCGGGCGCTGCGTCGCAGAACTGGGAAAACGCCTCCGGTGCCACCACCCTCAGCGCCAGCGCGACCGTGAATTCCCTCAACCAGCTCAATGACTTTACGGTGAACTCCGGTTGCACCCTCACCTTGGGCAGCGGCGGTTTAATCATGGGCAATATCAGCCGCTGGCTGATCGCCGGCAGTTCTTCCACCAGTCTTTTGACCTCCGGAAATCCCACTGGTGAATTGTTCGTGCACGTGCCGAACCCCAATAACTCTACCGCCAACAACTGGACCATCTGGCCGCTCGTCGTCGATAACGGCTCCACGCCCTTGGTTTTGGTGAAAGACGGTTTGGGCATGGTGAAAATGGCGGACAACAACACGTACACCGGTGGCACCCTTGTGAACTCAGGCAATTTGTCCGCGCGCGACGCCGTGGCCACCGGCAATACCACTCCTTTCGGCACCGGCAATGTCACGGTGACCGGCGGCTCTACGCTGGAATTGGGAAGCGACCCCGGCAACGCCTTCGGCTCCTACCGCATTCCCAACAATGTCACCGTTAACAACGGCAATATTTTTGCGTGGGACGGCTCACATCGCGTTCAGGGCAACTTGAATATCGGACCCGGTGGCGCGGCAGTAGGCTCCACGTATGACGCCCCGTGGGAAAATTTTTCGGAAACGAATTTCCCCAAGGCCTTGTTCTTTGACGGCCTGGTCACCGGCACGGGCAGCCTGACGGTTGAGGACCCCACGTGGAACCAGACCGGTAACGCTTGGGACACCTCTTGTGCGGTCTTCACCAGCTCCGGCACTGCGGCGCAGAACACCTATTCCGGCACGATCACGGTCAATCCGCTCACCGTTTTGGGCAGCGGCGGCAGTTATCTTTACATTGTTGGTTCCAACGCGCTGGCGAACGCCACAATTTCTCTGACGGGCGACAATCTTGCAGCCTCGGCCCGCATGGGCGTGCCGACGCTTCTCTTCGGCAACGGCAATGTCGATGGCTCGGGATATGTGACCATCGGCGGCCTTTCCGGCAGCGGCAGTGTGATCCTGGCCGATACGATTCTTTTTACGGGCGGTTCCGGATATTCCTACGGTGCCCCCGTGGCGCTGACCGTGGGCTTGAACAATTCCAGTTCCACCTACTCTGGTGTGATGAGCGGCGCAGGCAGCCTGACCAAGGTGGGTGCGGGCGCGCTGACGCTGTCCGGTGTCGAGACTTACACCGGCAACACCACCATTAACGGCGGCACCCTGGCCCTCACGGGCGCGTGGATCAACTCCACCAATATCACTGCTGCCTCCGGCACTACCTTGGATGTTTCCACCCTCGGCACGGTCACTCTCGCCGGCTATCAGGTCCTCTCCAGCGGTGGCACTTTGAATGGCTCACTGGCAACGACTGCGGGATCGAAAATTTACGCGGGAACAGATGGCGGCTATGGCACCAACGCCGTCACGGGAACCTTGTCGCTGGCAAGCGGCGCGGTCCTTTACGTGGACGTCGGCACTGTTCATAACGGACCCAATGATCTCTTCTCCGTCGGCGGCGCGTTGACCGCCAACAACAATGTCATTCATCTGAAGGCTCCCAGCAGCGTGGTGAACCTGGACTCCACGGCGGATTATGTGCTGATCAAGGCGCCCGCTGGCATCACTGGCACCTTTGCCAGTGCGCCCACCTGGGATGTGGCTCCGGCCAACGCGGCCCATTACTCGATTGTGACCAGTTCGGCGGCGGTCACGTTGCACTATGCGGCGTTCAGCGCCCCCACTGCGGGCGGCTCGGTGAACCCGACCACAGTTTTGCGCAATCAAAAACTTTCGATCTCGGTTCTTACCACCAACGGCAATGCCGGCACCGTCAACAGCGTGGTCGTGAACGCCAGCCCGATTGGCGGGTCAGCGACGTTTGCCCTGGTGAACGCCGGCGGCAATTTGTGGACGAACACCATTGCCGTGGCGGCCAGCACACCGGCCGGCAGCAATACTCTCTCGGCGACGGTGACCGACACCGCTGCTCTTTCGTCCATCGCCAATCTTCCGCTCAATGTGATCGTGGGCAATGACGTGTGGAACGGCAACGGCGCTGATAACAATTTCAGCACCGGCTTGAACTGGACCAACCAGCTCGCTCCCGGCCTCGTCGGCGACAGCCTGGAATTCTCCGGCGCCTCTCGGTTATCGCCCAACATGGACAACAATTACAGCATCACCTCGCTGTTGTTCGACAGCGGCGCGGGCAGCTTCACCATCGGCACCGCCAACAGCAGCGCGCTGACGTTGTCCGGCGGCATAGTCAATAATTCCGCCAGCACGGAGACCGTGAACGTGCCCGTCACCTTTACTTCCGCCGAGACGATTAACGCGGCCGCGGGCAACATCGCCCTCGGCGGCGTGCTCACCGGTGCCAGCAGCCTCACCAAGACCGGCACCAATGCCGCGACCTTGGGCGGTTCCGGCAATACGTTCGCCGGCAACCTCGGTGTCATTGGCGGCACCTTGAATATTGGCGGTTCCACCACCTTCGGTTCGGCCCTCTCCTATGCCGGATATCGCGCCAACAGCGGCAATCTGAACATCACCGGCGGCACCTATGCCAGCAGCGGCGAACTCTGGGTCGGCGGCTCGGATGTCAGCGGCACGGCCGATAACGCCCTTGGCACCTTGACCGTTTCCGGCGGCGCCAATGTCTCGCTCGGCAAACTCACCATTGCCCGTGGCAACAACAGCCAGAACACCGTATCAGGAATTGTCACCGTCAATGGCGGCAGCCTGAGCTCTGAGAATGATATTCTCATGGGATTCGCAGGCGGCGGCACGGCCAAGCTCGTCTTGAACAATGGTACCCTCAACATTGCCAGTACGACCACCCGCTGGTTGATCGTTGGCCAGTACGATGCCACCAGCTCCGAGGTTGACGTCAACGGCGGCCAGTTGAACGTGAATGCGAATACCGCCATCCGCTTTGCTATTAGCAGCGATTCCGGTGTCAATAGTTTCAACCTGAATGGCGGTGCGGTTACCTTCTACGGCGATAATGCCACCACGATTGGCGGCGGCGGCGTTCTCGATATGCATCAGGGAAATAGTTCGTCCGTGGTCAACACCTTCAGCCTCAATGGCGGAACATTGACGGTGCCCGGTATTCTCGCGGCGAACACTGCTGGCACGCGCATCTTCAACTTCAACGGCGGTACGCTCAAGGCGGCCGGCGCCAACGCCACGTTCATGCCCGCCACCACAGCCACCACCGCCAACGTGCGCAACGGCGGCGCGATCATTGATGACGGCGGCTTCAGCATCGACATTGACCAGGCCCTGCTCCATAGCTCGATCTCCGGGGACAACGCCACCGACGGCGGCTTGACCAAGCTCGGCGTGGGCACGCTCTCGCTGACAGCCGCGAGCACCTACACCGGCAACACCACCATCAGCGCCGGTACACTGGCCCTGAGCGGCAGTGCCTCGATCGCCAATTCGCCCAATATCAACGTCGGCACCGGAGCCACGTTCGATGTGTCCGGTCTGGGCAGCTTCACTTTGGGCGGCAATCAGGCATTATTGGGCAGCGGCACCAACAACGGCTCCGTCACGGTTTCAGCCGGCTCCAAGATCTATGCCGGCACCGATGGTGTCTATGGTACCAATACGTTTAATAACAACCTGACGATGGTTTCCGGCTCCGCTTGCTACTTTGACCTCGGCGCCACCTACAACGGTAACAACGACCAGATCGTTGTTGCCGGCGCTCTGACCGCCGCCGGGTCCATTCACATCAAGGCTCCCAGTACGTCCACTTCGTTTGACACCACAGCCGATTACGTTCTGATCAGCTCCGTCAGCCCCATTAGCGGCTCGTTCGCCACGACCCCCGTATGGGACGTTCCCCCGGCCAACGCGGGACACTATACGGTGGTGACCAGCGCCAACACGGTGACGCTCCACTATAATACGACTGCGGCCCCGGTGGTGACCTCCGCCACCGCGAATCCGTCCACGGCCTTGCGCAACCAGCCCGTCGTCATCACGGCCAATGTCCTGGCTGGCAGCTCGCCGATCAGCACCGTGACTGTGGATTTGACTCCGCTCGGTGGCTCGGTGGTTTCGCTGGTGCAATCCAACGCGAGCACCATCTACACCAATTCCACAACCATTCTTCCTTCACAGAGCCCCGGCGCCGTCAGCTTGACGGTCACCGCCACGGACACTTCGGCGCTCTCCGGTTCCGCCAGCATTTCGCTCACGGTTTCCGCATCGAGTGAAGTTTGGAGCGGCGGCGGCGGCAACTCCAACTGGAGCACCAATCCCAACTGGGCCAGCGGCTTCGGCCCCGGCTATTCTGGTGACGCGGCTGTCTTCGCAGGTTCGGCCGGCCTTACGCCGAATGTGGACAACAATTACAGCCTGACCGGGTTGTCCTTTAGCAATAACGCCAGCAGCTTCACCATCGGCACCGCCAACAGCAGCGCCCTCACGCTCACTGCCAACGGCATCGTGAACAATTCCACCCGCCCTCAAACCATCAATGTTCCGTTGACGCTCGGTGCGGCCGAAACAGTCAATGCGGCAGCGGGTGCGATTAACCTGGGCGGCACTTTGACGGACGCCAATCAGCTGACCGTCACGGGTACCAGCAATACCATCATCAGCGGCGTGGTTTCCGGCGCGGGCCTCACCAAGTCTGGCAACGGCACGTTGACGATGAACGCCAGCGGCAATAACTTCACCGGCAACTTCTCCGTCATTGGCGGTGCGATGAATGTCAGCGGCGGTTCGAGCACCTTCGGCACGGCTCTCTCCTATGCCGGGTATGACACCAGCAGCGGCAACCTGAGCGTCAACGGTGGCAGTCTGACCACCGGCGGCGAACTTTGGGTGGGCGGTTCCGACCAGAACGGCCCGGCCAACGTTGGCGTGGGCACCCTCACGGTCGGCGGCGGGGCCACGGTCTCCCTGAGCAAGCTCTCCGTTGCCCGCGGCAACTGGTTCGATAACACCGTGTCCGGCACCGTCACCATCAACAGCGGTTCGCTGTTTACCGAAAACGACCTGCTTATGGGATTCGCCGGAGCCGGCTCCGGCAAAATCATCCTGAATGGCGGTACGCTCAACGTGGCCAGCTCCACTCTCCGCTGGGTCATCTTGAGCCAGTGGGACACCGCCAGCTCTGAAATTGACGTCAACGGCGGCCAGATGAACCTCAATGCCAGCACTGCGATGCGCTTCGCCATCAACGGAAACAACGGCACCAACACCTTCAACCTCAATAGCGGCGCGGTTACTTTCTACAGTGACAATGCCACCACGGTTGGCGGCACGGGCGTTCTTGACCTGCACCAGGGCAATGGTTCCTCCGTTGTTAACACGTTCAACCTGAACGGCGGCACCATCACGGTGCCCTCGATTACCGCTGCCAATTCCAGCGGCACGCGCACGTTCAACTTCAACGGCGGCACGCTCAAGGCGGCGGCGGCCAGCACCACATTCATGGCCCTGGGCACCGGCTCGGCGGCGGCCAACGTCCGCAACGGCGGTGCCATCATCGACGACGGCGGATTCGCCATCGCCATCAGCCAGCCGTTGTTGCACTCCTCCATCGCCGGTGACAATGCCACCGACGGCGGCCTCACCAAGCTCGGAGTCGGCACGCTGACCCTTAGCGGCGCCAACACCTACGACGGCAACACCACCGTGAAGGCCGGTACGTTGGAATTTGCGCTGGCGTCGGTTCCCACCAATGCCACCGTCTCCGTGAGCAACAGCGCCTCGCTGAAGCTCGACTTCACCACCACCAACCGCGTGGGCGGCCTGATTCTCGGTGGCGTTGCGATGTCTCCCGGTATTTATAACAGTGGCAACCAGCCCACCTATATCACGGGTTCCGGCAGCCTCGTGGTGCCGTCCGCGATTGCCAGCAATCCCACGAACATCATGTTCTCCGTCAGCGGCAACACCTTGTCGCTCTCGTGGCCTGCCGATCACCAAGGCTGGCTTCTGCAATCGAACAGCGTCGGCCTCAGCTCGAGCAGCTCCTGGTATAACTATCCCGCCGACGGCTCCGCGGGCGTTACCAACGTGAACATCACCATCAACCCGGCCAAGCCGAACGTGTTCTACCGCATGGTGCGTCCATTCTAAAAAATTAAACGGATAGATTCCCGTTTCAATCCAATGCGGGGACGCGAACCGAAAGCACGCGTCCCCGCAGTTTTTTATAAGTGGCAAGGCCTGAAGTCCGCGCGCGCCGAAGCTCGTGGCAATAGTCTCTACCTAAAGACCGTATCATTAGTCTCGAGCCGGAGATGGTGGCAATGGTCGCGCTGCGACCATTCCGACGCCCAGCGAAGCGTATGGGCGTCGGTCCCGTTCGCGAGCCTAATGCCTGGCGAACGCCTTACGTGATCAACCGGCAGCCTTCGGGCCTTTTCTCAGTGCCTCCGTGGTCTCCGTCGTAAAAAATCTTTCCCCTTCAACCGTGGCCGTTGAATGTTGGGCGTTGAGCGTTGAATGTTGAGCGTTGAATGTTGAGCGTTGAATGTTTCTTCCCGCTTCCGTGCGTACCTTTCGCCCGCACAGTTCATTCACGAATCACGAAGCCCGCTCCGCCCGCACCATTCGTCATTCGTCATTCGTCATTCAATTATCCTCCCCCTACGCTCAGTCACTCCCCTCCATTGTCCAGTGCCCGGCGCACCGTGCCCAGGAGGTCTTCGGCATGGAACGGCTTTTGGATGAAATATTCTGAGTCATCCACATGAATTTCCTTCCCCCCAACCCGGCCGCTGTAACCGCTGATGAAAATCACCTTCAGACACGGCCGGCTCTGGCGCAGTTTATCCGCCAACTGTTTGCCGTTGACGCCGCCGGGCATCACCATGTCTGTGAGCAGCAGCGAGATGCCGGACGGGTTCTCGTCCCAGATCTTGATGGCCTGTTCGCCGTTGTCGGCGCAGATGACCTTGTAGCCGTGGCGGCTGAGCATGGTCCGGATAATCCGCCGCACCGATGGATCATCCTCGGCCACAAGAATGGTTTCGGAGCCGCCGCGCGCGCGCGCTTTCGGCGCGGCTTCGCCCGTGGCGCCAAGAACCGCGCTGGCCGGCAGGAAAACACTGAAGGTGGTGCCAACGCCGACCTTGCTCTCCAACTGGATCCAGCCCCGGTGTTGCTTGACGATGCCAAACACTGTGGCCAGGCCCAGGCCGGTCCCTTTGCCTGGCTCCTTGGTTGTAAAGAACGGCTCAAAGATGCGCGGCAGCACTTCCGGTGGAATGCCGCTGCCGGTATCCGCCACGCGAATGCAGGCAAAGTGTCCGGGCGCCACTTCGGGATTGGACTGCGCCATGGTTTCGTCCACAATCGTTTCGGACGTCTCGATGGTCAGCTTTCCGCCGTCGGGCATGGCATCGCGCGCGTTCACCGCGAGATTCATCAAAACCTGGTCCAGCATTCCCGCGTCCGCATGAATCGGCAACGGCGTGGGATGCAGATTCAACTGCAATCGTACGTCTTCGCCGATGATGCGTTGCAGCATCTTGGCCAGGCCGGTGACCACTTCATTGAGGTCCAGGTTGCGGGCCTGCATCATTTGCTTGCGACTGAAGAGCAACAGTTGGCGTGTAAGATTTGCGGCGCGTTCGGTATCCGCCCGAATTTCCCGCAGGCCCTCCATTTCTTCCGCGGCCAGTTTCCCGGAAAGGGACATCAGGTCTGTTTGCATCAGAATCGCGGAAAGTATGTTATTAAAATCGTGGGCCACGCCGCCGGCGAGCTGCCCGATGGCCTCGAGCTTTTGCGACTGACGCAATTGCTCGCCGAGCTGGCGGTTTTCTGTGACATCGCGCGCCACACCCACGATGCGTTCGACCTGGCCGGCGGCATTGCGCACCGGAATGCCGTGATCGAAGATCCAGCGCACTTCGCCGTTTGGCCTGATGACGCGATATTCCGCCTGGTATTTGCCCGAGTCCCCGCATTCTTCGATGGCTTGCAGCACCCCCTCGCGGTCGCCGGTATGCACGGCGCTGAGGCGGGACCGGGGCGTCTCGTACAAGCTCTGGCACGACCGGCCCCAAATTTTCTCATACGCAGGACTGACATAGAACACACGCGCAAAGGTGGCGTCGGTGATCCAGAAAACTTCGTCGATCGTTTCGGCGAGTTCGCGAAAGCGGATTTCGCTGACGCGCAACTGGTCTTCGGCCCGGACTCGTTGCTCTTCGCGCTCGCAGTTTTCCAGCGCGTAGGAAATGTCGGCGGCCAGCTCTTTCAACAGGGCCAGTTCATCTTTGTCAAAAAATTGCGGTTCGGACGCGTAGAGGTTGAGCACGCCGAGGCGGCGGTTATTGGCCGTCAAGGCAAACGAAGCCATGGCATGTATGTCTGACTGCAAATCTTTGGGGCAGCAATGCGCGTGGCTGGGGTCATTTGGGTCCAACTCGCACAAGGCATGGCCGCCGTTGCGCAGGACCTCGGAAATCGGCGGACACCGGTGCTCGCACTGTTCACACTCCCGGTTTATCTCTTGCAGCATCCCGTCATCGGCGCCCGCATGGGCTACGATGGTGAGTCGCGGCTCGGTGGCCGGCCGCAACATGCCCACCCAGGCCAGCCGGAACCCGCCGGTTTTGGTGGCCACGCGGCAGACGCCGTCCAAAATCGTCTGCGGATCGCGTTCGCGCACGATCAACTGGTTGATGTCGCTCAAAACGGCGTAAGTGCGGTTGAGCTGGCGGATGCGTTGTTCCGCCAGTCTTTCAACCGTCACGTCCACCATGATGCCGCGCAGGCGCGTGGCCTTGTTGTTCCGCGTCAGGACGGTGACGATGTCTCGCAGCCAGATCGTACGGCCATCCGCTGTCAGATAGCGGTACTCCAGCTGATGGTCGCGGAGTTCTCTGGTTTGTAGCACGCATTCGTTGACCGTCCGCTGGCGATCTTCCGGATGAATGTGGCTGGCCCAGAACGAAGGGTCTTTCAGCCACTGGTCTGTCGGGTAGCCGAGCAGCCGTTCGGCCTGCTCGCTCACGTACGTGAATTGAAACGTCGCGGCATCCGCCTCCCAGACAATGCCGTCCACCGAGCTGATGATGGATGACAAATGTTCGTGCGCGCGATGCCATCGGGCCCGCTCCAGCAAAACGCGAATGGACAGGCCGGCCAGCAGTCCGCCCACAACGATAATCAATGCGCGGAACCAGGCCTGTTGCCACACTGGCGGCAGCACTACGAAATCCAGAACCGATGGCGTCGGGTCCACATTGAAATCACGGTCTCTCGCGCGGACCTCAAAATGATGCGAACCCGGCGGCAGCGTGAAGAAAGCATGGCCGCCATCGAAGCTATAAGCGGACCACGGCGCTTGATCGAGACGATATGAAAATTGAAGCGGCGGCGAATGTGCTCCATGCCAGGCCTGAATTCCGCCCCAAAGGATTGATATATTCCCCGGTTGCGAAACCTCGTCGCCGCCGCTCGCTATGAAAGTGCCGGGCGGCGGCCCCTTGAA
>Ga0068856_100008177_pt1 | contig 10202 bp, 5 predicted proteins | sample KBSCornC62_FD_66595 | JGI IMG/M metagenome (GOLD analysis project Ga0068856, IMG submission 66595) | Corn rhizosphere microbial communities from Kellogg Biological Station, Michigan, USA - KBS Corn C6-2 | ecosystem: Host-associated > Plants > Roots > Rhizosphere > Soil ... | reverse complement strand
CCTCGCCGCCCGGCTCGTCGCCGAGGTGGAGCCGCTGCGGCACGTCCTGGTCGCCGGCGACCAGCTCAACCCGGCCCACGTCGATCTGCGCGCGCTGTGCACGCCCGGCCCGGCCTGGACCGGTCCCCAGCCGAACTCGCGGGCAGTGGCGGTGTTCCTGCTCTCCGGGGGCACCACCGGGCTTCCAAAGCTCATCGCCCGCACCCACGACGACTACGCCTACAACGCCAGCGCGAGCGCCGAGCTGTGCGGTTTCGACGCCGGCACTGGCTACCTGGTCAGCCTGCCTGCCGGGCACAACTTCCCGCTGGCCTGCCCGGGCCTCCTCGGCGCGCTGCTCGCCGGCGGCCGGGTCGTGATGCTCGGCTCACCCGAACCGGGGCGGGCGTTCACCGTGATCGCAGCCGAGGGGGTCACGCACACTGCGGTCGTGCCCGCCGTCGCCGGGCGCTGGCTGCAGCACGCCGCAGAGCACGGCGCCGACCAGCTGCGCACCTTGCGGGTGCTGCAGGTCGGAGGCGCCCGGCTGGCCGACGAGCTGGCCCGCAAGGTCCGTCCCGTGCTCGGCGCCCAGCTCCAGCAGGTCTTCGGCATGGCCGAGGGGCTACTCAACTACACCCGCCTCGACGACCCCGAGGAGGTCATCTGCACTACTCAGGGCCGCCCGCTGTCCCCGGACGACGAGGTGCGGCTGGTCGACGAACTCGACCGCGACATACGCGACGGCGAGCCCGGCTCGCTGCTCACGCGCGGACCCTATACCCCGCGCGGATATTACCGTGCCGAAGAGCAGAACAAGCGCGCGTTCACCCCGGACGGCTGGTACCGCTCCGGCGACATCTGCAGGCGCACGCCCGAGGGCAACCTCGTGGTCGAGGGCCGGGACAAGGACATGATCAACCGCGGCGGGGAGAAGATCTCCGCCGAGGAGGTGGAAAACCTCGTCTACCAGCTCCCCGCCGTCTCGCAGGTCGCCGTCGTCGCCATGCCCCACCCCGAGCTGGGCGAACGCGTCTGCGTCTACGTTGTGCCCCGGGCGGGCGCGACGGTCAGCCTGCACGAGATCCGCGCCTCGATGGACGCCGCGGGCGTCGCCCGCTACAAACTGCCCGAGTACCTCGTCGTGGTTGACGAGCTGCCCGTCACCAAGGTCGGGAAGATCGACAAGAAGGCCCTGCGCGCAGACGTGGCAGCCCGGCTGCAGGCCGTCCAGTGAAGGCGCGGCATGACATCGGGCTGACCCGGCGGTGGATGCGCGACGGCGAGCGGTTCGTGGCCGGGACCGTGCACCGGATCGCCGACGCCGATCTGAGCGCTCCCAGCCTGCTCCCCGGATGGAGCCGCGCTCACGTCGTCGGGCATCTCGCGCGCAACGCCGAGGCACTGGGTCGGCTCGCCGCGTGGGCGCACACCGGCGTGGAGACCCCGATGTACCGAGACCGCGATCAGCGGGCCGCGGAGATCGAGGCCGCATCGGCCCTGCCCGCCGAGGTACTGCGCCGCGACCTCGACCGCACCGCCGAGGACCTGGAGCGGGCCCTTGACGCGCTCAACGACCAGTCGTGGCACGCCGAGGTACGCAGCGCGCTCGGACGCACCATCCCCGCGGCGGAGATCCCGTGGATGCGGGTGCGGGAGGTCTGGCTGCACGCGGTCGACCTCGACGCCGACGCACGCCTGGCTGACCTGCCGACAGAGGTGATCGACGCGCTCCTCGACGATGTCACCGCCTCGCTCTCTGCCCGCGACGGCTGTCCCGCCGTCCTCCTGGAGCCCACCGACCGCGACCGCTGCTGGCGGCTCGGCCCCGGCGAGGGCAAGGTAGCGCGGTCAACAGCCACCGAGCTGCTTGGCTGGCTGACCGGCCGGGACCGTGACGTCCAGGTCACTACCCCGCACCGTGGCCTTCCCGCGGTGCCCCGATGGCTATGATCAGGCCATCAGCGGCTGATACCTGGCCTTACATTGCCCTGGCAGGCTGTTAGAACTACTGCTGAGGATCCTGCTCGGTGGCCTTGGGCAGATTCTCGTAGGAGGTCGGCCCCGCCAGAGGTCGGTACACGAGTTCGCCTGCCTGCCGCGGCCAGGATGTGCGGGCGGATTGGCCCTGCGGGGACAACTGACCTCGGGTCCCACGTTCACAGTTACCACGTGTCCGGACCATACTCCGAAGTTAGGGGAGCCAAGTGGGGAGCCATTACCGACCCACGCTGGGCCACAAGGAACCTGCTCGAGCATACGATTTGTAGGTTTCATCAGGTATCTAGCTGCAGTGAGCCATACTGAACCATGGTGGATACCTCGTTCGCATCGAGGTGGTCTTCCGGCCAGTTAACGCATGACCGCCAACGAGACCGGTCGCGTGGTTGGTTCGCGGAGACGACCGCCGCCGTCCTGGGCGCGATCGATGCTGTTGTCGCTCACTCGAACATTAGCGAAGACAACTAAATCTCGGGGAGCCAAACGGGGAGCCAGCAATGACAGACTCTGAGCGGCGCAGGGCGACGTCAAGCTACTATCGCTGCGGCTAAAGGCCCCATAGGGCGCCGTCAGGCGACGTTGCGCGACGGTTCAAAATGTGCCTGGTCAGCAGGATCCACGCGTTCTCGGGATCGCCTGCCACTGTCAGGTGCCCCGGTCGGGGGGCGTGATGACCGGGCAGGGCGGGCCTGTGCTGGGTTGCGCAAGGTTTCGTCGATGACGCGCCCGCCGACGGTGGTGACCGCTGGCCGTGTCGTCGGGTTCTGCGGGTTCAGGCCTGCCTGAGTCTGCCTGCTAGCTGCGCCCGGGAGGTGATTTCGAGCTTGGGGAAGATGCGGTACAGGTGCGTGCCGACCGTGCGATGCGAGAGGTAGAGCCGTTCCCCGATCGCCCGGTTGGACAGGCCCTCGGCGGCGAGCCTGGCGATCTGCAGTTCCTGCGCGGACAGCACGTCTTGCGCGTTAGGCTCCTGGGCCTGGATCCGCTCCCCGGCCGCCCGTAGCTCGGACCGGGCCTGTTCGGCCCAGCTGCGGGCGCCGATCAGCTCGAAGGTGATCTGGGCCGAGCGCAGCGGCGGCCGCGCTTGCGTGACCCGCCGCTGGCGGCGCAGCCACCGGCCGTAGGCGAGCTCAAGCCTGGCGCGCAGCCAGGGCCAGCGGATTAGGTCGGCCCGCAGCGCCTCGGTGAACAGGTCCTCGGCATCGTCGTCGTCGGCTAGGACCACCCTGGCGTAGGAAAGCTGCCGGTGCAGGATTGGGGCAGGCGTGGTGGCCGCCTCGGCCTCCAAGCCCGCGATGACCTCGCGTGCTTCTTTGACCCGCCCGGCGTGCGCCGCCGCCTCGGCCAGGAACATCACTCCGTGGTACCGGTCAGCCAGGTGGAAGGACGGGTCGGCCGGGTCGAACGCGCGGCACAGCGCCTCGTAGGCTTCCGTGTGCTGGCCCTGGCTGATCAGGCCGAACCCGCGGATGAGCTGCACGCAACACAGCAGGTTGTTCAGGCGGCGGCTGCCCGCTGCGCTCTCAACCTCGTTGGCCATGGACTGCGCCTGCTCGTTGTCGCCGCGCAGCGCGACGATCATGGCGTGCAGGGAGAGCGAGCCGGTGTTGAAAAGCGGCTGCCCGGTCTCGCGTGCCAGCCGCTTTGCCTCCTCGGCACAGGACACCGCCCGGTCCCAGTCCCCGAGCTCGAGGTTGTCGAGCACTTCCATGTTCAGCACCTGGGACAGCAGCCCGAGCCTGCCCTGCTGGCGCAGTTTCGTCTCGGCGCGGCTGAGAAAGTCCGCGGCCCGCACCGGATCGCCGATGCAGTGCGCGGCCATGCCGAGCAGCCAGAGCGCGGCCGGATCGGCGACGGTCTCCAGCACCACGCCGTCCAGGATCTCGGTGACCTCCTGGCCCTGCAGCACCGGATCGGCGAGGGCCAGGATTGTGGCGTAGCGGGGGTCGTCCGCGCCGTTCTCGATCAGGTGCGCCACCTCGGTGACCTGAGCCCGTGCCGTAGGCCCGGTGTCGGCCCACCAGCAGCGCAGCGCGGCGCCGCGCAGCAGGTTGAGCGCGAGGCCGGACTCTGACGCGCCGATCGCCTCCAGGGCGAGGTCGCACAGCGCGAGCACCCGGCCGGCGTCGCCGGGCACGCCGTCGTTGAAGATCTCCCGCAGCCACGCCATCCTCGCCTGGTCCAGGCGTGACAGGCTGGTCCTGGCCGCCCGGGTGAGCAGCCGGTCCACCAGGTCGGCCCGGCCCAGGCCGAAGGCATGCTCGGCGGCCAGCAGCAGGCGGCGGCCGCGCTTGGCCGAGTCGGCGGTCAGCTGGGCCGACCGTTCCAGGGCCCAGATGGCTTCGGTGGCCGAGCCGCGGCGCAGCGAGACGACGTGCGCGGCCTCCAGTTCGTCGGCCACCTGGTCGTCCTGGCCGCTGACCGACTGGGCCCGGTGCCAGGTGCGGCGGTAGGGCTCGCCGGCCAGGACCTCCGCGAGCGCGGCGTTGGCCGCGTAACGGCGGGTGACCGTCTCCAGCTGCAGCACACCCGAGCGCACGAGCGGATGGCGGAAATGCACGTGCAGGTCGTCGAACCGGAGCAATCCGGCGGCCATCGCGGTCTCCAGGGCGGCCACGGTCACTGGCTGGCCGGCCAGCGCCGAGGCGCCGGCCAGGATCTCCGGCAGGTCGTCGGCGTTGTCCACCGCGGCGATCAGGACGGCGTCCCGGGTCAGCGGCGGCAGGCCGGCGATCCGGGCGGCGAAGGCGCGCTCCAGATGTGTGGTCAGCGGGAGTGCCTGCGGGGGGGCCTCCAGCCCGGCGTCGGCGGCCGTGCGGACAGCCACCGGCAGCTCGACCAGGGCCAGCGGGTTGCCGGCCGCTTCGCGCAAGATCCGCTCGGTGTCCGCGTAACTCAGGCCCGCGGCGTGCCGGGCCAGGAGGTCGCGCGCGGATGTCTCGTCCAGTTTGCGCAGATCCAGTTCGGGCAGGCCTGCGGTGGCGAAGGCGATGTCATGGTCCTTGCGCACGGCGCCGATCAGCACGCACGGATCGTTGCTCAGCCGGCGGGCCAGGAACGTGAGCACGGCCTGGGCCTGCTGGTCGAGCCACTGCACGTCGTCGGCGACCAGGAGGACCGGACGCTCCGCAGCGACGTCGGTCAGCAGGTTCAACGTGGCGAGCGCGATCATGAAAGGCTCTGGCGGCGGCCCGTCACTCATGCCGAACGTGGTGGAAAGCGCCCCGGCCTGGGTCGCGGGCAGCCGGTTCATGGCGCTCAGTACTGGTCGCAGCAGATGGTGCAGGCCGGCGTACGGCAGGTGAGCCTCGGCCTCGATGCCGGTGGCCGCCAGCACCTGCAGGCGGGCCGCCCGGCCGTGGTCTGCGGCGGCCCGTAGCAGCGAGGACTTCCCGATACCTGGATCACCGAGCACGACGATCGCGGCGCCGCTTTCGATGACCTGATCGATGAGGCCGGTCAGGACATCTAGTTCCTGATCTCGTCCGATCAGGCCCTGCGCGGCCATGTCAGGGGCCGCCGGGAGGAATCTGGTGATTGCCGGACCAGGGCTGCCCGGCAAGGGCGGCAATCAGTTCTGCACGTGCCCGGTCGGCCCAGACCGGGGCCCCGATGCGGTCGAAGGCGGCCAGGGCCGAACTCAGAACCGCCACCGACTCGGCATCGCGCCGCTGGCGCCGGAGCCAGCTCCCGTAGGCCAGCTCCGCGCGGGCCTGAGGCCACGGCCAGCGGGTGAGATCCTGGCTCATGAGATGAGCATAGAGCGGTGGCGCACTTGCGTCAGCGGCCAGGACCGCGCGTGCGTAGCGGAGATGGACGTGCAGTACCGGCGAGGGAGTCGAGGCGGCGACCTCCTCGAGCCCGGCGATCACCTGGCGGGCGTCGTCCCGCTCGCCCGCCTTGATCGCGGCGTCGGCGAGGAACATCACGGCGCCGAACCGTTCCCGCTGATGGAAGCTGGGGTCGGACGGCTTGAAGAGGCGGCGCAGCTGCGGGTAGGCCGCCTCGTACTGGCCCGCGTTGGACAGCGCGGCGCCCCGGACGAGCTGGACGCAGGACAGCAGGTCGTTGAGCCGCTGGCGGCTGGCCACCATCTCCACCTCGGCGGCGTAGGTGAAGGCCAGGTCGGTATGGCCACGGAAGGCGTTATCCATCGCGTCGCAGACCAGCGTGCCGGTCCGCCAGATCGGCTGGCCGGTGTCCCGGGCCAGCCGTTCGCCTTCGGCCGCGGCCGCCGATGCCCGGTCCCAGTCGCCGAGCTCGAGCCGGTCGATGACCTGCATGCTCAGCACCTGCGACAGCAGCCCGAGCCGGCCCTGCTCGCGGAGCAGGGCCTCCGCCTGGGCGAGGAAGTCCGCGCTTCTTACGGTGTCGCCGATGGCGTGGGCGGCCATGCCGAGCAGGCGCAGCGTATCCCCGTCGGTGATGTTGTCCAGGACGAACCGGGACAGCAGGTCCATGACCGTGGCGCACTCGCCGACCGGCTCGGCTACCGCGAGCGCCGCGACATAGCGCGGGTCACCGATAGCATCGGTGAGCTCCCGGGTGGTCTCGACCACCCGGGCCCGCGCGGCGGGCCCAGTGTCCGCCCACCAGCATCGCAGCGCGGCGCCGAGCAGCAGGTTCAGCGCGAGATCCCGGTCGCCGGCCTGGACCGACCGGCGGGCGATCGCGCACAGCTCGAGGACCCGGGTCGCGTCCCCGGGGACGCCGTCGTTGAAGATCTCCTGCAGCCACTGCATGCGGGCATAGTCCAGCTCGGACAGGTCCAGCCGGGCCGCGGCTGTGACGAGCTGGTTCACCAGGTCGGCCCGGCCCAGCCCGAAGGCGTGCTCGGCCGCCATCAGCAGCCGGTGCCCCCGCCGGGCCGGAGAGCTGGTCAGCTCCGCCGAGCGCTGCAGGCCGGCGATCGCGGACATCACCGCGCCGCGGCCGAGTACGACCGCCACGCTGGCCTCGAGCTCGTCAGCGATCTGGTCATCGGGTCCGACGATGGACTGGGCGCGGTGCCAGGTCCTGCGGTATGGCTCATCGGCCAGCACCTCAGCCAGCGCGGCATGGGCGGCCTGGCGGCGGGTCAGCGTCTCAGATTGCAGCACCCCGGAACGCACCAGCGGGTGCCGGAACCGCACGCGGCCTTCACGGATGCGAAGCAGCCTCACGTCGGCGGCCGGGCCGAACGCGCCGGGACCGATCGGCGACCCGCTGAACTGCGACGCCGCCGCCAGGATCTCGGCTAGGTCGTCCACTGGATCGACCGCCGCGATGAGCACGGCGTCCCGGGTGGCGGCCGGCAGTTCGGCAAGCCGGCCGGCGAATGCGCGCTCCAGCCGCGCGGACAGGGTGGGCTGCTGCCAGTCGGGCGGGGGCGCGGAACTGGCCCACGACGCCGGAAGCTCGAGCAGCGCCAGCGGATTCCCCTGCGCCTGCTGCCGGATCCGGAGCCGGTCGGCCGGCTCGAGCACGCCGGCCACCAGGCGCAAGATGCCGTCTGCCGCCGCCTCCTCCACACCGCGGACGACAAGTTCGGCAAGGCCGGCGGCCAAGAACGGCCCGGGATGGCCCGTCCGCACCATCCCGATGATGACCATCGGATGTGGCCCGGCCCGGCGTGCGATGAACGTCAGGACTTCCTGGCTTTGCTGGTCCAGCCACTGCACGTCGTCGACGAGGATCGCGACGGGCTGCTCCGCCGCCACGGCCGCGAGCAGGTTCACCGCGGCCAGCGCGATCTGGAACAGTTCTGGCCTTGGCCCCTCGGCCAGGCCGAACGCCGCCCGCAGCGCGGTATTGTGCGCGGGCCGGAGCCGTGACGCGGACCGCAGTACCGGGCGCAGGATCTGGTGCAGCCCGGCGAACGGCAGCTGGGCCTCTGATTCCACGCCGGTAGCGGAGAGCACGCGGAAACCGGCGGCGCGGGCCGCGTCCTGCGCCGCGCCGAGCAGCGCGGACTTGCCGATGCCGGGGTCTCCGATAACCGCCAGGGCCTGCCCGGCCGTCGTCGCCTTGCCGATCAGCTCGGTCAGCGCCTGGAACTCCCGGTCCCGGCCGATCAGCGCGGGGGGTGTATCCGCTGCCATTGCAGGCTTTCCCATGGCCGCGCCGCGGTCATCGCTCATGCTGCGCGGCAGGTGCTGGCCACCGTGCGCTGACCAGGCGCGGCGGCACGGGCCGGCCCTGGCCGGGCACCGCCGAATCCGCCGCCATGCCTCCCGTCCCCCTTCACCATCGCACGCGCCCAGCGCATCCGCAGCGCCGCGGTCTCCGGGTACTCGCCGTACGCCTGCGCGACCCGTGCCGCGCAGCCCCGGGCGCCGAATGCCCGGATGGCCGCGGCGATCGCCTGACGGACCTGCGCCGCGCTGGGTTCATCGGAACGCTGCAGCGCCGATGCGAACAGCGCGTCGGCCCGGGCGGTGCTGATGCTGATGTGGTTAGTCGCTGACCGCATAGTCAGCCTCCTTCGCTGGTAGCCGTCTTGAGTGCGGCACGGGTCTGACATCTCCCGCCCCGCTAGGCGGCGAGGGACGAGTCCATCGCCGTGTCGACCAGCACTTGCTGCAGCTGACGGGGCAGATCACCGCTCCACGCCAATCCCGCCATCGCGGTCAGCGGATGCGCCTTGACGCGGACCGGAACCATGCCATGGGTGGCGGCCGACCGGTCTGGCCCGGCCTGCGCGGTCCCGGTCGTCGTACGCCGGCGAGGACCGGTCAGGACGGCGGTGGGCCGGCTTCCGGCAGCGGCGAAAGCGAGGGTAATAGGCAGCGAATGGCGGAACGGCGGGTCGGTGAACTCAAAGCGCGCATTCGCGGCCCGCAGGACCGCCAGCCAGGCGTCGTAGGTCTCAGCGCTGACCCGCCGCGGGCCGTACACGACGTCCAGGCGGGCCAGCTCCTCCAGGCCGATAGCCCCGCGAGCTGCCGCCGGGTGCGCGGCGGGAACCCAGACGTCGGGTTCGAATTCGCCCAGGTTCATGACCTCCAGGGGGGCGGGAAAGCCGTCACGCCCCGGGTCCATCCAGCCCAGGCCGGCATCGGCCCGGCGCTGAAGGATCGAGGAGAACTCCGCGTCCAGCGGCTGCTCCATCCAGGTCACCTCGACGCCGGCTTCAGCGGCCGCCGATCGCAGCCGGGAGGCGGTCTCAACCGTCAGCGTCTCCGGCAGATGCGGCGGCACGGCGAACCGCAGCCGCGGCCGCCCGATGCCCGCTGCCTGCCGGGTCCGGCTCACGCCGTGATCGACCAGCGACAAGACGGTGCGGGACTCCTCCAGCAGCACCACGCCCGCTTCGGTCAGCCGTACGCCCTCGCGGCGGCGCCGGAACAGCGGCGTGCCCACCATCTCCTCCAGCCGGCGGATCTGCTGGCTCAGCGTCGGCTGCGCGATATAGATGCGCTCCGCCGCCTGCGTGAAGGTGCCAGCGTCGGCGACGGCGACAAAGTAGCGCAGGTGCCGCAACTCGACACCCTGCGGCGCGGAACCGCCGGAGCCGGACAGCACAAGCGATCCTGTCCGCGCGGGATTCAAGGCGTTCATGGATGCACCCTAGGACGACCCGGCGGCCGCAAGCTTGCGTCAAACGACTGCCCCGACGACGTACCGGGCTTGCTGCACACTCCCGGCCTGCCCAGGCTGCGGATGGCGCGAGGCTAGCCGCTTGGCGAGCCGCGAAGGACCCGCCGGGTACCGGGTGCACCCAGGCCGGGACTGGTGCACCGTGCTGTCCGGCGCCCGTAGTACTGCGGCTCGGTGAGCGGACGTCCTGGTTCAGGTCGGCGAGACGACACAGTTCTCACGACGGCGTCGCAAGCGGCCGGCACGCACGACCGCGCGGCTGAGATCCTGTGCATCCTCGGCCACGACGGGAGCGCGCGCAATTCGGGCCAGCCCACGCCACAGCCCCGGGGGCAAGCCATCCACGTTACAGCGATGAGTGGCGCACGCAGCCAGCTCGTGAACAAGGCAGGCCGCGTCGGCGGCGCAGTCCGGGCATCGACCGGAGACGGGGTGCACCGAACTCGGCATGACCGATCGTGCCTACGGCCTGCCGAAACGCATAGAGCGCCCAGATAAGCCCGATCGGCACCTCTTCTGTTACGGGTGCAATGAGGCACCTGGCCGTACAGATCGAGTCCTCTTTGCTGTTGGTGTCAAGTGGTTGCCTGGGTTTTCCTGGGGACCGGCTTCGATGGTGTGCCTGCAGGGGTGGCGGGTCGTAG
>Ga0068856_100008176_pt1 | contig 10203 bp, 9 predicted proteins | sample KBSCornC62_FD_66595 | JGI IMG/M metagenome (GOLD analysis project Ga0068856, IMG submission 66595) | Corn rhizosphere microbial communities from Kellogg Biological Station, Michigan, USA - KBS Corn C6-2 | ecosystem: Host-associated > Plants > Roots > Rhizosphere > Soil ... | reverse complement strand
CTTGAAATGATCGTCCTTGAACTCACGCGTGAAATTCTTGTACGCCGTTTGCCACGCCACCGCCACCATCGGCGACACCGGGAAGCCGTCCTGCGCCAGGCTGACGGCGCCGGCCATGGAACGCGACAGCGGCAGGCGGCCGAAGCGTTCCGCCATGGTCGCCCACGCCGACGGCGTGCCTGGCACGGTGACGGGCAGGGCGCCGTACTTCGGCACGTTCTTGTGGCCGGCCGCGCTGAGCGCGTCGAGCGAAATCGCCTTCGGCGCAGGGCCGCTGGCGTTGAGGCCGTGCAGCTGGCCCTTGTGCCAGATCAGCGCAAAGGCGTCGCCGCCGATACCGTTGGCGGTCGGCTCGACCACGGTCAATGCCGCGGCAGCTGCAATCGCGGCGTCAATCGCGTTACCGCCGGCTTGCAGCACTTGCAGGCCGGCTTGTGCGGCCAGCGGCTGGCCGGTCGCGACCATGCCACGATTGGCGAAGACCGCGCTGCGGCGGGAAGCGTAGGGGTAGTGGTTGGCGTTGAAAGTGGGCATCGGATGCTTTCGGTTTCTGATCTGGACGAAGGAGAAAGTTTAACGGTATAGATGACAGGCGACATACTCGCCCGGCGCAGTTTCGATATTGGCCGGCGTCTCGGTCTTGCAGATATCCATGCAGGACGCACAGCGCGGGTGGAAGTGACAGCCCGCCGGCGGCGACGCCGGATTGGGAATGCCGCCCTTGAGCACGATGCGTTCGCGCACCTGATCCGGGTGCTCGCGCGGGATCGCCGACAGCAGCGCCTGCGTGTACGGATGCTTGGGCGCGCTGTAGACGCTTTCGCAGCTGCCGTACTCGACCATGCGCCCGAGGTACATCACGCCGATGCTGTCGCTGACGTGGCGGATCACGGCAAGGTCGTGCGAGACGAACAGATAGGTGAGGGCGAATTCCTTCTGCAGCTCTTGCAGCAGGTTCAGGATTTGCGCCTGGATCGAGACGTCGAGTGCGGATACGGCCTCGTCGGCGACCACCAGTTTCGGCCGCGTGATGATGGCGCGCGCGATGCCGACGCGCTGGCGCTGGCCGCCGGAAAATTCATGCGGATGGCGGCTGGCGTAGGCCTGGTTCAAACCCACCACGTCGAGGATTTCGGCGACCTTGCGCTTGCGCGTGGCGCGGTCGAACAGGCCGTGCACGATCAGCGGTTCTTCCAGTACTTCGCCGATGGTCATGCGCGGATTGAGCGAGGCGAACGGATCCTGGAACACCATCTGCATGTTGCGGCGCATGGCGCGCAGTGCGGAGGAAGACAACGTAGAAATTTCTTCGCCCATGAAGTTGACGCTGCCGGCAGTCGGTTCGATCAGGCGCAGCACACTGCGCCCGGTGGTCGACTTGCCGCAGCCGGATTCGCCTACCAGGCCGAGGGTCTTGCCTTCCTCGATGGCGAAGGAGACGTCGTCGACCGCCTTGACCGGCGACGCGCCGCGCTTGCTGGCGGCGAAATGTTTTTTCAGTCCGGAGACCCGGAGCAGGGGAGCGGAATTCATGTCGGCCTCTTCAATTCGGATACCAGCAGCGCGCCAGATGACCGCTGCTCACGGCATCAAGCGTCGGCGCCTCGCGATGGCAACGCTCCTGCACCTTCGGACAACGCGCGGCGAAACGGCAACCGAATTCCACCGAACCCGGCAGCGGCACCGAACCGGGAATCGCTTCCAGCGGCTCGCCGGGCACGGCGTCCAATGCCGGCCGCGCGCGCATCAGCGCTTGTGTATAAGGATGCGCGGGCGCGTCGAACAAGTCGCGCACGCTGCTTTGCTCGACCACCTGGCCGGCATACATGACCACCACGCGGTCGCACATTTCGGCGACCACGCCGAGGTCGTGCGTGATCATCAGGATCGCGGTGCCGTGCTCGCGCTTGAGTGCGCGCATCAGATCGAGGATCTGCGCCTGGATAGTGACGTCGAGCGCGGTGGTGGGCTCGTCGCAGATCAGCAGGCCGGGATTGCACAGCAGCGCCATGGCGATCATCACGCGCTGGCGCATTCCGCCCGAGAGGCTGTGCGGATAATCGTCAACCAGTTGCTCGGCGCGCGGCAGGCCGACCCGCTGCAGCATGGCGATGACCTGCGCGTCGATGTCCTTGCGACTCAGCTTGCCGTGCACCTTGAGCATCTCGCGCAGCTGGTGGCCGATGCGATGCAGCGGGTTGAGCGAAGTCATCGGCTCCTGGAAGATCATGGCGATCTCCTTGCCGCGCATGCTGCGCAGGGTGGCGTCGTCGGCTTCCAGCATGTTGGTGAGCTTGACGCCGTCGTTGTATTGCACCGAGCCGCTCAGCTGCGCCTTGCTCGCCATCGGGAACAACCGCAGGATGGACAGCGCGGTGACGCTCTTGCCACAGCCGGATTCACCGAGCAGGCCGACCGTTTCATTGGCGCCGACCGAGAACGACACGCCGTCGACCGGCGCCACGCGCTTGCCGTTGCGGACGAATTCGACTTTGAGATTGTTTACTTCCAACATGGCCGGTTCTTCCTAACGGTATAACTTGGGATCGAACACTTCACGGATGCCGTCGCCCAACAAGTTGAAGCCCAGCACCACCGCAAAGATCGCCACGCCCGGCCACAGGGCCAGCGTCGGATTGGTATTCAGGTAGCCTTGCGCGATATGCAGCATCGAACCCCAGCTCGGATCTTCGGCACGGGCGCCGAGGCCGAGGTAGGACAAACCCGCTTCGGCGATGATGGCCGAACCCATCGCGAAGGTGGCCTGGATGATCAGCGGCGCCATCGCGTTCGGCAGCACGTAGCGCCACATGATGCGGATATGGCCGGCGCCGACCGAGCGCGCCGCCATGACGTAATCGAGATTGCGGATGCTCATGGCCTGTCCGCGCGCGAGCCGGATGAAGGCGGGTGCAAAGCCGATGCCGACCGCCGCCATGGCGTTGTAGAAGCCGCCGCCCAGCGCCGCCGCCAGGGCCAGCGCAAGGATCAGCGGCGGGAAGGCTTGCAGCGCGTCAACGATGCGCATCACCACCCACTCGTCCCAGAAGCCGCGGAAGTAACCGCTGGCGATGCCGACCGGCACGCCGACGCAGAACGCCAGGCCGACCGCGATCAAGGCCGCCTGCAGCGAGATGCGCGCGCCGTACAGCATGCGCGAGAAGATGTCGCGACCGAGGTCGTCGGTACCCATCCAGTGCGTCGTGTCGGGACCCGACAGCAGGTTGCCGTAGTCCTGGTCGAAGATTGGATCGTGGGTCGCCAGCAACGGCGCAAAAATCGCGATCAGCACCAGCAGCAAGATGATCGCCGCGCCCAGTACGGCGAGGCGATTGCCGGCGAAGCGGCGCAGGCCGGTGAAGCGTTGCTGGCGGGGCAGGGCGTCCGCCGCATTGGATGGGGTAGTGATTGCCTGGTCCATATTTGCTTTCATTTTGGCGCTCACCTTTCGATGCGCGGATCGATGACGGTGTACAGCACGTCCACCGCCAGGTTGACGATCACCACCATCAGCGCAGCGGCCAGCACGCCGCCCTGCACCATGACGTAGTCGCGCTGGAAGATGGCGTCGACGATCATCTTGCCCATGCCGGGAATGGCGAAAATGCTTTCCGTGATCACCAGCCCGCCCAGCAGCACCGACACCATCAGGCCGCTGGCCGTGACCACCGGAATCAGCGCATTGCGCAGCGCGTGGCCGATCACCACCTGCCAGTCGCGCAGGCCCTTGGAGAAGGCGGTGCGGATGTAGTCTTCATTGAGCACTTCGAGCAGGCTGCTGCGCACCATGCGCATCAGGATCGCCGACTCGCGCAGTCCGGTCGCCAGCACCGGCATGCACATCGCCGCGAGGTTGCCGCGCCAGTCCTCGGTGAACGGCACATAACCCGAGGCCGGCAGCCAGCCCAGCTTGACCGCGAACAGGATGATGAACATCATGCCCAGCCAGAAATGCGGCACCGACATGCCGAACAGCGCCACCAGCGTGGTGAAGTAATTGGCGATGCCGCGTGGGCGCACCGCCGACAGGATGCCGGCCGGCACCGCGATCAGGATGCCGACGGCGAAGCTGCCGACCGCCAGCTCGATGGTCACCGGCAGGCGCTGCATCAGCACGTCGATGACCGGCGTGCGATCGATGAAAGAACGCCCGAGGTCGCCGTGCAGCACATTCCACAGCCAGCGCCCGTATTGGACGTACAGCGGATCGTCGAGGCCGAGCTGGAGGCGCAAGGCGGCCGCCGCTTCAGGGGTCGCTTCGAGGCCGAGGATGGCGGTCACCGGATCGCCGGGCAGGATCGCCAGCAGCGAAAAGATCACCATGCTGACCAGCAGCAGGGTGGGGATGACCAGCAGGATGCGTTTGATCAGTGGAGACATGGGTGATATGGGAAGCTCGGGTAATGCATGCGATGTGGCCGGAAACATTGCCGCCGCAGGCCCTCGCCCACGGCGGCAGTCATGACGACGATCAGCCGGTTACTTCGACAGCGTCGCCGTGCGGATCACGCCGTCGGGCACCAGCTTGAAGCCCTTGATGGCCTTCGAGATCCCGAACAGCACGTTGTCGTGGTTCAGGTAAACGTAGGGCACTTCCTTCACCAGGATCTGCATGGCCTGGTCATAGAACGCCTTGCGCTTGGTCTCGTTGCTTTCCAGGCGCGCCTGTTGCAGCAAGTCGTCGATTTCCTTGGTGCCGAACTTGGAATAGTTCAGCGAGCCGTTGGTGACGGTAAAGTCGTAGACGTTCTGGTCGGGGTCGGGACGGCCGCTCCAGCCGACGAACAACGCCTCGTGCGTGCCGGCCTTGCCTGCTTCGATCTGCGTGGCCAGCTCGGCTTTTTCCAGCGTAACGGTGATGCCGGCCGGGCGCAGCATGCCCTGGATCATCTGTCCGACCTGCGATTCATATGGCGTAGTCGGCAGCGTCAGGCGGAAGCTGAAACCGGCTTCCTTGCCGGCTGCTTTCAACAGCGCCTTGGCGCGCGCGAGATCGACTTTCGGCGGCGTGTCGGCTTCGCCGTGGGCGAACTGGGCCTTGCTGAACGGCGAGTGCGCGGCGGCGACGGCGCCGTTGTAGACCACCTTGGCGATGGCGTTGCGGTCGATCAGGATGTCGACGGCTTCACGCACTTCCTTCTTGTCAAACGGCGGCTTCGACGCGTTCAGGTAAAAGCCGCGGAAGCCCAGCGACGGCTTGTTGATGACGGTGTACTTGGCGCCGGCGTCTATATTGGTGATTTCCTTGTACGGAAAGCGGTTGGTGATGTCGACCTGGCCGCTGCGCAGGTTGTTGAAGGCGACGTTGACGTCGTTCATGATCTTGTAGGTGACGCCGTCGACTTTCGGCAGGCCGGCTTGCCAGTAGTGCGGATTCTTTTCCAGCGTGATGGTGGCGCCCTTGAGGCGGCCCTTGTAGATGAACGGACCGGTGCCGACCGGGTTGTTGACGTAGTCGTCGCCGTACTTCTTGACGGCGTCCGGTGAGGACATCATGCCGGCGCGATCGGTCAGGATCGACATGAACGGTGCGAACGGCGCGGTCAGCTCGAGCTGGACGGTGCTGTCGTCGACCACGGTGATCTGCTTGATGTACTTGAGTTCATTGCGGCGCAGGGAGGCTTTCTCCTGGCCGCGCAGCAGGTTGAATTCCACCGCCTTGGCGTTGAACGGCGTGCCGTCCTGGAATTTCACACCCTTTTGCAGGTACAGCGTATAAGTTTTCTGGTCGTCCGAAATGGTCCAGCGCTGCGCCAGCATGGGCACGATCTTGCCGCTTTCGTCGAGGTCGACCAGCTTGTCGAAGATGCTTTGGTAGACGATGCGTTCGGCGATCATCGACGACTGCGTCGGATCGAGCTTGCCCGGATCGTCATCCAGCGAAATGTTGATGACCGCGGCCGAGGCCGACCACGCTGCGCCGCTCAGCAGACCGGCGGCGGCAAGACGGATGAAAATGCGCGTAAAAGCAGGCGAAGACGGAGGAAAAATCTGGCTCATCGTTGTTCCTTTAAATGTAGGCACCAATGTATACATCAAAGTAGACATGCATTTATCGTGCCACAGGCTGAGCATGGAGAGCGGCGTAAAGCGTGGGAAAAGCCGGATTTTTATTTGGCCGGAAGGAAGGAAAGCCCTGTCCGGAGCGCCATTGCGGCGCACAAGAAAGCCCCGGGCACACATGGTCGGGGGCGGTGAAATCAAATCAGATTATTATCAAAAAGAAAATATCGGACGCCAATGAGGGCGCGCCGCTGGTGCAAAACCTACTGGATCGCATGTCGCGCCACCGAAATGGTGCAACGCATGAGTTCAGGCCTGCAATGTGTCGATGAAGGCGGATTCAACGCCGACGCCGCAAAACCTGCATTGTTGCAGTTTACCAACGCCAGCGCGTATACAGACGGTTGAACAGCTGCGCGTATTCCTGCGCATCGACCTCGTCCAGCGCCGTCGCCGCCGACAAGCTTCGGTAGCGCGCCAGCACCGCATCGGCATAGCCGCCACGCGCGCACCGTCCCAGCTCCTTGCCGAGGAAGCGCCGGAACGCCGCCGTATCGGCCATCTCGGCGACTTGCTTCACGCCGCCTTGCGCCCTTGCGGGCTGGCCAGCGCGACGCAACGGCGCGCCAGGATTTCGGTGGGATCGAGCAGCGGCACTTTCTTGCCGCCGACCTCGAACTTGTCGTCCTGGGCCATCAGCAGCGGCAGCTCGGTACAGCCGAGCACGATGACGTCGGCGCCCTGCGCCACCAGGTGGGCGATGGCGCGCTGCAGCTTGGCGCGCACGTCGTCGTTGACGAAACCGGCCTTGACGCCTTGATCGCCATAGATGACGTCCATGACCAGCGCCTGGTGCTCGGCGTCGGGCACGATCATGCCGAACTTGCTGTGCCCGTTGTTGCTGTCGACGGCCTGCTGGTACACGCGGCTGGCGATGGTGCCGGACGTCGCCAGCAGGCCGATACAGGTTTTGTCGCCGTGGCGCTTCCCGATGTAGCTGACGGTTTCCGACAGCATGTTGACGATCGGGATCGACAGGTAGGACTGGATGCGTTCGACGAAGGCATGCGCGGTGTTGCACGGGATCGCGATCATGTCGGCGTTGTCGTTCTCGAGGCGCTTGCAGGCGGCATAGATCGCCACGGTCGGATCGGCGCCGTCGCCGATCAGGTTGTCGGTGCGGTCGGGGATCTTGGGATTGTGCTCGACCACCAGCTTGATGTGGTCCTGGTCGCGTGCGGCCGGCGTGTTCTTGATGACCTTCTCGATGAAGTCGACCGTGGCCGCCGGACCGACGCCGCCGACCACGCCGATCTTGAACGAGCGCGCCACCTGTTCGGCCTGGAAGCTCAATGCCGATTCCGCATAGATCTGGTTGGTGTCGATGATGGGGATGCCGCGCGCGCTGAGCGCCTCGGCCACGGTGGCGATCTCGGTCATGCCGGGCACGATGACCTGCGCGCCCTGGTCGAGCAGATCCTTGCAAGCGCGATACAGCAGGTCGATCGACTCGCCGTCGAGGTAGCCGTTCTTGATGCCGGTGGTGCCGTAGACGGCGCGCATCAGGCAGGCGTGCTGCATCACGGCGGACGGGTAGAGCAGCTCGCAGTCGCCGGCGAAATACTTCTCGAACAGCGCCTTCTTGCGCACGTAGCTCGAGGTCAGCACGCCGATCTTCTGCAGCTTGGGCAGGCGCTGCGCCAGGTGGCGGCGGATGGCGGCGACCATGTCGATGATCGGCACGCCGACCTCGGCCTGCACCTCATCGATGAAGGTATGGCTGATGAAGCAGGGCAGCAGCACCGCGCTGGTGCCGCGCTGCTCGAACTCGCGCAGCATGTCGAACACATACAGCTTGCGCGTGTTGGTCTGGGCGTTCTCGGCGCCGGCCATGTCGAAGTCGTCGAAGGCCTGCTGGCCGAACAGCACCTTGACGCGCTCCTTATCCTTGTTGGCGGTCTTGGCGGCGGTGCGCGTCATTTTTGCGTACAGGTCCGCGCTGCCGATGGCGCCGAGGCCGCCGATCACGCCGACCGACATTGCTCGCTGGATTTGTTCGACTTTCATGGATACGCTCGCACGGATGTTGTTCTATCTGCCGAGCATAATCGCTGCAGCGCGCAACGCTATGCAAAGTAGTACGGAGGTTATGTCGGCAACGCATAGTTTGCCGCAGCAGGCACTGGGCGGGACTTTCCACGCCCGGCTGCAGCTGTTATACATAAACCTTGATGCATGAGCTTCACAGCGCACTCGCCAACTCAGCAACAAGGAAAACAGCCGATGGACATCAAGTGGATAGAAGACTTTCTCAGCCTGGCGGCGACGCGCAACTTCTCGCGTTCGGCGGACCACCGCAACGTCACGCAACCGGCCTTCAGTCGCCGCATCCGCGCGCTGGAAGCCTGGACCGGCGCCGAGCTGGTCGACCGCAGCACCTATCCGCTGACGCTGACCGTCGCCGGCAAGCTGTTCAACGACGCCGCCTCGGAAGCGCTCAAGCTGCTCAACGACGCGCGCAACCAGCTGCGCAGCGAGCAGACCGCGCACAACATGCTGCGCGTGACGGCCGGCCATTCATTGGCGCTCAGTTTCTTTCCGGAATGGCTGGACGGGCTCAACCGGGGCGGCGACGCCGACCTCAGCGCGCGCATCACCGCCACCAACATCCACGACTCGGTGCTGGCGCTGAGCGAGGGCGAATGCGACCTGTTGCTGTGCTTCCACCACCCGCAGCTGCCGATCTTGCTCAACCCCGACCAGTATGAATACCTGGCCGTCGGCAGCGAGCGCGTGATCCCGGTCTCGGCGCCGGACCGGCAGGGCGCACCGCTGTTCCGCTTGCCCGGCAGCAAGAGCAAGCCGACCCGCTTGCTGGCGTATCCGGCGACGTCCTTCCTCGGCCGCGTGATGGAGCTGATCCTGGCCAATGCACCGCAGGCACCCGGGCTGCTGACGACCTGTGAATCTGAAATGGCCGAATTGCTCAAGCGCATGGCGCTCAACGGCCACGGCATGGCTTGGCTGCCACAGCGCTCGGTGGCGGAGGAGTTGGCCGGCGGCAAGCTGGCGCCCGCCGGCGGCGATGCCTGGTCGCTGGAACTGGAGATCCGCGTGTACCGTTCGCTACAGAACAAACGGCCGGCGCTGACCCGTCTGTGGGACAAGCTGACTGTTTCCTGAACCCAAGTAAAAATTAATCGGATGGCACGCTTTGCCCTCAAGTACGGCACCGCAGCATCCGATAACATAAAGACACGCAACGTATCGACCGGATATCTGCCTGTTCCTGCATAAAGAGCCACAAGCCACAAGCTGCAGACATCGGCCACCAGGAACAAGGAAAGCGGCGGACAGCGTCCAACCTCGAGGGAAGACAATGAAAAATCTGAAAATCGGCACACGCCTGGGCATAGGCTTTGCCGCGATCCTGGTGCTGATGAGCATCATTACCGCCATCGGCGTCTGGCGCCTGCAATCGGTTGGCAACATGACCGACTACATGGTCCACAACGCGCTGGCCAAGGAACGGCTGGTCAATGCCTTCTACAAGTCCATCGAACTCAACGTCGGCCGCATCGTCGCCGCGGCCAAGAATGCCGATCCGGCGGAGCAGAAGTTCTACAAGGACCAGATCGTCGCCACCATTTCCAAGAACAACGAATACGTCAAGCAGATGGAAGCCACCATCGTCGACGACCAGGGCAAGGCGCTGCTCAATGAAATCAACGAACACCGCAAGGTGGTGATCGCCAACAATACCGAAGTCTTCAAGGAAAAAGGCGCCGGCAACGAAGAAGGCGCGCGCAAGGTCGTCGAAGAAAAGTTGTTGCCCAACGCCAAACTTTACCTGGCCTCGATCGAGAAACTGTCCAACCTGCAAAGCGACGCCATCACCGCGCTGACCAAGCAGGTCGATGACCTGTTCAAGACCGCGCGCCTGCTCATGATCGTGCTGGGCGGCATCGCGCTGCTGGCCGGCATCGGCCTGGCGGTATTCATCACGCGCTCGATCACGCGACCGCTGGTGACCGCAGTCGGCGTCGCCGGCCGCGTGGCCCAGGGCGACCTCGGCACCACCATCACGGTGGAGTCGCGCGACGAAACCGGCCAGTTGATGGCCGCGCTCAAGGACATGAACGACAACCTGGTCAATATCGTCGGCCAGGTCCGCACCGGCACCGACACCATCGCCACCGC
>Ga0068856_100008174_pt1 | contig 10205 bp, 6 predicted proteins | sample KBSCornC62_FD_66595 | JGI IMG/M metagenome (GOLD analysis project Ga0068856, IMG submission 66595) | Corn rhizosphere microbial communities from Kellogg Biological Station, Michigan, USA - KBS Corn C6-2 | ecosystem: Host-associated > Plants > Roots > Rhizosphere > Soil ... | reverse complement strand
CGGCCGATCCCGCGCGCCGAACCCGTGACGATCGCGGCTTTCCCATCCAGAAGTCCCATCACTCCGCCTCTCCTTCGATTCGTAGAAGTCGGGCGGGGAGGCTATCGGGAACGAGCGGTCCTGGTTGACCGGCCAGTCGGCTTCGGGCACTCGCTCAGCCGAGCTCGATGCCTCCGTCCTCGGTCACGGTCCAGTGCGGGTTGTGCGCGATCTCCCAAGGGTGCCCGTCGGGATCGACGAAGATGCCGCTGTAGCCGCCCCAGAAGGTCTCGGCCGGCTCGCGCCCGATCGTCGCCCCGGCGGCGCGAGCTTCCTCGATCACGGTGTCGACCTCGGCGGGGGAGGCGAAGTTGAGCGCCAGGGTGACGCCGCCCCAGCCGCCCTGGTCCTCGACGCAGCTGTCCTCCGCCAGCCGCGCCCGGCCCCAGAGCGCGACGACCATCTCACCGGCCTGGAAGAAGACGACGTCGTCGCCCGGGTCGGCGCCGGTCGTCCAGCCGAGCGCTTCGTAGAAGCGCTGGGAGCGCTCGAGGTCGCCGGTCCCGAGAGTGATCAGGTTGACCCGCTGCTTCATGAAGTGGTCTCCTCGCGTCGTTGTGCCTCAACCTAACGCGCCTCGGTCACCCGGGACAGCCGCCGATTCTTCTGTGGCGAATGCACGATGCGACACCGTGTCCAGTAAGGCAAAATCCAGAGCGATGACAGTCCTCGTCGCCTACGCTTCAAAACGGGGTTCCACCGCGGAAATCGCCGAGACGATCGCTGCCACCCTCCGCCGCGAGGGCCTAGGCGTCTGCCTAGAGAAGGTCGAGAACGTCCAGACCCTCGACCCCTACGACGCCGTAGTCATAGGCAGCGCCGTCTACATGAAGCGCTGGCGCGGCGACGCCCGCCACTTCCTCAAGAAGCACCGCAAGGCCCTCAAGCAGATGCCCTTCTGGGTCTTCAGCTCCGGTCCCGTAGGCGACCCCGCCAAGGACAACCCCGAGTGGTCTGAGCCCCCGAAGATCGCCGCAAAGGTCGAGGAACTGGGGGGCAGGGAGCACGTCGTATTCGGCGGCTGCCTTCCGGTGGAACCGAAGAACTTCATGGAGAAGGCGATGGTCGACGGGACCCCGAAGGAGTTCCGCGACCGCCGCGACTGGGCCGAGATCCGCGAGTGGGCAAAGCAAGTCGCAGCCGCACTTGCCGCCGCACCCGTGTGACTCCTACTTCGTCAGCTTCGCGGGCGCGGCCCATAGCTTTTACTTTGAGCTTCCCTGTTCGCTCAGTATATTCCTTCCTACTTTAGTAACTACTGAGGGGGAGGCCCAGGATGTGCCGGCCAACTGGGAAAGATCCCAGCCGAAGGAAAGCATCGACATCGACGAAGGGCTGCACAAGCTGGTTGTCCCCTCTCTAAGGGAAGAGGCCAAAGAACTGCAAGCCCTCGCGCCGCCGGCCGAGGACAAGCCGGCGTTCAGCAACGTGATCGCGCTGCTCTCAAAGGGCAGTGAAGTCATAGAAGAGGCAGGACGGAGAGGAATAACGCGCTCGGGGCTCGATGATTTCGAACGGAAGGCTGCCGCATTCGGCCTTCGCGAATGCTCGGGCCTGTAATGGTGCGAAACGCAGGCACCGATCGGCACCGCGCTAAACCGACCGGCCAGCCGTTGCAAAGCCCGACGGCGCAATTTTGCGAGCACAACTTCGGATCGTAGTGGGGTTTGCAGGGGGTAACGATGCCGGTCAACCAAGGCACCGCGAGTAGTGGGCCACGCTCAAACAGCAAACCTTGACCGACTTGAGTTCTTTGGAGTACTCCTTTCATGGAAGAGGGGCGGACGGAATCTGCCGCCCCGGAACATCATGGTCAGTGGGAGGCGCTAGTCACCCTCTGACCACAACGAAAGGTCAATATGAGAAAAGCTATTTTGCTTGCGCTTGCGGCAGTGAGCGCAATGCTCTTTGCGCTTCCGGCAACTGCATCGGCGGAAAGCTGGACCCTCGACAACACGCCCGCAGCGTTCACCTCGACTGCTGGCGTAACGAAGCTGACAACCACAACCAATGAAACGGTCGAATGTGGTTCGAGCACCGGCAGCGGCGAATACACCAACGGGACTACAGCCACGGCAACTCTTTTCTTCCACAGTTGCAAAGGGCCTAGCAGCACGACCTGCACCACGGCCGGGCAGCCCTCCGGGACAATCAAAACCAACGTTCTTACGGTCCACAACGTTTGGGCCAACAAGCACGGCGTAAAAACGTTGGCGGCCCTGTTTACACCGCCTGCGACCGGTGAATCGGCTGGAAAGTTCGCAACCTTCAAATGCACCCTGTTCGGGCTTGGTCCGGAAATCACGGTCACAGGAACCTTGATCGGCGAAGTCGAGCTGACAAGCGCCTGCAACACCGAAACTACGGTCTCTCACCTGAACTTCCAGTCGACCTCGGCTGGGCACCAGACAATCACCACCCTGTGGAATACAGCCGGCACTTACGACCTCACGGCCGACGTGAGCGGATCGCCGACTACAGCATCGCAGGACGGCACAGGCACGATCACGTTCGCCAAAAAAGTCAAACCTACATGCTGAGTTCGCTAGCGCATGTCTGAGATCGTGCACTAGCTGAGGAGCCGGGCCGCCTTCGGGCGGCCCCGGCCTTCTCAAGAAGATGCTGCGTCTCGCCGCCAGAAATGTGCACGCGCATGTTTGGCGATTGACGGATAGCAGGGGAAAAGCGGGCCGAGGGACCGGTTCAAGGGCAAGCCTGATTGACAAGCGGAAACCTCAGGGGTATTTCATGGATACGCCACGGGAACTGGCGGCTCAGGGGCTGCGGCAGCTGAGTTCTTCGAATTCGCTGGAGGGGGAGAGGATGGAAGCAGCTCGTTTCGGGCGCTGGGCTCTGCTGATGTGGGGCGTGGTCGTCTGCGTCGCGATGGCTTGCGCTCTCGCCTTCGCCGCCGAGGAACCTCCGAGCTATGTGTCGAACTTCGGCCCCGATGGGACCGAAGCGACGGGCTTCAAACGTGCGGGAGCCATCGCGGTAGACGAACCAGGAGGCTTCGTCTACGTCATGGATCACGAAGAGGGCAGCCTTCTCAAGTTCGACCTACAGGGTCATCCGGTGAACTTCACCGGGACGTCGGGCTATCTCTCTGAAAACAGGCTCGCCGGCCTGACGCCCCTCGATGGGTTCGGCCAGGCACAGGTGGCAGTGGACCCCAACAGCCATGACATCTACGTGACCACCGGGAACGGCGCCACCCTCGAGGCATTTCACGCAGACGGAGAACCCGCGCTGTTCAGCGCCGGATCGAGCGCTGGTACCAACGTCATCGAGGGCTTCGAAAAGCTACAGGGCGTCGCCGTAGATGCAGAAGGCAGCATCTACGCGAGTGATCTAAATGCCAGTTCCGTGAAGATCTTCAGTCACTCGGGTTTGCCCCTCACCCAGTTCTCAACTATTTTCCCGGCCAACCTCGCAGTGGACGCTAAAGGGCGGGTGTATGTCAATGCCTTTCTTGCGAAAGTCCGCCAATACACTCCGTCGCATTTGCCCGTCGACGCAACGACGACCTATTCTCAGGCGCCTGAACCCCTCACTACCGACCCCTCTTACAGCCTTGCGGTCGATCCAACGACCAACGACGTATATGTCCCGGAAAACCCCGCAAGTCCGAGAGTTGTGCGCTATGACGAAAACGGCAATATGCTCTCTGCCTTTGCCGGTCCAGGCGAAGAGGGCGAACTTGACCTGTCAGAAGGTGTGGGTGTACATGGCGTCGAAGGCCTGATCTTCGTCTCTAACCAGCCCTCAACCGGCTTGTCGCAGGTCGAGATCTTCAAAGAAGTCCGATACGTTGGCCCACCCCGGATCGACTCGGTATCGGTAAGTGCGGTTTCGGGAGACACTGCGGTCCTCCGCGCGGAGATCAATCCAGGAAGCGCTGCGTCCAGCTTCAGCTTCGAGTACGGGACCTCGGATTGCTCCACTTCAATGTGCGCAAGCCTTCCGGCGGGCGGCGGCACTCTGGATCCCGGCTTCAAGTCGATCGAGGTAGCGGCGTCGCTGAAGGGACTGAAACCAGGCACTACCTACCACTTTCGCGTCGTGGCCGAAAACGAACACGGGCCGCAAGTTGGCCCTGCGGTCGGGGACCATACGTTCAAGACCCAAGCCGCAGCCGTGGGCTTCCGTTTGCCGGACGGACGAGTATGGGAGCTAGTGACGCCCGCGAACAAGCGGGGAGGCGTGATTGAGTCAAGCTCGCGAGGTCTCATTCAAGCAAGCACTGACGGAAACGGAATCGCCTACCTCAGCACCAATCCTGTTGTGGCAAATCCGGAGGGGAACCGCAGCATCGAAATCAGTACGACCCTGGCCCGACGCAGTGCTGCAGGGTGGTCTTCGGAAGACCTGACCCCTCCCAACCAGCAGGCGGCCAGACTTGTAGCCGGCTATGAAGGTGAGTACAAGTTGTTCAACGCTAGCCTTTCACAGGCGCTGCTTGAACCGGTCGGGACCGCCCCTCTATCACCCATAGCAACGGAACAAACCGCATACCTTCGCGACAACACCAGTCCACCAACCTATACGCCATTGGTGACGGGGATGGCTGGCTATGCCAACGTGCCAGATGAAACCAAATTCGGTGGCAGCATAGGATCAATCCAGGTTCACATCGCCGGAGCCAATCGCGCCTTCGACCATGTAGTGCTCGAGTCCACTGTTCCGCTCAGCAGTCCGACTGACCCTGTTCCGAGCCTCTATGAATGGAGTAGCGGCCGGTTGCTGCGGCCGATCAATGTTCTCCCCGACTCGGAAGGTGGAACGATGACTCCAAGTAGATTCATCGGGTCCGGCGCCGGCTCGGTCCAGAACGCGATCTCCGACGATGGGTCGAGGATCTTTTGGAGCACGGGAGAATACGATCAGGTTCTTCCTAACGGTCTCACCGGCCTCTATATGCGAGACATGAAGGCGGGGAAGACGATCAGGCTTGATCTCAAACAGCCTGGGGCGAGCGGCGATGGGGATCCCAGGCCAGTCTTCCAGGGAGCCAATGCGGACGGGACCATCGCATACTTCACCGACTCGCAACAGTTGACGACCGACGCAAGCCCTAGTGGCTTCGATCTCTATCGCTGTGTAATCGAGGCGGGTCCAGAAGAAGAAGGCTGTACGACTCTGACCGATATCAGTGTGCCCGCTGGATCGCCACCGGTAGAAAGTGGCGAAGTCCTAGGAATTCTTCCTGGGCTGAGTGAGGACGGGTCCGCTCTCTACTTCGTCGCAAAGGGGGCGCTCGACAACAGTATGAACGCGTATGGTGGAAGCGCCGTGCCGGGACAACCGAACTTGTACCGATGGGACGTAGCTGAAGGAACCCGGTTGATCGCGGTGCTCTCTGGTGAAGACTCCAATGATTGGGGAGTGCTGCCAGGAAAGGTGGGGGTGACTTTGGAGCTTTCAGCAGATAGTTCGCCGAACGGTCGTTACCTTGCTTTCATGTCCGAACGCAGCCTGACCGGCTTCGATAACCGGGATGTGGGGTCGGGAAAACCCGCACAGGAGGCCTTTCGGTATGACGCTGTAACTGAGGAGCTCGTGTGTGTGTCGTGTCCCGCGACCGGATCCCGACCGGATGCGATTCGCAACTCGAGTTACGTCGAAAAGATTCCTTTGATCGACCCACGTCAACTCTGGCAGGACAAATGGGTGGCTGCCGACTTCCCGCAGGCCTCAGTCACCAGGCTGCGCGGGACCGCGCTGTACCGGCCACGTTTTGTGTTGGATAACGGTCGCGTCTTCTTCAACGCATTTGGTGGTCTCGTGCCGGCGGATTCGAATGGTGAGTGGGATGCTTATCAGTACGAGGCAATCGGAGTGGGGGATTGCAAAGCCTCCTCCGAAGGCCCGGCTACCTCGAGCTTGGAGACCGGCTGTGTCTCTCTGGTGTCATCTGGTACTGCCGAAGAAGAAGCGGCTCTTTTCGACTCGAGCCTGAGCGGCGACGACGTGTTCTTCGTCAGCAGTGCCAGGCTTGGAGGGAACGACCTCGATGAAGAGGCGGACATCTATGACGCTCGCGTTGATGGAGTGGCCGCTGCTTCCACTCCAAGCTCCGAATGTACCGGCGGAGGTTGTCAAGATCTGGTCGCGGCGCCAGGGGAGGTGTGGCCGGCTAGTGCCACGTTCCTCGGGGCGGGCAACCTGAAGCTGGCAGGGAAGAGGTGCCCGAAAGGCAAGCGGAAGGTGCGGCGCAAGGGCAAGGTCGGATGTATTGCCAAGAAGCGCCATAAGAAAAAGAGCCAACGAAGGCCGAACCCGTACGGGCAACGGTGATGAGGATGAGAAATGTCAAATCAACCACTCTCGGACCCGGGTTCACGAAGGAGTGCAAACGAATGCTGAAGATGGCCACCCGGTTCGCGTCGTTACTCGTGGCGATCTTGGTCGTCGCTCTGCCCTCTTCGCCGGCTTCGGCTGCGCCAGTGCCTTGGTGGCAAGTCCAGACTGGGAGCCGCCCGACGAATCTCTGGGAACCCGAGAAAGGCATGCTCGAAGTCGAAACCGAACTCATAGAACTGTTCGGAGAAGAAGTTGCGGCGATCACGGTGGATGTCGGTGGAACCCCAATCGGTTGCTTGGGCACGCAGGGGCCAGTCGGTGTTCTTGCATGTGAATTCACCACCGGCTTCCAGCCGACCGAAACTTCGGACCAGCTCGAATCCCTCCTCAACACGGCGCTGGGGGCGGGAGCTGTCGAAGTGACGGGCGGCCCAGTGGGCGGTGCCAATCTGGTTATAACCACTAGCGGCGCTGTTCCAGATCTGTCGGTGACCCCCGCAGAGCTGGGGCCAGGCGAACCAATCGGCGAGGGCAAGCTCAAAGTCATCTCTCCGGGTGGCAGCGGGCGGTTGGTCCTCACTCTCACCAACCTCGGCGACGCTCCGGTGGACGGGTCGAAAACGCCAGTGACGATCACCGACGAACTACCCGTAGGGGTCGAAGCGAACGGCGTAGAAGGCTTCGCCGGAAGCCAAGGGGGCGCGGGTCCGGTCGCCTGCAGCATCGAAGCAAGCGATCTGGTGGCTTGTTCTTTTGCGGACGTGCTCCCCTCGTATGAAGCAATCGAAATCGAAGTGATCGTCAGCCTTACGGAGGAACCACCGACTCCGGTCGCCTCAGGAACCGTGACGGTTTCGGGAGGGGGCGCAGCGGCGGTCACTGTCGACCAAGACATCAAGGTCTCGCCTGACAAAGTGCCCTTCGGCATAGAAGAATTCTCAGCACAGGCGGAAGAAGAGGGAGGCACTCCGGCCGCACAAGCCGGAGGTCACCCATTTCAGCTAACTACCACGATTGCCCTCAACTCCGGGGCGCTCAGCCCGGGAGCCACGAGAAGGGACACGGTAGTGGAACAACCGGCTATGCCGCGCAACCTGCGGTTCCCACTGCCTGCTGGAATGGTTGGTGTTGCCGCCGGGTTGCCCAGGTGTTCGATGCCATTGTTCTTGAAAGGAACGGAAGGTCAATCGTGCGCCGATGAGACCGCTATCGGCGTGGCATCGGTAACGGTCATTGAAAGCTCCAACTTTGGACTTGTGCGTCTTGCGGTGCCGTTGTTCAACCTTCCCCCCGCGGATGGGGGGCCGGCGAGGTTCGGAATGCTCCCTGTCGGTGTGCCAGTGATCATCGACACGGAAGTCGATCCTGACAATGGTTATCGCATTGTGGCGCGAGTCGATAACACGACGCAGCTGGCCGAGTTCCTCTCTAGCACCGTTGTCATCTGGGGTACGCCGGCAGACCCTCGGCATGACAGCGCACGGGGCTGGGATTGCGTCGTGCCTTCGGAAGAGAGGCCGTGCGAGCGGCCCCCGGATCTTGCCGAAACGGCTTTTCTACGACAGCCGGTTTCTTGCGCCACGCCGAACGATTTTCATGCGGAGATGGAACCGTGGAACGCGCCGCTCAGCAGCGTCGTAGCGAAGGCGGAAAATGTCGGCAATTCGATGACGGGCTGCAACCAGGTGCCTTTCGACCCAACTGTCGCCGCCTCGCCGACGAATCCGGCAGCGGGGGCGTCGAGCGGTCTGGACTTCCGCTTGGACATGCCCAGCGCCGGCCTCCTGAACCCGAAAGCCAAAGCGGCCGAAGGGCAGGCGAAGAAGGTCGAAGTTGCCCTCCCGAAAGGGGTCACCATCAACCCCTCACAGGCCAACGGCCTTGGAGCTTGTACTCCTGCCGATTATGCGCAGGAGAAGTTCGACTCGGCGCCGGGCGCGGGTTGTCCGGAATCGTCCAAGGTGGGGATCGTGGACATCACCACTCCGCTTCTGGAAGAGGAAGCGCATGGGTCCCTCTATGTGGCGTCGCCCTACCAGAATCCCTTCGGGTCCCTGCTGGCGCTCTACATGGTCGCGAAGATCCCCGAGCGCGGGGTCCTAGTCAAACAGGCCGGGAAGGTGGAGCTCGATCCGGACACCGGCCAGATAGTGACGACGTTCGACGACCTGCCGCAGGTCCCGATCAAAACCGTCGACCTCCACCTGAAAGAAGGCTCGCGCGCGCCGCTGGTGATGCCGGAGATGTGCGGCAGCTACGACATCCTGGCGAGGTTCACGCCGTGGCAGGCGTCAGACCCGAACCATCCTCTGCCAACTGAGATCGTCCCGAGATCGACGAGCTTCTCGGTTGACCACGGTGCAAACGGGGGCGCCTGCCCCCATGGGACCGCACCGTTCAAGCCGGGCTTCATGGCGGGGACGGAGAACAATGCAGCTGGCAGCTACTCGCCGCTCGACGTTCGCCTGACGCGTGAGGACGGGGAACAGGAGCTCAAGTCGTTCTCGCTGAAGATGCCTAAGGGCGTGATTGGCAATCTCTCCGGGATTCCGTTCTGCCCCGATGCGGCGATTGCCGCGGCTCGGGCGAGGACGGGTGCACACGGCGGACAGGAAGAGCTCGACAGCCCGAGTTGCCCAACCGCTTCGCAGATCGGGCGCACGCTTGTCGGAGCGGGCGTGGGGCCGTCGTTGACCTATGCGCCCGGCAAGGTTTACCTCGCCGGTCCTTATCAAGGGGCGAAGTTGTCGGCTGTGGCGATCACGACGGCCAAGGTGGGGCCTTTCGACCTCGGCAATGTCGTCATTCGCCAGGGATTGAAGGTTGATCCCGAGACGGCCCAGGTCTCGACCGACGGCGCGAGCGGTGACCCGATCCCGCGCATCCTGCAGGGGATCGTCGTCCACGCGCGCGACATCCGCGTCTACGTCGATCGCAAGGACTTCGTCCTCAACCCGACCAGTTGCGAACGTATGACGGCCTCGGCCTCTGTTTCCGGCCTATCGCCGGTTGAGGTCACCGCGCCCTTCCAGGCCGCCGACTGCGCACGCCTCGGCTTCAAGCCGAAGCTCTCCCTGAGTCTGAAGGGCGGGACCAGGCGCGGCGCCCATCCGCGGCTCAAAGCTGTCCTCAAGACGCGGAAAGGCGATGCGAACATCGGCGCGGCCGTGGTCAAACTTCCCCACTCCGAGTTCTTGGAGCAGGGGCACATCCGCACGATCTGCACCCGTGTTCAGTTCGCGGCAGGCAGCGGCAACGGCAGCCAGTGCCCCCGAGGGTCTGTCTATGGGCGGGCCAGGGCTGTGTCCCCATTGCTCGACGAACCGCTGGTGGGCATTGTCTACCTGCGCTCCTCCAACCATCCTCTCCCGGATCTCGTCGCTGCCCTGCATTCGAAGAAGGTCGACATCAACCTCAACGGGCGGATCGACTCGGTCAACGGAGGAATCCGGAACTCCTTTGAAGCGGTGCCCGACGCCCCCGTGACCAAGTTCGTCCTCGAAATGCAGGGCGGGAAGAAGGGGCTTCTCGTCAACAGCACCAACATCTGTCAGGGCAAGCACCGGGCGAAGGCGAGCTTCACCGGCCAGAACGGCAAGCTGCGCGCCCTGAACCCGCTCGTGAAGGCATGCTGCGGCGGCAAGCATAAGCGCCGCAGCAAGCACTAGCGTCGGCTAATAGATCAAATTTCTGCCCTAAAACGGGAGGACGCGGCGCGTGATCTTCAGGTCTGCGTTTTGTTAGCCGATACCCATGTTTAAGATGCGCGCGATGCGACTTCACCCCGGCCGCAGGTTGCTGGCTGGCCTGATCGCCGTAGCGGCCCTCCTGGCCCTGCCGGCCGCCGCCACGTCTGTCTCCAA
>Ga0068856_100008171_pt1 | contig 10205 bp, 9 predicted proteins | sample KBSCornC62_FD_66595 | JGI IMG/M metagenome (GOLD analysis project Ga0068856, IMG submission 66595) | Corn rhizosphere microbial communities from Kellogg Biological Station, Michigan, USA - KBS Corn C6-2 | ecosystem: Host-associated > Plants > Roots > Rhizosphere > Soil ... | reverse complement strand
CGCATCGCCAGTGCCGATGCCCTCGCGCCGTGCCGCCGGATGGTGTAGGCCCTCCCCCTCGACATGGCCGAGACAGTTCTGCCGCCGCCACTGACGCTCGCCGTCGGGGACCGCGTCGTCTACCCCAACCAAGGCGTATGCCGGGTCACCAGCGTGGAGTCGAAGGAGGTCGCCGGTCAGACGCTCACCTTCGTCACCATGAAACGCGAGGAGGACGGCGCGGTGGTGATGGTGCCCGAGGCGAAGGTCCGGTCCATCGGCCTGCGGAAGGTGGCCGGGCGGGCCGACGTGGACCGGGTCTTCTCCTTCCTGCGCTCGGATAGCGACAAGGCGAACCTCGACTGGAAGCAGCGCGCCCGGACCAACGTGGAGCGGATGAGCCAGGGCGGCTTGATGGGCCTGGCCGAGGTCGTGAAAGGGCTCCAGGTCCTGTCCGAGCTCCGCCCCCTCCCCACGAAGGAGCGCGAGCTCTACGACAACGCGCGGCACCTCCTCGTGGCCGAGCTGTCGGCGAGCCTGAGCATCGCCGAGGTGGACGCCGAGGACTCGGTGGACGTGGTGCTGTTTCCGCCGGGTCGTGAGCGGCCGAAGCGGACCGCCGAGGAGTTCCGGACCGCCACGGGCGACGAGGACGGGATGGAGCTCGGGGAGGACCTGCTCGGGCTCGGCGGAGAGATCGAGCTCGGCGGCGAGAGCGAGCCCGAGGAGCCCGAGGCGGAGGTGGCGGCCGAACCGCCGCCCAAGGCGAAGGCCGCCGGCAAGGCCAAGGGGGAGAAGAAGCCCGCCGCGAAGAAGCCGGCGGGGGAGAAGAAGGCGACGGAGAAGAAGGCCGCGGCGAGAAAGCCGGCCGCGAAGCCGGAGAAGAAGGCCGCGCCAAAGAAGCCGGCGCCGAAGGCGGCCGCGAAGAAGCCCGCCGCGAAGCCGGCGAAGAAGAAGTAACCCGAGGAGCGACGACCGTGATTCGCCTGGTGACGCTGGACGCGTACGACCCGAAGGTCATCGACCGGCTCTGCAAGGTGCTCTACACCGCGTTCGGCGTGGGCTGCGAGCACGCCGGAGACATGCCCCTGCCCGGGGGACAGAGCGAGCCCTTCGACGCGCAGGCGCTGCTCCAGGCGTTGCCCTCCCCGCGCGCGTACGCCGACGACAAGATCCTCTACCTGACCTCGCGGAAGCTGAAGCCGCGATCGCTCGTGTCGGGGGACGTGCCCAGCTCGGGGTTCTCGAACCAGAACGGCCCGCGAGCGCTGGTGTCGAGCGCCGGGGTGAAGGACCCCGAGGCGGGGCTGAAGCTGATCGCCCGGCACGCGATGCACCAGCTCGGGCACACCTGGGAGCTGCACCACTGCCTCGATCCGCGGTGCGCGATGTACCCGCCCTGGACGCTCAACTACGACGCCGGCGACACGTTCTTCGACACGTTCTGCCGCGACAAGAGCGAGCAGAAGATCCGCCTCGCGAAGTCGTGAGGATCAGGTGGCTCTCCGAAGACGGTGAGGACAAGGTCGGCGTCACCGGTGAACGACCGAATCGCCTCCTCGAGCACCGTGCGCGGCATGGGCCTGAGCAATGCCTCGAGGGACAGGGGTGATCCGCGTCGTGAGGCGCGGCGCCTCGATGTCTCGGCCCGGGCGGTTCTGAGCGCTCGAGGCCCGACGCGAGGAGCGGCGCCGACTCGCGCCGGGCGCCCCCGGGTGCGGCCCCGGGGCACGAGAAGCTATAGCCACGACTCGGAACGTGAGTGAAAAGCGCGGACCACACTTCAGCGGCTTGGACAGGCACGTCGCGCACTCTCCGTCGCAGATGTCGCTATCGCCTCTCACGCGCGGAGCGGGCGCGGGAGCCTTTGCCGGGACCGAGCCGTCCCAGCCATCGCGCAGATCCGCACTGGCCAGTTTCGCCCGGCGGGCGATTCCCCAGTTCGAGACCGGCCGCCTGCGAAGGACCCGGATGACGTTGCCTTCGTCGACCAATCAATGCCGTGACGAGCGCCGGGAGCCTCGCAGGCCAATCGGAATCACTCCGGCGGCCGCCCGACGTCCGGCCTGCGTCCCCCAGAGGCGGACCCTGCGTCTCCGAGGCGCGGTCTCGACTTCCGCCGGCTCAGGCTGCGGACGACATCCCCGGCGGCAGCTCGGTCTCGAGCCGTTCGACGATCCTCTCGGCGACGTACTGCGCGTCGCGACCCACGCCGTGGATCATCGACGACGACATCGCGTACAGGAAGTGAAGCCCGACGAAGTACAGGCCCGGCGGCTCGGCGACTCCCCGCTTCTGGCGCGGGCTCCCGTGCTCGTCGAACACCGGAACGTGGATCCACGAGAAGCCCGCGTGGAACCCGGTGCTCCAGAGGACGTTCTGCACGTCGAGCACCCGGCCGTCCTCGAGCACCGGCCGTCCACCCTGAACACCGACCACCCGTCCGACGCGCTCCACCCCGGCGGCGGCGAGATGCCTGGGCAGAGTCCGGATGAGCGGGGTCGCCGTCTTCCCCTTGGCCTTGGCCTTGCGACCCGGGGGAGTCGACTCGGTGAGCAGGCGGTGGAAGATTCCCCGGAAGAGCAGCGGCGCGAAGACGTTCTGTCCGAAGGAGCTCTGGAACCAGCCGGGGATGTTGCCGACGTCGGGTCCGGCCATCAGCACCGGGTGCCCGGCCTGTCGAAGCTCCATCGCGATCTCCGCGCCCGAGTTGCCGGCGCCGACGAGGAGCACCGGTCCAGCCCGGAGCTGCGCGGGGCGCTTGTAGGCGCTGGAGTGCAGCTGGACGATCGACGGATCCAGCTCGCCCGCGAACGCCGGCGTCCTCGGTTTCTGGTAGTCCGCCATCGCGACCACCACCTCGCGCGCGAGGAACCGCTGCGCACCCGAGGTCGCCAGGTAGCTGTCTCCCGACCGGGACAGGCTCTCGACGCGCACGCCGTTGCGCACGGGTAGCTGGAAGTGCCGGGCGTACGCCTCCAGGTAGTCGCCCATCTCGTCCTTCGTCGGGAAGTGCCGCGGGTCCCCCGGAAAGGGCATGCCGTCGAGCCCATCGAACCGGGCGGCCGAGAAGAGCCGCAGCGAATCCCAGCGCTGCCGCCACGAGTCACCGACCCGCGCGTTGGCGTCGAGGATGAGGAGTTTCTCCACCCCGCACCGGGCGAGGTGGTAGCCCACCGACAGCCCGGCCTGACCACCGCCGATGACCAGGACGTCGACCTCCTCGGTCCCCGCCCGGAAGCGGCTCCTGCCGCGTGGCTCCAGCGCCTCGAGCGCCTGGCCTTCCTCGACCACCACCGACTCGTCGCTCCGCATTGCGTCCTCCGGTTCGAATCCAGGCTCTGATGTACGTGGCGGACCGGGGTGCCCGCGTCGGGGAAACCCTGCATTTTGCTGAGAGGGCGGCATGGGGGATTTCCCCCATCCCACCCTCAGACGAGCTTGTGGGTGAAGGCGTACGCCGTCGCGGCGGCCCGGGAGGACACCCCGAGCTTGAGGAAGATGTTGCTCACGTGCCGGTCGACGGTCTTCTCGCTCAGGAACAGCTCGCGGGCGATGACCTTGTTGGTCTTCCCCGCAGCGACCAGCCCCAGCACCTCGAGCTCACGCGCCGTCAGCCCATCCGGGCGCTCCCCGCGCTCGGGGACCGAGGGCGGCGGAAGGCGTGCCAGGTCTGGCTTCGCCCCGAGCTCCTCGAAGACCTTGCGGGCCGCGCCCAGCTCCAGGGCCGCCCCATCCTCGTCGCCGAGCGCGCGGCAGGCGAGACCCACCGACACCCGGACACGCGCGGCGAGATAGGGCGCGCACTCCCGCTGCCACTCGGCGAGCGCCGGTCGCAGCGCATCGAGGGCGTGCCCTGCCTCGCCCTTCGCCAGGAGCACCGAGCCGCGGGCGTGGGCGGCGATGGCGGCGAGCACCTCGGACTCGAACTGCTCCGAGAGCGCATCGAGCTCCGCGCTCGCCCGCGTGGCAACGTCCAGGTCGCCGGCTGCCAGGGCGATCTCCACCATCGCCGGCAGGAGCCGCGCCCGCTGGAGCGGGTCCGCCGAGGCGGCGTGCGCACGCCGGATCGATGCCAGCGCCGCGTCACCCCGCCCCTGCGCCAGACGGAGCAGGGACAGGCCGGGCTGCGGCTCGCGCCCCAGGCGGTGCGCCTCGAGGTACGACGCCTCGGCCTCGTCGAGCTCGCCGCGAAGCCGGTGCATCTCCGCCTTCTGGTAATGCGCCCCCGGTGCGGCGAACGGATCGGACGCCTGGGTCAGCCGCTCGCAGGCACGCCGGGCCTCCTCCAGGGCGGCGTCCCACTGGCCGTTCATCTCCATGACCTCGCACCGGTGCACCATGCAGACCCCGTTGAAGGGCACCAGCTGCGGCTGGGACTCGCACCAGCTCGTGAGCGCCGCCGTCCATTCCCGGCAGCGGTCGAGGGCGTAGACCTGCCGGCAGCCCTCGATGAGGATGCAGTAGACGATGGCGGGAAGGATGGGAGCGTCACCGTCGGTCCTCACCGTCACCATCGCCTCGTCGAGCAGCGCCAGCCCCTCGCGGATCTTCCCCTGCCGGAGGCGTGCCCTTCCCTGGAGGCTCCGGGCCAGCGCGACGAGATCCGCCTCGCCGAACTGCTCGCCGATGCGGGCTGCCTCCTCCGCGCAGCCGGACGCAAGGTCGAACTCGTTCTGGGCGAGGTGCCGCATCGTCTGCGGGATGCGCAGGTAGCCGGAGATGGCGCAGGGCTTTCCCTCGCGCTCGATCAGCCGCTCGACCCGGGCGAACCAGCCACTCGCCTGGCCGAACTCGCCGAAGGAGTTCAGCCGGTACCCCAGCCAGAAGCCGACCCGCGCCGCCATCAGAGGGTCGCAATCGAGGAGCAGCTGGTAGCACCGCTCGAGGATGACGAGCAGCTCGCGGTCGCGACCGCTCAGCCCCGCGGCCCACGAGTACATCGCGAGGTCGTCGCGGCCCAGCGGCGACACCCGATCCAGCGCGGCAAAGAGCTGGTAGGCGTCGTCCCACGCTCTTCGCCCGTAGGCCTCCCGCGCTCGCACGAGCTCGGGAGAGGTCTCTGTCGCGGCTCCGGTCATCTGCTCCCTGCCTCTCAACTGTTCAGAGCGGCAGGTCCCAGGTCAAGCCCACTCGCAGCTCGACCAGACCGGTGCCGGAAACTGTGCCCACCCGGAGCGCGGCATCCCCCGAGACGCGGGGTGAGATGCGCCACACGAGCCCACCGAGGAGCGAGGTGGTGGTGCCGGGGACCGCGTGCTCGGCCTCGATGTAGACCTCTCCCACCGGGCGGACCGTCCAGTCGTCCGGGCCCTCGACGATGAGGCCGACGCGCCCGGAGACGTTGTGAGCGCGGCTCCACGCCGGCACGACGTTCAGGTGAAGGGTGAGCGCCGGCCAGCGCTGCGAGACGATGACTCCCGCCGCGAACCCGAACCCGGAGGCTCCTGCCGTCGCCGGGAGCAGCACCTCGGGCTCGACGGCAATGCTCGGCCCGGAGCCGTCCTGGAGGCTTCCTCGCCGCACGACGCCCTTGATGGAGACGGACGTCTCCAGCTGGAAGACCTCTCCCGGCTCCCTCGGGCCGGCCACCGTTCCGCTCGGGTCGGCCTCGACCACGAGCTCCCAGCTGGGGAACAGCCCCAGGTTGAAGATGAAGGTGGGCACCCAGCCCGTCCGTCCGGCCGTGCGCTCGAACTGCAGCGGTCCGATCTCGAGCTCGACGACATGGAGCGGGGCGACGTCGGCATCGGTCTGGTCGAACGGACGGTAGGCTCGCGCCCGCGGGGCCAGCAGGAGCGTGAAGAGGACGACGAGCGCCGCCCTGGGCCGGGTCACCGCGCGCGACCCGCCGCGTCCTCGAAGACCAGGACCCGTCCTCCGGGCGGATCGCACACGACGACGTGACCTTCGTCGTCCGCGGCGACGCAGTGGGCCTCGGGGACCGCGGGCTGTCGCCACAGCGAGCGGAGGGAACCGTCTGCCTGGACCTCGAAGGCCTCGAGCGTGGCCGCCTTCCCGGCCGGGACGTAGAGGCGGCGGGTCGAGGCGACGTAGGCGACGATGTCCACGCCGGCACCCGTTGGCGCCTGGCCGGCGACCCGGCCCTTGCCGGAGGTGTCGATGACGGCCACCCCGCCCTCCGCGCAGCCGACCATGAGCAGGCCGCGCGTCCGGTCCACGTCGAGGCCGCGTGCACCCTTGCAACCGTTGCTCCACCGGCCGGTCACGGACCGTTCCCGGAGCGCGATGCCGAGGGTCCGGTCGTGCCAGGTGTTGGTGAACGCCCTCCCGTGCTCCGGGTCGACGACCAGTGACTCCGGACCGTCGGCGATGGCGATGCGCCCGCTCTGCACGAGCGCCGGTCGGGGCTTCGGATCGAAGCGGAAGATCTCGATGGCCTCCGCGTCCGGCTCGGTGACCCAGACCTCTCCGGTCGGCTCCACCCAGCGCACGTAGTCCGGCCCCGACGCCAGTGAAGCCTCCGCCGGCGTCCCCTTCCCGTCGGCGGGCAACGCGACGAGACGCCGCGTGGTGCGGTCCACGACGAAGACGGTGCCCCGTCCCACGTCCGCCGACGTCGCGCTCTGCCCGTGCCCGCCCTTCCAGATCGGGAGCTTGCTCAGGGAGCCGAGCGACTCGAGTCGCCGGGTCGCCCCATCCAGGAGAAACACCGAGCCGGTGCGGCCGCCGGGAATGACGAAGCGGCGGAGCGGCGCGGAGTAGACGATGTCGTCGAAGCCGATGCCGCCCTCTCCGCCGGGAACGGGAACGGCCACCGGGGCGGCGAGAACGACCGAGGCCAGGACGAGGGACAGCATGGGGGCAGCGTGCCTCAGTTCGGGTGCTCGCGCCGAGCACCGGGGTGGTAAAGCGTCGACTGCGGCGTGAACGAGACGGCCCACAGACTGCGCACCGCCGCGCCCGCGCTGGCCCTGATGCTGGTCGCCCTGTTCGGTCTGGGGTTCCAGCTGCAACTGCCTCGCGCCTTCCCCTCCGACGGCGACTACCGCGCGGTCGCCGGCGCGCTGGCCGCCGCCCGGGCGCCGGGAGACGTCGTGCTCCTCCATCCCTGGTGGACCGAGCGGGCCCGGCTCTTCCTCCCGCCGGACCTTCCCGTCGTGGGCTACCTCGGAGACACGACCGACGATCTCCTCGAGCATCCACGCATCTGGGTGCTCGCCAACGAGCGGTTGCCGCGCACGCCCGACACCGACTTCCGGCGCAACTTCCTCCCCGACCGGAGGCAGGCGGGTGAGCCGCGGCAGCTCGGCCCGCTCACCCTCACGCCGTACCGGAACGGCCGGGCGAGGAAGGTTGCCCTCTCGCTCATCGATGCGTTCGACCGCCTGGAGATCTCGGTCGAGGGTCCGGGAGAGACGGCCGCCCAGCCCTGCCGGCGCAGCGGCGCGCGGATGCAGTGCCCGTTCGACGCCTCGGTCGAGGTGGCCTGGCACGAGGTGCTCTACCAGCCGGTGCGCTGTCTCTACGTCCTTCCACCGAGCGGAGGGCGGACGCTCTCCCTCAAGCTCCCGGAGGCACCGGCGGCCGAGGCGCTGCTGCTCGAGGCGGGAATCACCTGGGAGCACGCCTGGATTCCAGGGCGCTCCGACGTGCTGCTCCGGCTGGAGAGCCCCGCGGGAACCTCGATCTCGAAGATTCCCGGCGGGCGCGAGGGCTTCGTCCGGACCGAGACTCCTGCGGTCGCGCCCGGCCCGTGGACGCTGCGGATCACCACCGCCAACCCCCATGACCGGCAGACGTGCGTGCGCCTCCGCGCGCTCGGGGGACCGCCATGAGCCGCGCGCCCACGCCGCTGGACCGCCGCATCGCCCTCGCGCTCGGCATCCTGACCTTCGTCGTGCTCTGGGCCACCGAGCGTGCGGTGGGCTTCGTGCGCGACGAGAGCGTCTACTTCGCCGCTGCCGAGCAGTTCGCGCGCTGGTGGGCCGTGCTCTTCCACCGACCGGCGTCGGCGCTGAGCGACCCGGTCATCACCCAGGCCTTCGACTTCAACCACGAGCATCCGATGCTCATGAAGTCGCTCTACGGCTGGTCGCACGCGCTGTTCGCCCAGACGCTGGGCTGGGTGCGACCCGCGGCGGGCTTCCGTCTCCCCGCGTTCGCCGTCGCCGCGCTCATCCCCACCCTCCTCCACCTCTGGGGCTCGGTGCTGTGGGGACGCCGGGCCGGGCTGTTCGCGGCGCTGTGCTTCTTCCTCGCCCCCCGCCACTTCTTCAATGCCCACCTGAGCTGCTTCGACATGCCGGTCGCCGCGATGTGGCTGCTGGTGGTCTACCTGTTCTGGCGCGCGGAGGAGGACGTGCGGTTCGCGCCCTGGACGGGCCTCGCCTTCGGCCTGGCGCTCGCCACCAAGCACAACGCCTTCTTCCTCCCGGTGGTGCTCACCCCGTTCGGGGTGCTCGCTGCCTGGCGCGCGGCGGGCCCTGAGGGGCGCAACACCCTCCTCGGGATGGGTCGTGCGGCGCTGGCCTTCGTGGGCTACCTCGCGCTGCTCCTCGTGGTGCAGGGGCGCGACGGGCTGGTGCAATCGTGGCAGCTGCTCTCACCGCAGACGTTCGGGCTGGTCGCACTGGTGGCCTCGCTCGCGGTCCTGGCGCTCCGGCTGCGCCAGCGCGATCCGGCCGCGTTCGTCCGGCTGGCGCCGCTCGTCGCGATGGGGCTCCTCGGGCCCGTCGTCTTCTACGTGCACTGGCCCTGGCTCTGGTACCACCCGGTGGACCGGCTGGCCTGGTACTTCGATTTCCACGCCACCCACGTGCACTACGCCTGGACCTACTTCGGCGACGTGCTGCGGGCGCCTCCCTTTCCCCTGGCCTACGTGTTCGTCGTCACCGCGCTGACGCTCCCCGTCTCGCTCGTGCTCCCGATGACCGCCGGGCTGGTGCGCACCTGGGTGCTGAACCTCGGGGACCTGGTCCCGGCGATCGGACGGCGCTTCGGGCGCGGAGGCCAGACCGAGTGGCTCCTCGGGGTGAACGCGCTCTTCTCCATCCTCCTCATCAGTCACCCCGAGGTGCCGCACTTCGGCGGGGTGAAGCACTGGCTCCCCTCGATGCCCTTCCTCGCGTTGCTCGCCGGGCGGGAGTTCGACCGGGCAGCCGCCGGGCTCTCGTCGGCGCTCCGCCTCACGGCGCGGCGCGGCACGCTGGCCAGCGTCGCGCTCGGTGGACTCGTCCTGCTTCCGGCATTCACGCTCACCGTGCACGTCCACCCGTACGGGACGTCCGCTTATGGCGAGCTGGCCGGCGGCATCCCCGGCGCCGCGAGCCTCGGGCTCCAGCGTCAGTTCTGGAGCAACAATGTCACCGGTGTCCTGCCCTGGATCGACGCGAACAGTCGGCCAGGAACCCGAGTCTGGCTTCACGAGGTGAATGGGCTTTCATTCCGCGACTACCAGCGCAATGAGATGCTCAGGAAGGACGTCATTCCAGCAGGCGGCCCCGAGGACGCGGACCTCGCCGCCGTCCAGTACCACCAGGAGTTCCGCGAGCAGGAGGTCCAGGTCTGGCAGGCCTTCGGGACGTGGGTTCCTTCGACGGGCCTGTACCTCGACGAGACACCGCAGGTGGTCGTCTACCGGCGCTCCGCCCCCTGAGGCGGAGCTGACGCCTCGGACGTCCCCTGCCGGAAAGGGGAGAGCTGTGAACATTCGTCTTCTCACGGCCGCAGTCGTGCTGGCGGCCCTCGCCGCGTGCTCGCGTTCCAGCACGCCGGCCCACCGCGTCGAGATCCGCAAGATCTCCGGGGACACGGTGCAGATCGTCCCCAACGACGGTCAGATGCAGTACTGCCTGGTGTTCACTCACTCGGGGAAGGGCGTGGTCCGGCAGCTCACGATGAGCAAGAACAACGTCTCGGTGAAATGTCCCGCCGACGAGCCGGTGCTCGGTCAGGCCTACAAGATTCCGGTGGAGGAGGGGCCGGTGAAGATCAACGTCTTCTTCTCCGACCAGCGGCTCGAGGCGGCGAGCGTCGCCAATCAGCTGAACGACATGGCCAGCCCGAGCTTCAGCCCCATCGACTTTCGCCTCCCGGGGAAGGTGGTGGTGGAGACGCTCGACTTCATCCCCACCGAGTCCCCCGAGCCCGCGCCGGGACAGCTCGTCCCCAAGCCCTCGCCGCCCGCGGCCAACCGCCAGGGCTGAGTCGAGGGGACGAGCAAGGACGCGCGGCGCCTCAGAACGCCGCGCGCGCGATGCCCA
>Ga0068856_100008170_pt1 | contig 10206 bp, 11 predicted proteins | sample KBSCornC62_FD_66595 | JGI IMG/M metagenome (GOLD analysis project Ga0068856, IMG submission 66595) | Corn rhizosphere microbial communities from Kellogg Biological Station, Michigan, USA - KBS Corn C6-2 | ecosystem: Host-associated > Plants > Roots > Rhizosphere > Soil ... | reverse complement strand
GGAACAGTGATTTCTTTGGTGAGAATTTTGTGGATCAATTCACCGACAAATCCATCTTGGCTGCTTGGTTCTTTGGTAATCACAACTTCTCTATTTTGTGAACGAAAATACTCAGCAAGTTTTTGCACTTGTGTTGTTTTACCCGATCCATCAATCCCTTCGAATGCATAATACTTCCCCGGAAAGGTATTGCGAGCAAAGGTGAGGTCAAATTCGATGTGATAGTTCATGACGATTAAATAAACAAATAAACGAAACCATTGGATTATTCTATTATTTGTTTATTGGATTATTTTGTTATTTCTCTTCGTGTATTCGGCTTTCTTCGGGACCTTTTTGTCCAACATATTTTGCACTCTTTTTCTTATAGTAGGGCGTTTCTGCCTTGGAGGTCAATTGTTCGAAAGAGATGGAGCAAATTCGCATCCTCGGATATAGTGCAACCGGCATTTTCCCCATATTGGCAATTTCAAGGGTGATGTTCCCGCGGAACCCACATTCAATGTGTGCTGCGGTTGAATGAATAACAATTCCCAAACGACCAATACTACTTCGTCCTTCGAGTCTTCCGGTAAGGTCATCTGGAACCTCTACATACTCTTCTGTGGTTGCCAGCACAAAGTCTCCGGGCTGAATCACAAATTGCTCATCGTCTTTTACTTTTACCTCGGTGGTAATATCTTCCCCGATATTTTTTTTGTATGGATCGATGTAGGCATATTTGCTATGAGAAAAGATGCGAAATGAGTGCCCCAACTTCAGGTCAATTGAACACGACCCAAGCTGTTCTTTGTAATCGGGTTTTGGGGAAATTTTGATATACCCGGATTCAATTGCCTTTTTTAGATCAACATCTGATAAAACCATACAAAGCAGTGTAGCACGGAAAATATCATTTGAAAAGAGGCGGCTCATTGACAGTGTAATGATTATTAACTATGCTAAAAATGAGTATGATAAAAAGAATTTTTTTCCTAGGCTCTTCGTTGTTTTTCTTACTTCTGTTTTCGATTTTTGCAAAGCCAGCAGCTGCAGATCCATATGATTGTTTACATTACGGAACCAAGCAATGCATTGCATTAAAAGTAAGCGCAATATGTTCAAGCGGCAAACCGCTGGTTACCTTAACATGGAATAACCCACATAACGACTCCTCCTTTAACATTGTTTATTCGCATGGAGGACACTGGTATATGAAGCCAATACTTAGTAAGGTGCTTTCTACCACAATCCCTCCATATGGAAAATACCAAGATGGAGGAACAGGAAGCGATCCGGGATTCCCTGCAACCGGAGGATCTTTTGGGGCGAAAATAACAGGTGGTGTTCCTGGAAATTTAGGAGGAAGTGGCATCACCACAGGATATAGCACGCCGAGCATAACAACAACAATGCCTAACTGCACAATTACGCCAACGTCAAATCCAACTTCCGGCATAACCCCAACATCCCCGCCTAATGTAACTCCAACGTCCCCACCACTCCCTCCAACAAAAGGCGCTCTTACCATCCAAGTTGAGGGTATTGGGCTCAGCGAAAATCCAAACCCTCTCCATCCCAATCGCCAGATAGTTTTGTATTTTTATCCTACAACCGACACGGGCTTTTCCCACTCTCCCCAGGTCTTTACCGGGAATGTAAGCTTTAACCAGGTGAATGGATTCTTCTCCAATGCATCCTTCCCGCTAACCGGACTAACTGCGGGACAATATCTTGTGCTTGCCAGAACACAACAGGGATCGCTTGTTTCCCAAGTTGGTACCGGAGACGGAACCGGACCAATTACTATTGTAAATACTGGGGGCGCAAATCTACTTGTCGATACACAGGACGCCAGTGACACTAATGCTGCAACTATTGTCCCCATCCTCCACATGGGAGATTTCATTCGAGGATGCGGCAATCCTTCCAGCTGTGATTTTAATTATGTCTACACCCTGGATTGGAGCGCACTAGTGGATTGCTTTGGAGACAAAAGGCCATCGGTCGCATGCGTTGCCCATGGCACCTTCCCAAATACACAAGACTCATTGGCCGATATCAATGACGACGGCATAGTTGACGGGGTTGATTATACGATTCTTATGAAAAACTTTGGACACTTTGGCGTTGGCCAGCAAACAATGAATCGCGGCAATCCACCTCAATAGTCATACTATATCCCCTTGACGAACTTTGTAAAAAAACACTACACTAGAATATATGGATAATACTGCCCAACCATCCACGACAACGCCTGTTACGCCAGACACAAATACTCCTCCGGCGACGCCACCGCCTACCGAATCTGGTACTCCTCAAGCCCCTATGCCCCAACCTGCTCCTGTCGCTCCTCCCGCGCCCCAACCTGTTCCTGCTCAAGAGGCCCCACCGCCTCCACCCGCACCGGAACCACCGACAGCCCCTATGCCCGCTACAACACCTGCACCCGAGACAACTCCCGCGCCTTCTCCCGCTACGGAAATGCCTGCGCCAACATCGACTCCCGCACCGACTGGAACCAATCCTCCCGGCACAACGGAAAAACCCACCGAAACAACTCCTTCGGCAAGTCTCACCGGAAACCAAACCCCACCTCCTCCTATACAGCCAAAAGCCAAACGCTGGAAGATCTCCCCATGGACATTGTTATTACTGCTTGTTTTGGCAGGATTTTCAGGGTTCTTCCTTTATATAGCGTTTAGCCCAAAAACAAAATCTGTTCCGACAACACAGCATATTGTTGCACCAACTCCAACGCCGGTTGCACACGTACTCCTTTCGTTACAGCCAACGCAAGTGGGTACCCAAGGAGCACAGCTTGCAACTCATTCGTATGACGTATTTATCGATTCCAGTGATAATACCGTCAACGACGTCCAGCTTGAGCTCTCCTACGATCCGTCAGTGCTCACCAATGTGGCTGTTGTCCCGGGATCTTTCTTTACCAATCCCTCACAGCTGGTCAAGGACATTGATACCACAAGCGGTAGGATTTCGTATGCACTGGGAATCCAGCCAAAAGATAACGGGATTAAGGGAACAGGTATTGTCGCACAAGTGGTCTTCCAATTCCAACCGACAGCAACAGTTTCAAGCACAATGCTCAGGTTTTTGCCAAAAACAAAAGTTGGCGGTCAAGGCGCCAACGAATCGGTCCTTCGGGCAGCAACCGACGTGACTATTGATGTTCCGGGAAAAACAACTCCTACTCCAACAATAACAGGAACAAAGACGCAGTACTAAAGAGTTTTTATTTCTTTCCTTTTTTCCATTCCACCGAGGTTAAGAGGGGTGCATACAAATCATCTTCCGGCGCAATCACCAGAGACTGTAATTCTTCTTGTGTGGGATTTCTGTCTTGAAACTCAACTTGTGGCACATCGGTAATCAGGGCAAGAGGTGTTTGCTCACTTCCTTCTCCCATCACAACAATTGCCCCGGATGCAAGCGTGTCTGCGGTATTCAGTTTTTCATAGGCAAATTTCCGACCAAACAAGTCCTCTGTACCAATATAGTCTTTGAGTGCAGCAAAGCCGCTGTGGGCCAAGGATATGCCTGTTACTCCCCATCGGAGTGGCGTTGTCTTACTGTCGGTAATTATCACGCCAACCTCTTTAAGCCCGAATTTCTGCACAAGGTATTCACGAATGCTATTTGCACTTTCTTGAGGGTCTTTTGGCCATAAGACGTATTGGTTGTCTGCGTTTGACTCATCAATTCCTGCACTTGCCGAAAGGATATTATTTGTTATTGTAAACTGGACATCATATTTACTGCTTGTTCGAGGAAGAAAAAATTTGGATTCTTGTTCTATTAGTGCTTGCTTATCTGATGTGAGTGGCATAACACGCCCTTGTGTAAGAGAAACAATTTTTGATGTAACCGCTAGAATACTTTTTTCAGGTATACTACGCCTATCAGAACCCAATCCAAAATATCGATCCAAAACCAAACAAATATCCGTATCTTTTGTGGTAATTTTGTGGGTTTTAATCGCACTAATTTGCATATAAAGATTGTAGGTGAGGATATCTATTTACGCAAGCCTGCTTGAGTAAACTAGATTGCCGGAACTTTCTCTTCTTCATTGAAGTCAACTTCTACGTTATTTTGATCAGTAATATATGCATGAACAACCTGCATATTGGGTGCTAATATTCTTGCTGTTGTCAGCTCTTGTTTTTGGTATGCATCGAGTAAAGATTTTCCCGTTACCCCTTCCCATGGCAAAGCAGATGCAAGCCTGTTGAAATAATCGACAACTCGATCATAATCAACAACAAAATGCATTTCTCCGGTTTCATCGGAAGAATTCACGGTATATTTTGCCGATGAGGGCTTGGAACCTTTTGCACCGTGCACATAAATAACGGTTTTTTCCGCGTGTGTTCCTGCGAGAGGCATGAGCTCGTGATCTATATGGTTATCGGGATTTACAACATACTGGAATAGCTCTCTCATGTCTGCATCATCCGTATCATAGAAATCCTTACCTGCGTGCTTCCCGCTCGTCAAATTTTTCATATGTCCGCATCCATAAACACCATTTGCTTCATCTCCGTGACTGTCTGTGTGTAGATATAGCTTTCTTGCTTCGTTTTCCGGAATACCAAATCCTTTCAATGCTCGTGCTTTTGCCTCTTGGTATTGCGCAACACACTCTTGCACCGAGGTAAAGCGATTATTTTCTTTTCCGACTTTCCAAAAGGCTGCCAACGCACCCATATCTCCACCAAACATGCGAAGACCACCTTTACTTTGTTCTTTGCTATACCGTCCATCACCACAAGCAAGAAGATTAACTTTTGCAGTAACGATATTTTTTTTGATAAAGGCGGTAACGCTTTCTCGTGTCGGTTGTTTGTCCATAGGTCGGTTGTGTTCGTGTACAACTGTTGGTGCTTCCATTAAGAGATTATATCAGTAACCATATGCATATTCAAATGTGAATGCAGATAATTTCCGACTTGATTTTTTCCCAACCTCCCTATATAATAGTATATTATAGGATATGATATCATTTGTTAGCCGGGAAACCTACGAGGCTATTTGCAAAGGCTGGGTACATACGCTTCTCCTCAATGCGGAGAGTCAAGTGCATGTGTGGCCTCCACTGAGCTGCTCGTATGCGGTGTTGTATAAGTTTTCTCAAGACAAAGAGCTTCAAGATAAGCTGTTTGGTGGCCGCAAACACACCCTTATCTACATAGACGGCTATGAGGCGGCAAATCCCGATTGGAACGAGTTTGAAAGCCAGTTTTTCCATTCCATCCATGAGCCTCAAACAAGCACGGTTGATATGGACGAGTATATTACCGAGCATCCCGACACTATTTTTGGCATTTTTTTGGTCGGCTATGACAACGCAATCAAGCACGAAAATACCGCACTCCTCAAACACATTGGATCGCTTTTGGAAAAACATGAACACTTGTCGGTTATCCTATTGACCGAACAAAACATTGCTGATTCCCCTCTCTACCATGACCTGATTACCAAACATATGCTGGTAGAAAATATTTTTTACCAACCGCTCTATGCGGAGGCCGACATGCATGCCATTTTAGATCATCTCGAACAGAGCTGGGAATTTTCGATGCCTCAGGAAACAAAAACTCATATCATCTCCTCAATCGGCGGACACCCCATGCTTTTGGAAGAGGCAGCGCGGATTGTCCGGGACCATCCTAGTGTCACCAAAGAAGAGCTTCTTGCCCATCCACATCTTATGCGAAAAGCACTAACTATTTTTAAGTCGCTACACATAAACGACCAAGAAATTATCCGCACCATCCTTGCCGGCAACAATCACCTTGGCTCGGAATATTTACAAGAAACAGGCCTGGTAAAAGATGGGATCGTCCAACTTCCTTATTGGCAACACATTTATGATAATTTTCCACAGGAAAATGTCTTTCATCAAACAAAACACCCGACAATTGATGTAACCCACTTCCTTACACGAAAAGAACATGATATTTTTATGGAGCTCGAACAAAACCCGGGAAATGTTTTTTCCCGAGAAGATGTGGCAAAACTTATTTGGGGAGATTCTTGGGAAGACAAATATTCGGATTGGGCAATCGACCAAACCATGCATCGGCTTCGAGAAAAACTCTCCCATCACCAACATACGTATCGGGTGAAAACAAAAAAAGGTGAAGGGTTTGTCCTCCTCACGCAGTAAACTTTTTTCAAACTTTTCCCCTCCGTTGTGTTTCAATTCCTTGTGTCGTCAGTACACGTTGGGCTTGAACAATTTTTTCCGTCATTTTAGGTTTTAGCAACGCATCTGCAATAACGTATAGTCCGGTTGCCCCTCCCGTGGTAAAAAGTGCACCTGCTCCCGCATAGAGCACTTCCAACGAAGTAAACGCCCCAATCCCAATAATGCCCACAAATGAGAATAGTATTGCAATCGCAAGATCTCGAAGTAAATTATTTCTTCCGGAAAAGTCTTCATTTCTCTCCGCTTGTTGGCTCATGCGTGCTTGCACGAGCTCTTTTTCCGTATGGAAAAACTTCGCATGCCTTCGTAATGTTTGGGGATTATTTTGGTGATGTAAAACAGAAACCGCTTGGCCGAAATCAACGGTCGTTTTGGCAAAATCCTTTATATTTTCTTTCCCTTGATGGATTGTTCTTTGCAGCTGGTTTGGAGTTCTCGGACTTCTTTCAGACATACGAGCAATTTACTCTCAGATGGATTTTTTGTCAACCAAGAAGATGCAGAATAAAGATACTAAACTAATGGTGGGTCGGGATGGAGTCGGACCATCCACCTCTTCTTTATCAGAGAAGCGTTCTACCGCTGAACTACCGGCCCAAATGTACTATTCCAGAAACTCTTCCAATTCTTTTTCCAACTCTTCTTTGTCGATTTCCCCATTTTCTTCCAAAGTCCCAAATAATTTGGTCAACAACATTTTTTGCATTGCCCGGATTTTTTTAATATCCGCAAGCATTTTTTGTGCCCGGTGCAAATCGCTCTCGACCAACTGCGTATAACTTTCGACCAATTTCCCAAGCTGTCCTGAAACGGCTTGGTACAGTGCTAATGTCTTTGCCGAACCGGTAAGGCCCTGAAACCCCTTACTTTTTTTCAGCGCAGATAAATCTCCGCTTCGTGCTTCTATATCAAGCGCTTGTTGCTGTTCGCTGTACCCGCTTTCCGGGTCCTTTGCATCATGTTCTGCAACCTTACGACGCTTTGCATTTTCACTCTCCTCTCGAGCAGCTTTCTCCTGCGATTTTTTTGCCTCTATTTCAGGGTTTCTCATGTTTTCCATGTTTGATTTTTTTGAGGCGCGGAAGGGACTTGCACCCCCGCATGGCTGTTCTGCAAACAGCTGTGTTAAACTGCTTCACCACCGCGCCCTTTAGCGTATAGAGTATGGCTTATGACTAATGGTGAAAAAAAGCAGAACTGCTAACCATCTGCCATACGCTATCTGCCATAAGCTGAGTACAAGTATATCAAAATCCCCGTAAATTGAAAAGACTGAGCTCGGCATGCATGAAGAGGAAAAACTGCTAGCCTTTGGGGGGGAGGTGGCTTATACTATACATATGCACCTTCCGATTAGTGTTGTCATCCCAACTCTCAATGAAGCACGGGCGTTGCCCGGACTTCTCAAATCGCTGGAAAACCAAACAATGCCTCCTCGAGAAATTATTGTTGCGGATGCATTCTCCAAAGATACTACACGAGCAATTGCTAAAGACTTTGGCTGCATTGTTATTGATGGCGGGCTCCCCGGCAAGGGAAGAAACAAAGGAGCTCAAAGGGCTTCTCAGCCAATTATTCTTTTTCTGGATGCCGACGTACTGCTTTCACCAAAGTTTTTAGAGAAAACATACCTTGAGATGCGAAAACGAAACCTGGGGACCGCATCCTGCCTAGTTACCCCTCGCTCTCGGGATAAAAAGGATAAAGTCATTACGACATTGTGGAATTCGTGGTTTGTTTTCTTAGAAAACATTGACCCCCACGCGTGCGGATTTTGTATTTTTGTGAAAAAAGATATTCATGATAGGCTGCATGGCTTTGATGAAAGTATTCTCGTTGGAGAGGATGTTGACTATGTAAGACGAAGTGTCAAATATGGGAAATTTGCCTTTTTAGATTCACAAAAAATACAGATTTCACTTCGCCGATTTATCGAAGAAGGCCGAATGAAAATGGTAATGAAGCATATCGGCATTACCCTCCATAATATGTTTATCGGCCAAATCCGCAATGATGTGTTTGATTATAAATTCGGTGAGCACAAAGAAATTTAGGCGGCAGAAAGAAAAATTTCCAAATTTTCCAGTGTTTTCCGTAGCATAGTACCAAATCGCGCCGCAAGCAGCCTTCCAACCGTCTCTTCAACAATCCATGGCTTTATTACAACGGAAACCGTCAGGGTAATTTTTGTTTTCTTTCCCATAGATTCAAGACGAAAATCTTCAGTGACAACCCCTCCGGTCACCGGGACACTAAAAACCAGATGCTCATACTCTTTAATAACCTCAACTTTATGAGCCACACGCTGGGTTATCCAAAGAAGCGTTGTCGTATCGTGCCATACCATCCCTTCCACAAATGGCCCATTGGGAGTGATTTCGGTGATAAATGGCACAAACTGTGGATAATTTTTGATATCACAAAGGATTTCCCAGCCTTTGGATACCGATGCCTGAAATGTCCTAGAAAGTGAGACTGTCTTCATTTTTACCAAACTCCCCTTTTCTTATCCGTTTATTATATAATATATTTGATGAAAGTTTCTGTTGTCATACCTGTCTATAACGAAGAGCGCTACTTGCGTGCGTGCCTAAGGAGCATCGTCAATCAAGAAGTAATGCCCGACGAAATTATTGTAGTAGACAATAACTCAACGGATAAATCGGTTGAAATTGCCAAGGAGTTTCCGGTACTGATTGTACACGAAAAACGTCAAGGGATAAGCTGGGCACGAAACAAAGGGTTTAACAGCGCAAAATACGATATTATCGCCCGAACCGATGCAGATACAAGAGTTCCTAAAACATGGATCAAACGGATTAAGAAAGCATTTGCCAAAGATCCTGACCTTGTCGGTCTTTCAGGCCCTGCGCGTTTTTATGACGCCTCAAGTGCTATGGACAAAATTAATATCCCTACATTTATGTTTTTAGACAGCCTATACCGGTTGTTTGTTAAACACGCATTCCTCTTTGGCCCAAACCTTTCTATACGAAAAAGCGCATGGGAAAAGGTAAAACGTCAAGTATGCATGGACGATAGTGAAGTACATGAAGATATGGATCTGAGTATCCACTTGGCAAAATACGGAAAAATTAAATTTGATCTCAAATTTCCCGTCTATTCGTCTTCCAGACGGTTAAAACATGCAACTGCATACTTAAATTATCCATACCGATCGATCAAAACACTAAGCGTACATAAAAATTATTCCCCGGCTCCATCAATAATAAAAAGCTTTACTCTCCCGGAGTGGGTAAGTAAACATTTGGAATAATTTCCCTCAATTTTGCCACAAAAAAACCACCCTTCGGTGGATTTTTTTGTTTAAAAGTTAGCAGTGTCATTCCCGCGAAAGCGGGAATCTATCTAAATGGATTCTCGATCAAGTCGAGAATGACATTTTTTAAGCGCCAAAAAGTGGTAGGAGCGATACAGAGCTTCTTGTAATGTGAGTTACAAAGCGTGTCTGCGACGCTGGTGTACTTGCCATATTCATTACTGAACATGGATTGCCGTACCTTCTCTCTTTTTTTTAGAAAGGAGGTGATCCATCCCCAGCTTCGGCTAGGGATACCTTGTTACGACTTAAGCTTCATCGCCGAACTTGGACTCCATCGCAAAAACAATGTTCGTCCACTTCCGACTTTGCTGCCTTGACGGGCGGTGTGTACAAGACCCGAGAACGTATTCACCGCAGCACGCTGATCTGCGATTACTACCTATTCCGGCTTCAAGGGGTCGAGTTTCAGACCCCTATCTGAACTGAGGCGAAATTTTAGAGATTAGCTTGCTATTGCTAGCTTGCTGCTCGTTGTTATTCGCCATTGTAGTGTGTGTGTGGCCCAGGGCATAAGGGCCGTGCTGACTTGACATCTACCCCTCCTTCCTTCCCAACAAAATTGGGACCGTTCCTAATGAATAATTTAACATTAGATGGGGGTTGCGCTCGTTTCCCCACTTAAGGGAACACCTCACGGCACGAGCTGACGACA
>Ga0068856_100008167_pt1 | contig 10207 bp, 5 predicted proteins | sample KBSCornC62_FD_66595 | JGI IMG/M metagenome (GOLD analysis project Ga0068856, IMG submission 66595) | Corn rhizosphere microbial communities from Kellogg Biological Station, Michigan, USA - KBS Corn C6-2 | ecosystem: Host-associated > Plants > Roots > Rhizosphere > Soil ... | reverse complement strand
CTGTTACCCAGGAAGCTCCTCAACAAAAAGATAAAGCGATAGCTAACTCGGTTGAACTTACTGATGAACAATTTAAAAGTGTCGGCATTCTTTTAGGTACAATCGAAACAAAAAATTTAAGCAGTGTAATAAAAGTAAACGGGAAACTGGATGTACCTCCACAAAACCTGATAAGCATTACTACTCCAATGGGCGGCTTTTTAAAAAACACAGAAATGCTGCAAGGTATGAAAGTGAACAAAGGAGATGTGTTGGCGGTGTTACAAAACTCAGAATACATTCAGTTGCAACAAGATTATTTAGAAAGCAAAAGCCAGTTGGAATTTTTGGAAGCGGAGTACAAACGTCAACAAGTTTTGGCAAAAGAAAATGTTAGTTCCGAAAAAGTGTTATCGCAAGCCAAAGCCAATTACCAAAGTATGCTTGCCAAAGTAGGCGGGTTAAAATCTAAATTGGTATTGATAGGAATTGATCTCTCGAAAATTGAGAACGGAAACTTTCAAAATACCATTACCATTCATGCTCCCATAAGCGGCTATGTTACACAAGTGCACGTAAACATTGGTATGTTTGTAAATACAACCGACGTGCTTTTCAAAATTGTTGACACCAAACATTTACACGCTGAGCTCACCGTTTTTGAAAAAGATGTTCCAAAAATAAAAGTCGGACAAAAGGTTAAATTTATGCTGGCTAACGAAACCACTGAACGAACAGCCACTGTTTATTTAATCGGTAAAGAAATTGAACCGGACAGAACCGTTCGTATTCATTGTCATTTAAGTAAAGAAGATGCTGAACTGCTGCCCGGTATGTATTTAAGGGCCTTTATTGAAACAGGTACTACCACTGTTAAAGCACTTCCCAACGAAGCGATAATAAATTATGAAGGCACCGATTATATTTTTACTGAACAAAAAATTACAACGAAAGGGATGCACAAATTTAAAATGGTTGAAGTTAAAAAAGGAATCAACGAATTAGGATATACCGAAATATTTTTGAACAACGATGTAAATGAAACGTCCACCATTGTTATTAAAGGAGCATTTGACTTAATGTCGGAAATGAAAAACAGCCAGGAGGAATAAATTTATGTTTTTTGTAATTTTGTTCTGCTTAAAAACCTGATACTTTTATATCAATAATTTAAAAATTGGAAACTTCCGAGATCATACAAAACATTCTTCGTTCCCTACCTAACAGTCCGGGTATATATCAGTATTTTGATGTTACCGGAAAGATCATATACGTAGGTAAGGCAAAGGATTTGAAGAAACGCGTATCGTCGTATTTTAACAAAGAGAAGTCGGTAAACGGAAAAACACAAGTACTGGTAAGTAAGATTAACGACATCAAATACATTGTGGTAGAAACGGAGCTGGAGGCACTGTTACTGGAAAACAACCTGATAAAAGAACTTCAGCCCCGTTACAATATTTTACTGAAGGATGATAAAACATACCCCTGGATCTGTGTTAAAAACGAACCCTTTCCGCGGGTGTTCAGTACGCGTTATGTTGTAAAAGACGGGTCATATTATTTCGGACCATTTGCTTCTGTAAAGGTCATGAACGCAGTGTTAGACCTGATAAAAAAATTATATAAACTCCGAAACTGCAACTTAAAATTAACGAAGGAAAACATACAATCGAAAAAATTTAAAGTGTGTTTGGAATATCATATCGGCAATTGCAAAGCCCCTTGTGTGGGCAATGAAACCGAAGAAGAGTACAACCAAACTATTGATGAAATAAAGGAGATAATAAAAGGAAATATCAACATTGTTGGCAAACATTTAAAGAACAGTTTACAACAATACATCGCCAATTTAGAGTTTGAAAAGGCCCAGATCATAAAAGAGAAAATAGACCTGTTAGAAAAATTTGAAAGCAAATCAACAGTCGTAAGCCCCTCCATTAGCAACGTAGATGTTTATTCTATTGTTTCTGATGCAAAGGCTGGTTACGTAAATTTTTTAAAGGTTACCAACGGAGCCATCATCCAGGGACATACAGTAGAACTGATAAAAAAATTAGATGAGAGTGACGAGGAGCTACTGACCCTGGCCATTGCCGAAATGCGCCAACGCTTTAACAGCGACGCCAAAGAAGTGATCGTTCCATTTGAAATAGAAACCAAATTTCCGGGAGTTGATTTTTTCATTCCTCAACGTGGAGATAAAAAACAATTGCTTGAACTTTCGCAACGCAACGCTGAGTTTTACAGGAAGGATAAAATGAAGCAGGAAAGTTTGGTTGACCCTGAGCGCCATACCAAGCGTATATTGGAGCAAATGAAAAAAGACCTGCACTTGTCGGAAGAGCCTCGTCACATTGAATGTTTTGACAACTCCAATTTTCAGGGAGCTTATCCTGTGGCGGCAATGACAGTCTTTAAAGATACCAAACCCAGTAAAAAAGATTACCGTCATTTTAATATTAAAACTGTTGAAGGGCCGAATGACTTTGCATCCATGGAAGAAATTATTTACAGACGTTACAAGCGTGCATTGGATGAAAACCAGTCCTTACCACAATTGATAGTGATTGATGGAGGTAAAGGCCAATTAAGTTCAGCGCTTGAAAGCCTGGAAAAATTAGGGCTTAGAGGAAAGATTGCTATAATAGGAATCGCAAAAAAACTGGAAGAGATTTATTTTCCGGACGATTCCATTCCACTATATTTAGATAAAAGAAGCGAAACGCTAAAAATAATTCAACAACTTCGTGATGAAGCACATCGCTTTGGAATTACCCACCACCGAAACCGCAGAGATAAAGGAACCTTAAAAACAGAACTTACCGAAATAAAAGGAATCAGTGATACTTCGGCTCAAAAACTGTTATCGGTTTTCAAGTCAGTGAAAAACGTGAAAGAAGCCAGCCTTGAAGAATTAACTGAAGTACTAGGTAAATCAAAAGCAACAATGGTTTTTGAAAAGTACAAAAGTTAATGTTGAAGATGCGATTTCATTTTGAGGTTAAAAGACTACTCCGAAAAATGTCTAACAGCTATTTATCTAAAACTAAATATAATAATTACTGTTAAAATTCTATTTTTTTCGCTAAATTTTAGATATTTGTATATACGTTACAATTCAGATACAAAATTTAGATGCGAAATCTTTATTGGTGCTTATTAATTTCTTCTTCATTAAAGGCTCAAGTATCAGAAGACTTTACTGATAATAATTTTTCTGTCAACCCTGTTTGGAGCGGAGATACCTCTAAATGGACTATCATAAACGGTCAGTTGCGTTCAAACTCTTCTATCTCCAAAGACACTTTTTATATAAGTACTCCTTCAACAATTGCTACACAAACACAATGGGAATGGTACTCAAATTTAAAATTTGCAACATCGGGGTCTAATTATACCGATGTGTATTTGATATGCGACAGTGCTAATTTAAAAAGCACTAACAGAACCGGGTACTTTGTGAGAATTGGAAATACTAAAGATGAGATATGTTTATACAAACATATAGGAGGAAAAAACATTAAAATTATTGATGGTGTCGACGGACAAACCAATACTTCCAATAACACTGTTAAAATAAAAGTTAGCAGGGATGCCAATAATTTATGGAAGCTTAAAAGAGATTTAACCGGTACAGGGCTTAACTACATTAAAGAAGGTACAGTAAAAGATTCTTCTATTAACAGTTCTGCTTATTTTGGAATATCTGTTAAGCAATCCAGCACTTCATTTTTTCAAAAGCATTTTTACGACAATATCAATGTAAAGCCAATTATCATTGACGCCGAAGCTCCTAATATAATTTCAACGACTGTAATTTCGGCTACACAATTGGATATTTTATTTACTGAATATGTAGATATAGTTACTTCTGAAACAATTGCTAATTATGTTCTTAACGACAGTTCAGGAAACCCTTCAACAGCTATACGTGATTCGGAAAATCCCGCACTGGTGCACCTGAGCTTCGCATCACTATTTACCGACAGTTTGTTAAATACACTATCCATAAGCAGTATAGAAGATTTTAACGATAATGCTATTGCAATGATTAATGTTCAATTTACATATCATGCTCCAGAAATGCCAGTTCTAAAAGACATAATTATCAATGAACTGTTCCCAGATCCTTCACCTCAGATAGGCTTACCGGAAACAGAGTTTATTGAAGTCTATAACCGAAGTACAAAAACAATAAACCTAAACGGTTGGCTATTGGGTGATGCTACAGGTTCGTCAGTCATTACTTCCATAAACACTTATTTTGCTCCCAAAGAATATTTAATTATTTGTAAAGATGCAGACACCTTATTGTATAAGGCTTATGGCAGGGTGTTAGGAATGAGCGGTTTCCCTTCTCTTAATAATACCGGAGATAATATTTACATCAAAACGAGTAATCTTTTAACAATTGATTCGGTTAACTATTCTGATAGTTGGTATCAAAGCACTACCAAAAAAGAGGGTGGATGGACACTGGAATTGATCAAACCAACGACTGGTTCAAATTGTCCACAATTTACAAACTGGACATCCTCCAATAACACTAATGGCGGAACTCCCGGCACTATCAATTCAGTTTATACAATTGATACTTATGCACCAAAACTATTAGGTGTAACCGTTGTTTCTGGAGATAGCATTCAGTTGTTATTCAGCAAAGCGATGGATACAGCAACAATGAGCAATACGCTCATATATAGTATTAACAACGATGTTGGGCATCCTGTTCATGCAAGCTGTCTTACAACAGATGTAAAAAATATATTACTTACATTTTCTGCACCCTTGCAGCAAGGTATCATTCACGCACTAACAATAAATGAGATGAAAGATTGTGACGAAAATAGCATTATTGCAAATGATATGATTGAGTTCATTATTCCGCAAACCGCTGACGCAAATGATCTGGTAATAAATGAGCTACTCTCAAATCCAAGGGAAGGAGGTGTTGATTTTGTTGAAATATATAACCGTTCAACCAAAATTATTGATCTAAATAAAATCCGTATCTCTACATACGACACCATCAATAATGTTCCTTTTAAAAAAGAACTGATAACAAACGAAAGCAGACTAATCCATCCAAAAGAGTACATAATAATAAGCAAGAATGGTGCTGCTGTAAAAAATCAATATTTCACCACTAACCCAACAGGTTTTATAGATGTGCAAAAATTTCCATCCTTGAATAGTTCCTCCGGAACAGTTTGTTTATCAACTTTAACAACCGTGATTGATTATTTTAAATACGATGAAGGGATGCAGTTTGCACTGTTAAATGATAGCAAAGGTGTTTCGCTGGAACGAATTGATTTTGATCGCCCCTCATCGGATAGAACAAACTGGCATTCCGCTTCACAAACAGCAGGCTTTGCAACACCTGCGTATGAAAATTCACAACATTACGGAGCCGCTAAAGCAGATGGTACCATCAATCTTTCACCCGAATTATTTTCGCCTGATGAGGACGGAATAAACGATGTACTAACCATAAGTTATCAGTTCGACAATTCGGGATATGTAGGCAACATCAGCATTTACGATAGTAAAGGACGATTAATAAAAAACCTTGTAAAAAACGAATTGCTTGGAACAAGGGGTAGTTATAGCTGGGATGGCATTGACGAAAATAAAGAGAAAGCCAGGATAGGAATTTACGTGGTATATTTTGAAGCCTTTGATTTAACAGGTAATGTAAAACATTACAAAAGCCCTTGCGTTGTTGCAGGCCAATAATTTGTGATTTGTAAAACAGAATCAATACAGATTTTTACTTTCACCTTCCTCTATCTTCCTGAGCTTATCCATATACTCATTGGATTTATTTGCATCACCAAGCATATTATACATAATGGCTAAATTTTTTAAAGCCAATTTACTATTGGGGAATTTTGAAAGTATCAGGTTGCATACTTCTATCCCTTTATTGTATTGCTTAAGCATGCCATAACAGTTTGCCAGATTGATATACACATTTTCATTGTTTCCATTTAATTCAATTGATTTCAGATAGCTTTTTATCGCATTATTATAATCATTTTGGGAAGCATAAAAATTACCTAAATTAAAATAGTACGTATTGTTTTTATTAGTTGTAGTAGTATCAATTGCTACAGAAAGCGGATTGATATATACGTCAAAACCAACTTTTCTTAAGTTGTCTGCTGCTGCTTTAGCTTCTAAATATTCTGGATTATACTTTACCGCTTCGTTATAATAAAATGAAGCTACATTGTTTTTACCCATGTTCTGATAGATGATTCCTAAGTTGTAATAAGGAATGGCATACCCCGGTGCATGCGCAATGGCTTTGTTATAATAATAAATTGCCGAATCGGTATTAGGTATTATAAGCTGGTAAACAAGCGCTGTTAAATAATCGGCCTCGCCAAATTTAGGATGTATGCGCAAAGCCTGTTTTGATGCATCTAAAGCATTCTTAGCATACTCTATTTTTTTAATACTATCCTTTTCGTTCGATGCCAGGTAAACGTATTGATTTGCTAAATGCCGTTGATTTTGTGCACTATTTTCACCTGTTTTAATATCGGTGCTGAAAAGCGTAAGGTTGTCTTTCCACACCATATTACGATTAACTGTTTTAAAAGAATATAAAACAAAAATGAGGGTTAACGGAAGTGCGAATTTCATGTTAGGTCTTAACCACTCATTCAGTGCCGTTGTAAAATGAATATCTGTTTTTATCAATAATTATGAACCATACACCAATGCAATACAAAAAGCCAAGGAAGGAAAAAACAAAAACCGCTCAGCAAAAATACCACCGCGCAAAATAGTAAATGCCAGCGATGGCATAAGCGTAATGTAAAATAAACTTATTACAAAACCCCACACCGATTTTTTTATAAACTGTTTGTATGCTAAATATGCTCCCGCTAAAAAAAGTAACAAGCCCAGCAATGCCCATATATTGTTCATGTGCACAGCCGGTATTTGATTGTAAGAATAATCGTAACGCAGCGGATGTGGAAAAACAAGTAGTTTTAAACAAAAGGCAAACAAAAAAAGCGCTGTTGGTATTTTTACGCTGCCTTGTGTATAAGGATAATTAACAATATCGGTAGGAATGATGGCACTTAATGTGCCGAGTAAATATTTCTTTTGAATAAAAAAAAGAACCACCACTAAAAAAGGAAGAATGCTTTTTTTAACACAATCTATAAATTTCAAATCGGTATAGTAGTAAGCAAACAGCGGCAATAAAACAACACCTGTAAGCGCTGTTTCTTTTGATAACATTGCTAAATAACAAAAGATCAGACTTGTTACTAAGTGTCCTGCTTTTTTTGTGTCGATATATTTGAGCGAAAACCAAGTCATTGTCATGATGTTTAAAAAACTCAGCAACTCATCACGCCCTTTCACATTGGCAACAATTTCGGTATGTATGGGATGCGCCACATACAGCAATGCAATTGCAAACGAAAAAACAGGATTGAATGAATAAAACAATTTGCTTAAAACAATGAATAATAAAAATCCGGAAAACGCAAAAATGAGTACATTAATAAAATGACTGAGCTGGGGATTGTTTTTGGTAAACTCATTTTCTATGGCAAATGTGATGAGTGATAAGGGACGATAATATCCCAGATGAATGTTTGAAAAATGCCAAAAATCAACTTTCATTAATTGAGGGATGCCTGAGATACCTTCTTGTACATAACGATTTTCAGTTATGGCTCCCGAATCGTCCAACGTATATTCATACCCAATTGTATTGGCATACAATGCAAATGCAACAATGGCAATTACTATTCCCCAACTATATTTTATCGGTTGAATTATTTTTTTAACAGCCGTTTTTTTTGAATTAATATGTTCCGACTTTTTATTTTTTTCTTTCGCTTTACTCATGTCGTTTTTTGAGAATCAAAAAATAATTTTTACGTTTTAAAATTAGTAAAATATTATTCCACATGAACAACTAATCCTTTCAGGTATTCTCCCTCGGGATGAAAAATAGCCGCGCAATGATCAGGCGGTTGCGAAAGATGGTGTAGTACACGCACGTTACGCCCGGCCTCAATAGCTGCAGCCATAACCGTGCTGTTGAATGTGTTTTTATCCACCACCTGCGAGCAGGAGAAAGTAAATAAAAAACCACCCGGTTTTATTTGTTTGATGGCTTCATAGTTTAACCGTTTGTATCCCATAATGGCATTATGTTTCACGTTTTGGTGTTTGGCAAACGCAGGAGGATCAAGTACTATGATGTCATATGTGTTTTCTCTGTGCTTCAAAAACTCAAACGTATCCACTGCAAAACTTTGATGGTTTTTTATTGCATTTAATTCAATATTCCTGTCGGTTAATTCAATGGCTTTTTTTGAAATGTCAGTTGAGTGGACTTCTTTAGCGCCTGCATTTGCAGCATACACTGAAAACCCGCCGGTATAACAAAAAGTATTAAGCACCACTTTATTATTGGAATAACTCGCAAGTAATTTTCTGTTCTCACGTTGATCTATAAAAAAACCGGTTTTTTGTCCACCTTCCCAATCCATATAAAATTTATTACCATTTTCTAAAGCAATAAAATTAACAGGTACTGTTTCATCTTTTTTATAGATATACTCATTTTTAGGTTGAATGGCGGCCTTTTGCGGAAGCGTTTCTTCACTCTTATCAAAAACAGCAACAAGCTTTTCGCCCATAATTTCTTTCAGTACTTTTACAAATACGTCGCGTATTAAAAACATGCCTATCGAGTGAAACTGAAACACAGCAGTGCCATTATAATAATCAATAATAAAACCCGGCATTCCGTCGCCTTCAGCAAAAAGTAGCCGGTAACAATTTGTTAAAGGATTGTCCGTTAAGTTTAATTGTGTACGAAAACGATAAGCAGATAATATCTTGTTTTTCCAAAATTCGTAATCGGGCAATACTTTTTCAAATGAAAACAAACGCACAGCAATAGAACCGATCTGATAATGCCCCATTCCTAAAAATTCATTTTGCGAAGAATACACCTCCACAACATCCCCTTCTTTTACTTCGCCGTTCATTCTTTTTATCGCACCCGAAAACACCCATGGATGGTAGCGTTTAAGGCTATGTTCTTTTCCGTTTGCTAATGTTATTTTTATATAGGGATTATTCATTTGGTTTGTATTATCTGTATTATATTAAGACTAATTTATTTTCTTTATTATACTTTAATTTTTCATTATCCAATAACCACCTTATGGTTTTAAGTCTCTTTTCTTCATTACCTTCTGTTAATGAATTGACTAAGGTTTCTAGTGATAAAGGGTGTATCACCAGTAATTGGTTGATCTGATTACTTATTGTTTCAAACTCTTCTGTGTTTAACGTATTTTTATTTTCATCCAAACATACATCACATTGGTTGCAACGGTCGGTATTGGTTTCTCCAAAATATGCCAGCAACAACTGACTGCGGCATTTGTGCGTACTACTCGCATAATGAATAACCGCTTGCATTCGTTCAATAGCAAGCTTTTTAAGTAACGAAAAATTTTCCTTGGACAACGTTAATTTTTTTGCGTCAACCCGTTCTTGCTCAAATGTCATTTGCGGCAGCTCCGTTTGAGGAATGTAAGTCAACACTTTATTTTGATGCAAATAGTTTAATTTTTTGATGATATTATCACGTGAAGTGTTTGATTTTTTTGCCAGTTCAAACTCGTTAATTTTTACAAAGTTATCAAAAAGACCGCCGTGAGAGCGAAGCAGCAATTTTATAAAAATATCATACACGGGAGAAGCTAACTGAAACTTGTATAACCCATCACGATCGAGTTCAATTTTTATTTTCGAAGGTTGATAAAAAGCATCAGTAAATGAAATGTATCCTTCGCGTTCAATAAATTTTATACAATTAAATACGGTGATGGCTTGTAAATTATAAGTATCGCAAAATGCCGCAATATCAAACGTGAACGTTGTTCCTAACCCCGCTCCTATTGCTATCTGATAATAGTTGGCAATTGCCTGATAGGTCGTTCTTATCTCTTCAATACTCGGAAAACTTAAGGCTATGTTATTTTCAAACTCTGTGTCATCACCTCTATTGTAAAGCAAAATAGCATACGCCTTTCTTTCGTTTCTGCCGGCACGTCCCGCTTCCTGAAAATACGCTTCTAACGAATCCGGCACATCCACATGCACCACAAACTCCACATCGGGTTTATCTATACCCATTCCAAAAGCATTGGTACAAACAATGATGCGG
>Ga0068856_100008164_pt1 | contig 10208 bp, 5 predicted proteins | sample KBSCornC62_FD_66595 | JGI IMG/M metagenome (GOLD analysis project Ga0068856, IMG submission 66595) | Corn rhizosphere microbial communities from Kellogg Biological Station, Michigan, USA - KBS Corn C6-2 | ecosystem: Host-associated > Plants > Roots > Rhizosphere > Soil ... | reverse complement strand
TTATTCACCATGACGCTCTGAATTTGTTGCAAAGGATGGCTGCAGCGGTTTGCTGGGAAACCCATTCTTTTAGCAACAAAAGTGGCGGGAGCATATAGGAAATGAGATGCGACTGCCATTCTTCCATATTCGACGATGCTTTTCCCTTTTCGATTCCAAGCTATTGCAATCACTCACCGGCCTCGTGCGATTCTTGGAATTATATTTCTATTATTCTTCGTCGAGACACAGCATACGCTTTGGGGTCAGAATAATGATGTGAATGGCGCTCCCGCCCTGGGCGATCAGGAGCGCGTGGGTCCGATTAAACTCAACGACGTGCCGCTTGACCAGGTCTTGGAGTTGTTGGAGCGCTGGACGAACAAATCTATATTGCGACCTCAAAATCTGCCTGCGACGACCCTTACCTTGAATTTAAAGGGCGAGGTGAGCAAGGCGCAGGCTATACGTGCGATTGAAACGCTACTGAGTTTGAACAGTATAGGGGTATCCTCGCTCGACGATAAATTTCTCAAAATCACTCCCCTCGCCGCAGCCAAGTCGGAAGCTCCGGTGTTGATCAGTGGGTCGACTCTGGATCTTCCGCCTAGTGGGGCGATCGCGAGCAAACTTTTTCACCCTAAATTTCTACGGGTCGGCGATTTCATCCCACAAGTGGCAGGCCTGCTTAATCCGGCCGCAGGCGCACCGCCCGCTCTGTTCGAGAAGGCCAACACTGCTTTGATCACCGACAGTTTATCCAATTTGCAGCGCGTCGAGAGCCTCTTGAATCAGATGGACCGACCAGACGTCTCGCACTTACAGCCCAAGTTCTATACTCTGCAGTTCGCACGTGCCACGGACTTGGTGAACAAGCTGCACGGTATACTCACGGGGCCACTTCAGAGCGATTTGGGATCGGCCACTTTTAATGCCGAAGAAAGAACTAACCAAATTGTTCTCTTTGCCGACCCGCAACAATATGCGATTTTCGACCGACTGATCGCGCGCTTTGATGTTAAGTCCGGTGAAGATACACGCACAGATATAATCTACCTCATGCACGCCGACGCCAAGGAGGTCGCTTCCATTTTGACCCAACTGGTAACCAGCCAAATCCAAGTCGGACGCACCTCAACTTCTGGAGGTGACGCCGTGCACGCTGTCGCGACATCTCCGACGAGCATCAATCAAACACCGACCGAGGCTGCCCTGATTTCGCCGCTTGAGTTGAAGCATTCATCACCTTCCCAGTTCAGCACACTCGTCGGGATTCTTCCAGAGCAACGAAGCAACGCACTCCTCGTGTCGGGAACAGAGAATGACATCCGATTACTTAATTCGCTAGTCGCGAAGATCGACGTTCTCCTAGCCGAGGTACGGATTGAAGTCGTTATAGCGGAAGTAACCCTGGATGACAGTCACACTTCTGGCATTGGTGCGCTCGGCCTTCAGATAAAGGGCGATAAGCTGGTGGGATTTTCCGGATCGGCGCCAGGTCTCGCCGTCACCAATGGTACAGTCACCTACCCCAACCCTGGAGCCACTCCACCCGTGGTCGTTTCAGGTCCCTGGGATCTAGCGGCCCAAATCTCACTTGCGACAACGCCGCGCAAATCCATCACCAACCTGCTCTCGGTCCCGAATATCGTAACCACCCATAATCACGCAGGTAAAATCATCGTAGGCCAGTCGCAGCCAATCATCACCGCGACGCAAGCGACGCCGCTTTCCGCCGGCACGACAACGAGTTTCTCCACGAGTTCGCAGGTCACCTACAAGGACATCGGTATTGAGCTAACCGTCAAACCCCTGATCGGCACTGATGGCTCGGTGCAGATGGATATAAAGCAGGAGGTCGACGACATTTTGGGAGAAACGACGATCGATGGCAATCCTCAGCCAACGATTGGTCGGCGATCGACTGACTCGTTTGTCAGCGCCAAAAGCGGCGAAATCATCGTCCTTGGAGGACTGCAACGCCGCACAGGCAATAAAAGCACGAGCCGTTTAGGTCCGATTCCCATCCTCGGCGACCTGATCGGGTCCCGTTCAAACGGGAAAACCCGCACAGACCTTATATTCTTTTTGCGACCGACCATCCTCACCAATGCAGCACAGGATAACGTGTCCGCAATACGGCAGATCGAACGATTCTCGAAAACCGAAAAGCAGGAACTTAAGGACGTCTTGGGAGCCCCCGCGCCCTCTCAAAAGCACTGAGCGGGCAGCACTCGCGTTAGGACTTGTTGGGCGAGGACACCTGTCGAGAGGTAAATTTTGCTCGCTCCAATTGCTGACGAATTTCGTTCGCTACGAGGTCTAGCCGATGCGCTTCGTCAGGCGAGATCTCTAACGATCTTGCTACCTGTGGAACCGCCATGAGCTTTGTTGCAGCTATCGGCGTAACTGCGACAGCCCGATTGCCTCGCAATTGTGCGCCGCCGCCCTTTAGCGCGAAACTCAGCGCTCGGCCATCAATCCGCAATGTGGCAGCATCGTTGGCCTCATCAAAGCTTTCGACAAAGAGCCCCGCGGCCTCTTCACCCGGAGAAAGCGTAGTCCATTTTTTCGACACGGCATCAAAGAAGGTGAGATAAATCGTCCCACCTTCCCGCACGACGCCACGCAACTCCAGAGCGTGCACAGGTTCCGACGTTGTATTATCCCGTGACGGCAAAAACGGAGAATTACTCGCCACCAGTTTGTGAGATTCGACGGAAGCGAAACTTAAAACAAAGATCACGATGCTACACACCTGACCTCCACGAAGCGGACCCTTGAATACCATGCACAGCACATTGAGCAATCCGGGCGACGGACTGCAAAATGATTCGTCAAATGAAATCCCCACACGTGAATATCCTCTGCAAAAATCCCAAAGCCCGCGCACCATTTTTCTTATTTTATACTAGCGCATGATATTCACCTGTCGGTTGGAAACCGCCGCGTTGGCCGCAGCCGATTAGTGGATCAACGATCGCCAGGCGCTTGGGGCGCGAAAGTTTGATCAACTGGAAGCCCTGCTGAACGAGGCCGACGAGGAAGACTAGTCGGCTTACTCGCTTGGTCGACCGGCCTAACCTTAGCGCAAAAAGGGCCGCGGCTGGTCGTGACGGCGCCAGGGCAAATGCGGAGGGTTGCTCGGCAGAGCGGTTCGAAAACCATGACGGAGATTGTCGTCGTCAAATGGTCCCACGCGCGCGCGTCCCTAAAATCCTGTACAAATGGCCCATTGATTTGCTCCAGTGGGCCACTCTTAATCAGTGACCCACCTTCATCACCCCGGACTCGTTTCTTTCTCGATGAACGAATCCACCGTCTCATCTTTCCGTCACAAAAACCGCCGCCCCACGGTGAATGACGGACCGCTTGAGCAGTATACAGTCGTCACCACCGCCACCGCCGCTTTCAACTGAAAATCTATGAAGACCTTCCTCACCTCAACCGTACGCGTTCTCTCCGCGTTCGCGTGTGCCTGGCTCTCGATCGCCGTGGCATTCGGAAGCGCGGCGTCACCGCGCGAACGCATTCGATTCGATGCCGGATGGCGCTTCCATTTAGGCAACGATTGGGGAACCGCGCTCAATCTCGCGAAGGCGGGGAGTTCCGCGGGGCCGGCGGTGCTTTCCTTCGGAGACGCAACCTGGCGGGAAGTCGATCTCCCTCATGACTGGGCGATCGAATTGCCCTTCGACAAAACCGCCGATGGCAGCCACGGCTTCAAAGCCCTGGGCCAAGCCTTTCCGCAAAACCACGTGGGCTGGTATCGCCGCGTTTTCGATCTGCCCGCCACCGATGCGGGCCGCCGGCTCTCATTGGAATTCGATGGGATTTACCGCGACGCCACCGTCTTCGTGAATGGTTGGGCCATGACGCATCATGAAAGTGGATACAGCGGCTTTCGAGTCGATATCACGGATGTCGCAAATTATGGTGGAAAGAATGTCGTCGCTGTGCGGGTCGACGCCACGCAAGCGGAAGGTTGGTTCTACGAAGGCGCCGGTATTTACCGCCATGTCTGGTTAGTTAAAACCGCGCCGGTAGCCATCGCTCCAGACGGTATCTTTGTCTATTCGGACCTCTCCACCGCATCCAAAGATCCCAGCGCCACGCTGCATTTCCGAGCTGAAGTTGCTAATAAGGAAAAAAGCGACTCACCGGTTTCCGTGAGATGGGAAGTGTCTTCTCCCGGCGGAAAAGTCGTCGCCAGCGCAATGGCTGATGGATCCATTTCGGCAGGTGGGACTGGCATTTTATCTCGCACCGCCGAGGTGCAAGCGCCGCTCCTGTGGACGCCGGAAACTCCGTCGCTCTACGTGCTGCATACGAAACTGTTCGACAGCAAAAATACCGTGATCGATGAAGTTGATACTCCTTTCGGGATTAGGAGCTTTGGCTTCGATGCGGATAAGGGGTTTCTGCTCAACGGGCTGCCCTATGTGCTGAAAGGAACTTGTAATCATCAAGACCATGCCGGAGTGGGCGCCGCCATCCCCGATGCCGTCCAAGTATATAGAGTCAAAAAGTTGAAGGAGCTCGGGTCCAACGCTTATCGCACGTCCCACAATCCTCCTACGCCCGAATTGCTCGACGCCTGCGACCGGCTCGGACTGATCGTGATGGATGAGAACCGAGTGCTCGGCAGCGATCCGCAACATTTGGAATTGCTCAGCGACTTGGTTCGGCGAGACCGCAATCACGCATCGGTCGGGATTTGGTCGCTAGGCAACGAAGAATGGGAGGTGGGCGAAACGGCATCGGGTGCTCGCGTTGCTGCGGCGATGCAGCGGCTCATTCAAGAGCAAGATCCTACGCGGCCCGTTACTTACAATGCGCCGGTCGGCAACTCCGGGGATGGCGTGAACAGTGTAATCGAAGTGCGGGGATGGAGTTACCATATCGGCGAAAGCACAATGGATGCTTATCACGCCGCACACCCGAAGCAGCCCAACGTTGGCAGCGAACAGGGCAGCAGTGTTGGCACTCGCGGCATTTACTCGGCAGATAAAGAGCGCGGCTACGTCAGCGCTTATGATGACAATGCCCAAGCGTGGTCGAATACGGCTGAGCAATGGTTCACGTTCTTCGATCATCGCCCGTGGTTATCGGGCGGATTTGTTTGGACCGGATTCGACTACCGAGGCGAACCGACGCCGTACGGGTGGCCTTGTATCAACTCCCACTTCGGCATCTTCGACACGTGCGGATTTCCGAAAGACAATTTTTATTATTATCAGTCGTGGTGGACCAACACGCCCGTTCTTCACCTTCTTCCGCATTGGAATTGGAGCGGACGTGAAGGCCAGGCGATCGATGTTCGCGTCTTCAGCAACTGCGATGAGGTCGAACTTTTTCTCAACGGTCGTTCTCTCGGAAAAAAGAAAATGGTTCGCGCCTCCCATCTGCGGTGGAGCGTTCCTTATGAGCCCGGCGCACTCAGCGCAAAAGGGTTTCGCGCCGGTCAGATCATCGCTGAAACGAAAGTCGAGACCACCGGGCCGGCTGTCTCCGTCAATCTAGTCGCGGACCGCACCACACTCGCTGCCGATGGGCGGGATGTCGCGGTCGTGACCGTCGCGCTCAAAGACAGCCACGGTCGTGTCGTGCCAACGGCGGACAATCACGTCACGTTCTCTCTCGAAGGCGCCGGTAAAATCGTCGGCGTCGGCAACGGAGATCCGAGCTGCCATGAGCCGGACGTGTATATTGCCGAACCGAAAATGCAAATTCGCCCAATCTCGACATGGAAATGGAAACAAATTTCCGATCCGTGGGCGAGGCCGATGCCGGAAGCTGCGGTTTCGTTCGACGACAGTAACTGGGCAGCCTACGACGTGAACGCGTCGAACGGCCCGCTGAAATCGGGAGTCGCGGGCGTGTTTCGGACAAAGGTCAACGTATCCGCTGAGGACTTACAGGACCGAAAGATCGATCTCTGGCTGGGAAAGATTCGCGGGAACGGCGCGATCTTTGTTAACGAGAAACTCATCGGTCGTGGATTTGGCCCGTGGAATTCCACTGTTCTCGACGTGGGCAATGCGTTTCACGAAGGCGAAAACACGATCGCTGTCGTCGTCAACGCGGAGCAGGACGACGCTGGACTGATCGAAGGCGCATCCTTGCGGCTGCCGGAAAAATCGACCACTCCCCAGTGGAGCCGCAGCGCCTTCAATGGCTATGCGCAGGTCATCGTCGCATCACGCACTCTCGGCGGTGCTATCCGCCTCACGGCGCAGGCCGATGGGTTGAAGCCGAGTACGATCGAGCTGCATTCTGCTGCGGCGAAATAGGCTATCCAAAGCTCTCAGTATACTGCGCCTTCCGCTTGGAGCGCAGTGACTCGTCACCGCCTTCAAAGGCGAAATTCATTTCGCCTTCTGCAACGCAGAAAGTGCGTTGATGCGGGCGAATAAATTCGCCCGTCAAAGGCGGCAACGAGTCCCCCCCTTGTCGGCGTCATTTCGAGAATGGCATCGACTAAGGATCTTTAAAAACCCGCAACCTCAGTGGTAGCTGAATACCACTTCGGAGATACTAGTTCGACGAGCCGCTTCCGTCTTTCGCCAGCTCCACGAGCCAAACATCGTTCTCTCTCATCTCGAATTTCTGTTCGAAGACGCCGGCTTTGGAAATCTGAACGCTTTGTTTCATGCAGGGTAAATCTGCCGCGGTCTGGCGTAGAGTCGAAACCTGCTGTTTCGTGAGTTGCGAAGGAGAGCCCAGCTTATGCCAGGCTGAGTAGACGTCATTTGCTTCATAGCCGACTTTATACGCCTTCAAAGTATAGCGGCCTGCAGGTAGGCTTGTAACCTTTATGTCCACCGCCCCTTTGCTCTTCGACGGATGATCGACCTTATAATATTCCTGGTCGATCATGCTTGGACCGGGATGCGTGATGGTGAAGTCCCAAAAGAGAAGCTGCATCGAACCATCGCCGCGTCGGCTCACGAGAGAGGCAGGGTCTGCGCTCTCGATTTTCTGGTCACCGAGACGATTGAGATATTTGTAGGCGAAGTAAGCCGGCTTGGGGAGATCCTCATAGTTGAGCAGACCAAAACCACCATGGAACGGCGTCATGCGCGGTCCGGCTTCTTCGAAGATATCCGTAAATGTCCAATAAGACATCGAGTTCGCGGCGGACCCGACGTTCTTGATCTTATCTAAAATGAATGCGGCGCTGTGATAACTATCATGGATTGGATCGAAGGGTGTATAAGAGGCGCTCCATTCGGTATAATGGAGTTCAGCGTTCGCAAACAACGAGCCGTCGATTTTGCGCCTCGATTCCTTCACCTCGGACGTAACCGCATTCTTATCGGGCGAGAAAACGGTCCCCGCATTTCCCGTTTCATCCAAGTAACCCGCCATCGTCGCGTAAGTATGCGTGCTGACGAAATCCAGCGGCACTTTATCGTCCTCGCAGAATTTCAGCATCTCCGGCACCCATCCGCTTCCCGCGGTGGCGGGTCCACCGACGCGATAGTCCCGATTCACCGATTTAATTCCGCGAGCCGTCGCGGCATACAATTTAAAATATTCCTTCCGTTGCAGCGCGTCTGCCTCGGGGCCTTTTCCATTTTCGCCCAAATACCAAAAACCCGAGAGATTGGGTTCATTCCAAACTTCGAAGTACCAAGTGCGCACCTCGTCAGCGCCGTAACGCTCGGTCACGTGTTGTGCGAACGCGGCGATAAAGTGCTCCCACTTGAGATAATCTTTGGGAGGAGTGACGTTCGCCCTGTACCAAAAAATCGTGTGCTGACCGCTCGCCAGTGCACTTGGCATAAAACCGAGTTCGACGAACGGCTTCATTCCGATCCCTTCCAGAAAGTCGAAGAGCTCATCAACATATTGCCAATTGTACACAGGCCTACCCTGCCGGTCTTCTTGGTAGACCCCCATGTCATCATCGAACAATCCGTGAAAACGAATATAGCGAAATCCGCACTCCGCGTGCGCTCTCCTGAGCTGACGTTGCCAATCAGCGCGGAGGCCTTCATTCGCCCGCCCCGCACCGACGCAGAAATTGTACATCCGGTTGGTCGATCCTACCGAATTGCGGTAATCGGCCTGGATGACGCGGTCGCCGCCAGCCGCTGCACGCACGGATGAGCGCGCAAGGAGAATCAACGAAGTAAGAGCGAGTGCAGTGAGAAAACGGCGCATAAACTCAAGTAAAGGACGGCGAAACAGAAACTGGAAAACTTATTATTGGGCAAAAAAGCACCCGGCCTCATGGACCGGGTGCTTCCCAGTTAGTCTACCCGAGCTGTTAGGCTCCCCAGCCTAAACAGAAACTTTTTGCCGACGGCTGAACCGCCGCGAGAGCCCCATCATTGCAAGTAGCGCCGCCGCACCTAGTCCGTAGGTGGAGGCTTCCGGAACCGGCGTAGCGGTGATCGTGATCAGGCCATCTAAGCTCGCGAAGGTCGCAACCGAGGGGGAAGCGCTGTCGAGATTGATTTCCATGAACGTGTCCGAGCCAAGTGACTGGGTCGGCAAGTTCATCAATGCACCATCGAGAATCGCGAAACTGAAAAGGTCCGGCGTGCCTCCGCCGTCCACATTCGTCGTCAAGGTCAGGTCGAATGAAAGCCAGGACCCGGGAGTGAATCCCTGATAGAAATCATTCAACAACGAATTTGAATCGGTTAACCACACACTGGATGAAAGGTCGCCTCCGGTCCCACCGAAAGTCGAACCACTGCCGACTGCGGTACCTGTGCCGAATTGGAAATTCGACAGCGCGGCGGTGTTGTTGCTGTCGCCCCAACCCGAGCCGTCGTTGAGTTGAAAGTCGAGCGAGTACGGGCCGCCGGGGTTTCCGACGAGAGAGCTGGTATCGACCGCGACGTGAAGCTGTAATTGAGCCTTGGATACGGTGGCCACGGCGAGTGCGCCCAGGAGCGCCAGCGCGCGGAGAACTGTCTTCGTTTTCATGAGAAATAATTATATACAGATTATAGTTTACCTGCTCACAGACTGGAGCTGCCGCTCAGTAAGCGTGCATTGTAGGTGATGCCTCCACTGGAAGGCACGGTGAACGCGAGCGACACCGTTACGGATTGATGCGGCGCGAGCGTGCCGTTTGAGACCAAGATGTAAGGACTGGCGGAAGGCACGACATATTGAGTGCTGCCGTTCGCGTTCGCCAAGGTGGTGTTCCACGAGAGCGCATCCAAAATCAAGTAAGTCGGGCCAGTGACGGCTGAGTCCGTTGGATTGGTGATCGTCACCGACTGCACCATTTGATTGGTCCGGCGATTGAGGGTGAAGCCGCCCTTCGTCATCGTCAGGGTGGAAGCTGCCGGGACGGTTCCGATCACATCCAATGCGGATGAGGCCTGCACCGGAGAGAGGTGAATATCATCAATATAGAAAGTCGGTGCATCCGTGCCGGTCCAGTTTTGGAAATAGAAGCCGGTGATACCAGCGCTGCCATCGACCCCGAGGCTGCTGAGTGGGATTTCGACCTTTTGCCAGGTGTTCGCCTGCAAGGCGGGAAGACCCGTCGATCCGGGTCCCCAGACACTGCCCTGGATCGGGCCAATTCCGATACTCTGACCGCCCGTCGGGCCGCCATTAATCCAGAACACCAGCGTGTGGTAGCCGGACGTATCCATCGCCGGGCCGCCATTCTGGAGAACGAAACCGCCCCAGCCGCCCGGTGTCACCGAAATCGCCGCCGATCCGGCATGAACCTGCGTCGTGTCTGCCAGATTGTTGGCCGCCCAACTGCTCCAATTGTTCCAACCCGAAGCCAACGCGTCATCATAAATGACATAGTCGCTGCCAGAGCCGGACGCCTTGGCTTGCAGCGTCAGTTGATAATTCACGATTTGGCCGCTCCAGAAATGAAGCGCGACATTGATCGTGCCCGTCGGCATCCCGGGAAGGAAGTTGTTGGCCAAGACGACGGCGTTGTGCGCATAGTCGGGAGAAAATGCGTAGTTGAACTGTTGATACGGAGTCCAGTTCGTCGGACCCGCGTCCATGCCGTTGGTGTAGCGGGCTTCCAAGGTCGAGAGCAGGTCTCCATTGAACGCGGTCGGAATCGCGAACGTCCCCGTATTGGTGCCAACGGTGGGCGACACCACGGGCGTGCTGTAATACCGCACATGAATTTTCCACGAGGGACCTGAATTCACATTGACCGCCAAGACCGTTTTCTCGCCGAAAGCGCCTGAAGCATATTTAGCGAGCTCGCTCGCTTTGACGGTCAGCAG
>Ga0068856_100008163_pt1 | contig 10208 bp, 7 predicted proteins | sample KBSCornC62_FD_66595 | JGI IMG/M metagenome (GOLD analysis project Ga0068856, IMG submission 66595) | Corn rhizosphere microbial communities from Kellogg Biological Station, Michigan, USA - KBS Corn C6-2 | ecosystem: Host-associated > Plants > Roots > Rhizosphere > Soil ... | reverse complement strand
AATTTCTTTTTTTTTATTTAATTAATTATGTTTATATGAGTAAAAGATTTTCTACTAGATACCATTTAACCTTAAATAGTAAAAGACACTATTAAAAAAATTTCCTAAGCTGCAAGAGAACTAGTAGTAAAACAAAGTCATAAAAGAGCTTTATTCTAAAATTCAAAATAGACTTTATTAAATCTAAATCTTATGAACTGTCCAATTTGCAAGTCTGACACAACACCAATAAAAAATATATCTCGAACATTTATAAAGAGCGCTTTGAGTAAATACTTTAACACTGCAGTTGTGCCCGATGAGATAATAGATACTGATTACCAAATTAATTCATGTCCATCCTGCACGCTGGAGTTTGCCAATCCTTTAACACCCGGAAATGACCATTTTTATAATTGGATAACCAAACAAGATCATTACTACCCCGCTGTTCGTTGGGAATACAGCATTGCTAAATCTTTAATTATTTCAGATACAGCCGAAAAAGTAAAAGTTATTGATATAGGTTGTGGCTCCGGAGATTTTCTTGAAATACTTATTAAAGATAATAACAATATTATTGCAAGAGGTTTAGATTCTACAGAATCAAGTGTTCAATCATGTAAAGATAAGGGGCTTGATGTTTCATGCGTATACCTTGAAGATATAGTCAAAGATCATTTGAACTACTTTGATTTTGTAACTTCCTTTCATGTATTGGAGCATGTTTCCGATCCTTACAATTTCGTTGCTGAAATGAAAAAAATATTAAAACCAGGAGGAAGCATTCTTTTAAGTACGCCATATTCTCCCATGTCTTTTGAAACGGATTGGTATGACCCATTAAACCACCCACCCCACCACATGTCACGGTGGAATACAAAATCATATACCCGCCTCGCGGACCTTTTAAATATGAAGATAAACTTTATATATCCTGAAACCCTTAGTACTTTCAGAAGGACTTGTTACACAATTAAATATAAAAATAATATTAAGGATCGCTTAGGCATCATCAAGTCTATTCTATTAAAACCTATATCATTTATAAATATTTACCGGCATCAGCTTAAAAGAGAAAAGCTTCCCAACGGGCAATACGCACCGAATGTGGTGCTGGTAAAATTGACAAAAAATGACTAATTCAAATAACTGTCCTAAATAAATTTGGCTACCGTGAAAAAACGGGTTGATTTTTATATTTAATTATTAGTATATTTAAGTATCCCTAACGCAGCTGTTTTAAGGCAGAATTAAGCCAAGAAGCAGGATAATAATCTCATCATATAATTTTTCTTCCCTAATACGATGCAAAATCGTATCACAACAACTATGAAATATTGGTACTGCAATATGATAAACAGCTTTTAAATGATGTAATCGCCGCCTGATCACAATTGGAAAAATCACTTCTACATGTTAATCATTAAAACTTAGGGAAATGAATGAAGACATCCAAAAACTCGAACTCAGAATCACTGAACTCGAAAACCAGTTGAAGTCTGCCTCAACTGCTAAAGTTGACCCCGAAGAGTTAAAGACTTTTCACAAAGTGAGTCAGCAGCTTGGTATCAGTGGCTGTATTAACGAATGTCAGCCATCAATTTGCGTAATCTGCTACGCATGCTACCATTGTTACAATTGCCTCGTTTGCTACAGATGCATAACTGAATGCACACCTTGTATCCTCAATAGTGGATTTGGTGCAGGAGGTGGCCGCTTTGGTTCTTTGGGCTAAGTTGTGCAGGCAAAAAGTTCCTCAAAAAGCTTTCAAATAATTTGAGGAACTTTTTAATTATAAAACTCTAAAGAAAGCTAATAGCTATAGGTCAGCCTTACCCTTATTTAAAATCGCGTCGAATGAGATCCTACTACTACCTTACTTCGGGAGTTGCTGTAATTGATATGAAGGATGGAAATTTCCTTTTTAAATCAGATACGCTTGCGGTAAAACTGGGCGGGGCTTCCACCGTATTTTTAGTTCAGCATATATTGCCGCTGTTAAACGGCAACAACGAATTGAACGACGTTTGCGCGTTGGTAGAAAAAATCGCACGGGATGATCTTAAGCAAAATCTGGATAAGTTAGTAAAAGCCCGGGTTTTAAGGTGTTCGGAGAATTCGATCTCAAATTCTAATAAAGGAGAAAAATCTGCTCCATTTTTTAACAATTTTTTGGATACAATCGGCTATACCCGGCAAGAAACTTTGGATATCTTATCCAAAGCAAAAATTGCTGTTTTAGGATTGGAGGCGCACGGTACACAAACCGTATTAGCTTTATTACAATCCGGTATAACTAATCTCAAATTAGTTGATCCGTTCCTCTGTGACGATGGATATCATCAAACTTTTCCTTTTATTGACAATGTTGACGGATCGAGACAAGAAGTCCTCAAAAGATATTTGGAACAGAAATATCCCGCAGCAAGCGTGGAGGTATTCAATCATGAAAATTTAACCAAAGAAACCCTTACGACTTTTGTCCAGGATTGCAGCTTACTAATTTGTTGTTTTGATAGTGGCTTTGCATCCGCTTTTTATTGGACCAACCAGATAAGCGTTAATAACAAAATCCCGGCCCTCTACGCCTCCATAAAGGGGCATATATGTTTTATTGGCCCCTTCGTTATTCCCGAAAAAACAGCCTGTTACATGTGCTACATGATGCGACTCGTAGCCGCACAAGAAGATTTTGAGGAAGCCATGTTATATGAAGAATATCTGAATGATAAAAAAAGTCCCTCATTTAATATCAGGAGTGTGTTGCCCGGGGCTCTAAACTATACAGCAGCGACTTTATCAAGCGAGGTGTTGAAATTTTTATTTGCATTCGGGCCTCTATCACTTCCTGATAAAGTTCTTGAATATAATACCATTACCTTCGAGAGCAAAACACATAATTTGATCGTAAAACCGGATTGCCCGGTATGTCAAAAAAAAAACGATAGCCGGATCCATTATTCAATACCCGAATTAATTAAAGCCCATGATCCATCAAATCTGGGAAATCTGTTAAAGGACCTTACCAGTGAACGCATCGGAATAATAAAACAACTGGAAACAGTACCAAAAGATATATCCGAGCCTCCATTACCATTCGTTTATATGGCGGCTCTTGCCAATCATACTTTTTTGCCTAAAGACCAGCACCAGAAATTAAATTGCTCGGGGAAAGGAATGGATAGACTGAGCGCTCAAATTAGCGCGGGGGGAGAAGCTGTCGAAAGGTATTCGGGTACCGTATATGCTTTCAATGAAGTCATCTACCGCAGTTACGATTCACTTTCAGATCGTGCGCTTAATCCGCAACAATTGGTACTATACGCTCCGGAGCAGTATAAAAATAGCGCCTTTTCACCTTTTGATCCCAAGGCCGAAATTGGTTGGGTTAATGCATTTTCTTTAATAAATAACGAATCCATCTATATTCCAGCACAGTCAACAATACTAAATTATAAAGTACAAAAAAAAGAAGAATACTTGTGCCAGGCGACCTCCAACGGGCTTGCGGCAGGTTCCAGCATGCTGAATGCGATACTTTCAGCGGCTGGCGAAGTCATTGAACGGGACGCGTTTATGATTGCATGGCATAATCAGCTTCCCTGCAAACGCGTTAATCCGCTAACACATCCATCTAATGAGGTAAGGGAACTTTCCCTGGCTTATCAAAGGAGAGGGGTTGAGTTGCAGTTATATAAAATACCAACCGATACTCCTCTTCATGTTTTTATGGGGATAGGTGTGCAAATGAAAGGAGATGGCCCCGCGGCGGTGGTTGGGCTTGGAGCTGATTTCTCAGCGATAAAAGCTGCAAAAGGGGCCTTGCTTGAAGTTGGCCAGGTGCGACCAGCATTTAAACAAAGATTAAGATTGCCCCAAACACAAGATAGACTCAAACAATTATTGGATGACCCCAAAAATGTGGAGGAGCTGGAGGATCATGATTTGCTTTATGGAGTGCCGGATAAAATGGCGGCATTTGATTTTCTATTTAATCAACGTGAAGTTGATTTTGACTGGGAAAGCGAGGAAGAGAAATCGCCACAAGAACAGTTGGAATTGTTAACTGATTTTTTCAGGCAGCAGAATAGCGACTTTATTTATTTTAATCTTACACCACCCGATATGAGGCAGCTTGGATTATTTACCGCCCGTGTAATTCTGCCCGATTTTCAGCCGATTCATTTTGGATACAACAACATACGCCTGGGAGGTAACCGACTTTTTGAATTACCTAAAAAACTGGGCTTCAGGGTGACGAGAACGCCAATTAATGAGTTAAACATGAATCCCCATCCATTAGCATAATGTAAACTTATGTTCAAAGATAAATATCCATCAACCTGGACTTTCCATAGGAGTACCTGTCGTTCAGAGTTTAATACGTTGAACCCGCAACATGGACAAGCTTTGCCCGAGGGTTACAAAGAATATCTAAGTGTCCCTAATATACCTTTACCGGAGCCCGTTTTTACAGCCGAAAGTTTTAAAGATCTCCTTTTTGCAAGGTATTCATGCAGGAGATTTAAAAATCAACCCGTGCAAATCCAGGATTTAGCTAATGTGCTTTTTGCAGGATATGGGATGCGGGATCTTTTTGTAATGGATAATAGTGAATTTTTTGATCGTACTGTGCCCTCGGGCGGTGGGTTGTATTCGTTGGAATTGTATCTTTTGGTGATAAATGTTGAGGGCCTCGATCCCGGTATTTATCATTATGTCATTTACCCGGCCTTGCTGGAGCAAATTAAAATACTTGAATTCCCGAAACCATTTCTGCAAAATCTCTTTATGCAGCAGCCATATGTTGCGGATGCTCCCGTTATCATCATCGCCACATCTGTCATTGAAAGAACCATGAAAAAGTACTTGGACAGGGGCTACCGGTACATTTTATTTGAAGCTGGTCATTGCTTCCAAAATATGAATTTAATGGCATCTGCCTGCCAATTAGGAGCTTTAAATGTTGGAGGGTTTTTCGATTTGGATCTATGTAAAACCCTTGGTATTGATATGGAAGAGGAGATTCCGCTATATGCGATGGCTTTGGGTATTCCCGTCGACGATAGAAATTTAGCGAGGATGCCGTGAGCACCAAACAATTTGCTCTGCACGTATATCAATAAGCTATCTTTTTCGCCCTTATCGTATCGATAATTTCCCGCGTAAACCGTTCAGCGCCTTTGCGGTTCATGTGACAGTTATCTACAAACAGTTTGTCAGGGTAATTTTCGTCATAACCATTTAGGAAGATCACATTGGGACAGCTTTGTTTCAACAGCTCTGCAAATAGGGTCACTATCTTTGCCCGGTCTGCACTGTAGAATGCACGGCGGCCAGGAGAGAAGGCCAGCAGTATCCGCACATTATTGGGTTGTGGGCCTACAGCTGTCTTTATATCCCTAACAAATTTCGTCAGCATACTTGTATCAAACTGCACGCCTTTAAACTCGTCGAGGTCCCACCTTTGAGGTTTAAGATTGAAGCCTGTATCGCTTAACAATGCCGAACCGCAAGAATCGAACTTGCAATAATCATAATCCCTGTCGGTAGTATGATATATTAACCTCTCAGCGAAACCGCGTTGACTCAGGTATGTCCTGAAGTCGGTGAAGATGTTGACCAGTTCTGTGGTTTTCGGTACGTCAAACTTATAACCATCTTTCAACTCAATATCCGAAGGTTTAAAATCGGCGTACTGTGTATTGTAGATCAGTAACTTGTTTTCGCGCCAAAAGGCGGCATCTTTAAAATTTGATAGCCGCAGACCCCAGGAAGCCAGGTTCATGGTTGGCGCGTGAAGGCTATCCTGCAACATAATGGCGTCAATGTTATTGAGGCTCATGGATGAACCGATGACATAGATCCTGGAGTTTTTAAACTTATCAAAATTCCGTTTTACAAAACCGGCTTTGAGGTTAAGCGTAACAGAGTTTGAAACGAAGAAAAGGTCCCTGGGGCTTTTTGATTTGGCGTAGTATATTGCGCCGGTAATCAAAACCGCCAGGATAAGAAAGTATAAACCAACTTTTAAAAGAAACTTCTTCATCAGAACTGAAAATAGATAAATGAGCTTTCCTTTTTGAAGAACGCCCAGATCAACACGCCCAAAAGAATATTAATAACCCATCCGAATTTTCTCAATTTTCGCTCATCTCTGCGGATGTACCAGTCGAGGACGATCACCGGGATAATGAAATATATTACCTTGATGCCATCCGGTACGTGTGCATATTGACGCGGATTTGCAAAACTGTCGGTAAATATTCTTTTGATATAATCTACCGCACCGCCCAGGCTGTGTATCCGGAAAAATATCCAGGCGAACGTGACAAATACAAAAGTGCTGAGCATTTGCCACAATTCCCGAAGGTTGGGCAGCTTTCGATCCGCAGCTACCACTTCGTGCACGTGTTTGCGGTTTCGGTTAAGCAGCAAGAGTGGTAAAAATCCACAGGCGTGTATGCCTCCCCAAACAATAAAATTCCAATTGGCGCCGTGCCAAAAACCGCTCACCAAAAAGATGATAAAGGTATTGCGTACAGCTATCAGTTTGCCGTTTTTCGAACCACCCAACGGTATGTATAAATAGTCTCGGAACCACGAGGAGAGCGATATGTGCCATCGTCGCCAGAATTCCGCTATATCCCTTGAGAAGTAGGGGAACCGGAAGTTGCTGAGCAGTTCAAATCCAAATAATTTGGCTGTTCCGAGTGCAATATCCGAGTACCCGCTGAAGTCACCATATATCTGGAAGCTAAAACCAATGGCAGCCATAATCAAACTAAAGGCGTTATGCGTAGGATATTGATTTACTATGCCATCAACTATAGTCGAAAGACTATCAGCTATCACCACCTTTTTGAACATGCCCCATAGGATAAGCCTGCATCCTTCCAGCGCTTGTTCGTAATTGAATTTTCGCTTGGTTTGAACTTGCGGCAACAAGTGATTTGCCCGTTCAATTGGCCCGGCGACCAGGAGAGGGAAGAAGCATACAAATACAGCGTATTCAATAAAATTAGTAACCGGCTTACGTACCCCCCGATGGATATCGAATACGTATGACATGCCGTGGAATGTATAGAACGAGATACCAACCGGTAATGCCACATGAAGCAACGCAGGGGTAAAATGTATACCCATGCTATCAAAACCCTGCTGAAAGGCGGTGGCAAAGAAGTCGTAATATTTAAAGATACCCAGGATGCCCAAGTTGTTTATGACGCTGAGCCACAGAAAAAGCTTTGATTTTCGAGGGTTTTCGGATGCAACGCCAAAGCCATATAAGTAGTCGAGCCCGGTAGAACCGGCAAGCAGTATCAGAAATTTCCAGCTCCACCAACCGTAGAAGAAGTAGCTGGCAATCAGGATAAGTAAATTTTGCTGCTTATGATTTTTGCCGAATACGAACCAGTATAAATTGAAAACAATAAATAGGAATATAATGAATTCGTAGGAGTTAAAAAGCATCCTTTGTTGTGATATTTATTTAATGGCTAAGATAGAATCATTTTTTGGAAAGTAGCCCATCTAATAACTTCCCGATCACTATACAGCGGTTTTTACGAAATTGTTCTATGATTATGTTCGATTTATTGAAAAAATAATAAAAGGAGGCTTTTGGGGCAAAAAGAAAGAAATAAATTAAACTGATTTTAAGCTGTGGGTTAAATGGAGGTTTATTTCAATGTATTTTAACTAAAACGTTATAAATAATCATTAGCATACAATGCTCTGGAAAAACAAGCAATACCTGTTGTTATACATTAGCATTAGCGAGGTATTCAGCCAAACCTTTGATTACAAATGGCAGTTGGTCAACATACATCGATTGAAAATTTCGCCATTCAAGGATGATTTTATTTCCGGGATCTGTTTTATCTCCGAATCCACCAAAAGCCCTTAGCTCATCTTTCTGAGCCTGCGTGCCAGGAAAGTGTTTTTTTGTAATCAGGTCTTTACCCTGCCACCGGCCCCAAAATTTGCCAGGGATTGGAACGACGCTTTCTGCCCAATTACCTATCGTTACACCAGTAAGCGACTGGCCGGCCGATGAATAAGTAGCGGGGAAGACGTCATCACCTAATTTCAGCGGTGGCTTGGCAATCTGATTAATGGTTGATAAAAGTGCACTTGCAAAAGAGCCTTTTTCCAAGTAGATGCCAGCTTCATCGCATATCATTTTAAGAATCTTGCTATAGTCCGTTCGCGCAAGGAATTGAGCCTGACCGCTCATAGCTAATTGGCCATGCATATTCAGCGGAACTTCCGCCATTAACGTCACAACCGCGGCGAGCGCGCCCCTTACTTTTCCCGTTAATCCTTTTTTATAATCATCCAATTCGGTTACAAAACCATCTACGGCTCCTAAGGCTGCCTGAAATATCGGTTGTTGTAGTGCTCCACTCGGAGCATACGCCTGGTAGTTAAATGCGTAATCCTGATATACGCTGCCGCCTTGAGCGCCATCGTCCCGTTTTGGCATTGCAGATCCTGAAACCACTTTGGCCAGCGACTTCAGGTTAACTCCACCAGTCATCTGCAATTGCCCCGCAATATCCTTAAAACCCTTGCCGCGCTGTGGTTCAAAGACATCATTCGGACTACCGCCATTTAAACCCGGTACTTTTGACGCTTGAACCTTCCCCTGTCCGACGGAGGCTGCGACGATTCGCTCTAAATCCAGAGAAATAAACATTGCGACCTTATCGAGATTGCTTAAGTCGTTTTGGTCGGTTTCGTCAAATTGGTCAGTCACAAATTCCAGCTGAGAACCGTCGCTATTGATATCAGCCGTAATGTTATATCCCAGTTCTCTTGTTAAAATAGCGCCCTTGGCATGTGGGGTTAGGTGTCCATTAACAATCCGGTATGTGCTTACACCCGCAAGTTCGAACTCAAATCCTATCTTTCGTTGAATCAACGATTTATCGCCGGAACGTTCATGCTGTTCGGACAAGCCGGCATGAGCAAAAGATCCGGAAACCGTATTTGCAGCTTTTTCACCCATTATATCAGCCTCCCGTTCCAATCCTGCATCATCATTCACCGATATACCATTTCCTGGGGAACCTTGATTTTCTGCTCGCTGCTGCAGTTGCATGGTCGCTTGTACCCTGCCTTGCTTCTGTTGGGCCACATGCCATGCCTCGTGGGGGAGGTGACGCTCCTGACCGGGAGCTAAATGTATGTCTGTTCTCTGAGCGTAAGCATAGGCTTGCAACTGAGTAGGCTTGCTGCTGTTGTAGTGTACCTTAACATCATCCATGCTAAATCCGGAGAGTGCCTCTACACCTGTTTTCAGATTGTCAGGCAATCCGGTATCATTTTTCTTTTGTACCGGTGCTTCCGGGTGAAACGCTATTATCGGATCTGTTTCATTATCTTTCGTAATATGATTGTTGAGCTGAAAAGGTTTAGTATAAGGATTGGGTGAGGCAAATGACTTTATCTGTTGTTGATTTGCTTGTTTTTGAATCGGAATTGAATTGATGTTATCAAGTTCATTTTCATCTTTCAGTTGTTGTTTTAAAACAGGAACAGAGGGAAAGCTGGCGCCACCTTTTGCCGTTGATGCAGATTGCACACGGGAAACCGGGGTACTTTTAACATGGTCATTTTGACTCATGGATCAGGCAGCTTAGCTAAGCTAATATTGAAAATTAAACCGGGAAAATCAAGTGTTAAAATGAATTTAGCAAATTGGTTTATATCAAGAAAATGAGACGGTCTATAAACAACAAAGCCCAACGATTTAGTTAGGCTTTGTTGTTGGCGGAGAGAGAGGGATTCGAACCAATGGTTGAATGCGAGCTCTAAATCAGTGTTTTATATTTTCTTTATCATGCCAGGTCACCGAATAGGTCACCGTCAAAACAAACCAAAAATCGCTATTGCTTATACTCTAAATATAAGGATTTTCAGCCTGAAATAAAATGAAAATTACGATTCTGGGACGGCAATAATTGTGGGCGGGACTCGAACTGGGTTTCTCTCCATTCATTATCGGTATCTTACGCAATTTTTAAAAAGTGACTAACCGAATTACTCACGTGACTTGCTTCTCCGCAGATCGTTCAGAAATTCCAAGCAATTCAGTGTTTGAGAGATGCCTTTTTGCTTAAAAGGAATATTTCGGCGGTTCTTTTAAGTAAAGGCTTCAGGCAGTCCTCAAGTTCCTTTTTAAGGTCATTATACAGTATGTTTTCGTTACCGGTAGTTTC
>Ga0068856_100008159_pt1 | contig 10212 bp, 9 predicted proteins | sample KBSCornC62_FD_66595 | JGI IMG/M metagenome (GOLD analysis project Ga0068856, IMG submission 66595) | Corn rhizosphere microbial communities from Kellogg Biological Station, Michigan, USA - KBS Corn C6-2 | ecosystem: Host-associated > Plants > Roots > Rhizosphere > Soil ... | reverse complement strand
ACTTTCGAGTCGAGATCGCCCATGCTTCCGCCTCCCGCGCAACAGAGCGCGAGAGCGAACACATAGGCTCGCCGCGCGGGCCGTCAACCGCCGGGCAGCTTCTGATACTGCGGCAGGTCGTCGGTGATCGCCGACCAAGCCGGCCGCTCGCTGACGGAGAGGTGCACAGCCGGTCCCGCCGTCCGCTCGCTATCGAGGCAACCGAGGCGCAAACGCACCTCGTCCGGTCGACTCGGGCTCTCTTTAAACAGCGGGGAGCCACAATTGCTACAGAAGACGCGGAATTCACCCGGCGAAGACTGATAGCGGCGCAGCAACTCTTGGCCCGAGAGCAGCACGAAGTGCGCGGCGAGCACCGAACCATTGCTGGCGAACTCGGACCCCGAAGCCTTGCGGCACTGCACGCAGTGACAGCGCGCGAGCGCCGTAACGGGCCCGGACGCTTGATACTTCACTCCGCCACACAGACAACTGCCGCTCAGCATCGCGAACCTCCCTCGGCGCTCTTGCAGGTGCGCCGCGCCGCCGAGCATACGCCGCGGCGAGCTTCACGCCAGCGCGCATCGTCGGAACTTTGGAAGGACTCCGGGCGATTCAGCGGCGTCGATCGCCGAAGGCAGTGGCGGCGGGCGCGCAGCTCGCATGCCTTCGGCGACCTGTTCGCTCGCGCAGGTTACAGCTTGGTGATGTCGGGCAATGAACCGTCGGCGTTGCGCTTCGCGGCGGCGGCTTTGGCCGGCGTGGCGTTAGCGCTCACGTCGCCGGTGTGGCCGATGTTCTGAAATGAGCCGCCGGTGTTGTTCCACGCGCCGCAACCGGTGCAGGTCATGCTTGCGGGGTTACTGTTGTTGGTGAAGCCCCAATCGGCTTTGTGTCCGCCGGTGCCATTGTTGTAGAAGCCGAATAAGTTCGACATCACGTGCTTGGCGGAGACCTTGTTCCCGCCCATCTTGAAGCCGTTGCCGTTGCTTTCGGAGCCGGAGTAGGTCGCGCCCTGGTTGAAGGCCCACGAGTTTTTGATCGTGACCGGCGATTCCCAAGCGTACAGATCATAGCCGTCGTCCGCGTTGTCCCAAGCGCGACAGCCGTCGAACACGTTGCCTTCGCCGACGCCCTTTTTGACGCCGAAGCCGTCCGCGTTCGCGCCGTTACAGCGCTTGTCGATGTTCTGATAGGAATCGACGTTCTTGATCGTGGCGTACGTGCCGCTGCCCGTGAACCCCGAGCTGCTGTTGACGAGCACACCGGTATCCTCCGAGCCGTGCACCGCGCAATCTTCCACGAAATCATGCGCGCCCTGGACGAGGATGCCGCTGTCATTCGCGTTCTCGACCTCGAGCCCCTTCACGCGGTACCAGTCGGCGCCCATGTCGATGCCGTAGATGTTTTTATCGGCCGGGTTTTCGCCGCAGGCGAGCCGCGGTTGGCCGGCGAAGTTCAAAATCGGTTTCGTGGTGGCGGCAGGGTCGGCCATCATCGTGATGATGCGAGACGACGTGCCCATGCGCGTCTTCTTGAACTCGATGCGCGTGCTGAGGTTGTAGGTGCCCGCTTTGAGGCAGATCGTGCTCCGCGTGCCACTGCAGAGATCGCCGTTCACCGAGCCAGCAACGCCCGGGCACACCAAATCATACGCATGCTGAGGGGTCAGCACGGGCGCCGCGTAGCTGCCCGGGTTCGTGTCATTGCCGTCGGGCGCGACCCAAACGTCACACGGGCCGCCACCGCCGCCATTGCCGCCCGCGCTCGTGCCGCCCGCGCTCGTGCCGCCCGCGCTCGTGCCGCCCGCGCCGCCCGGCGCGCCGCCGCCCATGCCGAGCCCGGCGCCGCCTGCGCTTCCGCCGCTGCTCGTCAGACCGCCGCCGCCGAGACCTCCCGCGGATGAACCGCTCGCCCCTGCGGCGGGCACGCCGTTCGAACCCGCCGCGGGCAAGCCGCTCGTGCCCGCGACCACGGGCGCGCCGCCCGCGCCGGTGGTGCTCGCGCCGCCCGCGCCCGAAGGGTGCGAGCCGCTCGCGCCGGCAGTCGGTTGATCGCCGGTGCCATCACCGGACGAGGCGTTGCTGCCGCAATTGACGATCCCGAGCAACGTGACCCCGAACAACGTCGAGGTGAAATACTTCTTCGGCATTTCGAGTCTCCTAATTCCTGGTCTCGCGCGTCCACGACGAGATCGCGCACGTCGATCACTCAGTCATCGACGACCGGTTGAACGGCTCATCGACGGTTGATGTGCCGAGCTCGTTTTTACGCCGAGCAACTCGCATTGTCCTCTGCTACTCGACGTCACGGCGCATTTTCTATGTAGCGCGCGCGTCAGTTTCTATGTCGCGAGCGAGTGAGCATGGAACTAGTTTCCACGAGCGGAATGCGCGCAAACGCGCCGCGCTCCGCGACTCGGCTTATGTACGAGTCGCGCTATTTTCATGTCGCGATCGATGGCAGCCGAAACTAGCGAGCACGAATTCGATGCGGTATGCATCGGGAGTCTCGGGGCGTTTCCGTTTGCGAGCCCGCACGATTGACGGCGCCGCTCGCGCACTGTTCGCGATCGTTTTTTCGATCGCGAACTTCTTTGCGAACACCGCGCGCCTTTAGGAATGAACATGATCCACATCACAGGCATGAAGAGTTGTTTTTTCGTGACGCCAGCGTTGGCGCTGTTCGCCGCGTGCACGATCGCCGGCTGCGGCGCGAGCAGCGACGCGCCGGGCACTGGCCCGAGCGCGGCCGCGACTGGGAACTCGCCGGCAAGCGGCGGTTCCGGTGGACACCCGACGGGCGCCGCGGGCGGCACGACGAGCAGCCCCGCGGGCGGCGCGAGCGGCAGCGCGAGCGTCACTGGCGGCGCGAGCGCCACGGGTGGCTCGAGCGGCAATCTCGCGGGCGGCGCGGGAAACCCGGCCGGCGGCGCCAGTCCCGGCGCGGGCACGGGCGGCACGCTCGGCGGCGCGGGCGCAGGCGGTCACGCCGCCGGCGGCACGAACGCGGGCGGCGCGGGCGGCTCCGCGGGCGGCGTCACCGTGTCCGCGAGTTGCAAAGTCCCCACCTGGCCGACGCCAATGGGCTCACCGGTGACCATCTCCGGAACCAAGTCGGTGAGCGGCGTGTACGACGGCAAGATGGCGCTCCACGACGGCGATCTCAATGATTGCACGAACGGCGACCAGAGCAGCACCAAGGCCATCATCGAGGTGGCGGACGGCGGCACCGTGAAGAACATCGTCTTCGGCGCCAAGGTCGGAGACGGCATTCATTGCTTGGGCAGCTGCACGATCGACAACGTTTGGTTCCCGCACGTGTGCGACGACGCGATCACCGTGCTCGGCGGCTCGGGCAAGACCGCCACCATCTCCAACAGCGGCTTCAAGAATGCGCGCGACAAGACCATTCAACACAATGGCAATGGCAGCACGGTGGTGCTGAACAACATCTACGTCGAGACCGCGGGCAAACTCTATCGCTCGTGCGGCCAAGGGTGCAGCAGCTCGGACAAGCGCACGGCCACCATCAGTAACGTCGTGGCCATCGGCGCGAGCCAAATCGCGGGCGTGAGCACGAACGACAAAGTGACGCTGACGAACATCTGCACCTACCGCACGCCGAGCATTTGTCGGACGTACAAGCCGGGCAGCGAAACCGAAACCACGATCGGCTCCAACGGCACGGACGAGGGACCCACCGCGAACTGCATCTACAAGGGAAGCGATACGCACGCGCTCGTCAACGACGTGACCGGTGCCTTTCAAACCGACGTGCTCTGCCCGGGACCGAATTCGGTCAAGGTGGGCAGCACCGCAACTGCCTGCGTGGCGGGCTTCGAATCTTGCCTCAAGGGCTGCGCGCCCGGCAGCTTCGGCTTCCGCCAAACGGTCTGCGTCAACAATCTGTACGCCAACAGCGGCGGCTGCGCCTTTCCGGCGGACGCGTCGGTGGCCGCGCACTTTGCGGGCACCAACGCCGCCGGCGCGACTCAGACGGTGACCAACAACAACGCGTGCACGAGCGAATGGTCGTGGGCAACCGACGGCGCGGGCAAGTACTGCATGTGCGTGCCCAAACCCGGCTACTATCAAGCCTCGAGCGGCTGGTGGGTCTGGGATTGCCAATCGCAGTGGTGGTGATCGCGAGCGAGCTCATCGGCTGAGCGACGTAGAGCCAACGTGCACTGGCTGGCGCGTGACCACCGACGGGTCACGCGCCACGCACACTCGAGTCGTTTTCAACCGCGTCCGCACGGCCGTGATCGCCAAACGCTAGGGCCATAGCTCTGCCGCGCGCTGCCGTTGCCGGGCATACAGCGCGCGAACCATGCGCACCGCGAGCAGGCACGAGGCGACACCGAGCAGCGAAACCACGGCAATCACCACGTCCCGCGCGGCCACATTCAGTCGAGTCTCTTTCAGCACCGCGCTACCGCGGGAGGCCACGAGCGCGAGCAACCACGCCGCCCACCACGCCGGAAGAATGTCGGAGCGGATGAATTCGACCCCGCCGTACTCCGGCGCGCTGGACGCCCAGACCGCCCTCACCGCCTGATACGGCCGCACGAGGTTGAAAAAAGGCACGGCGTACCACCAGACCATCGATCCGGGGCTAAAGCTCCACACGGCGCCCTGTTCAGCGTCGTCGCTTGCGCCCGCAGCCAGCTCGAACTGACGCGCGTTCTTGTTGGCACCGTACAAGAAGAGGGCAAAAGGAATGATGCCCATTAGATAGAAGAAGGGTTGGGCTCCCGCCAAAGCGCGTGACACGGGCACGAGCTCGATCGCGCCCGCTACCTCGCTCATGCCGCTCGCGAGCAATAGACAGACGACCGCATTGATGGCGTGCAGGATCGCTTGCACCCCGAGCAACCCCGTAATCGCCTGGACGAGCAGGGCGTGCGTCGCGAAGCCGGCCCGGCGAGCACTGGGCAGCACCGACTCCAAGCTCGCTTCGAGCTCACTTTCCGGCGGCGCGTAGGGATCCGGATGCCCCGACTGATTCTCCTCGCTCACACCGCCACCTCCAAGCCCGAGCTTACACGAGCTGCTCCGGGACCGCGTGGCCGCGCGCAATTCCGCCGCAACACGCACCAAATGGCCTGGCCGGGGCGTCTCGTAGCAGATTGTCGTGGGCTCGCGATTCCGCCACGCGCGCGGCAGTCGCGGCACGCGCGGCTCAGCGCTGCCAATTTCGAGAACGCCGCGCGTTGCCGCCATTTTCAGCCCCATTCTGCGCGCTGGGCTGGGCACGGGAATTGCGACGGATCGAAATCGCACGCGGCGTGCCGGCTCCCACCAATAGGTGCCGCCGTGCGCCCCAAGTTGGAGATTCGATCATGAAACGCGAACCTGATCCCCGGACCACGAAAGAAGCCCAAGACAGCAAGGACCAGCTGCTCAAGGAAGCGGGCGGAGGAGTGCTCGGCGCCATCGGCGGGGCGGGCTTGGGCGTGCTCGCCGGCCCACCCGGGATTGCCGCGGGCGCGGTCATCGGTGCGGTCGCCGGTACCCTCACCTCTTGGGCGATGGATTCCGGCAACTCGGCCGAAGCCGCAGCCGAGGAAGAGCTCGACAAAGAGATCGGCGTCGACGGCGGTGACATCGGCGTGGCACGGCTGAAGCACCCGCCGGCAAGACGCGGCGCCATTTCCGCCGAAGCCGCGGGCAGCGCTGGCGCCACCACCGAAAGCCAAGTCACGGCCGATGGCCCGATCGCGGCCCCGCCGAACGAAGAATAACGTCGACCCGCGCTCACGGCTCGACGCTCGCTGAAGAGCTCGGCCGAGGCCCGGCGCGGCATGACGAAAACGTTCGCCGCTCGCTCGCATGTCCGAAGTCGGCTTGCGTTCGAGCCCAACCCGGCGAATCGTCCGCCCCTCGTCATGCCGCACCCGACCCCTTCTGCCTCGCGTTCTTTGAGCAGCAGCGACTATCGCACTCTGGGCTTGGCCGCACTGGGAGGCGCACTCGAGTTCTACGACTTCGTGGTGTTCGTCTTCTTCACCAAAGTCTTGAGCAGCGTCTTCTTTCCGCCGCAGATCTCGGAGTGGCTGCGACAGCTGCAAACATTCGGTATTTTTGCGGCGGGTTACCTGGCGCGTCCGCTCGGCGGCATCGTGATCGCGCACTTTGGCGATCTGCTGGGCCGAAAGAAAATGTTCACGCTCAGCATTTTCTTGATGGCGGTGCCCACGTTGGGCATGGGTCTCTTGCCGACCTACGCGCAGTTCGGCGCGCTCGCGCCGCTGCTCTTGTTGCTGCTCCGCATCTTGCAGGGCGCGGCCATCGGCGGCGAGGTTCCCGGCGCGTGGGTGTTCGTGTCCGAGCACGTCCCCGAGCGCCACACCGGTTTCGCGGTGGGCACGCTGACGGCCGGGCTCACCGCCGGGATCTTGCTCGGCTCACTGGTCGCGACCGGCATCAACACGGCCCTGACCCCGGCCGAGGTCCACCAATACGGCTGGCGCATTCCGTTTTTGCTCGGCGGCGGCTTCGGCCTGTTTGCCGTATATTTGCGACGTTTCCTAGAGGAAACCCCGGTTTTTCAGGAACTTCGCGCGACGCGCGCGCTCAGCCAGGAGCTGCCGCTCAAAGTGATCGTGCGCGAACATTTTCCGGCGCTGCTCTTGGCCATGCTCCTCACCTGGGTGCTCTCGGCTGCGATCGTGGTCGTGATTCTGTTCACGCCGACCTATCTGCAAACGGTGTTCAAGCTCGGGCCGCCGGTCGCGCTGCAAGCCAACAGCGTGGCCATCGTCGGTCTCACCGGCGGCTGTTTGTTCTTCGGCTGGCTCACCGATCGCGTGGGCAGCAAGTGGGCCTTATTCGCGGGCAGCTTGGCGCTGCTCGCCGCAAGCTCGTATTTTTATCGCTCGCTGCCGCTGGAAGGGTCCGCGCTATTTACCGCGTATGGAATCGCCGGGCTGTGCGTCGGGAGCATCGGCGTGATTCCGTTCCTGCTCGTGCGCGCGTTTCCGGCCCACATTCGCTTCTCCGGGCTCTCGTTCTCTTACAACCTCGCCTACGCGATCTTCGGCGGCCTCACGCCGGTCGCGCTCACGCTCTGGCTGAAGACGGACAAGCTCGCGCCGGCCCACTACGTCGCAGCCCTCGCTGTGCTCGGTTGCGTGCTCGCGTTCGTGCCCATTCCCGGCGCTCGTCCCGCGTCGGCTGCCAATCGCGGTTCGACTTAGCCCGTGGGCCGCGCGCGAAACGCGTGCGGCCCTCGCACGCGCTTCAATCGGCCGCGTAGCTCGGCGCGTGCCGGCTCTTCACCGCGTTGATCGTCGCGCTGAGCTCATCCTTCGCGGCGCGCAGGCAGGCAAAACAATCTTCGTTCTTCTTCGGTCCGCAACCGCGCTTCGCGTTCAGCTTGGTCAAGAGATGCACCGCGCGGCGATCGCCCACTTTGAGCGCCTCCGGCAAGACCGCTCGATATTGCTCGCAGTTTTCCGCGGTACGTAGTTCGAGCGCGACCGCCAGCGCCGGCGACGCCTTGGGCCGCACATCCGCGCTGTACAAGAGCGCGCGGGCGAGCTCGGTCGTATCGGAGCGCTCGGGCGTGCGCGTCCACACTTCGTACAACAGATCGGCGCCGACCGGCGGTTCGAGCGCGGCCATCGCGGCCAGTGCATCGCGCGCGGTGCGATCGTCATTGGCCAAACGGAGCAGCTCGTTTTGCACGTTGCTGTCGCTGGCGAGCGCCGGATCTGCTTCCACCTTTTGCCGGAGCGCGCTGGCCGCTCCGCGCTCACGCTCCGAGCGCGCTTCCGCCAAGAGCACGAGCTCGCGCGCGTTGAGCGAGCCGGGCGGCTTTGCTTCCAGCTCCGCAATCGAGACCGCGGGCGGCTTGGCCGCGGCCGGAGCGACCGGCTCGGCGACTCGGCTGCGGCTGCCCAGGGCCGCCGTGCGGTGCGAAGGGCCGTGGTGCCCGAGCCAAACCGCGATCAGCGCCGTGAGCACGGGCGCGACCACCATCCACAACACCGGGCGCGTCCGCGCGAGCTCGAGCCAGCGCTCGCGCGTGGCAAAGCCCCGCTCTTTCCCCGCGCGGAGCGACGGCACCGCGACCGGCATCTCCGACGGACTCGCGGCCGCTCGCGGCGAGGAACTGCCCTGCAACGGCGACCCCAGTGTCGGCTCCACGTCAGCCACCGAGGTGCCCGAGCGGACATAAACCGGCGCCCGGTGCAAGGCCTCGACCGAGCTTTCGATCCGCGGCGGCGGCACGCCGATCAAGGTTTGATCGGCTTCACTCTTCCGACGCGGATCATCGTTTTCGGCCATCCGCCCGCAGATTACCACGCCCGCAAAGCGCGAGCCCCGTCGAGCTTTGCGGTTGCATTCTTACTCCTGCACCGCAATTCGCGCGCAAAAACCGTGTGGCGACGATGCAAAGCTGCAGTCCGCGCGCGAGGCGGGACTGCCGGCTCCCAACCACCCAACCGCACGCCCGCGTACAGCCACCCATCGATCTGTCAGCCAACCCCACGACCAATCCTATTGTCCGGCGCGGCGCGGCCGTACTGGGGCGGCGCGGGCGATGGCGCCCGACGCTAGCGAGGCACCAGCAAAATGAGCTGCGAAATTGTTGCGACCAAGGGAGCGGTGTTCTGCGTTTGGGGCAAACCCACTCGAAGAGACCTCGATCGAGTCGACGCCCAGCTGCGCGAGAGCGCCCACGAGTTCAAGGGTCCGGTCACTTACATCACGCGCGTGCCGGCCGAGTCGCCCGCGCCCGATAGTGACGTGCGAAAGTACCTGAATGCGGCCATGCCCCGAATCATGGAATCTTGTTCGACGTATCACGTCGTACTGGAAGGCGTCGGCTTCGCCGCCGCCATGAAACGCGGCATCCTGACCGGCCTATTTCAGCTGGGTTTCCGCAGGGGCGCGTTCTTCGTGCACTCTTCGGTCGAGGAGGTGCGGCTCCGCGTAGACAACGCCGCTCGCGCCCACGTCGACGAGGTGCTCAAGGTCGCGGCCAAAAAAGAATTGCTCACGCGCTCCAAGTTCGTGTCGACTCCCCCCGCGCCGCCGCTGCAAGCTTCACCACCGCCGCGTTGAGCCGCGCGCACCGCGGCACGTGCGGCCGCGGCGCGAGCGCGGTCACCAGTTATTTACACTTCGGGAACTGCACGCCGGTGTCGACGTTCTGACCCTGCGTGTTGCCCACGGTGATGTTGATGGTGCGATTGGCAATATCGGTCACGGAGCAGCTCTGACCGTTCACGTTGTTGTTGAAGTGCCACGCGCCATAGCTCTGGCGGCTGCCCGTTTGGTCGCCGCACTTGACCGAGGCGATCGGCAAAATCTCGTTCTCGACGTAGAACTCGTTGTTGTTCATGCTCTTGAGCCGAACCACGACGTTGCCGTTGATCGGGCAGGGCACGAACTTCCACTGATTTTGTTTTTTCAGGCTCGGATCGCCCTGAACCTTGCCGGCGCTCGCCGCGTCCGTGCTCAGATCCAGGTGCCCGCCCGGGTTGTTCTGGCACGGCGTATTGCCCGAGAACGGACATTCATCGACGATGGTGACGATCGCGTCACCAATCTGCACACACGCGCCGCAGCGATCCTTGGTGTTGAAGTCGCTCGAGCTGTTGCCGGGAATGGCCGCGTAGTTGCCGGCGACGGCGATGTTCTTGATGTTGTTGTTGCTGCCTTCGTAACCGCACGCGGTTTGCGGATTCGGCAGCGAGTACGTCGTGTACGTCGCCATGGCCGGCGTCCACCCTGAGGGGAAGGAACAACTCGTTTCGCCCGCGTTGCCACCGCCGCTCGTGCCGCCGTTACCGCCGCTGCCACCGCCCATGCCGCCGTGGCCCGCGTTGCCGCCGCCGCCACCGTTGCCACTCGCGCCGCCAGCCTGCGCGCCACCGTTGCCCGCGCCGCCGCTGGCGTTGCCACCAACACCTGAGCCGCCACCCTGCCCGCTCCCACCGTTGCTGAAGCTGCCGCCAGTGCCGCCGGTCGTGGTGCCCGCGTGCCCGCCGTTGGCATTGCCGGAGCCGCCGCCCTGCCCGCCCTTGGCTGCGCCGCCGCTGCCGCCCGCATTGCTCACGCCACCCGCGCCCCCGCTGCCCGTTTGATCGGAAGAGCACGCCACGAACAGCGCCACCAAAGCCAAGGCCGGAAGGTGCGATTTACGAAGTCTCATCTGCAAGGTCTCATTTCCTCGAAGAGCGAACAGCCGATGCCGCGTCGACGCGCGGCGAACCCAGAA
>Ga0068856_100008156_pt1 | contig 10215 bp, 10 predicted proteins | sample KBSCornC62_FD_66595 | JGI IMG/M metagenome (GOLD analysis project Ga0068856, IMG submission 66595) | Corn rhizosphere microbial communities from Kellogg Biological Station, Michigan, USA - KBS Corn C6-2 | ecosystem: Host-associated > Plants > Roots > Rhizosphere > Soil ... | reverse complement strand
TAAAGTTCAGCATCGTACTCGGTGATGCATTCACGGCAGAAATATCCGCCGCACGAACGACATTTCGCCGCGGCATCGCGCTCAGTGTGGCGCGCGCACCGCCTCGTGCGAAGAGGCGCGAAGGCTGGAATGGATGCGGCCAATCTTAGGAAATAGACGGTGGCAGGTCGGCCGTTGAACTCTCGTTCGGATCCTCTGGGACGGTTTGGGCGGCGGCGATTTCGGGACCGATTTGCTCGAGAAACCTTTCTGCGCGCCGACGGCGATGCACAGGCAAACGCAGCGTTTGGATTCGTGTCACGAGGTATAATTGGCACGACGGACCCAGGACGTAGTTCCAGAGCAAGCCGATTAGGAAAAGCAAAGCAAAAGGGGCCGAGACAAAAGGAGTGTCTCCTCGCCAGATCGCGCTGCCGGCGAAGATGGCCGAGATCAAAGTGAGGGCAGTCCAGCTCCAAGCCCAGTAAGCGTTGCGTTCCGACGGCAGAACGAGGAACGTTCTGATGTCCGCGTATTGGAAACGTTGATACCGTTCGACGTAACCGTTCGAGCTGACGAGCAGGAGATGATCGTCCTTTTTCCAAATGCTGCGATAGACGGCCGCGCCGACGCTCTGGCGGACGAGTTTGGTGTATCCGGATTTTGACGACATCTCAGCGCAGCCAGACTTTTGCCAACAAGAAGAGCCAGGCCGCGATCTCGATCGTGGAGACGATTCCGGCAAGAACGAGTTTCCAGCGCTGCGGCCCTCGCAAGAGGCTGCCAGGGCGACTCCAACCCATGAAAACCATCCCAATCGAAATTGGCGCGGTTAGGATGGTCAGCGGGTAAAGGAGGAGTGGAAACAGCGCCAACGTAAGGGCGATCGATGGAAAAATCGTGCGTTCGGTCACTCCGGCATCGGTGCGATTGATGCGATGGGAGAGACAGCTCGGGCAGTGAAACTCGTGCCCATTTGGAATCGCGCAAACAGCGCAAACAAATCGGCCGCAGCCGTCGCAAATTTTTTCGGCCTGATTCTGTACATGAAAGAAGCAGGTCGAGTCTTCCGGGACCGCAACGAGCTTTGGACGAGCGATATCTCGACCACGGGTGAGCGCGGGAAGGCGGTAAGCTCTGAAATCGGTCCGGCAATTTCGGCAAGATCCCGCGCCATCCTCGTGCCAGTCTAAGTCACCGAAGCGGTGCTGGCATTTCGGACAACTCAACTCGACGACTGTCGTCACCGGGTTTTAATCACCCGTGTGTCGCACATTTGATCGTGAAGCGCGCGCTTCTCCTCGTCGAAAGCGACCATGATATAGCCGATCGCCAGGATGAGTCCGCTCACCCATTCAGCGAAAAAGCGTCCGACGATCCGGCCATTTGAAAGGTGAGAACCGTCAGGACGGACAACCTTGAGGCCCAGGGCCATTTTACCCGGCGTAGCGTCATGCGCTCCGAGAAAGTACCAATAGTAACCGAGTTGGAGCCCAAGACGAAGAGTAAAGGCGAGTCCCATCAGGGCAAAGAACATGCCCGGCGCAGAAGGAGAGTAATGGCCACGTCCCGAGACACCCAATCCGAGGAGCAGGTTTAACAAGACTCCGACGACCCACAGGATCAAGATGTCGATGATTTTCGCGCCGAAGCGAATCCAGAAACCGGCGTACACGAGATTGCCGGATGAAACGCCTTCGCGGAGGCGTTGAAAGAAAAGGTCGCGGTGTTCTGCGCTGATCCATTGCCCCTGGTATTCGATCATCTCGCGTTTGGGATAACGCTTCCCGCTGACGGCACAGACCTCTGAATCTTCCTGCGGGAATCCGGCTGGGGTGGCTGCGGATGAACTGATCGTCTCGGCGTAAGGCAGCCAGTTGGCCATGCCTTGGCGCCAAACGAGCGTCTCATTTTTGATGATGCCGTTTCGGACTAAGGTCTGAAATTCCGCTTCGCTGACCGGCCCGACCCGCTGATTACCCTCCGCGTAGAACCATTGCATGGGGATATTTTTCGGGCGGACTTCAATCGAAACCGTTGCTTCGCGCAATCGCAAAGAGAAGACATCTACAAAATCCCTTTTTCGACGTCAGCTTCGTGTTTTCCCGAACCCGTTCGTCCAAAGGCTAGAGCGCAATATATTGGGGATTCTCGTGAAGGCTTTATATACGAAAAAAGCCGACCCGTTTCGAGGTCGGCTTTGGAAGCGATACGCAGTGCAGATTACGGCAGAGAGACGCCCATGCCGCGATCGATTCCGGAGCCGGAAACGATTGAGCAGACCGCGACTTTTTCCCGGACCGAATCCACTTTGATTTCACCCTTCACCGTCATGCTCGTGTCGAGCGTCTCGCCGGTGTTGGGGTCACGCAGCACCTCGGTGTTGCCGACCTTGAATGTTTGGCCGACGGACACGCCTTCGCGCGAGCCGCGGTTAATCCAGACTTGATTGCCCTTGGCGAGGATCACCGTCGCCGTCCAGGGCAAGTTTTGCACCTGGCTCGAGATGAAAGCGACGCCTTGGTCGATCGCGGCTTCGACCGCCTTACCGACGTTGGTTTTTTTGAAGCCACCGAGGTCCGCGCCCCAATCTCTATTCGAGAAACCAAGGGAGAGCCCGCTGTTTTTTGCGACCCCGACAACGCGCTTGGAAGCGACGACCTGACCTGTGGTGGAGTCGACGACATAGATCACGACGTTGATTTCGGCTTGGTCGCCGCTGGCACCGATGCGGAAGCCTTTGATGCCGATACCACCGCCACCGCCTTGGGTTTGAGCCTGGAAGTGGGTGATTTCGCCTTTCACGAGAAGTTGTGCGGGCGACATTTGGCCCGTCACCGGGGCTTTATCGCCGCCGGCGGTGCGGCCACTCTTTGCGAAATCTTGTTCCGCCATAGAAGCGTTCCGCATGTCGGATTCGCCCAGCACGATGAACCGTCCAGTTTGCTGTAGCGAGTCGGTGAGAATCGCGCCCCACGTATCCGCGAGGTTAAATTCACCCGAGAAGCCAGAGTGATTTTCAAACTTCGTTACGCCGATGGTGTAGCGCAGACCGCCGGCGGCCGCGGCCGCAGCGGGCGCGGACGGAGGGGTGGTGTCTGCTGCATGGACCAATGAGGTAACAAGCGCCAAAAGAAGCATCCAAACCGAAGATTTTATGATTCGCATAGTGGAAGTGAGGCAGGGGAACAGAGGGAGCTATAGTGACTTCCACTGTCCGGCAAACGCATATTCCGAACTTTGCGATCAATGTTACTGCCGCGCTGGATGAGCCTCTAAGGTTTTGTTGGGGACGGCACCGCGGCCCTCCGACTGACGATACCAGCGAGTGAAGGCGATGATGAGAGCCGTTAAAGTCACTGCAATACTGCCCATTTTCATGATAATGGCGCCAAGCAGTTGGTCGTCCATCGGCATGAACCCATCGATCAAACGCGGCGCGTATTCGTATGTTGGGTACAGAATATTGTCCGAGAAAGCGATGAAGGCGAAAACCGGGAGCATGAGGATGCTAACGGCGAGCAGGTAAACCATCTGGAAGCCGTAGCTGAGTCGGGGTCGCTCTTCCGAAACGCTGACCAGCGGCCACCAATAGAGGAGAGAAACGCCAAAAAACATCACATGCTCGACGACGTGAACGTTCTTATCGCGCAAGGCCCAGTCGTACAGCTTTGGCGCATGCCAAACGCTCATCACGATCGAGAAAAGGAAGGCGCAGGTCATCGGGCTCAGCAGCACCCGAAAGAAGGTGCGAAACCCGCGTTTCCTAAAAATGGGATCGACGGTCCAGGAAGAAAGCCCGAGCAGCATCATGAGGGCGGAGGCGTAGGTCATGATGTGATGCTGAATCATGTGAGCGCTGAGCAGGAAACGCTCGCCAATCTGATCGAGCGGAGATCCAACCGCGATGTAGAAGGTCAGGAGCGCGCCGTAGAACCAGTACGCTTTCCGAACGGGATACGGCACCGTTGGCGCAAGGTAGCGCCGCAGCGGGCCAGTCAAAATCGCGTAGAGCCAGCCGAGCAGAACCAGACCGCCGATCAAGATTGGCTCATTGTGCCAGTGACGCCAATCGATCATAAATAAACGGGCTATCGGGGCGGTCTCGGTTGAAGATCCGCCCGATCAACTTTAAGGAGTCGCGACAATCGGAGCGCTGGCTTCGGCCGAAAACAACGCGAGCAAAGCCATCGAAGTTCCGACTGCGAGCACCAACCCGATAAAGAACAGGACGGTGCAGAACACCTTATCCCATCGCAGGTGCATGAAGTAGAAGATAACGAACATGAACTTCACCACCGAGAGAATAACCAAGGCCGAAACCACGAGCCATTTGAGTAATGGCAGGTACACGATGACGATTTCCACGCCCGTGATGACCGCGAGGATCATCGCGATCTGGACAAAAATCTGGAACTTGCTGTCGCCGTGATCGTGTTCGGCGAGGGCTTGTGCGGGAGCTGTGACGGCGGACATGGCTTAAAGGTATTCGAGAAGATAGACAGCGGTGAAGATCACGATCCAAACGATATCGACGAAGTGCCAGTAGAGGCCGGCGCCCTCGACGTCGATGGCATTGGCTTCGCCGAATTCGATTGGACCCTTTGCGCGGCTCATCAAGTTGAGCGCCACGGCTAAGATCACTCCGACGATGAAGAGGACGGCGTGCGCACTGAAATACGCAGTGACCATCGAGCCGCTCACATGCGACTCAATCGCTTCGTTGATGAAGCCGAGGACGAGGTACATCCAGGTCACGACCGCAAGCGCGAACAGGATCAAGTGAGAAAACGTGCTCGTGAGCCACGCGTGACGACCGGAGTCCGCATCCGCCGGTTTAAACGTGCGGATATACATCAAGGTCAGCCAGAGAACGCCGATCGCGACGTGGCAACCGTGAGTGCCGGTGAGCGTAAAGAACGTGGAGCCGAAGATGCTATTCTTCAGCGTCATGCCCTTCTCGTAAACGAAGTGGTTGAACTCGAATACTTGGCAACCGAGGAAGATCAGGCCGAAGAAAATCGTGCCCAGCAGATTGCGCCGGGTGCTGCGGACGTTGCCTTTTTGAATGGCATTCACCGCGAGCGCCATCAGCAGCGACGACATCAGAAGGATGAACGTCGAGAACGACGTCAGTTCGATACTGAAGATGTCGCGTGGGACGGGCGAGCCTGGGGGTGGATGCAGGCGATAGATTAGATGGGTCGAAATCAGCGACCCGAAGAACATACAGTCCGACGCCAAGAAAGCCCACATGAAGAGCTTCTTGTTAGGAATACCCGTCGACGTGGTATGGTCGTGATGGTGATCGATGGCACCGGCGGCCGCGTGACTACTCATTGGTAAGAAGTTGGATTAGTGGTGACCGTGGCCGTTACCGTGATCGTCTTCACCTTCGATGTGGACGTGATAACCGCCTGGGCCTTCGAACGCCCACAAAGTTGCGCCGAGAACGACGAAGACGCCGCAGACAATCGCGAGGAGGATGCCGATATTGTGGTCGCCCATCCGAGCGCTGACGAAGTCGATGTGGCTCAATGTGTCGTTAATCGAGTCTTTGCACGCGAAGCAAAGGCCGCCGAGAAGCATGAACATCGCGGTGATGAACGGGAACCACGACTGGCTCGGCATGTGGATGCCGCCATGCGATGCCTCTTCTTTCGCGTGAGAAGCGGTTTCCGCTTCGATCTCCGCGCGGTGATGCTTTTCATACCAGAACGCATCGCGTTCATGGATCGTCGGAATCACCGCATAATTGTATTCCGGCGGCGGATTTGGCAGTGACCATTCCAAGGTGCGACCATCCCACGTATCACGACCGGCTTTTTCGCCTTTGAAGTAGGTGTAAGCGATCGTGATGAAATACGTGGCAATGCCGATCGCGAGAATGAAGGCGCCGATCGTGGCGATCAAATTGGGCGTGTTCCAGTTCATGTTACCGTCGTACACGGCGGTACGGCGAGGCATGCCGTTCAGACCGAGGAAGTGCATCGGGAAGAACGTCGTGTTGAAGCCCACGAAAACGATCCAGAAGGAAATCTTGCCCCAGGTTTCGCTGACCTTGCGACCGAAGATCAAGGGGAACCAGTAGTGGATGCCGGCGAAGAGCGCGAAAATCGAACCACCGATGAGCACGTAGTGGAAGTGCGCGACAACGAAGTAGCTGTCCTGCTGCTGTGCGTCGGCCGGCGCCGCGGCGTGCATGATGCCGGAAAAACCGCCCATCATGAACATCCAGACGAAGCCAAGAGCGAACATCATCGGCGTACGCATCATCAAGTGGCCGCCCCACAGGGTGCCGATCCAGTTGAAAATTTTAACGCCGGTCGGAACGGCAATAGCCATCGTCGCGAGCGCGAATGCGGCCGTCGCGACCGTGCCCATGCCGGTCGTGAACATGTGGTGACTCCAGACGCCGAAACCGAGGAAGCCGATCGCCGCGCCCGAAAAAACCACGATGGGATAGCCGAAGAGGGGCTTGCGCGAGAAGGTCGGCAAAATTTCCGAGATGATACCCATGGCGGGCAGAATCAAAATATACACCTCCGGATGACCGAAGACCCAGAACAAGTGCTGCCAAAGAATCGGTAGACCGCCGTTAGAAACCTCGAAGAAATTGGTCGAAAAGGACCGGTCCATCATCACTTCCACCAGCGCGATCGTGATCGCGGGGAACGAAAGAATAATCAGAAACGCCGTGATCAACGTCATCCACGTGAAGACCGGCAGGCGCATCATCGTGAGCCCTGGAGCTCGGAGGTTGATGATCGTAACGATGAAATTGAGTGAACCGATCACGGAAGAAACGCCGAGGATCTGTAGGCCCATGATCCACATGTCGGTCGAGTTATCCCACGCGAATTGATTCGAATAGGCTCTCGATGTGAGCGGCGCATAACCGAACCAGCCCACATCGGGCACGCCGGATTTGAGGAACCAACCGATATTCAGGATCACCGCGCCGGCGAGAAAAACCCAGAAGGCAAAGCCGTTGAGGCGGGGGAAAGCGACGTCACGCGCGCCAATTTGCAGCGGCATGATGTAGTTAAAAAACGCTGCCGATAAAGGCATGACCGCGAGAAAGATCATCGTGGTCGCGTGCATCGTGAAGAGCTCGTTGTAGAGCTCGTGCGTGATGAACGTGTTGTTGGGCACCGCGAGCTGCACGCGGATCATCAATGCTTCCACGCCACCGACGAGGAAGAAGAACAGTGCCGAAAAACCATAGAGCAGACCAATGCGCTTGTGGTCGACTGTGGTCAGCCAACTGACGAGTCCGGTCTTGGTCGTGGGGCGGGTAAAAATCCAGGGCCGTTTTTCCGCGGTCGGCGTGGCATCTTTGCCGATAAAATCGCTGCGAGCTAGGGCGTCCATGTTCAGTAAAGTTAAGTGAGATTACTTGAGGCTGCGGAGGTAGGCGACCAATGCGCGCGCTTCCGAGTCGTTGACCGTGATGTTCGGGACCCATTTGTCGGTCTTCTTACCATCCTTCTCTTCTAGCTTCATATAGCCAGCCATGCCGCCGGTGCCGTAGTACATTTTATTGCCCGGCTTCACATTGTCCGGATTGGTGACCCAGCGATAGAGATTCGCCGGGTTGTTTTCCAACACGCCACCCGCAATCGTCGAGCGAGCGCCCACGTGAGTCAGATCAGGAGCGACGTTACCGGCGCCTTCTTGACCGCGCACGGTGTGACAACCAACGCAGGTCTTCTGTTGAAAGATCTGGCGGCCCTTGGCGATGAGCGTTGCATCTTCGCCTTGATCGGGCTGTAAATTTTTTTGCCAACCACCGAATGGATCGGCGTCGAACGCATCGGTGTAACCCGGCGTGTTGCGCGTCACCGGAGTGGTGCTGTAGCTCGCGAACTGCGCCTTCGGCGTTTCGGTCGCGCCAGCGACGGCCTTTACCTCACGACCCGGTTCTTTTTGATGAGCTACCCAAGCCGCAAAATCTTTCGCATCGAGAGCGATCACGCGGAACCGCATCACGGCGTGATCTTCGCCGCAGAACTCAGCGCATTGGCCCCAGAAATATCCGGCGTGATCCGCTTGCAACCAAAGGTGATTGCCGCGGTTCGGGATCATGTCGACCTTACCCGCCAGTTTCGGAACCCAGAAGCTGTGAATGACATCGACGGTGCGGAGCTGCACGTTGACGGGACGACCCACCGGAATAACCATTTCGTTCGCGGTGAGAAGCTTGCCGCCGCCGTTGATCGACTCCGGGTATTCGAAGCGGAACCACCATTGATAGCCCGTCGCCGTGATTTCGTAGGCGTTCGCTTTTTCAGCCGCAGGAACGTCGTAGTCGTACCAGATTGCGCGAAGGGTGGGGACCGCAATGATCACGAGCGCGAAAATGGATGCGCCAATCAGCGAAAGCTCGATCAGAGGATTCCCGTGGCTTTGCTCGGGTGGAGCAGCGTGCTCATCGGCTTCGCCGCGAGCTTTGAACTTGATCGTCGCGTACGCGAGAACGGAGCCGACGATGACAAAGAGAATCGTGACCACCCAGACCGTGACATAGAACACGTCGGCTTGCGCGGCGGCGACCGGACCTTCGGTCTGCAGCGTCGATTGATGGCCCTCTAGCCAGTTCCAGCTCCAACCACCGGTGAACAGTGGCGTCATAGCCACGGCAAATGCCGTCAAAAGGCGTCGAAGATTTGGGCAAAGCTTCAGAAAAGACATGATAGATGGAAACAAAGGCGGCGAACGGCGTGTGAAACGCTAACGCACCAAGGGAAAAATCGTTCCCATCGACGCAGCTATTTCAAGACATAAAACTGGTTACGAGCCGCCAAACAAAGCTCGCTAACAGTTATTAGTTACACGCAGAGACAAAAGAAGTCCGCCACCCGCCGCGCTCCGCGGGGTACTTACCAGCCATGCATATACCGGCTGACAACGAGCGCCGTGAGTTGCAGGGGCAGCCAGCCGATTGACGCCAAAAACAGCTTCTTCGCCGAAGCATCGCGGTTTTGAGGACGGAGAAAGTTGACCGCGCGAAATATAAACCACGCGCCGAATAAGGCCGTCGCCCAGAGGTAAGCGGGTGTGGTCAGATGAAAATAGCCCGGTGCGGCCGAGACAACGACTAATGCCACCGTCGCCACGAGGGACCAAACCGCCACCCAATGACCCTTGTGATCCCGGACAGGCAACATGGGGAATTTCACCGCCTCGTAGTCAGCCCGATAGATCCAACCGATCGCCATGAAGTGGGGAATCTGCCAGAAAAAGAGGATGCCAAACAAAATTCCGCCCAGCGCCACGTTGTAGTGTTCGCTTGCGGCCCACCCGATCAATGGAGGAAAAGCACCGGCGATCGCGCCGATTTCGGTCGACCAGCGTGAATATCGTTTGGCCGGCGTGTACCAGACGAGATAGCTGCCGATGGTGAGAAGGGCAAAGAAGGTCGACCACCCATTCACTTCGGCAAACAGCAATGCGAGGCCCATCACACAGCTTGCGGCGCCGAGAACGAAAGCGGAGCCAGTGGGAATTTTACCCGACGGAATCGGACGGTCCGCCGTGCGCTTCATCAACGCGTCGGTGTCGCTCTCCATCCATTGATTCAACGCCGCAACCCCCGCTGCGCAAAGCGACGTGCCAAGCAGCATCCAAACAAATTCCGTCGGATACCAAAGTGGCAGCGCCGCGAAATAACCGACCACGGCCGTGATGACCGACAACAAGCTCAGCCGAGGCTTGGTTAACTCCAAATAGTCCGCGAAACGCGCGCGATTCGCGACAGTTGGCGATGCTTCCATGGCGAGCGGCGATGTACTTTCGTTCATGACGAATGCGCCGACGGGCGAGCGTCAGGTAAATCGATATCCGCTTCCGTGTCGGGGTCGGCGAGCGAGGTCGCTTCCGCGTCGGCAGGAAACTCGATCTGGTTCCGGTGCGCGAACCAGGTGAGAAGAAACGTCACCGTCAACGTCAGCGCGCCGACCAAAACATGCGCGGTGGTGAAATACGGATCGCGCAGCGTCCAAATGATCGAAATGCCAAGGAAGATTTGAATCGCGAGGCAGGACAGCATCAAAGCTGCAAGATTTTTTAACCGGACCGAAGCCGGACGCTCGCGCCACACCACTAAGGCGAAGCCAACCAGGCCGATGGTCAGCACCAGCGCCATCGCGCGGTGCGCGAAGTGAATGGCGATGCGGAAATTCCAGGCCGTGGGTATAAGTGTGCCTTCAGGTGTGAGCGGAAAGGTCGGAATCG
>Ga0068856_100008154_pt1 | contig 10216 bp, 9 predicted proteins | sample KBSCornC62_FD_66595 | JGI IMG/M metagenome (GOLD analysis project Ga0068856, IMG submission 66595) | Corn rhizosphere microbial communities from Kellogg Biological Station, Michigan, USA - KBS Corn C6-2 | ecosystem: Host-associated > Plants > Roots > Rhizosphere > Soil ... | reverse complement strand
CCGGGTGTAACGGCAGATAGTATCATTGCCCGGACCATAAGGCAAAAGGACGCCGGATCAATGCTGCTGCTTCACGACGCGGGCGGTGATACCCGTGAAGAGACAGTGAAAGCATTGCCGGAAATCATCCATTTCTTCAAAAGCCATGGCTATAAGTTTACCACTATTGCCGATGTGCTGCATAAAAACAAGGCCGATCTGATGCCACCGATAAAGGATGACGCTAACAGCGGTATCATGGGCACCCTATACGACATATTTGTACAAGGCACCTTCTATGGTAACTGGTTTATGCTGTACCTTTTCTTGTCGGCAATTTTCCTTGCCCTTGGCCGGGTGGTGCTGATTGGAGTATTGTCCATAAGGCAATATTATGAGGACAAAAAAGACAAGGCGGAGCGTAAAGAGGAACCTGTCCTTTATCCGGTCAGCATCATCGTGCCGGCCTACAATGAAGAAATTACAGCCATTAAAACGATCCAAAGCCTCCTCGAACTGGATTATCCTCAACTCGAGATCATCTTTGTTGACGACGGCTCTAAGGATAAGACTTATGAATTGATGCATGATGCTTATGGCAATCACCCAATGGTGAATGTTTTAACTAAGCCTAATGGTGGTAAAGCCTCCGCATTAAACTTTGGTATATCTCACGCTAAATATGATTTCGCGGTTTGCATCGATGCGGACACCCAGCTTAAAAATGACGCTATCCGTCAACTGATGGCCTACTTTACTGATGATGAAATAGGTGCAGTTGCAGGTACAGTTAAGGTGGGTAATGAGAACAATATCATTACCATCTGGCAATCGATCGAGTATATCACGGCCCAAAATATGGATCGCCGCGCGTTTGACCTGATCAATAGTATCACCGTGGTACCGGGCGCTATCGGCGCTTTCCGCAAAGAGGCAATCTTTAAAGCAGGTGCATTTACATCAGACACACTTGCTGAGGACTGCGACCTCACTATGCGCATCCTGAAGCAAGGGTACATCATTAAAAACTGCGCAGAAGCTATCGCCTACACCGAAGCGCCTGAAACGTTGGGTGCCCTGCTAAAACAGCGTTTCCGCTGGAGCTTTGGAGTGATCCAGAGTTTTTGGAAGAATAGAGATGCGCTGTTCAACAAGAAATATAAATTTTTCGGGATGGTGGGCATGCCCAATATCCTGGTATTCCAGATTATATTGCCATTATTCTCGCCGCTAGCTGACCTGATGATGATCATAGGTTTATTTGGCGATAAACCACTTAAAATACTCATCTATTACATCGTTTTCGTGCTGGTGGACTTCCTGGTTTCCATTATTGCATTCAGGATGGAGAGGGAGAAATACAGCAAGCTCATTTACATCATCCCGCAACGTTTTATCTGGCGTCAATTAATGTATTACGTACTGTTTAAATCAATACGTAAAGCACTTAAAGGAGAACTGAGTGGTTGGGGTGTGCTGAAACGCACCGGGAATGTAAAGGTGAAAGAAGGGGCGGTGAAAGCCTAGTTTTGTAAGTCTAAAGTCGCAAGTCCAAAGTCGCGCTTTGAGTAAATCTGACTTATGACTTGCGACTTTGAACTTAAGACTTCTCAATGAGGCATACTGCATAGGCGACAACGCCTTCCTGCCGGCCAATAAAGCCCATTTGCTCATTGGTGGTCGCTTTGATGGAAATGTCTTCTTCGCTGATGTTAATCGCCTCAGCAATATTGGTTTTCATTGCCGGAATATGCGGATTGATCTTGGGCGCTTCGAGGCAAACCATAGCATCGATATTCCCTACCGACCATCCTTTTTCTGCCAATAACTTAATAACATGCTGGAGTAAAACAAGACTGCTTATGCCTTTCCAGCGTTCGTCTTTATTGGAGAAATGATAACCAATGTCGCGCAGGTTGGCGGCGCCGAGCAATGCGTCGCATATGGCATGCAAAAGTACATCTGCGTCCGAATGGCCATAGGCCCCCGAATGATGTTGCAGATTTACTCCGCCTAAAATAAATGGATGATTTTCCTTTAACTGATGTACGTCGAAACCGAACCCGACCCTGATTTTACTCATTATTTACTGCTGCCGCCAAAGTTAAGCATTAGCGTAAACCTTAAAGTATTGGCTAATGGGCTGTTCTGTTGGCTGGCCGCAATATAGGAAAAATCGAAGGCAAAAATGTCGTAACGGAGGCCGGTACCCAGGGTAAAATAGTGCAAGCCGCCTTTGTTAGGGTTCTGATAATAATAGCCTGCACGCAGGGCAAATACTTTATTGTACCAATATTCAATTCCCGGCGAAATGGTAATCTCCTGCATCTCTTCGCTAAAGCCGTTAGGAGCATCAGTAAAGGAACCAAATATACCGGCAGGCACGGAAACATTGTCGTCTTTACCTTTGATGATATTTCCGTCTGCGTCGCGGATCGGCGGCGTGGGAACTAACAATTTATTAAAATCAAGTGCGAATGTAAGCTGATTGTATTGATCAAGATTTAATGTGTTGGCTATTCCCAGTCTCCAGTTAGTGGGCAAAAAATACTTGGTGCCATTGTCGGTATAGCTCATCTTTGATCCAATGTTCGAGATATTTGTACCGAAAGAGAAAGTAGCTTCTTTGCCAAACTCCTGCATTGGCTTGGTATAATATAACGACACATCTGCAGCAACTGCATTGCCCGGTTTCACCGTTTGATTGCCCGAAAAAGTACCGTTAAACAAACTTGAGTGAATATACCGCAGACTAAGGCCCAATGAGAACTCGTTACCGAATTTACGTGCAAATGATCCGTCTATTGAAAACTCGTTGGGCGAATAAACGCCAAGTGAATTTTGCGATGCATCGGTTTCTTCAATCGAACCGAGGTTAAAATAGCGTAGTGAAGCTCCAAAGGTGTTACGGTCATCAAGCTTGTGCGCGTAACTTACATAAGCAAGGCTCACGTCGGGCACCAGGTTACGCAACCATGGGCTATATGACACCGACACATCGTCGTGCGCATCCAAAAAAGCTAATTTTGAAGGATTCCAGAAGTTTGCATTTACATCAGGAGATATTGCAACGCCGGCCTCACCCATAGCGCCCGACCTTGAGTCAGGTGTGATCAAAAGAAACGGAACTGCGGTTGGTATTTGTGTCGAGTTGCTACCATTGGTATTTGTACCACCTTGCCCAACTGATTGAGCAGAAGCGGCTATAGGTAAAAAAAGAGTGGCATAAATCAGAATATTCCTTGTCTGAGTACTGAAAAACTTCATCGTGCAATTTAAGTTTTAAATTGAAATTATTCGCCTCCCTACTTTTTGCTTAATATATAGAGACTCAAATATTTAGCTTTTTGAGTTAAATTTACTTAAATTAGTGTAACTCAATGCCCGGTTTTACGTTTAAAGCCCAATAAAGGTTCGTCCTTTTTTGGAATTTAATGTGCCACACGGATTAATTATTAATTCATTTTTTTTAGATTTACACTTCAATAAATAGTAAAAATATGAAATTACTTTTTACGAGAACTGCGGTAATGCTGATGGGTTTCGGAGCATTGTTGAGCAGTTGTAGTAAACCTGAAAGGTCCTCAAAAACAGGGATGGTTTACAACGACAAAAACAATGGAGGTTACGAACGTTTCAGGATTGCGCACCCAGCTCCCGGACCTGGTCTGGTTGCTATCGAAGGCGGTACATTTGTGATGGGCGGCAGTGCCGATCAGGATGTAACCTACGATTATAATAATGTTCGCCGTAGGGTAACTGTTCCTTCGTTCTATATGGACGAAACAGAAGTATCGAACCAGGATTGGCTTGATTATATGCACTGGATAGGTATTACGTTCCCGGATGATCATAAACTTTATTACGATGCAATCCCAGACACACTGGTATGGCGTCGTCCTTTGTCATACAATGACCCATATGTAGAGAACTACCTCCGTCACCCTGCTTTCCGCGATTACCCTGTTGTGGGTGTTAGCTGGGATCAGGTACAGGAATATTGCACATGGCGAACTGACCGTATGAACGAAAATATCCTGCGCGAAACTGGTCGTATGGTAAGCTGGAAAGATGCCGCCGGTGCTGGTAAAGGTAAAGGCAAAACGACTGCTGCTGCCGGAAAGCCTGCAAATGGTGATCCTTTTAATACCGACATCTACCTGAATGGCCAATATAAAGGCCCTGGTATCGACGGTAAGAAAATGATGCCGGATATTAGCCCGACTGCAAAAGCAGCAGCTACAGCTAATAAAGGCAAGGGCAATGGCAAACTGGTGAGGCCGGTACGCATTGAAGACGGTATTTTGAAACAAAAATATCGCCTGCCATCAGAAGCTGAGTGGGAATATGCAGCACTTGCTTTGATTGGAAACACCGAGTTTGAGAACATTGATAACGATAAAGTATATCCATGGAACGGCCTGGGCGTTCGTTCAGCTAAACAAAAAACCCGTGGTATGATTCTGGCCAACTTTAAACGCGGCTTGGGTGACAACATGGGTGTTGGCGGTTATTTGAATGACAAGGCCGAGATCACGGCTCGGGTAAGGTCTTTCCCTCCAAACGATTTCGGTTTGTATAACATGGCCGGAAACGTAAATGAGTGGGTTCAGGATACTTACCGCCAGACATCGTTCGAAGAATTTGAAGATTTCAACCCATTCCGCGGTAACGAATACAAAGACAAGCGTATGGCCGATGTGAACAAAGGTTTGTTTGCGAAGGACAAATATGGCAAACCAGTTCTTGATCCGGCCAAGTCAAACAAAAAGATGACTTACGAGCAAATGCTCGCAATACAGCAAGGTGGTAATGCTAATGGCGCCAATGGTGCAGCCAACCCCAACGCTAGTGCAGCTGCCAATACTACTCCGGGCGCTCCGGGCGTTGCTAATCCGCTTGCCGGCAAGCCATTTAACCCTGACTTCCGCGGTGCAGCCGACTCAGTTAACAACACGCTTTATGGTACCACTACTTTAGTTAGCGATAAATCAAAAGTGTATAAAGGCGGTTCATGGAATGACATGGCCTTTTGGCTGAACCCGGCAACACGTCGTTTTATGGACGAAGACGAATCCAGCGCTATGGTAGGTTTCCGCTGCGCGATGACGATGGTGGGCGAGTCTGAGATCAGCCCTGCAGGCAAACCGCACTTTACCGTTAAAAAGCAGAAAAATTATAAACCTCAATAAGATTGGTTAACTGGTGACTAGTTAACTTGTGACTAGGGCAGACGATCTAAATAAAAACGCCTTCGAGGTAAATACCCCGAAGGCGTTTTTTTTATGGTAGTCATCCGTTAAAATACGATCAATACCTGTCCCTTTTCTACCTTGTCGCCGGGTTTTATCTTAATGGTTTTTACCGTCACATCCGCCGGCGATTTAATAATGTTTTCCATCTTCATTGCCTCCAGAACAAAAAGATTCTCTCCTTTCTTAACCTCAGCGCCTTCTTTCACAAACACTTTTAAAACCATTCCCGGCATCGGGGCTTTTACCTCACTTACTTTGGCATTGTTAAGGTTACTCATACCAAGCTTGTCGAGAAGCAGATCATATTGATCTTTGGCAGCGACATTGTAAATTGTGCCATTTACTTTGATCACAGCCGTCTTAGTTTCTTTGTCGAAACTTACCACCTCGGCATTGTATGATTTAAGGTCGTCGATAATATGATAGACCGACGGGCTTAGCTGTCTGATATCCGCATGAGCTTCATGATTATTCAGGATCAGTTTTCCGTCCTTTTGCTCAACGCTGTAATCGAAACAATCGTTTACTTTTATCTTGTGCATGAGGTTAGTTAAGTGGTTGATTAAATTGGATTGAGTTGATTAAGTTATATAATTATCGTGAAAATCCATTAATCTGTTCAATCGCGGTTCATACTACTGCGTCATCGCGTACTGCACCAAATTAGCACCCATTTTCAGGGCTTTGATGCGCGTATCCTGGGTATCACCGACATAAGTGCCAAAGTCTTCCCAGCCATTGCCTAAATCGCATTGGTAGTCGTAAAAACACACCAGGCGGCCCTTATAGATTAGTCCAAATCCTTGGGCGCGTTTACCGTCGTGTTCGTGTACTTTTGGTAAGCCATTAGGGAAATCATATTTCTGGTGATAGATGGGATGATTTAGCGGAAGTTCAACAAAATCCAACTCAGGGAAGACCTTCTTCATCTCCCGCCTGATAAAAGGATCAAGACCATAGTTATCGCAAACATGCAGGAAACCGCCTCCGGTAAGGTATTTGCGCAGGTTTTTGGCTTCCTGGTCCGAGAAGATCACATTGCCGTGCCCAGTCATGAAAATGAATGGATAATTAAATATTTGCGCACTACCAACCTCCACCACCTCATCATCAGCCTGGAAATTGGTTTTCAGATTCTCATTGCAAAATTTGATCAGATTGGGCAGCGCGGTTCGGTCGCCGTACCAATCACCACCGCCGTTATATTTCAGCTTGGCCATCTTATAAGTCGGCGCATTAAAACTGCTCAGGCTGATCAATGCCAAAATCGCGAAGCAAACTATCCCTTTCATACCCGGTTCAAAAAATTGATCTCAAAACAAACTTCCAATGCAGCCGTCTCTGTTCTTAAACGGCTATTTCCTAAAGTTATGGCTTTAAAATCATTTTTTATCGCATCCTCGACCTCTTTTGGTGTGAAGTCACCCTCTGGTCCTATCAATATCAAATACCGGCCTTGCAGTTTGATGCTATCCTTTAGGTTTAGCTTCTCCCCTGGTTCGCAGTGGGCAATATACTTTTGTCCCTCAAAAGGCATCGCCAGTAATTTATGCAACGGAATCGGCTCATTCAAAACCGGGTGCCACGCTTTGATAGATTGCTTAATAGCTGATGTGATAATCTTATCCAACCGGTCTTTCTTCGCTTCTTTTCGCTCCGATCGCTGGCAGATGATAAGCGATATCTCATCGAGGCCTATCTCGGTTGCTTTTTCAAGGAACCATTCCAGGCGTTCTATATTTTTAGTGGGAGCAACCGCTATATGCAGATAATGATTTCGCTTATTAAAATCCTGCTCAACAGAAACGATGCGAAGCTGAGTTCGCTTAGGATGGGGATCGGTAATTTCGGCAGTATAGAAATTGCCTTTGCCATCTATCAGTTGAATTTTGTCGCCAGTTTGCAGGCGCAATACCCTTACACAATGCTTACTTTCCTCTTCGCTTAGTGAATAGGTTGAAAATGCAGCATCGATATCAGGCGTGTAAAAGAGTTGCATCCTGGCGGGCTTAATGCAAGTTGACTGCGTCTTCTTCGTTCAGCAGCAATTCGAGCTTAACGGACTCTATATTCTGGTCAGATTTTTTAAGGATCGTGATATTATAGCCGTTGGATTCGGTGTGATCCCCCACGTCAGGTATCTTACCAAATACATCGCCAAGCCAGCCTGATACCGTGTCAAAATCACCATCTTCGGGCAGGTCATGCGGAAGATGCGTATTGACATCATATATCGAGGCCAGGGCGTTCACGATAAATTCGCTCGAACTCACCACCTCTACTATCGGCCGCTCTTCATCATATTCGTCCTGTATCTCACCTACCAACTCTTCAACAATATCTTCCAGCGTCACCATGCCTGCTGTACCACCAAACTCATCCAGTACAATAGCGATTTGGATACGCTTTTGCTGCAATTCAGCCATCAGATCGTTGATCTTTTTGGTCTCTGGGATGAAATAGGGTTTGCGAATGATTTCTTTAAGCACAATATCATGATGTCGTACCAATAATGGCAGCACGTCCTTAGCGTGTACAATACCAACAATTCTGTCTATCGTATCATCATAAACCGGCATACGTGAGTAGCCTTCATTGATGATCATGTCCAAAAGCTCCTCCCTATCGGCATTAATATCAATACCATATATTTTAGTACGGGGCACCATGATATTTTTCACCACCCGCTCATTAAACTCGAATACATTTTGTATCAGTTCATGTTCGGTTGAATCCAGTGCGCCGGTTTCTTTCCCTTGCTCCAAAAGCAACTGAAGCTCTTCCGAACTATGATGCGCCTCGCCTGCTATGGCATTTATTCCAAGCAATTTCAAAATCATACCGGCAAACCTGTTTAACACCCATATAATAGGACGAAAGACGATAAAGAACAAACGCAACGGAGTCGATACTGCCAGCGCGGTACGTACAGACCGTTGTATCGCTATATTTTTTGGAGCAAGTTCGCCGAAAACAATGCTTAAAAAGGTTATGATCACAAAGGCGATCACGCGACTAAGTGTGATAACAAACGATGAGGTGATGACCACTCCGAATGACTTAAAAGTGACGAGCATTATATCCGTAAAAACACTCTCGCCAATTACACCCAAGCCAAGTGCGGCTATTGTAATGCCCAATTGGGTGGCAGCAATGTAACCCTCAAGGTTACTCATGATGCTACGGGTGATCTTAGCAACGCGGCTCCCGGTTTTTACTTTAAGCTCTATTTGTGAGCCGCGCACCCTCACCAGCGCAAACTCGGCTGCTGTAAAAAAGCCGTTAAGCAGCACCAGCAAAAAGGTAAGAAAAAGGTAGAAATAATTGACAGTTGTTCCGGCAGGGTCCATTAATCAGTTATTGGTACACAGGAAAAGTCGACTTGTATAGCTCCAGACTCTCATTAATTACTTTATGCGCGTAACGCACGCCGAGCAGGTGCTCAATGGTCACGTTTTTGCCTTCCAGTTTCTTATAATCCTGGAAGAAACGAACGATCTCTTTCATTGTATGCGGGGGCAACTCGTTAAGGTCGTTGATATAATTCACAGACATATCGTTCTTGGCCACGGCGATGATCTTATCATCCTGCTCACCGTTATCCACCATGTGCATCACGCCAACAACTTTCGCCTCAATTATCGACATCGGGAAAACATCGACAGAACAAAGAACAAGGATATCCAGCGGGTCATGATCATCGCAATAAGTTTGCGGGATAAAACCATAATTAGCCGGGTACATTACCGATGAAAAAAGAACACGGTCGAGCTTCAACAGACCCGACTCTTTGTCGATCTCGTATTTGGCTTTCGAACCTTTTGGGATTTCAATTATCGCATGAACGGTTTCGGGGATGTTATCGCCCGGTGATACCTGGTGCCAGGGATGTTGTGTACTCATTATTTATTATTTTCTATAGATAGTAAGCCATGTTATTTACCCGCCTCAACTTTAGCAAACTTGCGCTTGATAAAGGTTATAACCAGCGGCATACTCGTAATTACAATTAAGCCTATTACAACGTACTTAAGATAGTATTTAATTTCTTCAGGGTATCTCCTCCCTAAAAAAAAGCCGATGAGCGTCAGCGACGTCACCCAGCAAAAACAGCCAATAATGTTGTAAAGTGTGAACTTCCTGAAATTCAGCTTCACAACACCTGCAAAGATAGGAGCAAAAGTTCTAATTATAGGGAAAAATCTGCCCAAAACCAACGCCATGCCACCGTACTTAGCATAAAAATCCTCGGCCATGGATACATAACGCTTTTTAAAGAATATTGATTCATTCCTTTTGAACAACACCGGCCCTGTGCGGTAGCCAAACCAGTAGCCGGTATAATTACCCAACACACCAGCGGCAACGAGCGAAAGAACAAGAACGGATATATGCATATCGAGCACACCAGTTGCACATAGCAGCCCTGCCAGTACAAGCAGGTAATCACCGGGCAGAAAGAACCCGAAGAACAAGCCGGTTTCAGCAAATACTACTACAAGCAAAAGGAAAAAGCCGCCCTTACTGATAATGGAGCGCGCGTCTGTTAAATTTTGAAGATGATCCCAGATTTGTTCCATTCACTATCTCCGTAAAACTACTAATATAAAATGAATTAACAGTGTTCCACATTGGCGAAATGTAGAATCTTGCGTTTTGCAGATACCCCTATTCCAATTCTTTGAAGATATATTGCTCGTCCCATTCGATTTCAAAGGTGGCTAAAAATCGGCGGTACTCATCCAGGAAAGTTTCTTTCTGGTGATGTATTTCCTGATTTTGTATGTAACGAATAACATCCGGCAACTGGCTTTTAGCATATGAAAATGCGCCATACCCTTCTTGCCAGGCAAATTGCCCTTTACACAAGTTTTGAGCTTTTATCCATTTGCTGCTTTCCGTTTTTACATTTTGTATCAGCGATGATATAGATTGATGCGGCCTCATTCCTATCAAAATATGAATATGATCAGGCATGCTGT
>Ga0068856_100008152_pt1 | contig 10218 bp, 8 predicted proteins | sample KBSCornC62_FD_66595 | JGI IMG/M metagenome (GOLD analysis project Ga0068856, IMG submission 66595) | Corn rhizosphere microbial communities from Kellogg Biological Station, Michigan, USA - KBS Corn C6-2 | ecosystem: Host-associated > Plants > Roots > Rhizosphere > Soil ... | reverse complement strand
ATTTTGGGACTTGCTAGCGCAGAAAATTGCGGTCGGCGACGATTTTCGGCGTGAGGAATATCAGCAGTTCCGTCTTGTGGTCGATGCGGGCGCTATGCCGGAACAGATTGCCCAGCACCGGGATATCGCCCAGCAACGGCACCTTGGAAACGGTGTTCGATTCGGTCTGGGTGTAGATGCCGCCGATGACGACGGTGCCGCCGTTTTCCACCTGCACCAGCGTCCTGACGTGCTTGGTGTTGATCGCCAGCCCGCCCGGGGTGGGTGTGCCGCGACTGTCCTTGTTGATGTCGACGTTGAGGATGACGTTGCCGTCGGGGGTGATCTGCGGCGTGACTTCGAGCTTGAGATTGGCCTTCTTGAAGGCGGTCGACGTGGCGCCGCTGCTGGTGGCTTGCTGGTAGGGAATTTCTTCGCCCTGTTCAATCAGGGCTGGTTGCTGGTCGGCCGTGACCACGCGCGGGCTGGAAACGATCTTGCCTTTGCCGTCGGCTTCCAGCGCCGACAGTTCGAGCGTAAGGAAGCGATTGGCGGCGGCGTTGAACAGGCTCAGCGCGAAACTTCCCGCGGCTGCCCCGCCGATTCCCTGCGCGGGCAGGTTGACGGCGTGGTTGGCGGAATATGAATTGGCGGCAGCCTTGGTCAGGCCGGCCGCTTCGCCCACCTGGTTGTAGGTGCTGCCTGCGGCGACGCCGTTGGCCTTGGCGGAAAATCCCAGGCGCGCGCCGAGGTTGCGGCTGAAACTGTCGTCGGCTTCGACGATGCGTGCTTCGATCAGTACCTGGCGCGCGGCGACATCGATTTTCTCCAGCAGCTTGCGGATGTTGTCGAGCACCGATGGCGTGTCGGTCACGAACAACTGGTTGGTGCGCTGATCCACCACCGCGCTGCCGCGGCGCGACAGCAGCGTGGGGCGGCGTTCGCTGTGCTGGTTGACGCCGGCGGCGATGTCTTCGCCGAACACTTTGCGGAAGGCTTCGGCCTTCTGGTAGTTGAGCTGGAATACTTCGGCGCGCAGCGGTTCGAGTTCGGCGATCTGGGCGCGTTGTTCCAGTTCAAGCCGTTCGCGCGTGAGCAGCTCTTCGCGCGGCGCCACCCACATGACGTTGCCGTTGCGCCGCATGTCCAGCCCGCGCGCCTGCAGCACGATGTCCAGCGCCTGGTCCCACGGCACGTCTTTCAGGCGCAAGGTCAGCGCGCCGCCGACGCCGTCGCTGGCGATGATGTTGATGCCCGTGAAATCGGCCAGCACCTGCAGGATGGCGCGCACTTCGATGTTCTGGAACTGCAGCGACAGCTTGTCGCCGCGGTAAGGCTGATGGCGTTGCGCCGGTCCCTTGCCGGCGTCGGCCGCGGCGCGCACTTCGATCACCAGTTGCGCATCCTTCTGATAGGCGTGATATTCCGCCAGCGGTTCAGCGTCGATCAGCAGCCGCACGTCCGCACTGCGTCGGCTCGTTTCAACGGAGTTGACCGGCGTGCCGAAATCGCCGACGTCAAGGCGTCGCGGCAAGCGTGCGGGCAGGTCGGCATTGAGGATGTCGGCGATGATCTGCCGTCCTTGCCGGCGAATGTCGAGCGCGGTCTCCGGTCCCGGCAGATCGACGATGACGCGGCCCTCGCCTTGCGTGCCGCGGCGGAAGTCGATACCGCCGATCAGGGGCCTGCCGGGCGCCGGCAATGGGGCATTGCCGGAAATGGCGACAACGATGGCATCGGCTTCGGTGCGTACGGAGTAGGGCGACATATGCCGCAGGTTGAGCACAACGCGGCTGCGTCCGGCAGAGGACGCGACGGTATGGTTGCGCAATGGCCCGGTGTCGTGGTTTTGTTGCGGGACGCCGATGGCGTTGTCGGTGTCGGCAAGATCGATGACGATGCGGGCCGGCGAGGCGGTGGAGAAATGCACGGGCGCGGTGGTCGGCGGCTTGCGCAATGTCAGGCGGACTTCGAGGCGGCTGTCGAGTTGCTCCGCGGCGATGGCGAGAAGGGCGTTGCGCTGCTGTGCCTGCACGCCGCCGCAAATCAGCAGCGAGAACACTGTCGACAGTGCGAGCCGGTAAAGCGTTTGGGTCATTTTCCGCTTCCTTGCAATTCGAGCGCCGTCATGCGCTTTTCCCAGTTGCCGCCGTTGCGGACCAGTTCTTCAAGTTCGATGCGCCTGCCCTCGATGCTGCGGATGACGCCGAAATTCTGGCCCAGGTAGTCGCCCGCCCGCGCGGGATAGACGATCTTGTCTACCTGCAGCAAGGCCTCCGTCCGGCCGTCGCGCGACAGTGTGCCTACCAGGCGTATCGCTTCCAGCGGGACGTCCTCGAGCGGCTGCCGGGCGCCGCGCTGTCGGGGACGTTCATTGATATCGATCTCGTTCGGTGCTGAGGCAGGAGCGCCGAACGGGGTGACTGCATTTCCATCGTCTGCGACGGGGTAGGCATGGGCGGTGAATTCGCTTGCAGGCTGGTTGGCCGGCATTGTCGGCGGCGTGCCGACACGAACTGACTCGAGCTGCGCGCGCAGCTGATCCGGTGTGTCGCGTTCGGCGCAGCTCGCCAGGAACACGGCCAGCAGGATTGGCGCAGAAAAGGCATGGGCCGATTGCCGGGTCATGATTTTTCCTCACCGCCCGGATTGCGGCGATAGGCCAGGGCGAGGGCTTCCAGGGTTACGCGGCCGGAGCGGTCGGCGCTGCTCAGGCGCATGTCGCTCAGGATGACCAGACGCGCCGTTGCCGCGATGTCGGCTGCAAAGCGGCCGATGTCGTGGTAGTTGCCGCTCAGCCGGATGGCGATCGGTGCTTCGACATAGCCGTTTTTTGTCTCGGGTCGTCCCGGTCTTGCGAACTCGAACTGCAGCCGGTTTTGCAGTGCGGCGTCGCCGATGATATCCAGCAGCGGATCAATGCCGGAATGTGTCTCCAGTTGCTGCTCAAGTGTCGCGACAGCCTGCTCCAGGCGTTGGGCGCGCAGGGTGGAATGGGCGAACGTCATGGCCCTGCGATACTTTTCCGGATAGGTCGATTTCAGCGTGGCGTAGTCGAGTTCACTCTGCTCCAGTGTGTCGATCGCAGGCGCCAGGCAAAGTTGCCAGCCGGCCGACTGCACCGCCAGGAATAGTGTCAGCAGCAATGCATTGCGCCATGCGCGCGGCCAGGTTGCCGGGTGGCGCCCGTTGAGGTCGCGCCATTGCCTGATGAGTTCCGCGGCGTTCATCGCGCCGCCTCGGCGCGATGGCCGGCCGTGATCACGAAGTCATGGAGTCGGCCAGCATCGGTCGCGCTGCGGGCTTCCTGCAATTCGATTTTTGTGAAAGCGCCGTCGGCGTCGCGCAAGGCTTCCAGCAATTGCATGACATGCCGGTGCGACGGCGCCGAGCCGCTCAAGGTGACGTTGCTGCCTTGCTGGACCAGCGTGGTGAGAAAAACTTGCGGCGGCATGCGGCGCGCCAGTTCTCCCAGCAGTTGCGGCGCGTCGTTGCGTTGCTGTTGCAGCGCTTCAAGGTGGCGTCGCTTGTTTTCAAGCGCGGCGATCTTTTCGTCTTGTGCCTTGCCGGCGTTGATTGCGTTATCCAGCCGGCCGTGCTCGATTCGCAACAGATCGAGCAGTTGCCGCTGCCGTGCGGCTTGTTCCCCGATCAGCCATGACAAGGCCAGCACGATGGCAAGTCCGGCAGCCACCGTCGCGAGCAGCAACAGGTAAAAGCGTCGATGAGCGCCCGCTGCGAGATTGCGCTGTGCCAGAAAATTGATGCCGTTCATCGGTCGAAGCGTCGCAAGGCCAGGCCGCAAGCCGTGGTGCAAGCAGGACCGTCCACCGCCACTTGCTCGCGGCCAATGCCAGGCGCCAGAGCGATGCCGGCGAAGGGGGCCGCCACGACGGTGCTGACGCCGGTGTACCGGTGCACGGCGTCCTCAAGGCCGGGAACGGTAGCGCCCGGCCCGGCCAGCACGATGCGCGCGGGCATGCACGACGATTGCTGCTGCAGCGATGGCAGCGCCTGGGCAACCTCCCTGGCCGCGTGCGCCAGGTAGCTCGCCAGGACATCGTGCCGGTCGCCGTCATATTGCTGCAAGTCGCGCTGCAATTGCCGGTGGCCGATCGCCAGTTGCCGTTCGCCGGCAACGCGGCCGTTACAACACAGCGCCAGGATTGCCCCGTGCGTTTCGAGGCTCACCAGCGCGAAGGGGGACGAAGTTTGCGCCGCAGGCAGCTTTCCGGCCAGGGCAATCAGCGCTGCATGGCTTTCGATGTCGGCGACCACCGCCTGCAATCCCAGGGACTCCGTCACGGCGATGCGGTCTTCGACGTCGTCGCGGCGCGCTGCGGCGACAAGCATGTCGAGCTGGCCCGGCGCGTCGCGCGTCGGGCCGATGACGCGAAAATCGAGCAAGGCTTGCTCCAGCGGATAGGGCAGCATGCTTTCGGCATGCCGGCGGGCCAGCGCTGCGTGCTGCGCCCGGCCGGCGGCGGCGGGGACTGCGAGTATCTGCGTGATCGCGCTTGCAGACGGAATGGCAATGGCGACTTGTCTGGTCTGCGATCCGCTTTTCTCCCACAGCCGGGACACGGCTTCCATCACCTGGCGCAGATTGTCGATGCCGTCTTCGCCGATGGCGCCGTCGGGCAGCGCTTCGCGTGCATAGCACGCCAGTTGCGCCGACGGCGCGCACGTTCCGGCGAATTCGACCATCCTGACCTCGGACCGGCCGATGTCCAGGCCCGCCATCGAAGGCACGCTGCGGTGGAAGAGGCGGGACAGGTTCAACAAAATTGCATTCCGGAAATGGACGGAGAGGTCGATGCTCGCTGGGCGCAGTCGCCGGGCATCGGACCAAGCAACCGAGAATGATTGTCGTTAAGACAACATGCGGCATCCTAGCAACAACATTTGTTGTCTGTAAAGAAATTTTCCAGCCGGCATCAACGCGGGCGTAAAACGGGGCGGGCGAAACTTCCCGGCGCAAACGGTTTCTGAGCAACGATTGCGCCGCGCCGGGCCGCCTTCCCGCGACCCATGACGCGGCCGTTCAGCCTCGTCTCCGGAGAATTGCCGGATTTCACCTTCCCGCAAGTCGTTATAATGCGGGGATTGTCTTTCTCACCAGTCTCACGCGCATGACCACCCCAGAAAACAACGGCAAAGCGCCAGCTTCGCAACCCGCTGACGCAGCACCGAACCCTGCGAGTGCTTCCGCACCTGCAGCCACTCCCGGCTCCGCCCCCGTCAAGACAGCCAAAAAGCGCCTGCATCCGGTCCTGCGCGTGCTGCTCGGCGGCGTCGGCCTGCTGGTGGCGCTGGTGCTGATGGCAGTGCTGGTGCTGGGATTTGTCGTCACGCTGGCTTATCCCAAGCTGCCCGACCTCGATACGCTGACCGATTACCGTCCCAAGATTCCGCTGCGCGTATTCTCCGCGGACGGCGTGCTGATCGGCGAGTTCGGCGAGGAACGCCGCAATCTGGTCCACATCAAGGACATTCCGGACATCATGAAGAAGGCCGTGCTGGCGATCGAGGATGATCGCTTCTACGAGCACGGCGGCGTCGACTATCAGGGTATCGTGCGCGCCTCGGTCGCCAACCTGTCGGGCGGCAGCGGCGGCGCCAGCACCATCACGCAGCAAGTGGCGCGCAATTTCTTCCTCACCAGCAATGAGCCGACCTTCCTGCAAAAGGCGTCGCGCAAATTCCTCTATGAAATTCCGCTGGCCTGGAAAATCGAACGCAACCTGACCAAGGATCAGATCCTCGAGGTCTACATGAACCAGATTTATCTGGGACAGCGCGCCTACGGATTCTCCTCGGCGGCGCAGATCTACTTCGGCAAGCAGCTCAAGGAGCTGACCATCGCCGAATCCGCCATGCTGGCGGGTTTGCCGAAGGCGCCGTCGGCCTACAATCCGGTGGTCAACCCGAAACGCGCCCATGCGCGCCAGCAATACATCTTGCTGCGCATGCGCCAGCTCGGCTACATCACCGACGCGCAATATACCCAGGCCAAGGATGAGGAGCTGAAGGTCAAGAGCGACAGCACCGCCTTCGGCGTGCACGCGGAATACGTCTCGGAAATGGCGCGCCAGCTGGTCTACGCGCAGTTCAAGGACGACACTTATACGCGCGGCCTGAACGTCTTCACCACCATCACCAAGGCCGACCAGGATGCCGCCTACCTGGCGCTGCGCCGCGGCATCATCGACTACGAGCGTCGCCACGGCTACCGTGGTCCGGAAGGCTACATGGAGATTCCGACCGCCTCGAAGGAAGAAGCCGACGACGCCATCGAATCCGAACTGGCCGACCATCCGGACAGCGACGACCTGATCGCCGCCGTCGTGCTGGAAGCCACCACCAAGGAAATCACCGCAGTGCTGGCAACCGGCGACGAAATCAAGATTTCCGGCAGCGGCCTCGGCTTCGCCGGCAACCTGCTCAGCGAAAAAGCGCCGCCGCAGAAGAAGATCAAGCGCGGCGCCATCATCCGCGTTTTCCAGGACGGCAAGAACTGGATCGTCACGCAAATGCCGGAAGTCGAATCGGCGTTCATTTCGCTCGACCCCAACGACGGTTCGATCCGCTCGCTGGTCGGCGGCTTCGATTTCAACCGCAACAAGTTCAACCACGTGATCCAGGCGTGGCGCCAGCCGGGCTCGTCGTTCAAGCCCTTCATCTATTCGTCGTCGCTGGAAAAGGGTTTGTCGCCGGCCACCATCATCAACGATGCGCCGCTGACGTTCACCCAGACCGGCGGCCAGGTATGGCAGCCGAAGAACTACGGCGGCAAGTTCGAAGGTCCGATCTCGATGCGCCGCGCGCTGCAGAAGTCGATCAACCTGGTGTCGATCCGCATCCTCGAACGCGTCGGCGTCAAGTACGCGCAGGAATACATCACGCGCTTCGGCTTCGATGCCGACAAGAATCCGCCATACCTGACGCTGGCGCTGGGTGCCGGCGCGGTGACGCCGCTGCAAATGGTGGGCGCCTATTCGGTGTTCGCCAACGGCGGCTACAAGATCAATCCTTACCTGATCTCGAAGATCACCGACAACAACGGCAACACGTTGTCCGAAGCGCATCCGGCCCGCTCCGGCGACGAAGCCAACCGCGTGATCGATGCGCGCAACGCCTTCGTGATGGACAGCATGCTGCGCGACGTCGTGCGTCACGGCACTGCGGTCAAGGCGCTCTCGCTCAAGCGCACCGACCTGGCCGGCAAGACCGGCACCACCAACGATTCGATGGATGCCTGGTTCGCCGGCTACCAGCCGAACCTGGTCGGCATCGCCTGGATGGGCTACGACCAGCCGAAGAGCCTGGGCGACCGCGAAACCGGCGGCGGCCTGGCATTGCCGATCTGGATCAGCTACATGCAGAAGGCGCTCAAGGATGTGCCGATGGTCGACCGTACGGTGCCGACCGGCCTGATCGAATCGGGCGGCGAATACTATTATTCGGAATATCCGCCGAGCGCCAGCGTGCGCGACCTGGGACTGGGCGAACACGGCGCGGCGGCGTCGCCGGAAGAAGAAAAAGCCAAGAACCAGATGAAGAACGAATTGTTCTGATGGCCGCAGCATAGGCAATCGGAAGGCGCAAAAAGAAAACGGCAGGGGAGCTAACCCTGCCGTTTTTTTACGCCTGAAATTTTCTCGTCAGCTTGTCACGCAGTCTGCGCATATTGCTGATAACCGCGTGCCCGCAGGTCGCAGGCAGGACACTTGCCGCAGCCGTAACCCCAGTCGTGCAAGGCGCCGCGTTCACCCAGGTAACAGGTGTGCGTATCCGAACGGATCAGGTCGACCAGTGCCTTGCCGCCGAGGTCTTCGGACAGGCGCCAGGTGGCCGCCTTGTCGATCCACATGAGCGGTGTTTCGACTTTGAGATGCGTCGCCATGCCGAGGTTGAGCGCGACCTGCAAGGCCTTCATGGTGTCGTCGCGGCAATCCGGATAGCCCGAGAAATCGGTTTCGCACATTCCTCCCACCAGCACGTCCAGTCCACGCCGGTACGCCACCGTCGCGGCCACCGTCATGAACAGCAGGTTGCGACCCGGCACGAAGGTGTTGGGCAAGCCGTTTTCCTGCATCGAGATGGCGACGTCGCGGGTCAGCGCGGTGTCGGAAATCTTGCTGATCAGCGACAGGTCGATCATGTGGTCTTCGCCGAGCTTGTTGTTCCATTCGTGCGAAAAGCCGCGCATTTTTTCCAGCAGGGCCGGGCGTACTTTCAGTTCGATGGCATGGCGCTGGCCGTAGTCGAAGCCGATGGTTTCGACTTTTTCATAGCGCGAGAGCGCCCACGCGAGGCAGGTGGTGGAGTCCTGGCCGCCGCTGAACAGGACCAGTGCGCGGTGCGGCAGGGAGGGGCGTGGCGTTGTTGCGATGTTCATGTTTCCGTCTTTTTATTGGGGGGGCGTGATGCTGTTGTTCTTCGCTGTTCGTCGCTGTTATTTCTTGCTGACGTTGTCGAGCGTCTGTTCGATGAAGTCGCCGTCCGGATCGGTGAAGCGCAGGCGCACCGGATACCAGTCCGACGACGGCGCCAGCCAGATGTCGAGCTTCTGGCTCTTGTCGTCCGGCGGCGGCGCACGGAAGATGTGCACGGCGTTGACTTCGCCTTGTTTGGTCTTGATCTTTTCGCGACCGACGACCTTGAAGCTCCATTGTTCGGCGTCGCGCGGGCCGGCCACGAAGAACAGCCATTCGGAACCGTTGGTGAACTTGTCCGGCGCACCGCGCGCTACCGAGATCAGTTGCCAGATGATGCTGGTGCGATCCTGTTCACCGCCCTTGAGCGGATAGGTCTCGGTCGATTGCGTGAAGTTGATGGCGTGGGTTTCGCGGTTGAAGGTCGTGGTGGACGCTTCGCGGCGGAAGCGTTTTTCCACGAAGCGCGCCGGCGCCAGGCCGAACTCGTCAATGTCGCCTTCGCTGGTGGCCTCAAGGATTTTACCGACCAGCATTGCGCGCGTTTCGGCGTTGACGCTGTATTTGCCGTTGGCGTTGCTCCACTTGACCGTCGATTCACCGGTGACTTGCAGGCCGCTTTGCTTGGCTTCGATGTTGTAGTGGAGATCGGCCGACGGCGGCAGGCTGACCTTGCGCTTGAGCACCGGATGTTGGGCCGGATCAGCGGCAAGAGCCAAGGGAGAAACGGCGGTCGCGCTCAGCAGCAGGGCGCAAAGCAGGCGCGACAGGATGCGGCGCGGAGAAATGTTGATGTTTTGACTATGCATGTGAAATCACTTGAAAATTCGGCAACTGAGCGGCGGCGGGCTGCCGGGACGAAGCGTGCCTACGGTTTTTCGGAGCGTTGCCGGTCTGTTTCGACCACGCTCGATGGCGCTAGTTTATAGAGTTTTTGAGGCAAAGTTTCCGTCACGGGGTTTTGAGCCCGGACAGCGACAGTTCAAGATAATCCCCGTTTGTCTCGGTAAAACGCAGCCGGGCCGGATACCATTGCCGGCCCGGTTCCAGCCAGATGTCGAGACGTTGCTCGTAAGAGCCGGGGCGCGGCTGGCGCACCACATGCCATGCCCGGGCGGCGCCGGTGATGAGGCGGATTTCTTCCTGGCCGACGACTTGCATGCGCCAGACTTCGCCATCGCGCACGCCGGCCACGAACATGTCGATGACCGCGCCGGGTGCGAATTTGCCGCTGTCGCCGCGGCCGATGGCGGCCAGTTGCCAGATCAGGCTGGCGCGATCCTGCTCGCCGCCAGCGCGCGGATAGCTGGTGGTCGAGGCGGAAAAGCTGACGACGTTGCGTTCGCGGTTGAAGTGCGTGTTGGTGGCGGCGCGGTTGCGTTTCTTCTCGGTGTACAACTCGGGCTCCACGCCGAACGCGCCGATCCGGCCGCTGCTGGTGAAGTTGAGGAAGGCGATCTTGGTGAACAGGCGCGTATAGACTTCGCCGTCGACCGTATAGCGGCTGCCGTCGGTTTTCCAGTCCAAGGTGCTGGTGCCGCGCCAGGTGAGATTGTCGGAAAATGCCACCACATCGTATTCCAGCGCGGCCGAGGGTGGCGGATCGAAGTGATATTGGGTGCCCTGAGCGGCCGGCGGGCTGTCGTCCGTGGGCGCCGCAGGTTCGGCCGCGCCCGCAGTTTGTACGGGCTCGGGCGCCGGTGCGTCGACAGACGATTGGCTATCGCCGGCGGCTGCAACGCTTGCAACCGCAGTGGTCGGTTGCGGCGCCGGGGAGACATGCGGACGCGGTTTGACAGCT
>Ga0068856_100008149_pt1 | contig 10220 bp, 7 predicted proteins | sample KBSCornC62_FD_66595 | JGI IMG/M metagenome (GOLD analysis project Ga0068856, IMG submission 66595) | Corn rhizosphere microbial communities from Kellogg Biological Station, Michigan, USA - KBS Corn C6-2 | ecosystem: Host-associated > Plants > Roots > Rhizosphere > Soil ... | reverse complement strand
CGGAATTAATGTTTTTATCGTTAAGCCTTACAAGCATGCTGCAAATTTAGTTAAACTATGACACTAAACACACAGACACATAGATAGTGGCTTTTATTTACCATATTTGTCTGCGCCAAAGCCTCTTTTTACCACAGAGACACAGAAGACACAGAGCTGCAGGTCTGTCTTCGCAGGATCATTTATGCTCGCAGCTACCTAATTTCCTTTTATCACTCAAGCTTTGTGCCAGCCTCCCACCATCATGAATTCGTGATGAATACTTATCTTTATTGCTGACGTATGGAAAGCCTGTTCAAAAAAACGCGCCTGGCGCCTACTCCCAGTGGTTTTTTGCACCTGGGCAATATCTTCTCGTTTGCGCTGACTGCTGCTATTGCCAATAAAACCGGCGCACACATGCTGCTGCGCATTGACGATATGGACCGCGAGCGCCTGGATGAAGCCTATGTGCAGGATATTTTTGACATGCTCAGCTTTCTGCAAATTCCCTTTGACGAAGGACCGAAAACAGTTGCAGACTTCGAGAACAATTATTCGCAGCTGCATCGCCTATCGCTTTATAACAGCGCCCTGCAACAACTGAAAGATGAGGGACAGGTGTACGCCTGCGCCTGCTCACGCACACAAATTGCGCGCGACAGCATCAACGGCGCTTATCCGGGCACCTGCCGGCACAAAGGCCTTCCACTGGATGCAGATAAGGTGAGCTGGCGGCTGAGAACAGCTCCTGATAAAATTATTAGTATAAAAACACTGGCCGGCGAAACCATTCAAAGTACGCTGCCTGCAGAGATGAGCGATCTCGTGGTGCGCAAAAAAGACGGTTATCCCGCCTACCAGGTCTGCTCGCTCCTTGACGATCTTCGCTTTGGCGTTGACCTGGTTGTTCGTGGGCAGGACCTTTGGGCCTCCACGCTGGCACAGCTTTATCTGGCAGAGCTTCTCGGCAAAACAGATTTTCTGAATACTACCTTTCATCATCATCTACTGCTTTCTGACAACGGCCTGCGAAAGCTTTCCAAATCTGCGGGTGATACATCGATCCGCTACCTGCGCCAGCAAGACCTCAGTCCTGAGGATATTTATCTGCTTATTTCCAAGCAGCTGAATACCGAAACGCCGCTAAGGACCTGGAAAGACTTCTCAGCACTGATACCAGCCTGAATAGTGGAAAAAGATATACAGGCGGCGCAGCAAAGCACTGGCATCAAATTGACTTTATTATTACAGCACTAATCTATAAACGTCATGAAAGCATTCACCATAAACACCGGCCGCTTCATTAAGCTCTCTGTTATTGCGCTGGCACTGGTTTCAGAGCTCAGCTCATGCATCATTGTAAGACATCCGCATCACCGTCGTCACCGAGAGCGGGTGGTTATTGTTGAAGAAAGGCGATAACCTTTGACTATTTCCAGTTACTGGTTCTGATCCCGCTTCTGAACACTGAAGCTAACTTTGCTCTGCTTCAACGTTCCTTTGCATGCGCAATTCGGCTTTAAGCAAGCTACCAGTACCTGCGCGGCCGCTTTTGCCGAGATCAGCACCGATCCTTTTTTCTGGCTCTGCAGCTTCATGCTGCCATCGTAGGCCGCGATCTGCTCTACAACAAGCTTATCATTGAGCGCTATGTTCAGGTCTGTGAGATAGTTCAGAAAGACCTCGCTATGCTCTGTAACACCTAAGATCACACAGCGGCATCCTTTTACGCTTTCCGAAAGCGGCCGGCGATCGGCCTTTGGCAGCACACCCTGCTTATCGGGAATAGGATCGCCATGCGGATCGAACTCGGGGTTTCCGAGAATACTATAAATTTTATCGATGAGCTTATCTGAATTGACATGCTCCAGCTGCTCTGCGATCTCGTGCACCTCGCTCCAGGTAAAGTTAAGCTGCTTGTACAAATAGGTCTCCCAAATGCGGTGACGGCGCACAATATTAATGGCAATTTCATGCCCCTTTCTGGTAAGGCGCGCACCATCTTGTTTATTGTAGCGCACCAGTCCTTTTGTGCTGAGAACCGCCAGCTTCTCGAGCACAGTGGGCGGCTTCAGCGCCAGCCAATGCGCAATGGCAGTGGCGCTTACCACGTTTTCCTTGTCAATAACACTTAGCTGATAAATAGCTTTGAGATAGTTCTCTTCGGTGAATGAGCTCATGTGGCAAAGGTATTAAAATTAGGATAACCTAATACAAAAATATAGCAATATCTACTTTTGAAGTGTGAAACATTTCCTCCTTTTTATTTTTATTGCTGCCGGCCTGTGCCTGAGCGCTCAAAACATCACTATCACAGGCATTCTGAAGGATGCTGAAAGCGGTCATGCTCTGCCGTTTGGCAGCATTGCCTTACCGGGCACCAGCAAAGGCGTGAACAGCAATGGCCAGGGCACTTTCAGCATCACTATTCCCGACAATGTAAAACCACTGAGGCTGATAGCCAGCTATATTGGCTATGCTACAGACACTCTTTTAGTAAGCGCTTCACAGCATGAGCTGGTTATTTTGCTTAAGCATGAGCATGAGAAGCTGGATGAAGTGGTAGTGACCGGTGCTTCAAAAGCCACGCTGATGCGTGAAAATCCACTGTCCGTGAGCAGCGTATCGCTTAAAGCACTGGAGCGCTCGAACGAGAGCAACCTGGTGGAGGCGCTGGTGAAGCACGTTCCGGGACTCAATACTGTGAAAACAGGCCCTAATATTTCAAAGCCATTTATTCGCGGGCTCGGCTACAACCGTGTGCTGACCCTGTATGACGGTGTGCGGCAGGAAGGCCAGCAATGGGGCGATGAGCACGGCCTCGAAGTGGATGCTTACAATATGCAGCGTGCCGAAGTGATCAAAGGTCCTGCCAGCCTGCTTTACGGCTCTGATGCCCTGGCCGGCGTGGTGAGCTTTATTCCTTACGTTCCAAACGAAAAAGACAGTGTGCTGAAGCTAAAATTCATTTCTGAATACCAAAGCAATAATGGCCTATCCGGTAATGGCCTGCGGCTTGGCTACAGCACAGAGAGATGGCTGTTCGCTTTTCGCGGCAGCTATCGCCTGGCCAAAAATTATAGCAATGCCATTGATGGCCCGGTGTATAATACCGGGTTTAACGAGAAGAACCTGGCTCTGCTGGCTGGCTGCAACAGTCGAAAAGGCTATACGCAACTAAACTTAACCCTGTACGATAACCTGCAGGGAATACCCGATGGCAGCCGCGATTCGGCCACGCGACAATTCACACAGCAGGTATATGAAGGGGCGGATGACGACATCAAGCATCGTCCTTTGGTAAGCAACGCCGCTTTACACTCCTACGCGCTAAGCCCTCTGCACCAGCACATTCAGCATTACCGACTGTATGCCAACAGCCATTACCAGCTTGGCAAAGGCGAGGCAGATGCGCTGATCGCCATACAGCAAAACACCAGGCGCGAATACAATCATCCCACTGATGTGTCGCAGGCAGGCATGTATGTGCTACTAAATACTCTCAATTACGGATTACGTTACAACGCTCCAAAAATACACGATGTGGAGATCTCCGGCGGGATCAACGGCATGTATCAGAGCAATCAAAATAAAGATGCGACAGACTTTCCTATTCCTGATTATCAATTGCTGGATGCAGGAGCTTATCTCTACGCAAAATGGAAACGCAAGCGCTGGACAGTGAGCGGCGGTTTTCGCTACGATCTGCGCTACCTGAGCGGAAACAATTTTTACGTGCGCATGGATAGCGCCAGGGGCTTTATGGAACAGGCATCAAAAGATGAAAGCGGTGCTGAGCTGCAATTTCCTTCTTTTAATAAAATGTTCAGCGGCCTATCGGCCAGCGCCGGCATAACCTGCAAACTTAATCAAGCACTAAGCCTGAAAATAAATGTGGCGCGGGGTTACAGGGCTCCCAACATCACCGAATTTGCAGCAAACGGACTCGATCCCGGTGCGCACGTTGTTTATCTTGGCAACCGTAATTTTTCACCCGAGTTCAGCTTGCAGGAAGATGTAGGCATGAGCTGCGTGCTGAAAGATGTTTCGGTTTCTTTCAGCGTCTTCAATAATCATGTATTTAACTACATTTATCTTTCACAGCTCACCAACGAGCATGGCGAACCTGTAGTAAGCGAGCAGGGAAACAAAACCTTTCTATATCAGCAGGCGGCTGCGCAGCTGTATGGCCTTGAAGCCAATGTTGATCTTCACCCACGCGGATCAAAAGGCTTCTCGCTCTTTTCTGATTTTTCGCTGCTGTATGGCTTCAACCGCAAAGACGAGTATAAGGGACAAGGTATCTATGGAGCTTATCTTCCTTTCATTCCGCCTTTAAAATGGCTGAGCGGCATTAGCCAGGAGATCAGCCTGGGAAGCCAGGTGTTACGATCTGTTACAATTAAAGCAGAGCTCGATTACAATGGCGCACAAAATCGCTACCTCGCGCTTTATAATACAGAGACCTCCAACGCTGCGTACTGCCTGATAAATACAGGCATCCAGGCAGAGCTTCGTTGCAGGAAAAAAAGCATTCAGCTGCAGGCGCAGATCAACAACCTGCTTGATGCCGTCTATCAATCGAACCTGAGCCGCTTGAAATATTTTGAATATTATACAGCATCACCCAACGGGCGCTATGGCTTGTATGGCATGGGCCGCAATGTGTGTGTGAAAGTGATCGTTGAGATCTGAATTCAAAAAGGCCGTGCTGTGTGTTGCCATAAATACGCTCCTGAAAAATCTTTTTCCGCCCGCGCATTAGGAAAAAACGCAGAGGACTCATTTAAAGAACAGATTACCAAGTAAATTAAAGAATAAGAATGTGTGTTTCTAAATGAATGAATGTTTACCAAACGATTAAATCATCGCCGGAGGCCGCGCTACCGCTACTATGTGGCGTACCTTAGCAATATGAAAATCATCCTTTTAACTGCCTCTCTGTGTCTGCTCACATTATTGCAGGCACAAACACCAGCCTACAATTATTATTTTGGAAACCTGCACTCGCATACCGGGTACAGCGATGGCTGCCAGGATTCGGCCACCTCGGGAATTACCGAGCCTGCGGGCGCCTATAATTTTGCGAAGGCCAGCCAGCACTTCGATTTTTTAGGCATCTCTGAGCACAATCACTACTCTGCATCCAAAAATCCGGGATTCAAGCAGCCACTGTATCAGCCGGGCCTTACCATTGCCAACAACGCCAACCAGGACAATGTTTTTCTGACGCTCTTTGGCGTAGAATATGGCGTATCATCAAACTACAACGGGCACGTGGTGGTGTATGGCTTTAACCAGTTGCTTGGCTGGGAAACAGGCGTACCGGGCGTGAGCGGCAACAACTACGATATCTTCAATGCCAAAACCGATTATGACGGCCTGTGGCGCAAAGTAAAAAACAATCCGAACGCATTCTGCTATGTGGCGCATCCTAACAACACCGATTACACCACTAACGGTCTTGTGGCTACCGCGCTTTACAACGCGCCTTACAATGCTGCTTACGACAGCGCCATTGTGGGTGTGCCCCTGCGCAATGGTCCCGCCTTCAGCACTTCGGTGAACTATACGGACTACTCATCGAGCAATTATTTTGCCTACTACAAAAAGCTTTTATCAATAGGCTACCACGTGGGCATGACCTATGACCATGACAATCACAACACCACCTTTGGCCGCCCGAACGCTGGCAGGCTGGTGATCCTGGCGCCATCGCTCACCCGCCCCAACCTGTATTACGCTATGCAGAACATGCACTTTTACGGCAGCGACGACTGGAATGCGAAAATAGACTTTAACACGGGCGGCAACATCATGGGCTCCATCTTAACCGGCTCTGTGGCGCCTACCTTTAACGTGGTGCATAATGATGACGACGGCGAGCACCTGAATTACCTGCAGATCTGGAGAGGCGTGAGCGGAAGCGGCAGTCTGCCAACCGTTGTGTACACCTCTTATCAGAACAACACGGCCACTTATACCGAGCAAAGCATGATCCAGGGCACGCAGTATTATTATTTTGCAGAGCTTAAGCAGGCCGATGGCAACTGGATCATCACCTCGCCGATCTGGTACACCAGCACACAGAACATTGGCCCTGTGACCTCAGTACAGGAGCATTTTAACGACATTAAGTTCAACTTTTTTCCAAACCCTGTATCGAAGCAGCTGAACATAAGCATTGCCGAGTGCGACAACTATACTGTTTCTATCACCGATATTTCAGGCAGAACTGTTCTTAAGAATACTTACAACGACAGAGAGCTGTCGATTGACCTGGCGGGCATACAGGCAGGCGTGTATATGCTGAATGTAAGCACCGGTAATTCTTCGGTATCAAAGAAACTGATCGTGGAGTAACTCTCCTTCGACTCCGCTCAGGAGGACTACTGACTCCGCTCAGGAGGACTACTGACTCCGATCAGGAGGACTACTGACTCCGCTCAGGAGGACTACTGACTCCGATCAGGAGGACTACTGACTCCGATCAGGAGAACTTTCCGTTCAATCTATTGGTCTTTATTATAAAAAAATGCCGCGCTGAGAAGCACGGCATTTTTATTTTAGCTCAGTGAGAATTTATTTCTATTTGATATTGGAGAGATCGGCAGATTGTGTGCTGGTGAGCATGCCTGATGGGGTATTGCCACCATAGAGATAGAGCTCATCGCCAATGATACCGATGCCCGCATGGCGGCGGCCGGTCATGTCGGTGGCGAGGCGTTTGAACTCCTGTGTTCTGGTGTCGTAGTACCCGAAAAAATCGGTGCGGTTAAAGCTGCCGGCAATGAGAATAAGAGGGCCGTATTGGGTCACCGCATTGGCAGATACAGGAATAGGCAGCCTGCCGAGCAGCTTCCATGAGCGCTCAGCAATGTTGTAGGCATAAATCGCATCAGAAGGGGTTTTGGTTTGAGAATTATATCCGCCAAATGTGTACAACACGCCGTCTACTATTTCGCCTGCGGCCTGATTGGCCTCGGGCATAGGTGGCAGCGAATCAAAAGTATTGGTCCTGGTATCGAAGGCGTAAAGCTTATTTGATGCCTCGCCTTTATCGCTGGTGCCGCCAAACACATACACCTTATCTTCCCAAACAGCAGAGCCAGCGTAAATAGACGGCCAGGGATTCTTCACCTTGAGCTTCTGCACTTTGCCGGTTCTTACATCCACTGTTTCCACCTTGTCGAAAAATGTGACATAATCGATCATTGTTACACCTCCCATGATGAAGATCTTTCTCGTTGAAGGCACATATTCGGAAATGGCCTGCGCTTTTGGCTCCAGCAGATCTGTGAGCACCAGCCAGCGCGACGAGATCGTATCGCGGCGATAAGCTTTGCCTGAAAAGCCCGTTTTACCAGCCATCTGGCCGTTTAAGGCATATACAAAATTTCCATCAGAGACAGAGGTATGGAACACCAGCGCCTCCGGCAGATTATCAAGGTCGTTGAACTTAAGCCCTACATTGTCTTTAAAGCGTGTGAAGACCATGTCATTGATATTCTTATCGTCAACAAGCAGCTCCACATCATCTATCCACAGCTTGCCCTTGCCTCCCGAAAGTATAGCGCCAATATAAATATTAGTGGCTTCCTTTGGCAGCGACAGCTTCACCGAATACCGCGCCCAGTCGTTCGTGCCTTTAATGCCGCGCTGCATCATGTTGTCAAGAGCTAAACTCTTTTTCCTGCTGTAGCCATCCATGCGTAGCAGCAAGCCGATGGGCTTTGCGGCATTCTCTGACTTCAGCCAGGCCCTGACCTCTATCTCCTTTGCTTCAAAGTTAACAGGAAAGCGATGGGCCACACATCCGAAAGCCAACGCCGAATCTTTATTAGGCTCTATAGAGGCAGAATATTTACCATTGTGCTTCACCAGCGAATCCAGCCTGATCGTGTAATCACGCGTTCCCCATTGAAACCACCCGAAAGGAAATTTAGAAGGATCGGTTATTTTTTCAAAGCCCAGGTTATAAGCCTTGTTGGCTTTGATAGCTGTCAACAGCAGCTCCCAGCGAATGTCAGAATGCAGGGCCGTAAGAGCGGCTTCTGTAGTGATCCTGTCGTAATTGCTGTAATTGGCCCGCTGAACAATGCGGTTGAGCTCAAAAAAGGCGCTGTCGGCGTTGCCGGCCATGGCCCATGCGCGTGCGGCGTTGTAGCGGTCTTCAGGCCTGCCCTTACCATCAAAGGCGGCAAAGGCTTCTTCAAAAGCCCGGGCTGAAACTTTGTAATCGCCCGTGCGATAATGGGCATAGGCAAAATCAACCCGCTCGTAATATTTTTTTGGAAGCACCGGCGCATTTGTTTGCGCAATGGCCAGGTTAGCTTCAAATAAAAAAAACAGTAAAAAATAACGGCAGGAATTTAACAGCATAATGACGGGATTTAGTTGCTACAGCTAAAATTAACTAATGCAACAGGTTGCTCTGTAAAGTAAAGGTTATGCTATTGCGAAGTTTTCCTTCGGGTTCGCTCAGGGGCTCAGGGGTGCTCGCTTCGTGGAGGTGAATTGTTCTGACTCCTCCTTCGACTCCGCTCAGGAGGACGGGACGGCACTAAAACTCTGTTTCGCTTTTGATCTCAATCAGCTTTCCGCTTTTCCATAGCTTCACCTCTTCGTGAAGCAATGGGGCATTACGTTTTGTGAGCTGTGGCGTATCAAGGCTATTGAGATCGGGCTTGCCTGCATTTACCCAGGCCGTGTACCAAAAGCTGGCAGTGGCAGCAATGGCCCCCGACATCTGCCTCTCCACCATTCCTTTTAACAGGCTGTGATACTGGCGCGCATATTCATCTGAATGCACATCCTGTTTGAATTTGCTTTTGAGCACTTTTCCTGTACTGTCGGTTTTATAGATCCTGTCAGCAGGAAATGTTTCTTTTAATCTTTTATCGGCCAGCAGCAGTGTGTCAACCAACTGATGCGACGAGCGGATGATAGACCAGATCTCTTTCTGCACATCGGCAATATATTTCACCTCACCGGGATGATAGGTATAATCCTTACCGAACAGTTCCGGCAGATGCGCTTCCCAGAAAGCATGAATGCCTTTTTGATCCGTAAGCTGTCCATCGTGATTCACCGACGTGTGCAGCGGCATGTGCGCATCACCAATGTAATGTCCCATGTCTGCAGCTAAGAACAGAATCTCTGTTTTACGCTTTTCTTTAAATGACTTCGTGAGCTTGTCCATAAGCTCTTTCAGATACCAGGGCAAAATGCCATTGTCTGATAAGAACTTCTCATCGTACTTCGCTTTCAAAGCCTCCATGGTCTGCGGCAGGCTATCGATAGCGCCAAAATTCTCAATGTCTACATAGTGACGGGGATATTCCACCTTGTCAGACAGTGTGTATTTGCGAAGATCAGGAACTGTGGATTCCTGCGTGACATAATCAATATGATTGTAAAAAAAACTTTGCATGGGCGCCGGCAGCGACAGCACCGCAGCGTGATTAATGCGCTCGTGGCCAAACACGCCCCACGACAACAGCAGGGGCGCAATGGCCAAAAGGCACAAGGCGCTGATCAGCACCTTTGCCTTTGGCTTTGCAATTATTTTTTTCATTTGCAGTTTCATCAATAGTTCAGGCAAGGATAAGAAGTTCCTTCATCAGGAACAAATTATTCTGCTTATTTGAAGGTCAGCTTTACACTCATCGTGATCCTTCTGCCAAGGCCCATCCAGCCATAAGCATAGGTTGCATTGTAGTTGTTTGGCGTGGTGCTGAAAGAAGCATCAGTCATATAAACCGTGTTCAGCACGTTGTTCATTACAGCGGTAATGTCAACCTGTGTGCGGCGTGCCTGCAGCCTGTAGCCAATGTACAGATCGAAGAGGCCGAAGCCCGGCATGCGCCACGAATCCATGCGCCTGTAATCGTTCTTGCCATCATAGATCAGTTTGGTAGGATCGAACTGTGCATACATTTTACTGAAGTAAGTGTACTGCGGCTTCACATAAAAACCATTCGGCAGCTCAAGGCGCACATTCACGCCCAGCTGGCGCTGTGGCGCATTGCCAATGTGCACACCTGTAGCATCAAAATTAATAGAGTCTTTTGCAACACCGCTTTGTGTAAAGGCATACGCTTTTCCACCCGAGGTCCATTTCCAGTCGGCCACTGTACCAAACACGCGTGCTTCAATGTGACGGATTGGCTTGTAAGTGAGATCAAACTCGAGGCCTTTCAGCAAGGCGTTAACACCTGGTACGTTGTAGTAAATAG
>Ga0068856_100008148_pt1 | contig 10222 bp, 10 predicted proteins | sample KBSCornC62_FD_66595 | JGI IMG/M metagenome (GOLD analysis project Ga0068856, IMG submission 66595) | Corn rhizosphere microbial communities from Kellogg Biological Station, Michigan, USA - KBS Corn C6-2 | ecosystem: Host-associated > Plants > Roots > Rhizosphere > Soil ... | reverse complement strand
TAGCGGCTGACGGCCCAGAGGCGGGCCGCGCACCCGCTGGCTGGCCAACCGCGGCCGGCCACTGGCTGACCAGCCGTGCGGTCACCTCTCCGGCCGTCCTGATCAGCAGGGACTTACGGAGCTTCCCGCCCCACTCGCCGCGGAGCAGCTCGGCGCTCCTGGGCTCGTAGGCGACGCCACCGAGCACGCTGACCGGGCTGTCGGGGTAGCCGACCGTCTGGCCCACCTCGGCCAGCGCGGCCCCGAAGCCACGGTGATCGACGACGACCAGCAGGCCGATCCGGCCATCGTGACCGCCGCGCTGCCCCACCGCGGCGGACAGCGCGGCCGCCCGGTCACGCAGCCGGACCACCTCCCCCAGGCTCGGCCGGACGACCAGCACGACCGCGGCGGCGTGCGCCAGCAGTTCGTAGTACGGGCCGTCCGGGCCCAGCCTGCCGCAGTCCGCGATCACGTCGGCCCCGGGCAGCGCGGCCAGCGCCGTGCCGATCGCGTCCCATAGCGGGTCCAGGCCGCTGCCCTGCTCGGCGGTGGCCACCCCGAGCAGCACGTCCAGGCCGCCGCGCAGCTTCTGCACGTGTTCCCGGACCTGGGCCGGGGTCACCCCGCGGCGCGCGGTCACGGCCAGGCTGAGCAGCCCGCGCCGCGGATCGAGCCGCGTTCCGCCAGCGCCCGGCAGCCGGTAGACGATGTCCCCGCCCGCTGGATCGCACTCGGCCAGCAGCACCGGACGCGGCCACACGGCGGCCAGGGCCAGCGCGCTGGTGGTGACGCCCGGCGCTCCCTTATCGGCAGCTACTGCGATCAACGCCATCGGTCAGCCGACCCCGCCCGCTGGCCCGGCCCCGGGCAGCACAGCAATGCCCACCATGCCGTTAGCCGCGTTGCAGGCGACCGGGCCCGCATCCGTGGGGTTGACCGCCACCTGCACATCGGCCACGGCGCTGCTGCCCGTGGCGGCTGCCGGCCGGCCGATGGCGAGCACCACGGCGTCCCCGCTCAGCACGGCGCCCGAACCGCCCGGGCAGGTCTGCTGGGAGTCACTGACCTGGTAGATGTCGATGTGGTCGCCAGTCTGCAGGCCGCGGGGCAGCTGCCCGTCCTTGAGCGCAAGCCCGAGTACCGCTTTGCCGGTGACCGACATGCCGGAGGGTGCCACCATCCCCTGGGTCAGCAAGGTGCCCGCGGGGATCACGCCGACCGTGAAGAACCGGGCGACCTGGGCCGCCTCGGCCCACGGCACGAAGCCAAGCCCGGTGCCGGTCGGGATCTGCACCTGCTGCATGGCGCTCAGCGGGATCCGCTGGCCAGCCCCGATCCGCGCGGAGATCTCGATCGCAGCGACCCGCTTGCCGCTCTGCAGCACCAAGAGGCCGGCCCCTAGTGCGCCACCAAGAATGAGCAGGACGGCTAGCGCGGCCAGGGCCGGCTTGCGCTTCCGGGCCGGGGCCGGCAGGCGCCGCGCCGCGGGTGCGGTCGGCGCCCAGGTCGTTTGCTGGTCGGCACGGCCGGCTTTGCCTCGTGGCAGTGTGTCCCGGTCAGTTGGCATTCCTCTGCGCTCTCCCTGCTGACGGACTGCTTGTTTAGCCCGGGTACCGGCGGGCGGCCGGATCACGCAGGCACATCTTCACCATAAAGCCACCCGGGCAATCGCAGCAGGCATAGGAAAGAAGTCATCCCGCCGTCATATATAGCCCGCTGAACAGCTACTCACAGTGAGTGTCCGGCGCAGCAGGGAAACGGGCGCCCTGACCGCCCTGGTTCACCCAGACAAAGTCTTGGTCTAATTAGTAAATTGGTAATTCGGCTATTTTCGCCAAACGCACCGCTCGGGGAAAACCGGCATTGTAGAGTTCCGCACAGCGGCAGCCCACGAGGCGGAGGGCATCGATGTGGGGAAACCCCGGTAGATGCACGCGGGACCGGTCCGGCGGGGGTCGGTCCCGTGCCGCTACCCTGCGGGCAGCCCTGCTGGCCTGCGCAGTCGCCGTAGTGGCAGGCTGCGGGTCGGCGCCGGCAGGAACTTTCCACCCGGGGGGCTCCGCCGCGGCCGGGGCTGGCGCGTCGGGTCCAGCGCCCCCCGGCCCGAGGCGTGGGAATTCACTGCACTGGCCCCCGTTCGGCCACAGCGTGCATATCGCCATGCCCGGCTGGCTGCCAGCCGACCCGCACCAGGCACCAGCCGTTATTGCGGCCAAGAATTTCCTGCTGGCCTTCCTCTATGCGGAGTACCGGGGAAATCAGGATGACCGCTGGGCAAGGTACGTTTCGCCTACGGTGCTTAGTGCACTCAAATCAGGGCTGGCGCAGCCGGACGTGACCACCGAGTCGTTCACCGGGACCATAGTCTTCACCCATATGCAGGCATCGCCCAACCCTGTTACTAACGGTGCCGTAGACGTATCTGAATGTTTCGACAACGCTGGCTCGGATAACACGGACCTGGCGACCGGAAAGATCGTCGCCGATCACCTGCCCGCCAGCCAGCACTACTACCTAAACACGGATGTGATGGCTGAGAGCAATGGCCGGTGGAAGGTTGTGTCGGTTGACCCGGTCATCTACTACCCGCAGGCGGCAGAGTGCAAGCCGTGAGGCGGCGCGCGGCCCGTGCTGGTCTCGTGCTCGGCGGGCTGCTCACCCTGCTGGCGGCCGGGCCGGCCCAGGCTGGCTCTGGTGTCGGCTGCGCCGGCACTGACTGCTCAGTCGTGCTCAGCAACCTGATCACGCTGAAGGGCGATGTCAGCAGCGTGGGCCCAGCCCGGTTCACGCTGCCGGTGATCCAGCCGCCGTGCCTGTGGCAGTCCATCGGGGACACAGTCACCGGCGGGCGGTACATCATCCGGAACTTCGGGGCGGCCGCCCCGGGCACACCGTTCGGCGTGTTCGGAGCGGTGCAACGAGCCGGGCGGATGCTCCGGCAGCGGCCGGTGCGGGCCGGCTTCTGGTGGCAACTCCCGGTCAACCCGGCGGCGAGCGGCGCGCAGCGCAAGGTATGCCAGTCCTTCCCGCTGTTCGCGTTCGCGCCGCCCGGTCAGACGCCGCCCCAGCCGCCGGTCCCGCTGCGAACCCTGGCCGAATACGCCTACAACCACATGCGGATTCCGCCGCCGGCCCTGACCGTCAACCCGGCCACCCGCGGCTACGTCAACCTGGCCACCTATGTCTGGGGACGGACCGTACCGGTCAGCGCGGTGACCGGCCGCCCCGGCAGCTACGAGGTGACCGCGACGCTCGGCAGCGAGACCGTCAGCGTGTGGGCGCAACTGGCGGCCAGAAGCGCGTTCAGCGTCAGCGCGAACGGGCCCGGGGCGGCGTACTCGGGCTGCGGGCCGGCCGGCTCGCATTACCGGGTGGGCCATGTCCCGGCGAATGCCGGGGCGGGCATCCCACCCGACTGCGGCGTGCTGTGGCAGGGCCCGGTGGCCCGGGCCACCGTCCAGGCGACGCTGCGGTGGACGGTGAGCTGGGGAGCGGGCGTGCTCAACGGCCCTGGGGCGCGCCCGCTGCCCCCCATCCCGGTCACCGGACAGAGCGCGCCGTTCCCGGTGGCGGAGATCCAGAGCATCAACGGCGGCTGACCGTGTCCCGGGCGGGCCAGGCCACGGCCAGTCTGCTGGCCGTGACGGTGGCCATGGCCGTCATGGCGCTGCGCTTCGGGCTGAGCCCAGCGCTGCCCGCGTTCTGCTACCTGGCGGCGGCCGGGGTGACGCTGGCCCTCATCGACGCCCGGCACCGCCGGCTGCCGGACGCGCTGACGCTGCCCTCCTACCCCATTGCCGTGTTGCTGCTCGGCATCGCGGCAGCGGCGGAGCCGGGCGGGACCGGGCACTTCCTGGACGCGGTGGTGGGCATGGCAGCAGCCGGGGCCTGTTTCGTCCTCCAGGCCATTGCCTGCCCGGAGGGCCTGGGCTGGGGCGACGTGAAACTGGCCGGGCTGCTCGGCCTCTACTTGGGCTGGCTCGGCCCCGGTGCGCTGGTCGGCGGGCTGTTCCTCGGCTACCTGCTGGCCGCGGCGACCGGGCTGGCGCTGATCGCCGCGGGCCGGGCGACCCGCAAGTCCCAGCTCCCGTTCGGCCCGTTCCTGGTGGCGGGCACCCTGGCCGTGATCGCCCTGACCGGCCTGACCAGTCCCACCCTCTGGTGACCCAGCACCGGAGCGGCAGCCCGGCCGCCGCTCCGGTGCTGATGGCCAACTGTGGACGCAAACCGCTGTTACCACAGCGGTTCCGGTACACGTTTAGGCCCAAATGACCGGGTGGGTGGGGGCAAAGGGTCTGGGGGTGGCGCCGAATGACCCACGGGGAAGTCAGCGGCCAGCGGGTGGCGCCGAATGACCTGGGGGAAGTCAGCGGCCGGCGAGTGGCACCGAATGACCCGAGGGGAAGCCATCCGGCGAGTGGCACCGAATGACCTGGGGGAAGTCAGCGGCCAGCGGGTGACGCCGGATGATCGCCGGGAAGGCCGGGGTCAGAGGGTGACGCCGATCAGGGTCGGCTCGGGAGTTAGTTCGACGCCGTAGATGTCGCGGACCCGGTCCCGGATCTCCCTCGCCAGCCGTACGACGTCGGCGGTGCTGGCACCACCCGGGTTGACCAGGGCCAGCGTGTGCTTGGCCGAGATCCGCGCCCCGCCCGGCCCCGCGGTCCCACCCGATGCCCCCGGACTGCCCGGGCGCGCCACCCCGGCCGTGCTGGCGGCCGGGACGCCATCCGCATCGGCCCCCAGCCGGTCCCCGCCTCGGTAGCCGGGGTGGAAGCCGGCCTGCCCGATCAGCCAGGCGGCCGGCACCTTCACCCGGCCGGGCCCGGCCGGGAACTGCGGAATCCGGGTGCCCGGGCCGGCCCGCGAGTCCACCACCTGGCGCAGCGCCGCGAACTGCGCGTCGTCCAGCACCAGGTTGGTGAAGAACGAGCCCGCGCTGCGGCTGTCCGGGTCGGCCGGATCGACCACCATGCCCTTGCCCCGCCGCAGTCCGAGCACGGCCGCGCGCACGTCGGCCAGGGGGACCCGCTCCCCCTCGGCCACCCCCAGCGAACGGGCCAGTTCGGCGTAACGCACCGGCCCGGACAGCCCGCTCGCGGTCAGCTCGAACGACACCCCGAGCACGACGAACCGGCCGCGGCGGTCGCGCTTGAACACGCTGGTCCGGTAGCCGAAGCCGCAGTCAGCCGGCGCCATGTCGGCCACCTCGTCCCGGGCCCGGTCATACACCCGCACCCCGGTGATGGTCTCGGCCACCTCCTGGCCGTAGGCACCGACGTTCTGGATCGGGGTGGCCCCGGCCAGGCCCGGGATGCCGGACAGGCACTCAACTCCAGCCAGGCCCGTGGCCACGCACGACGCGACGACCCGGTCCCAGTCCTCGCCTGCGGCCACCGTGACCCGGACCGCATCCGGCCGGCCGGCCGCCGCGCGGCGCACCCCGCGGGTCGCCACCCGGACGACCATGCCTGGAAAACCGTCATCGGCGATCACCAGGTTGCTGCCGCCGCCCAGGATCAGCAAGGGCTCGCCGCGCCGGCCGGCCGCGCGCACCTCGGCGATGAGGTCCGGCTCGGTGCCGGCCTCCACGAAGCGGCGGGCCGGGCCGCCCAGTCCCAGCGTGGTGAAGCTGGACAGCATGACCTGCTCACGGACGGTCAGCATGGCCAGCGTTTCCTGGGCGGCGGCGGGCGGCAGGCCCCCGGGCCAGCAGCAGCCCGGTGCACCCGAGCGAGGTGGGGCGGCAGTTCCACGCGGGAAGCGTAAAGCAAAAGAAGTCAGGGTAGCCGGACCACGGCGCGGGCGCGGGTGAGCACCTTAGCCTCGCCCGAGCGCGCAGTGATGGCCACGGCCACCTGGTTGCCGTCCAGCTTCTCCTCGACCGTGCCGGTCACGTCGACGGTCACGAACCCGTCGGTGTCCGGCACTACGACCGGCGCGGAGAACCGCACCCCGAACGAGGTCAGCGCCCCGGGGTCGCCGGCCCAGTCGGTGACGTACCGGCCGACCTGGGCCATGGTGAACATGCCGTGCGCGATGACGTCGGGCAGGCCGACCGACTTGGCGATGCGCTCGTTCCAGTGGATCACGTTGAAGTCGCCTGATGCCCCGCAGTACTTGACCAGGCTGAGCCGGGTGACCGGGAAACTGGCCGGCGGCAGTTCGGTGCCGACCTCGACGTCCGCGTACTTGACCTGGGCCGTCATGGCGCACCACGCTCCACGATGATCGAGTAGGCGGTGCACACCGGCTCGCCAGCCACCGTGCGCACCTCGGTCCGGGTGGTCAGCATCGTGTTGCGGCCGACGGACTTGATGGCCTCGATCGTGGACTGGGCGGTCACCACGTCCCCGGCCCGCAGCGGCCGCGCGTACTCGAAGCGCTGCTCGCCATGCACGACCATGGCGTAGTTGATGCCGAGGCCGGGATCGGCGATCGTCTTCGCCGACGCCACCATCGTCACCACGATGGGGAACGTCGGCGGCGCGATCACATCCGGGTAGCCCGCGGAGACGGCCGCGTCCCGGTCCCGGTAGACCGGGCTCGGATCGCCGATCGCCTCGGCAAAGTCCGCGATCTTGACCCGGCTGACCTCATAGGGCTCCGTGGCCGGGAAAGTCCGGCCCTCGTAGTCCTGGTTGACGGGCATGCCGCGAGATTAACGCGTCTCGCGGTGCGGGCGGTGGCACCGGCAGTTCGGGCAGTACTTCTTCAGCTCGAGCCGGTCCGGGTCATTACGCCGGTTCTTCTTGGTGATGTAGTTGCGGTGCTTGCACTCCTGGCAGGCCAGGGTGATCTTGGGCCTGACGTCGGTGGCAGCCACGATGGAGTGCCTTTCTCTGCGATGACTTGTGCTCCAAAGCCTGAACAGCCTGCGGCCAGCCAGGATTCCCGGGCAGCCCACAGCAGCGCCCGCCGCCCGCGGCGCCGCGGGACCGGGATCCCGGCCTGCGGTGCTGGGTGTCGCGCGCTGGTAGCGGAGGCCGGACTTGAACCGGCGACACAGCGATTATGAGCCGCTTGCTCTGCCTGACTGAGCTACTCCGCCGCATGGCTGAAAGCCCACATAGCTTAACGGGCGCGCCGGGTCGGCGGGTAATCGGTTGGCCGGCCCGGACCGGGCCGGGCTACTGGACCACCGCCATCGCCCGGATGTGCTGCAATGACGGCGGGGGTTTCCATAGGAGGCAACCATGGCAGAGCCGCTGGAGCTGGCCGGGCCGGTGGGTTTCATCGGGCTCGGGATCATGGGTTCGGCGATGAGCACGCACCTGCTCGAGGCGGGTCACCGGGTCATCGGGTACGACGTGTCACCGGCCGCGTGCGACGCGCACCGGGCCCGCGGCGGCACGGTGGCAGGCAGCCCGGCTGAGATCGCCGCCCGGACCAGCCTGGTCGTCACGTCGCTGCCCAGCGCGGGCGCGCTGACCAAGGTGCTGCGCGGCCCGGACGGCCTGGCCGCGCGGGCGGCCCTGGGCCTGACCGTCATCGAGACCAGCACGCTGGCCCCCGAGGATAAGGAGGCGGAGCGCCAGTTCCTGGCCGACCGCCAGGCCTGGCTGCTGGACTGCCCGGTGAGCGGGACCGGCGCGCAGGCGCGGGACAAGGACCTCGTGGCCTACCTGAGCGGGGACGAGGCGGCCAAGGCCCGGGCCTGGCCAGTGCTGGCCGGCATGACCCGCGAGATCTACGACGCGGGCGAGTTCGGTAACGGCACCAAGCTCAAGCTGGTCGCGAACCTGCTGGTCGCGGTGCACAACGTGGCCGCGGCCGAGGCGCTGGTGCTGGCCGAGCGGGCCGACCTGGACCTGGCCACGGTGCTCGCCGCGGTCGGGGACGGGGCCGGCACCTCGCGGATGTTCGAGGTCCGCGGCCCGGCCATGGCCGCCCAGGACTACGCGGGGCCGGGGGTGGCGGCCACGGTGTTCGGCAAGGACATCGCGATCATCACCGGGTTCGCCAGCCAGCTGGGCAGCCCCACTCCGCTGTTCAGCCTGGCGTCCGCGTACTACCAGGCCGCGCTGGCCCAGGGGCATGGCGCGGATGACACGTCCAGTGTGCACGCGGTGCTGCGCGCGCTGGCGCCGCTGCCGCCGCCCCCGGGCTGACCAGACGCGGCCTGCGCGCCGGTGATGATTACCGGCCGCACCGGCGGGTAGCCGCACCGCCATGTCACCGGCCAGGCATGGCCTGCTGGCGGGCCGGTATCAGCTGGATGACCGGATCGCCACCGGCGGGTTCGGCGAGGTATGGCGCAGCACGGACACCGTGCTGGCCCGGCCGGTCGCGGTGAAGTTGCTCCGCTCCGCGTACGCGCACGAGCCGGAGACCGTGGCCCGGTTCCGCGCCGAGGCCCGGCACGCGGGGGCGCTGACCCACCAGAGCGTCGCCCGGGTCTATGACTATGGTGAGCCCGCGCCGCCGCAGCCACCGTTCCTGGTCCTGGAGCTGGTAGACGGCCCATCGCTGGCGGCCCTGCTGGCCCGCGGCCCGCTGGGCCCGGAGCAGGTCATGGACGTGGTCGCCCAGGCCGCGGCCGGCCTGGACGCGGCGCACCAGACCGGCCTGGTGCACCGGGACATCAAGCCAGGGAACCTGCTGATCAGCCCGGGCGGCGTAGTCAAGATCACTGATTTCGGCATCTCGCGCGCGGCCGGGGCGGCGCCGCTGACCGACGCCGGGCACCTGGTCGGCACGGCCGGATACCTGGCGCCGGAACGCGCCGCCGGGGATCATGGCCGCGCCGCGAGTGACCTGTACTCACTCGGCGTGGTCGCGTACGAGTGCCTGACCGGCACCCTGCCGTTCACCGGAGGGCCGCTGCAGATGGCCCTGGCCCACCTGGACCGCCCCATGCCGCCGCTGCCTCCCAGCGTGCCAGCGGACGTGGCCGGCCTGGTCGGCCGGCTCACCGCCAAGGACCCTGAGCAGCGGCCGGCCACGGCCGGTGAGGTCGCGGAAGAAGCAGCGCGGCTACGCGATCGGCTGATCATGGAAGCCGGCGGGCTGGCCGGCCCGGCCGGGGACGGCCGAATTGCCCTCCAGTACCGGCCGCGCGCTGATCAGCCCAGCGCTGGCTGCTGGCCCGCCGGCCCCGGGTCTTCCGGTCCTGGTCGCCCTGGTCCTGGACGCCCTGGTCCTGGACGCCCTGGTCCTGGTCGCCCTGGTCCTGGTCGCCCTGATCCGCACGCCGGACCGCCGGGCAATGATGGGTGGCGCACTGGGCCGCTGGTCCCCCGGCTGCCGCCCACGGGATCGCGGGTGGCTGAACCAGGCCGGCCGGGCAGGCGGCTGGGGTGGCGCAGTGCCGCGCTGGCCGGGCTTGGTGCCGCCGCGGCACTGCTGGCGGTCGCACTGACCAGCCTGGGCAGCCCGGCGCCGCAGCACCACCCGGCTACCGTACCCTCCAGCACGTCAGCGCCACACAACTCAACGGCCGCGCTGGTCAGGGTCAACGCGGCCACGCTGACGGGGCAGCCGGTCAGCACGGTGCGCAGCAGGCTGCGCCAGCTGGGCCTGGCCGTCCGGCTGCGCTGGCAGCCGGCCCGGAGCGGCACGCCGGGGACGGTACGGTCGGTGTATCCGGCCGGGTGGCTGCCCGCGGGCAGCACGGTCGTGGTGACCGGTGTGCTGGCCGGGGCCAGCGGCGGCGGTGCGCACCACGGTGGCCCGCCACCCGGCCACCGCCATGACCAGGGTCACGGGAAACACCGTGGCCGGGACAAGGGCAACGGTGGGCCGCCCCCGGACCGGGGCACTGCGCTCGCCGCGGCCGGCACCAGCCGGTGACCGGAGGCATCAAACATGACAGCACCGCCCGCCACCGGGCCCGGGGACCGCGCACTGGACGGCCGGGTGGCTCTGGTCACCGGCGGGAGCGGCGGGATCGGGCGGGCGCTGTCCTACCGCCTGGCCGCCGCCGGGGCCGCGGTGGCGGTGGGCTTCTGGCACAACCGGGGGGCCGCCGAGCAGACCGTCGCGGGCATCACCCAGGCAGGCGGACGGGCGGCTGGGGTGGCTGCCGACCTGGGAAACCTCGATGGGCCCGGCGAGCTGCTCAGCGCGACGGAGGCCGCGCTGGGGCCGGTCGACGTCCTGGTCAGCAACGCAGGTACCGGGCGGCCCCAGCCGCTAGGCCAGATCACCGTGGCGGACTTCGACGAGGTGCTGGCGGTCAACCTGCGGGCGCCGTTCCTGCTGGCCCAGCGCGCGCTGCCGGGAATGGCCCACCGCGGCT
>Ga0068856_100008145_pt1 | contig 10224 bp, 6 predicted proteins | sample KBSCornC62_FD_66595 | JGI IMG/M metagenome (GOLD analysis project Ga0068856, IMG submission 66595) | Corn rhizosphere microbial communities from Kellogg Biological Station, Michigan, USA - KBS Corn C6-2 | ecosystem: Host-associated > Plants > Roots > Rhizosphere > Soil ... | reverse complement strand
GACGGATCAGTGCCTTTAATCCGTAGCGCATCGCCGCTGAGACTGTGTCGACCTTCAACATGCACATCTAGTCGTAGATGTGCTCGAAACAAACAGGTCCTGAAAGACGCGGTTGCTTCCTCGTATTTCACCCGTAGCCCAGCGCTTCTGATTCGACCTCGTCAGGGTTGGTAGCGGACGGGTTTCAACCATCAGCGTAGAGCGGAGTTCGGGATGGTCGGGGAGGTACGTGGGTGCGGATTTGACTGGCGCAACATGAAACCCGGCCGCATTCAATGAAAAGCCCCATTTAACCAGTTCGATGAAATAATCTCGCCAACCGTATAGATGAAAAGGATGCTGACCATAAACATGATGAACTTAGTCATGTATATAGCAATCCTGAACCGGTTTGTGCGCCTGGCAATCGCTAGGATTAGGAACTTGGCATGATCTTGTTTGGCGCGGTCAAAATCGCCTCTCAGCGCTATTGCCGTGGAGTTATTTGAAGCGCGCTCCGCAGTAAGCCAATGCCCAAGATCTCCCCACACCACCCGCCTGACTCCCTTGAGACAATTCCACATATTGAGCAGCGAAAAAAAGCCGATTACGCCACTCAGCCCGATCAGCCCGTCCTGGAAGCCATCTTTCATCGCGGCATTTTTAAGCAATGCCGTCAGGTCACTGACGTGTGTGACCAGGAAGGTCGTCGCAGTGAGAATGAAGCTGTTAATCGTTAGAGCGAGAGAAAATTTTCCATCCAGAACCGTCAGGTGACTAAACATTGACCGGATATCTTCGCCCGGAGACGAATCAATCACTTGATAGACGGCAAAATGTAGGCGCCACCTCTCAAGACGCTCTTTCCAACATTCATGCTGCGGTTTATTTATATGGAGGAACAGTTGCCATTCTTTCTTAGGTTCGTCCAAATCATTCAGAAACTCGATTACTTTCCTGAAGTCACAATCGACCTGTATGGTTGTGTCGGCCACCTCTGACACCTCGGTCTCAGTTTTGTTAAGGGTTGTATTCTTTCACACTCTGATTGAGTGACGGATCAAGCGCTATGCTTCCTCGTGCAATCGCAAGTCGCAAGCTCTGAATCGATGAGCGGTTCGCAACTCAAAGAGGATTAGTAACGGGAAATGCGGTCGTTTTCTAGTATTTTGCCGGTCGCCCAACCCGTTCTGATCAAACGGCGCGCTGCGCGTTGTTGCGCAAACCGCTATTACCTTCCGACAGAGGATCAGAACGACAATTTCAATCCGAGCTCGCCGATTCGCGGCGGCGTCTGGGTTGACAAGATCTTTCCGAAAGTCGCGTTGGTTAACGTCGTATTCGGATTCCCAAGCACCGTATGATTCAGAGCATTGAAGAATTCCGCACGAAATTGGAACTTCCAGCGTTCTTTCACTGAGAAATTCTTGAAGAGTGCGAGGTCGAGATTCGACATTGCCGGACCGCGAACGATGTCGATTCCAGAGGTGCCGACTGTTCCGAGCGCGGGGAGCGTAAACGCCGCGGTGTTGAACCACTGCAGCGCCTCAGCAGAGCGCGACCGGCTTCCGTTGATTTGCCAATCACCAACCTGATCGGCTGTATCCAGACCTTGGCCGTTGAGCGACCGGTCGACGCCGGCGCGCACGGTAAGAGGTGCACCGCTAGTGGCTGTGAAAATACCGGTCAACTCCCATCCTCCAAGAGCCGCCTTTAGAATCTTATTACCGCTCGGCGAAGGCGCCTGCCAAACCGAGGAGATGGCGAGAATGTTCGGCCGGTCGGTTGGCATTAGTCCTTTGTCCAGATTCCAGTTGTTCGGATCGCGCGTGCCTAGCGACCCCTCACCCTGTGACGACGTCAACCCGATGTCTTTCGAGAACGTGTATGCGGCGAGCAGCGTGAAGCCCCGCGAGAATCGCTTATTGATGGTCAGCTGGAATGAGTGATATTGGGAATAACCGACAGTGGACTCGTCTTCAATCGTGCCGAACGCCTGATAAATGCGGCGGGCCTGTGTATTGGCCACGGTAGCTCCGGGACCGTACACCGCCGGGTTGAGATTGTGCGATCCGAACAACCGGGCGCTCTTCGAGCCAACGTATGCGCTAGTGACTATGATCTGGAACGGCAGTTGCTGCTGAATATTGAAATTCCACTGCTGTGCGTAAGGCGTACCAAAATCGGCGTTGAACGACGTAGTCGCCGCCGGGGTAACGAACTGGTACGCTTTCTTCTGCGCCTCCGTGGTAGGCGGAATGAACGGATAGGGACTTTTCCCAAGGAACGGATCCGCTAGAGGAACGGCGAACACGGTGGTATCGAGCACGTAAGGTTGGATCAGCGGGAAACGGTTCAACCGGATGGAGGCGAAATCGTCGTAGAAAATCCCATAGCCGGCGCGCAATGCCGTTTTGCCGTTTCCAAACACGTCATACGCCAAGCCGACGCGCGGCGCGAAGTTAAGCCAATTAGGGTTGATGACGTTCGAGGGCAGTTGGGAATCGCCCTTGAACAGCAGTCCGTTTGGTGCGTTCGGAAAAACACTGGATTGCAAGCCCGGACGGAAAGAACTTTCCTTTCCGCTTGCCTCGGTAAAGTGCAGGTCCGGCTGCCAGCGAATGCCGAGAGTGATTGTGAGTCCCCGCGCCGCCCTGAATTCATCGGATGCAAAGAACTGCCAGTTGGTCTGGCTCAGGTTGTTACTCAGTACGCCGACCATACGAAGCTGGTTGAGATCGCCGATCATATAATCGGCTGCTGAGTCGCCGGTGGCGAAGCCATTGAACGTTCCTCCGAATCGCGAGAAAAACTCGTTCACCTGATCGACGTGATAGCGAGCGATCTGGGCACCGAAACTCACCGAGTGGCGGCCGTGATTCCAGTTCACCGAATCGTTGATCCCGTATGTATTTCGAGCGAGGTCCCAGAACGTGCCCGTAATGGCGTTGAAGTATCCGCTGATCGTCAGGCTCTGCCAACTGTGCGTGACAGGACTTGCAACCGGGAGGTTCGCGCCCAAATCCGACCATAAGAAATCGGGCGTCTGCACAATATAGGAGAAAACGCGGTTGAACGAAAATTGGAAATTGTTGACGATCGCGGGACTGAACGAGTGCGTTTCGCCCACTGCAACTCCCTGCCGGTGGAACGTCTGGTTGATGCCCCAGTCCGCCAGGTTGCCAGCCGGACTGAACAGGAAATCGTCGTTATAAATGTAGCGCCCGTACAGCCTGTCCTTCTCGCTGAACTCATGATCGATACGGGTCAGATATTGATTGCCGTCCGAAGGCGAGGGCTGCGGTGTGACGTAGTTTTGTCCAAGATTGGGAAGCGGAACGAACTTATTCAGAAAATTCGTGGCCGGGGGGCTAAGACGCGACTGCGGAATGATATTCCCGGGAAACGGTTTGTTGGATAGAGGATCGGTTATTGTCTTGGGCAAAAGTTGCGAGAAATTCCCCGTGCGTTCAGCGGGAGATAGCACCTGAGCGGTGCTGGTTGTCGGCGTTCCGCGTACGTGTGTGCCCTGCCACGCCGCGAAGAAGAAAGTCTTGTTCCTGCGAATAGGGCCGCCGAACTGAGCGCCGAACTGATTGCGCTTAAAGACCGGGACGGCCGTAGAGAAAAATGGACGGGCATCGAAGTCATCGTTGCGGACAAACTCGAATGCGCCACCATGAAAATCGTTCGTACCCGATTTGGTGACTGCGTTGATCGAAGCGCCGCGATTCCGGCCAAATTCCGCGCTGTACGAGTTCGTCTGAATCGTAAACTCCTGGATGGCGTCGGGATTAGGGAATGGCAGCGGCGCATTGAAATACGAGTCCTGGTACTCAGCACCGTCCAGAGAATACATATTCGAGCCGCCGATGCCGCCGTTCACCGCGTACCCCGGCGTATTGGCGCCTTGATCCAATGACCCGGCACTAACCGAGCCGGGAACGAGGATCTGTAATTGCAGCACGTTCCGGCCATTGAGGGGAAGTTCGGAAACCCTCACGCGGTCGATCGTCTCGCGGATGGTGGCGCTCGTGGATTCTACAAGAGGGGCAGCGCCTGTCACCGTTACCTGCTCGCTCAATTCGCCGAGCTGAAGCATGATGGGGACGGCGATCTGTTCGTTCACTTGCAGATAAATTCCAGACTGCTCGTACCTCTTGAATCCCTGCTTTTCCACGCGCAGCGAGTAGTTGCCGCTAGGAATCAAGGCAAACGTGTACGACCCCTGCTCGTTCGTAATTCCAGTGCGAAGGTCAATTCCCTTGGCTTGGTTGTGTAAAACGACCGGCGCACCAGGCACATCCGCGCCTGTAGCGTCTTTTACAGTCACCGTAATGTTTCCTGTGTCCAACTGCGCAAACAAGGCGGTGCCGACGAGAAGTATACACGCGACGACGCGTAGCGCCAACATCGCGAAACCGATTCTTTTCATGAGCAAACTCCTGAAAGGATGAACTGGTTCGGTACAGCGGTACTTAGCATATCAGTACTTTTCAACTAGTACTTCCGAGCTCGACCCGGTTCAAATCAACCCAAAGATTCCGTCCAAAGCATCCGTGCGTAGCCCGTCGAACTTTCGACGAGCACTAAGGAATTTTGATGATTTAAACTGTCGACTCAAACTCGCGCTCAGCACTTTTCTTTCGAGTGCGATCGAGAGTGGCGATCAGCGTTCCACCCGTGGTATCTATGGGCCTGTAATTCTCGAGGAACGAATCACTGTATATGCAATTTCGCCTGATGGATTTATGGTTGGTCTGCGCCATGGGGTTTTTCGCAACCGCCATGGCTCAAGCTGCCGGAACTGCGTCACTCGCCACATCGCCTAGTGCTCAGAAGGAGCTACCGTCAACCGCATCGCGACCCAGCCGTTTTAGTCCGCGGTACAAGGTCTACGCGACGGTGGAAGGCCAGCCCATCGATCCTAGTCCTCCCGAAAAGAGTGACGACAAACCTCTTTTCCCGGAGCAAACGCGTGCACCGTATCACGCGACCGGACCTTACAAGGTAACCACGCTCACCAGTGCGCTGCACGCGCCGTGGAGTATGGCCTTTCTCCCGGACGGCAGTATCCTGATCACTGAAAAATTACCTGGTGCCCTGCGCATCCTCAACAGGCAGAACGTTCTTTCGAAGCCGCTGCTCGGCCTGCCTGCGTTGTCATTTGATCCGGAGACCGGTCTGCTCGACGTGGCGCTAGCCCCTGACTTTGCCACGAGCCACCAGATCTTCTTCACGTTCTTCGGCTACGCCGACCATGTAGTCGGCGCCACCAATGTGGCGCGAGCGCGGCTGGATAACAATACGCTTAGCGACGTGAAGGTTATCTTCCGTTCGACGCCAGCAAAGCCGAACGGAAACGACTTGTCGGCCGGCACCAAAACCGGCGGCCGAATTGCGATTGCCGCCGACGGAAACCTATTTGTGACGATCGGCGATCGCGACGCTGCGGGAGCCCATCCCTGGGATGTGGCCCAAAAGCTGGATACGGATCTCGGCAAGATCATCCATATCACGCCCGATGGCAAACCTGCTCCGGGGAATCCGTTTCTCGGCACGCCGGGCGCACTACCGGAAATCTGGTCCATTGGTCAACGTAGCCAGGAGGGCCTGGCGTTCGACCCCGAAACGCATCGCCTGTGGGAGACGGAACACGGCCCGCGCGGCGGCGACGAACTCAACCTAATTGAAAAGGGTAAGAATTACGGATGGCCGCTAATCACCCACGGCATTGACTATTCCGGCGCCGCAGTAGGGGCGGGGATCACGGCAAAAAACGGCATGGAGCAGCCGGTCTACTACTGGGATCCGGTGATAGCGTCTTCGGGGCTGGCCTTCTACCATGGAAGTCTGTTTCCTGAATGGAAGAACAGCCTGTTTGTGGGTGGCTTGCGCGGGATGCTGCTCGACCGGCTCACGCTACGAGACGACAAGGTGGTCGCCGAAGAGGCTTTGTTGACGGATCTGCACAGCCGTATTCGTGACGTTCGAGTTGGGCCGGACGGTGCCGTCTATGTACTGACGGACAGCGGCACAGCGGTGATCGAGGACAACACGCCGGCGACTAGCAAGTTGTTGAAGCTGACATCGAAATAGATTTTGCCGACCGGCCTGCGTTGACTGTGCGTCCCTATCAACCGCGAAAGGGCCGTTCTAGGTGCTCGTCAGGGCTGGTAGTGGACGGGTTTCATTTTGGCTTGGGAAGCGTACCTATCCGTGTGAATTTCGGCAAATCAGCGCCCGAACTAAAGCGACTATGGGCAGGAATGCCACAGATACTATCGCCTACGGGAGTATAGGAAGACCACACGAGCGAAGATAGTCGAAAGTGCCATCGTAAAACTTCGGAGGCCGCGTGGCATCCAAGGCATTGCCCTTCGGCACGAATATAATCATGCCCTGCCGAGCTCGTGTGAGCAAGACTCGATAGGCGTTCTTTAAGTAAAGTCGCCTCGATTCATCCTTCACAGACTGCCACTTTGTGCCTTTGAAGGACTGGTGCACCCAGCGCGTGTGATCGTGATAGAAATCACCGTCCCAGCACACGCCTACCCAATCCAGTTCAAGGCCTTGAACCGCAAATTCGCTCGCCACGTCCTCCAAATAGTAGGAGGATCGAACGTCTGCAAAGTCATTCAGAAACCAGTTGGCCGGCTCGATCTTAGCTTTGATGTGTATGCCTTCGGGCCGGAGGCGTTGAGCGCCTGACGATGCGACCAGTCCAAACCGCTCCGTTCCGCGGGCCCGGCTACGCAGCCAATCTCGCGCTCCGTCAACATCCCGAGTTAAAAAAATCGGATATCGAGCCTTTATGGTTTCGTGGGCAGTTCGCGCAGCTTCCGACTCGTTGTCGATTATGTGATCGATTAGTTTTGAAAGGGTCTCGGCACGAAAGGATCGCATGGAAACGGCGAGATGAAGTTGCTCTTCTGAGCGAACGCGCGGTGAGCTCAAGAATTCCTCCACTTTGACTTGGGAGACGTATTCCGGGAGCGATATGCGCGGCGATACGTAAACCTCCCATTCGGGGAATCGCGTTTCGAGGGCGATGATCCATTCGGAGATGCCGGCCTCTCCAGTATTGATCTCTTGACCACCGCCGACAAGACACACGACAGTGCACCAGTCGGGACGTCGATCCATAACACTGATGAGGAATTCCGGTTCTGACATATTGAAGTCCGGCTGACCTCGCTTGCGGCGCATAAAAGACGCCGCCTGCTCCCGGGTCCAGGCGCGTTGAGCTTCATCGAAAATGACGACTCTTTCGATAGGAACGTTGTCGTTGCCAACGAACTCGTCTCGGAAGTGATGGATGTTCTGGATAAAGCTGCGCACCTCGCGCTCCGCTGCGTTCTTTGAGACGCCCTCGCGCTGTATTTTGTCGCGGGCAAGAGCCTCTCTGAGCACGTCAACAAGTGGGCCATTACCAGAAAGGAACACGGCATATTCATCGCCATGCTCGTCCGAGCGACGAGTTGCGATATTCAATCCAGCTAGAGTTTTACCCGATCCTGGGACGCCGGTGACGAAACAGATAACCTTCGTGCGTTTCTGGCGAGCTTGATCGATGACGCTGCTGACGCACGCGCCCAATTCGTCAAGGTTCTTCGCACTGGCATCCGATCGCGAGATATCGCCGACACTGTGAGTTCGGTAAAGCGTTTGTGCCGCCTCAACTATAGTTGGCGTTGGCTTATAGCCTTTGGACATCCATTCGTCGAGTTCGAGCGTCGGGTAAGCTCGCAGACTGCGAACATAGCCGATCAACTCACCCAACGACGCCGCATTTGTGCCCACCGGCGTAGCCACGAGATCTTCGGCAAACTGGACATCCGAAATCGGCTGACATCCAGCATTAGTCGAGACCAACACTGGAACGATGGGCACGGCATGGCTACCCTCATGGAAATTTTTTAGGTCAAGCGCATAGTCTTCGACTTGGTCGAAAGCGCTCGATGTGTGCGCGCCCGCGCCTATCTTGAACTCGATAACGAGCACCATATTCTCTACCACCAGCACGGCGTCCGCTCGTTTACCCATCCTCGGAATGTAGAACTCCAGAAAAACTCTTCCGTTAGGCTGCGCAGAAAGTGCGATTTTTAGAATCGAGATTTGTTCAAGCCAAGCCGACCGCTGTTGTTGCTCGAGATCGTGATGATGGCCTGAAGCGAGAACACCAAGGATGCGGTCGCGATCATCTTCCAGGAATTGAGATACAGGTGCGTGGTAATAGGCCTTAATCGGCATTTAAATGGTCGCTCCGAGTCATCTTTCGAATTGCAGCATCTCAATAAATACTGTGTGGTTTGAAGCAGGAATTTCAAGCCCATCGCTTTTATGTCGTATCCAGAAAACAGGGAACAGGACGGATTCGCGATTTCGATTACAAGCACTAGGATTGACGGCTACCGTACTTTATCTGAGATCTACGCAAAGTTGCCGTTTTGATTCGAGAATGCCCGGGTTAGGACCGATAACGGCCGTTGTGTCCTCGTATTTCACCGGTCGCCCGACTCCTTCTAATTCGAGTTCGTCAAGGTTGGTAGTGGACGGGCTTCATTTTGGCTTGGGGAAGGGAGACCCCAAGCATTTCAGCGACGGTGGGGGCAATCTGGCGCATGTCTATCACGCCCAAGTGGCGGGCTTTAGCGACGCCGGTGCCTTGGATCATCAGCGTGGAGCGAAGTTCGGGGTGGTCGGGGAGGTAGCCGTGAGTGCCGGTGGACGGGGCGTCCTGGATGGCGGCGCCGTCAACTCCGTTGGCGGCGGACCAGCCGGGTTTGAAGTCGACCAGGAAGGCGCAATCGGGGTAGCCGCCACGCTTGGCGACTTCCTCGTGCGTTAACACTTTGTTGATGCCATATTGGGGGTCAGCGGCGAGGGAATCGAGCAACGCCTTCACCTTAGCTTTCGCGGCAGCGTCGGTGGGATCGTGAAGCATGATGGCGGCCGTACCTCCGGCGTTCCACGCCGATGCCTGCCAGGATCCGATCGGCGAGGTTCCTTTCGGGACAGTGCCCGGACGAAGCTTCATCAATCCGGCCTTCGCCAACAGATTATTGAGAAGCACGTGGTGGTCCACGCGTACGAATCCATGGTCGGAGACGATGACGATTTTGGCGTCGGCATTCTTCTTGAGCTCGGCATCCATGATCTGGCCGACCTGGCGATCGAGTTGTTGGACCGCTTCATTGGCTTGCGCGCTAAAGGGAGAATGTTCGTGCTCCGCGTGATCGAGCGCGGCGAGGTGAATGAGCGTGAAATTGGGGTTAAAGGTGTTGATGATGCCGATGGACCAGGCTGTTTTTCTTTCGTCCTGTGTCGCATTGGCTGGTAAGGCGACGCCGATAGTGTCTTTCAAGTTGACCGGCTTGACGAGCTTGCCTTGGGGAACGTCGGTCTTTTCCGATTGGGGAAACTCCGCGATGAGGTAATCGATGGGCGCATCGACGGTGACCGGCCAACTGACGGCGGCGGTGGTGAGTCCGGTCTGATGGGCGGCTTGATAAAGCGTCGGCGCCTTTAGATAGCGGAAATACCAATACCATTCGCCGGGATGCTGCTCAAGCGGATCGAAGGTCGTGTTGGAGAGGATGCCATGCTGGGCCGGCCAAAGACCGGTGATCATGGTGGTGTGGCTTGGATAGGTGACGGTGGGAATAACGCCGACCACACCTTGCGCGTAAGTTCCCTCCGCGAGAAATCGTTCGAGCACGGGCAAGTGGAGTTGGTGTTCCCTGGCATGGGTGACGTACTCCGGCTTCATGCCATCCAGCGAGATCATCACTACGTGAGGTTTCTGCGCGAAAAGGGCGGTGGTGCAGAACAAGAGCGCCGCGGCGGCAGCGATGCCCTTATACATTTCTAATAACTTCCGGGTTGCTCATTTTCGTTTTTCCATTTTCTGACAGGCGAGGAGCGGCTCGCTATGGATCAGGAGGAAATTCACGGAGATTTCATGAACAGTTGGGATTCTGTTCCGGCGTCGGCAACGGACTTGCGCTTGGTTCGGACTCGCGGTGAGATTAGTCGCGAAAAACGCGTGCATGGAAAAAACGAGCGACACGCCGGCCCGCTTCCTGGCGCTGGACCTGATGTCGCGCCTCAGTCGCCACCACAAGAAACTTCTGACAGGTATATCGTACTCGTGGCGAAACAGTGCTAAGCTTTCCCGGAATGGAGCGAAACAATGAGTAAAGAGGCAAACGCGGCAGCTCTAAGCAAATTTGCTGAAGCGGT
>Ga0068856_100008144_pt1 | contig 10226 bp, 14 predicted proteins | sample KBSCornC62_FD_66595 | JGI IMG/M metagenome (GOLD analysis project Ga0068856, IMG submission 66595) | Corn rhizosphere microbial communities from Kellogg Biological Station, Michigan, USA - KBS Corn C6-2 | ecosystem: Host-associated > Plants > Roots > Rhizosphere > Soil ... | reverse complement strand
CTCTCCGAAGATTCTAGCATCAGTTGCTGGTAATGCTGGAAGCCGAATATAAGCACGAGAGTAAAACGTTGTCGAAGCGACTAGCGTTGCGACAGAGACAAAGGAATTGATATTACTTCCAGTCGAATCACATTTCGCACATCCTGTCCCTGTACGCTGTACAGTTGTATCACGAGTAACAGTGCCACCACCGCCTAACGGAGTGTCAGCAGTGGCAGTTGTCGCTCCACTGATGCCAGACTCAAACCCACTAGTGAAAATACGAGACAATTTACCCGGTGAAGATCCAGCTAGGCGTAACCTTGATTACATCGTTTGTGTTTATGGTAACTGCCGTAACATCATCGAAGTTGGCAGCTTCCCAAACCGAACCAGCGCCCTGAGTAGCAGAGTTGGTAATGATGAATCCGTTGACAGTTCCCCATACTGCTGTGGCGGTTGCGAACGTAACCTGCGCAGCACCCGAACCACGACCAGACTGCGTAGTACCAACAGTGCCCCAAGAAGCCGAAGAAATAGTCTGACGCACGTATGCGCCTGCGTTAGCCACTTCTGTCCATGAAGCGATTACTGCGGCTGAAGTGCCCACAGTGGAAGCTGTGTAAGCAGTGAACAGACCAAGCCAAGTGTTAGCAGGGCCAGTACCACCTTTAGGCGCAAGACCGTAAATCAGGTCAAGACCTTCGTTCGGGAAAATCTCAGCCATTGTTCCTCCAGTTAAGAGACGGGATAGAGATTAGGTGCAGTGACGCCTTCAGTCCTACATTTCGTACAGAACCATCTGTCTTTAGTCAGAAACAATATTGTCCTCACTTCCCCGCAATTGGCACAAACCGTGATTAGAGTTGGGGGACCACTCGAATGATTAAGCTCTATAGTTGGGTGTCCGTTAATCATTTGAGAAGTTCCGGAGGCATGAAGATATGCTTGAACTGTTCTTCTGGTGTGGTGAATTCAGTCAAAGCACCCCAATGCCCATCACGCTGCAAAGGACGAACATTGAAGATACCGAGATGCCCCATAGTAACGTCGGCAGTTGCGAAAACCGCGAAACCTTCGTCGCGGGCACGCTGACAGAACATAACGTCTTCATTCAACACAGCACCGCTACTAGATAGGAACCAAGGCTCTCCTATCGTATCTAGTACTTCACGCCGAATGAGCATACCAGCAGAACCAGCAGCGTCTATCCTAAAGATGCCACTATCGGGAATCTCGTCCCAATCGAAGTGTCTCCATCTGTGCATACCATCATCGTAAAAACCATCATCATGGAAAACAACAGCGAGCCAGGGAGCTGACCGTTTACAGACTAGAGGAACTAGAACGTCAACCTCGTCATTGTCATCCATAATCTGCAATAGTCGCATACAACAATCGTTCTGCCAAGTGTGGTCATCACCAAGAATCCACAACCATTGATCTTCGTCGCGAAGCTCTCGAATGGCGGAATTCAGATTTTCAGTTACATTCGCAGATGCGCGAACAGACAAGTGAGTCCCCACAGGCTGCTGTGTCGCTGCGAGCGATACTAGGAACATCGTATACCTACCAATCTCAGACGTAGGCAATACGATCGTACCAGGTGATTCAGATAGCAACATCTATTCTCTCTCCTATCGTCGTTGTGGCCCTAACTTGAATACCCTTCATTTGGGGCCATACATCGACCACTTCTACGCGAACTGGCTTACCATTGATCTTCTTCATACCACCATTGAGAAGCTCCCGAGCTATTTGTGGCCCGCAAATCCACTCGAAAATACCAGTTCGAGGATCATGCCAAACACACATCATTTCGTCGGGAGCGACTTCCATTACATCACCGATGATCTCTTGAATCTATACTTTGCTGTTCCAGTCTGGAATGCAGTATAACCCGGCTGTTGTACGTTGCTTGCGTCCAGAACAGAATAGCCTGACGGAGAATGGCGAACCATCTCGTACACCATATACATATGAATCTGGCCAGCAGCTACTTGATCTATTCCACTTGTAATCCATGTAGCCTTCTGCGCCTCTGTATATGCGGTAAGAGCACCACCACCTTCTGTAGCGATAATAGGAACACCAGCCGCGCCAGAAGCATTCATGATCTGGCGAGCATTTCCACCATTGGCGCCATTATCGCAATAGCCTGTACCTCCCCAATAAAGCATGTAATCCCAGATATTCCAGTTTTGTCTAGCTAGCGGATTATCATACAAATGCGCGCTAACAACATCAAACTTACCAGAAGCTCGAGTACATAGTGAAGTAACGAAATGCTGAGGATCAGTGGGAGTACCCAATCCTGCGCCTTTCCATAGAGCGCCAGCAATTACCTTCGCATCAGGGTTTCCACTCTTGACACTATCGGACGTACCCGCAACGAAGTCAGCATATTGATCTGCGCCCCAACCATTGATATCAGGCTCATTCGCAACTTCATAGTACCGAATCTTGTTACCGTAATGTACGGCAACGTCATGGCCTAGTGTGTCTACCGCTCTAGGTGCCGTAGTCCCATAGAGACAAAGCATAGTCTCCATACCTCGTGCGAGCGCGTCATCCACTATGGGATCTACGACACCGAATTGTCCAGCTGAGATACCAATACGAACGATCTGACCGCCGACAGCCCTGATTTGATCCAATTCAAACTGCCTATTTACAGCGGTCGTAAACGCTACATTAGCGTCTAGAGAAAATCCGAACCGTGGGAATTTGGTATCCATGTTTACTGGAAGGTTAGAATGACACCAAGACCCTTGGCTCCAGTTCCAGCCAAATCTACATCAACACCAATTACATCACCAGTCGCAACATCATCATTAGCCACGTTAATCACAGGTGGTGCGGCAGCCGTGTAGGACGAGACTTCGTTGGCGTCAATGGTGATCTTCGTTGAAAGCATATCTACCGGCGTACCAGCGCGTACTCTCCTAAGCTGAACAGTAGGAGTAGCTGACGTAGATACGGTAGATACATACGCATGAGCCGCAGTAAGGTTCCGACCATTGAGATTCGCAGGAATCACAATGTAGACCGAACCATCACCAGTCGTAACAACTGACGCATCATCGAACGCCTTGACTTGAAGCGTTATGGGGAACTTATGAGTACCATCTGTATTATGTTCTAGCAACAGATAGTTGTTTACTTCAGTACCCCAGGTACCTGGACTACCGCCCTGAGTTGGAAGTAATGGCATCTACCCTCCTTCTATTTGGGCGGATCTTCGTCAGTGTCTGACTCTGCCCATTCAATCAACTTTACCATAGTCGGTGTGGCTGAAACAGAGTCGGGATGATCTTTCTCTGCCTTATCACGAATCTTCTTCATTTCCTCTGCACGCTTCATTGCTTCTTTATCCTTGGGCATATCACACTCCCGCCATAAATTGCTTGAACGAATTGTATGCCGGTGTCAGTGATTTGTCTGGACGGATAAGAACCTGATAGCCAGGAACATCTGCTTCGATTGTGTAAACACAACACGAAGCAAGCGGGCCGTTCTTGGCAGAATTCAGAATCTTCGTTACCTTGTCCAGATAGTTTTGCTCAGTACCACCACCGCCACCTTCACTGGACATAATCGGTACGTTGATACCAGCGGCAGCGAGGATTTCTTCTGTAGTACCTCCTGCCGCTACTGTGCCGTACTTCTTGAAATTCCAGTGATAATAGTTCCACGACGCCGCACTAGCTGCGGTGATAGTAGGATCATCGTAACCGCAGTGAGTTGCGAAGAAATCGAAATAGCCCTTCGCCCGCGCAGCAAGTGCTCTCGGGAATGTTACCCACTGCGCATAACCATTAGGATTACCTTTCCACAAACCGGGGCTACCACAGAGAGCATTCGGATCGCCCTCTTTGACGTAGCCATACATAGCCTTCTGAAAATCGGCAAGTGGATTAGCAGTCCAACCGTTAATATCCGGCTCGTTGATCCCTTCGTAGATAACCTTCATGCCTTTATATCTTGCTGCAAGCGTCTTAGGCATCGCAGTAGGTGCGGTTGGGCCAGTCGTTCCATACAGAACGAGCATCGTGGTCAGCCCTGCTGCGTTGAATTTATCCACGTCCCTGTTCGTAGCAGCATTATCACCGGCAATTACACGAACGTAGAAAGGCTTACCCTGCGCCAAGTCTCTCATTGCAGCTGTATACCAAGCGTGGTCAGCATCCGACCACTGATGAGATGACGCACCAGGACAAACACCGTACTTCATTAGTTTAGGCGTGGGTGTGGGAGTCGGAGGAATAGGTGTAGGCGTGGTCGCAGGATCTTGCTTCAGAATCCAATCGGTTGTAGCCTGTGCAAATTTCTCTACACTGTCTGCGACACCGCCAGAAACGTCTGTCTGGACAAGGGTGTTGGCGTCTTTGATCTTTTGGGAGAGATCACTCATGCAGCAGTATCTCCTTCCACTCGAAGCGTAAAGGTATCATTGTTGAATGCAGCGGCGCCAGCGTTAACAGTCCTACGTATCCAAACTCCATAACGCTGTCCAGCAGCAAGAGTACCAATACTCAAGCCAGTAGCTTTCGTAGACGGACTAGTGAACGCAGCACCATCAGCGGGCGCGGTATTCTCGTTAGCAATAGTCGCCATAGTAGCATTAAGACCAGCACCAGCGAGGCCCATAGCTACAGTCGTGTCGGGGTCAGGCGTATTAACCTGAACCCATACGAATGCACTCTGCAAATCGACGTTGCCATTATTCAAGACATAGACACCTCGATACTCGATATCGCCGGCAGCCGATTCATCGCCAGTGACGTTGTCGAAAAGATTACTACCAGCAACAGTGGACGTACTCATAACACCACCCAAAGCTAGGTTAGGATCGGTGTTAGCAGCACCACCACTAATACGCCAAATCGGCACAGCAGCCTCGCCACTTACAGACGGTAGAAGCCACCCATCCTGCTCATACACCAAACCCTGCACAACCATCTTGGCGAGTTCTCGATCTGAAAACCCCCACAGGGAGCGGCTTGTTTTCATTCTGCCTCCTTTATCTCACTACTCTTGCGTAATACCGAACTATGCTCGTTGACCGATCTTGCTTCATTACCATCCCACCATTGGACATATCCTGTGGGCCGGTGTTTCCGCCAAGGTCGCGCAACGTGCTGCTATTCACCATTTCATCGAAGAATGCTGTATGCGCGTAATTGTCTCCATGCAAGTGATAACCGACAATGTCTCCACGCTTCGGAGTACGCACGATATACAGGTTATTCTTGTTTGCTCTCGCATCCCAATAGATTTGCTCTACGGATGCGTAGTGGTATTTCTGCCAACCTGAGTGCGCGAAGCAATAGCTCTCGAAAATTGCACACCATGCGACCCAATTCCAACCGTACCAACGACCGAATTTGTTGTCATTCCTGCCGTGCGTTGGTTCTTCCTTGTAACCGATATGTTTGGTCGCTTCCGCAAAAGCTCTCAATCCTGGTGTATCAGTTCTTTCTTGTGCAGCCATGCGCCTCTTGCGGAGATTGGCTCTGTTGGCAGGCAACTTCAGCTTGCCTAGCAGATACTCGTAAATCGTCTGACCGAAGTTCGTGTCAATTTCTCTCGTGGCATAACCTAGCCAGTACTTTGTCCGCTTCGTTGCTTGCGCTGACAAAGGCCCATAATCCCCATCTAGCTCTCCATCCTTATAGGTGGCAAGTCCAGTGAAAGGATTATTGCCCTTCATAAGCCACTGAGCATCCTCTACTTTCTTTCCGCGCATATGCGGGGTAACGAGTCTCAGTGGTACATCATACTGTGCCATTATGCCACCTGAATCGCCATGATACTGCTGTTGTGATTTCCTACGCTGTTAGCTGTGGCTGCGGCCTTAACAATCTGAGAAGTGGCAGTAGCGCGAACTCTAACGCTGATTGTGGTGGAGCCTGCTGTAAGGGGAGATGCAATACTTCCGGCCATACCCTGAGCGAACAGCTGACAAGTATCACCGTTGTTTCCTGTGGAAGTTACACTGCCTCCACCGAATGTCGTGGTACCATCCCAAATCTTCGCAGTCATGGTAGCTGCGTTAGCGCCACGAGTCGTAGTGAGGATCGCTGTAACAAGATAAACGCCTGGGCCTACTACAATAGAAAGACCTGTGGGATCATAATCAGTGTTTGCTAGAGTCAACGGGAAGTCAGCCGTGACTTCTGAGAAGAATGGAGGCGTAACAGGAACTCCCCATTTAACACCCAAGGTCTGAGCAGAGTCGGCAATTACCGTGGAACCATTCGGGCCTATAGCCATACGGCCGAGAGCATCAGGGCCAGTACCTACAAGCAAATCACCCTTAGCAGCAATAAGATCGAGAACTTGGTTTAGTCCCCATTTGATACCAGCAGGCTGAGTGTTGTCTGCAATTACGATCTGACCGTTGGGGCCTACAGAAACGATACCAGGGACGTTATCTGCGAGTCCTGCGATAAGATCGCCCTTAGCATTAATCGAGGACTTACCGATAATGTCTGCCGAACCAATGTCTGTCCATGAGGAACCATCCCAAAAGGACATAATCCTGGTATCAGTTGCGAACCAGAAAAACCGCGGGTAACCAGGGTTAGCTGGTCTACTCGCCAACGACCCCATACTACCCGAGTAATCTGCTTCTAGCGCATCAACTAGATACTTGATATGCTGCGGAATATCCGGTCTATCTGATCTGTCAAGACTCGGAAACTGAATACCGCGCCTAGAGCTTGTCTGCATTCCTACCCTCCTTAATACTGAACGAAGGAATCACGAACGTCCTCGTACATTTGGAACTGATTGTAGATGTTCCTGTAGTAGCGGGTAGAAACCAGCTGACGATAGACAGGAATATCCAGAGTGATATCCGGAAACGGGACTGTCATCAATGCTTGGTAAGTCAAGTAGGTATCGTAGATAGCCTGATAGCTGGCGGTCAGCATATAGATCGCCATGTAAATCGTCGTTAGCGTGGTAATATACGTATACTGAATACCCGCCGGCTTATTAGCTTCAAGACTCTCTTTTACCTTCTCCCAATCTCCACGAATACCCTGGTACAGGGGTTGGTAGCTGCTGTAATAAGCGCGAACCTTGTGGTAGCTGTCATGCAGATCGTAAACGTCACCATACGTCTGTGACGTCGTTGGCTGATCGACCATGATGAAAGTGACATGCCAAGGATTTGAGTTCCTCTCAGACATATACAGCTGAGAACCTTCTGGAACCCAATGACTGGCTTCACCAATGATAGATAGTGCTGTACCTCTACCCCATCTATCATGACCACGGATCTGCTGACGCAAATCATCATCGGTGGCATCGTGGTCTAGCTGAACACCCACAAACTGCGCTAGCCAGTCAAGCCCCTTAGTTGGGATACGATCCACGTCCAGCAGAGGCGACCAGCCTACATCAGTTTCTGTGTTTGCAGCGTAATCTTCGATTTCTTGGAATAGCTCTCCAATACCTCCTACGTAGTGGTTCAGGTCTGTGCTTCCGAGTACGACGGGATCGAGCAAACCCATCACACGTGCGGCAAAACTAGCTAGACGTTCGGGATCATATTCCTCTACTACCCTAGTTGATAAGCTGAGTGGTGTGAGATCAACATCACCTACGTTGTATATTACTGTTAGATCACGATCAATACGACCTATGACGTTGTAGGTGACACCGATGTTCTGGCCAACTGTGAATACGGTCGTGCCAGTAAGTACGTTATAGACGGGTGTGAGATTGCTAGCAACATTGACCTTGACATTGTATACGGCGACGATATCGGCACTAACGGTGTTGACGATTGAGCCTACACCATATGGGCCAGAACCATAAGTTCCTGCACCATAGGCTCCTGCGCCACCGCCGTCACCTACGCCGTAAGGCCCACCACCATAAGTACCTGATCCGTATTCGTTAGCTATGACGCGAACCCATCAATAGTCCCCGGTTCTGTGAGAGCCGCAGGAAGGTCAAGAGATATGTCCTGCTTAGTCAGAGGATCACCTTGTCTACCCATCGTCATATTGACAACATGATCCACACCATCTACGTTGCTCAGTACCGACAGAACCTCGTTGTAGTAGACGAACTGCGTATCGACCCAAGTTCTGGTTGCTCCTGTCGTAGTGACAGACCTATCGAATCCCCAATTCTGCGGAGACAGGTAGTTAGTGACAGCAGTGATGCAACTCGCCTCTACGAAGCTAGTCGAGAAGTTTTGGATAACCGCAACTTCGAAACTAACGTCGATAACTGTGCGAGAAGGATCAATGACGTAAATCAGGAAATTGATCTCTCTCATTGATTGAAGCATCGTATCCAGATCGCTTTTCACTTCATCGGGAAGATCCAAACCAAATTGGTCGATGCCCACAATCGTTACCATGCGGTCATTGAAGTAAGTGTCGTTGTTGGGATCGTATCCGTCTAGCGCAACAGCGCGAAAAACTCCGGGCTGCTGATTAGCCAGTCTTGCATAATCCTCTGCGAGAATCGGACGAGTCGAGAGATTCCGCATATAGTCGGACAGCCGATTCATGTAGTCTGAAACGGTTTCTGCGTCAGTACCACCAGCGGCGGTTTCAGTCAGAACCACCGAATCCACGAAATCGAATGTTTCAACCAACTCAACTTCCAGACCCGCATGACCGATATCCGTACTAAGCTGGCCTGCTTCTGTGGCTAGTAGAGCTACCTCGCCTTCGTTGGTAATCGAGAGACCAGGCAGAATAGATACGTCCTGCATAACGGAGAATCCCCGGAGAGTTCCGCTGCTATCTGGAATAGCCACCAGAGTACCTGCGGGAATCAAATGCCCATCCGTATCAATCGCTGTCCATGTAGAATGAGTGATTGCTTGAGTAGCTGGGAGTGGAGGCAGTGCTAGTACGGTGGCACCGAAATAGCGGAAAATCGCGTCAGGTACGTCACTAGCTAGAATCCTTAGATCACTGGCTTGGCTAGCGAGTATCTGAATCAGCCATGTATCGAGATTTCCGTCATACTCAACCCAGGCTGGTGAGCGCCGCTTAATGTACGCATACGTGTCCTGAGCTATAGCAACAGGATTGGATTCGATTGGAAACGAGATATAACCCATTAGGGTCTATCCTCCACGACGATCTTGACCAATCTCTCTAGTTGAGTAAGACCTTCTTGTTCGTCAAAGAGCATATCAGCTCGAGGTTCTTGATTCTTAATGTTGTTCTTGATATCTTCCGTGAACACGGGAATTCTCGAGAACGTAGGATCTTCTATCCCAAAGTTTGGTTTCTCCTGTCTGAATCCTCTAGGACAGGCAATGACTGCGAAGACGCAGTTGGATAGATCCCGCTGTGATCCCTGTTCTGTGTATTTACCAAATTTAAATGGCAAATCGAAATGAGGAATTAGTGCCATTTACCCTCCTTGTGCCCCATAGGGCCACCACATTACTACCCACAATCGTCTGTTGTTATCGAATACAGCCAACAATAGGTTATGCCTTTTAGGGAGAATTACCTTGGCTACTGTGATTACGTGAGGGCCTTCTAGCCCACCTTCCGACACGTCTATTTCTACAGGTTCAACTCTAGGTTGCCATCTGCAATCTCTCCACCTTGATTTCCCACTAAAATCGTCAAGAATCACATCTACATGTTCATCGACTGTTAGAGGAGTGGTTGCGAACCAACCCTTCCAGACTCGTTGCATAGGCTGAGATTGCGGCGGCAGAGTATCGAATATAGACGACATTACTTATCCTGTGGGATTCCTGGTGTATAGCAGATATGAATATGATTAGCGTGAGACTCGGGACTTACGCTCCAGTTGAATCCTGTGGGGCCGTTGCCGTAGTAGGAGCCTTCGGGAATACAAAGCTTAGCTGCTTCGTCATGGAACGTACCATTCCAACCTGTGATAATCATGCCGTGTGGTCTAACCTCGGGAGGCGCATCTCTAAGGAATTTAGCCGTAGCCAAGATATTCGCACCATTGGGATCATCAGAACCGAAATCGTGACCTTTCGTTGAATTCAAGTCAAGCGCGAATCCCGTATCATGCCCACCCAAACCATCAGGGCCATGATCTGAATGTAGAGCATAGCTACTGATCGGGCCAAACCCGTTCTCCATGAGATACAGCATAACCTTCCACACGTTGCAATCTATGGGAGTACCATCGGCGCACGGTAAACCCTTCGCAGCATTGTCTACGTCTTGCTGACCCCCGGAATTCCACATTTTCAACTTTCCGTTGTGAGAAGCCGC
>Ga0068856_100008142_pt1 | contig 10229 bp, 6 predicted proteins | sample KBSCornC62_FD_66595 | JGI IMG/M metagenome (GOLD analysis project Ga0068856, IMG submission 66595) | Corn rhizosphere microbial communities from Kellogg Biological Station, Michigan, USA - KBS Corn C6-2 | ecosystem: Host-associated > Plants > Roots > Rhizosphere > Soil ... | reverse complement strand
AGGCCAAGCACCTTTTCGTTGATCAAAACTCCGGCGTGAACATTAAATATACTTTAAAAGGATACCCAACGGTTCTTAATAATACGGTAAAAGTTACGGATGAGGATTTGAATACTTATTATACCCGTCATAAAAATGAATTCAAACAAGAAAATTCACGCAGTATAGAATATGTATCGTTCGACATTGCTCCTTCTGAAGAAGATAAACAAGAAATTATGACTGCCATGCAACAGGTTGCAGAAAAGTTTAAAGAAAACAAAACTTTTTCGGATGATTCATTATTGGTTGTTGCAGAGTCGGATTATCGCTCGTTTGATATGAGTTACAACGCAAAGGGGACACTATCACCTGAAATAGATTCGTTAATGTTTGAAGAAAAGAAAGGGTTTATAGTTGGACCTTACATCGAAAACGGTTATGTAAAAGTATCAAAGCTTATTGATAGCAAAGTGTTTGCTGACTCCGCGAAAGTGCGTCACATATTAATTGCGTATGCCGGTTCAGGTGCCGACCCATCTGTAACACGTACCAAGGAGCAGGCAAAAACACTTGCTGACAGCTTACTTGACGTTTTAGAGCCTAAAAAATCGAAGAAAAAAGGCAAAAATACTGAACGTGCAAGCTTTACAGAGTTGGTTGAAAAATATTCTGATGATGGCGGAAAGAGAAAACCGGAGAATAAAAAAGAAGATGAAGATTACCAGGGCAAAGGAGGTAATTACGGTTGGGTAAATGATAAAAGCCCGTTTGTGCCTGAATTTAAAGAGGCAGCCTTAAAAGGAGATGAAGGAGATATGACGGTAGTTGAATCGCAATTTGGTTACCACATTATTAATATACTTGATTCGAAAGGAGCAGACAAGAAAGTACAAGTGGCAACAGTGGAAAGGAGACTGGAACCTAGCAATAAAACCATGCAGGCTGTTTTTGCAAAAGCCAGTGAATTTGCCGGAAAGAATAATACTCTGGAATTATTTGAACAAGCAGTAGTTGACCAAAAACTAAGCAAACGTATTGCAGAAAAGATAAAAGAAAATGACAAAATGATCCCGGGTATTGAGTCTTCGCGTCAATTGATAAAATGGGTTTATGAAAATAAAAAAGGAACAGTTTCCGACCCTAAAGATTTAGGAGGCAGATACATTGTTGCTGCAATAACAGATATAAGAGAAAAAGGCTTTGCTGAATTTGAGCAAGTGAAGGATGCAATAACTGAAAATGTAATCAGGGAGAAAAAAGCCGAACTAATTATCCAGGAAATAAATGAAGCAAAAAAAGGTGCATCTACTATTGAAGCCATTGCTTCTAAAATAGGCTCGAATACCGCATCCGCGAAGGATATAAATTTTAATGCAAATTCAATTGCAGGTGTTGGAAATGAATTAAGCTTTATTGGAGCCATCAGCGTTATGAAAGAAAAAACGATGAGTGCTCCGTTGGTTGGAAAAAGTGGTGTGATGATCTGTTATGCGGACAGTGCATTTTCGGCTCCTTTACCTAAAGATTACACGAACCAAAAAGGTCAGGAACTTTCTAAATTACAAATGCGTGTTGATTTTGAAGAGGTGTTTAAAGCATTAAAGGAAAATGCCGATGTACAGGACCATTTAATTAAGTTTTATTAAACTGCGACTTATAGGAACAGCATAAAACAAAGGTTTTAAAAAAAGGAAGTTTTCAAAAACTTCCTTTTTTTATTTTTATGAAATCTAACACGCCTCTCCGTTCCCTGAGCCTGTCGAAGGGGGGAGTAGCGAAAATTCGCTTTAGTATTAACGGGCAACTATTTTTCTAATGAGCCGATTACTTTCCATACTATTTCTTTTTTTTAGCATTGCGCTTGTTCATGCTCAAAACTCAACAATAGAGACCGATTTCAACGTTCAGAATTTTGGAGTGCTTGAAAATATTAATAATATACAGTCACAATTTATTATTAAAAATAACGGCACAAAAAAATTGTATGTATTAAGAGCCGATACAAAACCGGGAATAAAGGTCAGGATCAATAAAAAAATAATTCCTCCCGGCGATACTTCAACACTGTATGTTTCCATAGAGCCTAAAGTAACGGGAAGGTTAGATGAAGAAATAAAAGTTGTTACCAGTGCCGATGCTTTGCCATATATACTGCGTGTAAAAGGAGATATAAAGAGTATAAAGCCGGACGATAAAACGGCCTGTTTTTATTTTAATACACCAAAACCAAAAAATACCGGTACCTACCAACCGATCATATTTCCCACTACAAATCCTGAAAAGATAATTGTAATTGATACCATAAAAGCAGAAGAGGAAGAGGCACCTGTTGTAACAAAAGAGTTGGATCGGAGAATTTACAAACCCAACAACGTTACCTTTTTAATAGATGTTTCATCATCCATGAAAGATTCGTTGAAGTTGCCATTGATGAAAGAATCTATGTACACCTTAATTGAAGCATTGCGTGATATTGATAACATAAGTATCATTACATATTCCGATGAAGCACGCATTATTAAAGAGGGAGTGAAGGGCGATCGTAAAGCGGTGTTGAACAGGTGTGTGTCGGAACTATATGCCAAAGGGCCGACCATGGGCGCACAGGCTATTTTATTTTCATTGGATGTGGTACTGAAAAATTATATTGACACAGGTAATAATCAATTGTTTTTAATAACCGACGGAGTGTTTAAATTTGCAGATGGATATTATGAAAAATGGAAGGAGAAGGTAGGGGATAAAAAAATTGTATTGTCCATCATTGCGCTTGGCGAAGATGAAAAAGCGATAACACAATTGCAGGCAATGGCTATAAAAAGAGAGGGGAGTTTTATTCGTATAAAAAATCAAACAGATGCAAAGACAGTGGTGTTGGACGAAATAAAAGGGAGAGCTAAAAAATAAACTTACATGAAAGAACAAAAACTATTAACCAACGAACAACTGGAACGACGCTTGCGCAAGGCTGTTTGGAGCGTGCAGGAAGAGTTTACCATAGTTGAGCCAGGCGATAAAGTGATGGTTTGCCTTTCGGGAGGGAAGGACAGTTACACCATGTTGGATATGATGCTGCACATGCAAAAAGTAATGGGTAACAGTTTTGAAGTAATAGCAGTTAACCTCGATCAAAAGCAACCCGGTTATCCCGAAGACATTCTCCCGGATTATTTAAAAAATAAAAATGTTCCTTTTCGTATTTTAGAACGCGATACATATTCCATTGTAAAAGAAAAAATACCTGAGGGGAAAACCATGTGCAGCCTTTGTTCACGGTTAAGACGCGGAACATTATACACTGCTGCCACCGAAATGGGAATTACCAAAATAGCTTTAGGACATCATAAACAAGATATACTGGAAACATTTTTTCTCAATTTGTTTTTTGGAGGGAAGTTAGAAACCATGCCAGCAAAATATAAAACAGATGATAAGCAACACATCGTTATTCGCCCGCTGGCATACTGTAACGAAAGTGATATTGTTGCCTATGCCGGGTGGAAACAATATCCCATCATTCCTTGTAACCTCTGCGGATCGCAGGAACATCTTCAGCGAAAAGTAGTTCGTAAGATGATGGAGGAGTGGGAAGAAAAATATCCCAACCGTACTGAAACAATGTTCACCGCTTTAAAAAACGTTCACCTTTCACATTTGTTTGACAAAACCAGGTTCGACTTCAATACCTTGGAAGATGTTTTTGTGAATGAATTAAACGCAACAAAAATCTAATCCTTTGGTTTTTAATGTGTTCTTTTTTGCGTAACGTTATGACATAGCTCACACTTTCGATTGATGAAAATCATTAAAAGTAATGCTTGTTATAAATTACATTTGGTGGAAATAATTAATCAACAAAAAACAAAACCATGAAAAAACATTTAATTTTTTTAATAGCCCTGCCATTTTTGTTTGCCTGCGGAGGCAGCAATAAACAAGCAACTTCACTGGAGGACAGTTTGGCAAGAGTTTATAACGAATTGGATGAAAAGGATACCATTATCCGAAGCAAGGAAAAAGCGCTGAGTGAATTTATAAAATCATTTAACGAAATTCAAAGCAACTTAAATCAGATAAAAGCGAAAGAAAGGGTATTGAGTATGCATAACAAGGACATCGAGTTAAGCGCATCCGCTAAGGATCAGATCATAAATGATATTCAGTTTATTTATGGTCAGATGAACAAGAACAAACAGCATCTTGCTTCCATAACCAAGAGGTTAAAGACCGCTGATATGACGATTGATTATTTGGAAACAGCAATAGAAAATTTGAATGTTCAGATCAGGAATAATGAAAATGAAATTGCCGACTTAAAAGCTCATTTGGAACATCTTAATGTTGATTTTACCAATCTTCAGGATATGTATAAAAACCTTCAGGAAACATATGCAGAGGAAAAGGTAGAGTTAGATCAAAAAACAAAAATATTAAACACCGTTTATTACATAGTAGGTACAGCCGACTATTTAAAAAAGAAAGGTGTTATTACTAAAAAAGGCGGTTTTGTTGCGGAGTTAAATAAAGATTTTAATAGCGCTAATTTTAAACAGATTGATATTTCCAAGCTAACAGAAATTCCGTTAAAGAATGTCGCAACTGCTAGTATACTTACCCCACATCCCAGCGATTCATATAAAATTATTCCATCGGGCGGTAATGATAAACTTTTTGTTGTTCGTGATCCTCAAAAATTCTGGAAAAATTCACATTATCTGGTAATCGAAATCGACTGAATATAGGTTTTGGGTGTGTAAAATGGTTTAATAAATGGGGGCAATCCAAGAAACTAAGTAGAAAATATTTTTATTTTACAACTTTTTTAAGTTTTGATAATAAAAATATGATGCATAGTCAAAAAATCGTGCTTATGCATTTGATTTTTAGTGTATTATTTAACCGAAAAATCTACCTATCTTCGCAAAAGTTTTTTTGCAAACAAAAAAATAATTGTTTTATTATAGTCAATTTGTTAATTAAGATATAATTTAATTGACAAACAATTCCTTCCTATGAATCCAATAAATTAAAATAAAAAAAATGAAAAAATTTATTACAATTACTACAATATTATTAGGTCCTTCATTTATAATATTTATGTGTGGAATTTCTTTTACATGGAACTTTGGTGCAACAACCTCTGCTCAATCAATTTATGCAGGCGAAAATGGTGTCATATTTAACTGTAATAACAATAATGCAATGTTTTTTGGCTTAGATACTTCAGCAGGTACTTACTATGCCACCCGTCCAACGGTTACTGATTATGCAATGTTAAAAACTTTTGCAAGTCCCAAAATAGCTTTTGCTGTGAACTCAAATAACTTTCTCACTCTAAATAGTGATGGGACAGTTTTAGGGTGGGGAAGTAATGCAGATGGTCAATTGGGGAATGGAACAAAAAGTAATAGTCAATTACACCAAGTAAACGGCTTAACTAATATTACGGCAATTGATTTAGGGCAACACCACTCTTTATTTCTTAAAAACGACGGTACAGTTTGGGCTTCCGGCTCTAATGGTTTCGGAGCATTTGGAGATGGGACAACTAGTCTTATTAGTACTAATCCGGTTCGGGCAAATGGACTGACTGGAATTACAGATATTTCTGCTGGATATTATTACTCATTGTATTTAAAAAATGACAGTACGGTTTGGGCATGTGGAACAAATGATTATGGACAATTAGGAATAGGATCGAATACTAGCACAAATGCTCCAATTCAAGTAAGTGGACTTACGAAGGTTATTGCAATATCGGCAGGATACAGGTTTTCTCTCTTTTTAAAAAGTGATAGCACAGTTTGGGCCTGTGGTCAAAATGGTTACGGGCAATTTGGAAATGGGACAACCACCGATAGTAATATTCCCGTTCAAGTGAGCGGAGTTAATGGTATTATTGCAATTGCCGCCGGAGATATGTATTCTCTTTTTCTTAAAAGTGATAGTACGGTTTGGGCATGCGGATATAATTATTTTGGACAGTTAGGGGATGGGACAAATGCAGACAAAAGTATTCCTGTTAAAGTTGGGATTACTGGAGTTACGGCAATTGATGCCGGCGGAGGCACCTCTGTTTTTTTAAAAAATGATGGTACATTTTGGGCGTGTGGAAATAACGAGCACAAATATTTGGGAGATGGAACAACCGTTAATAAAAATACTCCTGTGCAAAGTTTAATAACAACAATGACAAGTGCAAGTTCTCAAACTATTTGTAGCGGAAATAGTTTACACATCCCTCTAACAAGTAACATTCAGTCAGACTATACTTGGGTAACAGCTGATAATATCAATACCACTGGAGAAAGCACTACAGTTCAAACAACAAAAATTATAAATGATGTGATAGTAAATAGCTCTTCAGCTCTTCAAATTCTAACATACAGTGTTACTTCATCAAATTGTTTTTCGGGTTACTCACAAATAGTTACCGTATCAGTAAATCCAAAGCCAATTGTTGATTTTACAGGATTACAAAGTAGCTATTGTTACAATGCGTCTCCCCAAACATTAGCAAGCTTGCCATCAACCGGAGGAACATTTAGTGGTAGAGGAGTTAGTGGAAATGTTTTTACACCTTCCGTTGCTGGTAGTGGAATCGATACTATTTCTTATACCTATGCTAATTCATATAACTGTACAAGTTCAATCACCAAAACAACAGAAATTTTATCAATACCAATGACGCCTACAATTTGTATGGTTACGGCAGATAATGATTCAAAATACAATAACATTTTTTGGAATAAAACTCCTTACACAAATGTAGATTCATTTATAATTTATCGAGAAACAGTTTCAAATACGTACAAAAGAATTGGAGCGGTAGCTAAAGATTCACTGAGCATGTTTATTGATACTGTTAGACATCTATATTTTCCTTTTACAGGAGATCCCAATTCAGGAACTTACCGCTATAAATTGCAAATTCTTGATACTTGTGGTAATTCCAGTGCTTTAAGTAATTATCACAACACTATTTATGTAAATCAAACAGGAGGAACCTTTACATGGAATGATTATCAAATAGAAGGCGAAGCAACTCCTATTCCTGAACTTATATCGTATTATTTGTACCGAGATAATAACAGTAATGGAAATTGGGGTGTGGTAAGTGCAGTTTCGGGTTCTCAATTAACCATTAACGATCCGGATTATTTATTATATCCTAATGCAAGTTATCATATAGAAACCCAATGGAATATAAATTGTACGCCGAGTCGTTCTTTCAATACCGCTCGTTCTAATGTTACCTATAGAATAGCCACAAAAATAGAAACAAGTAAGGAATCCGCTAAAAAATTTACTATTTTTCCCAATCCCAATAATGGTATGTTTACTCTCCTTTTAAGTCAAGGTAAACCTTGTCAAATAATTATTTCGAACGCGCTTGGTTATCAAATTTATTCGGAACAAACAAATTCAGAAAAAGTAAACATTGATTTAAATACTGTATCAAATGGAGTTTATCTTATTAAGGTGATTTCAGAACAGAATATAACTACTGAAAAATTAATACTTAATAAGTAAAAAAAGAATTAAAACTGATTTTTTACCGGTTTTTTATAGTGTACAAATACTCCTATCCATAAGAGCCTTGCTGTGCGGTAAAAAATGGGCATAAGTATCAATTGTAATACTGCAAAAGTAATGATGAAGGTTATTTCGCTCAGGTGAAACAACACACACATTATCAAAAAAACAAAAAGTCCCCAGGCCACCGTTAACCCATAGCTTACGTACATGGCGCCATAATAAAAGCCTGTTTCCCGCTCAAAATCTTCACCACAAACGGGGCACTTTTTGTGCATTTTATCAAACTTTTTTAAGTTATAAGGGTTACTCGTTTCAAAAAAGTCGCCCTTATGGCAGGCGGGGCATTTTGCATTTAAAACGCTGTATAGTGAGGTGTCTTTAAAATTCATGGTCAAATAATGTTACGCAGTCAAATGTAGTGAATTAAATTATTTACCTTTGCAGCCCCTAATAAATAAAAATGATTTCAGTTAACTCAGTTACAGTATCCTTTGGCGGGTACGACTTATTTGATAATGTAAGTTTTTTAATTAACCCCAAAGACAGGGTTGGGCTTGCCGGTAAAAACGGAGCGGGCAAGTCAACCATGCTTAAATTGCTTGCCGGACAACAAAATCCTACCAAAGGAGAAATATCCAAACCCAACGATTATAAGATCGGGTATCTTCCCCAGGACATGATCCATCAGCATGGACGAACCGTTTATGATGAAACAGCCACCGCTTTTGAAGAAATTCAGCAACTGGAAAAACGATTAGATGTTATTAACGAAGAGCTGAACACCAGAACCGATTACGAAAGCGATGCCTATATGAACCTTATTACCGAGCTCACCGACATAAACACCCGTTTGGGGTATATGGGGGCAGAGAACAGGGATGAGGAAATTGAAAAGATATTAAAAGGGCTGGGTTTTGAACGGACCGACTTTGCCCGCCAAACAACCGAATTCAGCGGGGGATGGCGTATGCGTATTGAGCTTGCAAAAATATTGTTGCGTAAGCCTGATATTTTATTGCTGGATGAGCCTACCAATCACCTGGACATAGAATCCATACAGTGGTTTGAAGAAACCCTGGATAATTATGCCGGTGCTGTACTTTTGATCAGTCACGATAAACAGTTTTTGGATAACGTGACCACCAGGACCATTGAAATTTCCAATCAAAAGATTTACGATTATAAAACCAATTACTCACGTTACCTTGAATTGCGTAAGGAACGCAAGGAACAACAGGAAAATGCCGCTAAGAACCAGCAAAAGGTAATTGACCAAACGGAAGCCCTGATTGATAAATACCGCGCTAAGGCAAGTAAAGCAGCCTTTGCACAATCGCTTATTAAAAAGCTCGACCGGATGGAAATTGTGGAGGTGGATGACAGCGATACAGCTACCATGAATTTCAGGTTTCCACCTCCTGCACCTAGCGGAAAGGTTGTATTAACAGTAGAAAATGCAGGAAAGGTTTACGGAGCTAAACGGATTTTTAAGGATGCCAACTTTATCTTAACCATAGGAGAGAAAATTTCATTGGTGGGGCGTAATGGTGAAGGTAAAAGTACCTTCATAAAAATGGTTGCTCAACAAACCGATTACGAAGGGTTGATTCAACTTGGCCATAATGTTAAGATGGGCTACTTTGCACAAGATCAGGCGGAAAAACTGGATCCTAATAAAACCGTTTTTGAAACTATTGATGAGCTTGCAGTAGGTGAGGTGCGCAAAAATGTGAGGGGGTTATTAGGTTCGTTTTTATTTGGCGGAGATGATATTGATAAAAAAGTAAGAGTGCTGAGTGGTGGTGAACGCGGGCGTTTGGCATTGTGTAAATTATTGCTGGAACCATACAACCTGTTATTGTTGGATGAACCGACGAATCACCTTGACATCAGAAGTAAAGAAGTGTTGAAACGTGCGTTGCTTGCTTATGAAGGAACGGTGATCATTGTATCGCATGACAGGGATTTTTTAACGGACCTTACCGAAAAAATGTACGAGTTCAGAAACGGGCAGGTAAAAGAGCATTTGGGCGGTATTACCGAATTTATGCGAAAACTAAAGGTAGATCGTTTGAACGACATGAATGCTAAAACACCTTTTGTTAAAGCAAAACCCGAAGTAAAAGAAGAAAAGCCAAAGACAGAACTAGTAAATAACGAAAAGGAAAAAGAGCTGAAACAGGTAAAGAGTTTAATTTCAAAGTCGGAAAAAGAGATTGAACGATTAGAAAAAGAAATTAAATTAGTGGACGATAAACTTTCTGATCCCGATCAATATCAAACGGTGGTAAACGATAAAGAAGTATTTGCAAAATATGAGCAAATGAAAAAACAGTTGGATGCCGAAATGCAAAACTGGAGCGAACTTGAAAGTAAGTTGGAAAAATTGAAATAAGAGGCAGCGTTATTTGCTTTATAAATTTTCTTATTGATATATTTATAGCGTGAAACAACTAGTTATCATAGTATTACTTTTAGGGTTTTGCTTAAACCAACCTTACATTATAAAAACCCTGGCACATTGCCATAGTAAGCTTATATCTAAAATAAACAACGATATCAACGACACTGCCTCTGCAGGTGAGGAGGAAGATGCGGAAGAAAAAGACTCCGAAAAAGAGATCGAATATTTTGTTCTGACCGCTCATGCGGATATGCTTTCAAAACTTGTTTTAATACAATTGAAACATAATGCCAAATCCATAAAC
>Ga0068856_100008140_pt1 | contig 10230 bp, 7 predicted proteins | sample KBSCornC62_FD_66595 | JGI IMG/M metagenome (GOLD analysis project Ga0068856, IMG submission 66595) | Corn rhizosphere microbial communities from Kellogg Biological Station, Michigan, USA - KBS Corn C6-2 | ecosystem: Host-associated > Plants > Roots > Rhizosphere > Soil ... | reverse complement strand
TCGCCGTGTTAGCCTTGATTACGGCGCTCGCCGTCTGCCTGATCACCATACAACTTCTAGCGCTTCACGCGGCGGCGAAGGAGGCGGCCTCAGCTTACATGGACGCCGCGGCAGCCGCCACGGAAAGCAAGCTTGAAGCGCAGATTACCCATCTAACGGGCCTCGTTCGGGTACTATCGCGGAGCCCATTTCTCGCGGATTCTGATGACAGAAGCGAGGTCGGTGGCGCGGTCGATCTGTTTAAGGAGGCGCTACAGGAGGCGCCGCAGGCTGACAGCTTCTACATCGGCTATGACAATGGCTGTTGGTTGCAGGTGCGAGGCCTGAACAACCTGGACCAGACGCAGCGTTCGCGCCTGGAAGCGCCGTCGGGTGCCGTTTTCAATGTCAATCTGGTTCGGCCGCTGCCCGAGGGCGCACTGCCGATGCGCCGAGTATTCGAGGATGCTGACGGCAATAAGATCGGGCAAATCGATTTGTGGAACTACGGTTACGACGCCCGCCGGCGATCGTGGTATCGCGAGACGATCGCGGCGAGACGCTCCGTCGTTTCCTCGCCTTACCTTTCGTTCTCCCTTGCGACGCCAATGATCACACTGAGCGCGCCTCTTCGAGGCAAGGTACGCGGCGTCATCGCCGCTGACCTCAAGCTCGACCGGTTCAGCGAATTTGTTCAGGAGCAGCGGCCCGGGAAACATGGAATGGCGATAATCTTTGATGCATCGGGTGCGCTTGTTGCGCATCCTGAACTTGAACGGCTGGCTGAACACGCTCTCACTCATCCGCGCGAGCCGCAGATCCCCAATATTGGGGAGATCAAGCGCGGTTTGGCGAGCACGGTCATACGTGCTTGGGATCACTCGGGCCGCTATGAAGGGAGTGTTCAAGATGATGACGGAAACGAGTTCCTGTTCCGGCTCAGCGAGTTCGACATGGGCGAGAACCATAAGGCCTATTTGCTCCTGCTCGCCGCGGAGGATGATTTTGTTGAGAACGTCCGGCAACTACAGATCAAGGGAATGATCGTTGCCTTGCTTGTCGGTGGTGTCTTCGTCCCTGTGGTGTGGTTCTTTGGCGGCGCAATGTCCCGTGCGCTTAAACGGATTACCGGTCAGGCAGGACGGCTCCAGACCTTGGCCGAACCGGATGAGGTCATCGTCAGGTCGCATTTAACCGAGATCCAGCAACTGGGCAGTGTAATGGCGCTCGCACAGCGGACAATTTGGTCTTTCGCCCATTTTGTTCCAAAGGAGATCGTCAAGGGAGTTATCGATGGCTCGATTACAACGAGGCTCGGCGGAGTGCGTCAGGAAGTGACAATCCTGTTTACTGATGTCTGGAATTTTACCGGAATATCAGAACGCGCTGACCCCGACACTTTGATGCATCAGGCTTCCCGGCATTTCACGGTTTTGACTGAGGCTTTTCTTGCGGAGGGCGGTACCGTTGATAAATTCATCGGGGACGCAGTGATGGTCTTCTGGAATGCACCGCACTTGCAGGAAGATCATGTCGAGCGGGCCTGCCGCGCGTCGCTCGCGGCCAAAGCGGCAAGCGACAGGCTCAACGGAGAGTTTGAGCGCGAAGACCTGCCGCCCTTTATCGTTCGATTTGGTCTTCATGTCGGCGATGCCGTTGTCGGGAATCTGGGTTCAGCTGAGAGGATGGAATACACGGTGCTGGGCAGCAGCGTGAACCTGGCCGCCCGCCTCGAAGGGCTGAATAAGGAGTACGGCACCACGATCCTGGTTAGCGATGCCGTCCGCCGGCGGGCCGAGCCCCGGTTTCATTTTCGACCAATCGCGTCGGTGATTACGAAGGGGATGACAACAGAAACGCTCGTCTTTGAACTCGCCGACGCAATTCCTTCCACATTAGAACCGCCGCCCAGCATGGCCGCCATCGCAAACGAGCTTGAATGATCTTGTCGGCAAGCGTTTGAAGTCGGAACGCTTAATCTCGATGGCTTCCCGACCCCGTGTTGGTCTTCAATGTTCCTGTTAACAAGCGGCCGGGATCTCGGTACGTCGTGATGCGTAAAGCGGCAATGAGGATACGACGGCGCGCTTATCCGACAGAAATCCATCCGAGCCAGTCATCTTCTCGGCGCAGATCGGATGACCGGTTAGGGGCAAAACCGGAAGCCGCCGATCTGCAACATGAGCTTCCGCTTAGCGCTCGAAAGCGGTCCTCCATGTAGCAGACGCCCAACCTTTACCGAGTTTTAGGAGCGGCCTCTGCCGTTGGAGCCGCGGTAACCTTATTCCGCTGGAATCGGGCAGTAGCAAACGTTCGCTAGTATGGGCCGAGAAAATCGCGCACGCGTTCGATTTCATCAAGCATGCCGAATTGCGAGCCGATCAGGATTTCCTCGAAGCCAAGGTCCTCGACATGCTTGATGCGCCGCCGCGCCTCTTCCGGCGGGCAGATGAAATTGACGCTGGCCAGCTTTGCAAGCGCCGCGGATTCGGGGCGCTCCGCAAGATCGATCGAGCAGTTCGCGAGAACGGCGTTGGTGCCGCCAGCCTCACGGTAGATCTTCATCCCATATTCAAGATCTTCCATGCTGCTGTAGCGCCCAGACGGGGTCCATCCCTGCGCTTCCTTCGCCGCATAGGTGATCCAGCGCGGACTGCGCCAAGCGCCGATCAGGATTGGTGGGCCGCCTCCGCAGCCCGGCCATATCGAGAGCGTGCCCTCGTTGACCGTACCTCCGTTCCACACCCGCTTCATGACTTCGAGATCGTTCTTAAAAGTACGGAAGCGGTGATCGTAATCGTAGCCGAGGAGTTCGAAGTCGGCGCGTGTCGAGCCGCTGCCAACGCCGAGGATCAGGCGATGGTTCGACATCGCCTGCAGTGTTTGTACCCGATGCGCGAGCTCGATCGGATTGCGCAGCGGCAGTTGCAGCACGCTGATCCCGAGTTCGATCTTGGAGGTCACCGCGGCTAGCGCTGTCAGGACCTGCAAGGAATCGAGTGTCGGCCGGCCGCGACCCAATGAATCTCCGATCCAAATACCGGGAAAACCGCGAGCTTCGACTTGTCGCGCAAAATTTGTGATGCGGTCCATCAGCCCGTGATCGGGATTGGTACTTATTCGAATCATCGTGCTGACGCGCATGCCTTTGCTCCCATCTTCCGCGAGCTATGCTCGACGCCACATCGGCGGCCGCCTGCGAACCGGGTCGAGCAGCGACCAGTCGCCGTCCTCCAGCACGTGCCCTTTCGGATAAGGCGGCCGCGGTTCAAGCCCGAGAGAACGGACCACACGATCGTCGCGGTAATAGCATTGCAGGACAACGCGGATCAGCGCCGCCACGGCGGGACCGCCTCGTGTCCGTAATTCGATTGCCGCTGCTTCTCGCCGGGCCGGGTCGAGTTCGGCCAGAGGCCGCCCGGCGATGCGGGCCAGCAGACCTAGCGCTTCGGCCACAAGTTGCGTGTCCCGGCCGAGCGTCGCCAGAATATCCACCTGAATGCGGGGATCATCGGCCCCGGGCACATCGAATTCGCCGCTCGCCGGGATCATCAGGCCGGCGATGATGCACAGATCGTCTACCTGAGCTGGGCTAAGAGCTTTGTCGGGCATCGCTTGCCTCAATCGAACAGGTTTGCCAGTCGCTGCTTCATCTGATCCGCGATGTAGAGCGCCAAGGCCTGGATCGTCGATGTCGGGTTCACGCCGCCGGAGGTGACGAACACACTGCCATCAACGATGAACAGGTTTCTTACATCGTGCGACCGGCCCCACTCGTTGACGACCGATCGGCCGGGGTCGGCGCCCATTCGGGCGGTCCCCAGGAGATGCCAGCCGCCATACAGGATCGGACTATTGACGCAGATGTCCGTGGCTTCGGCCGCGGCGAGGACTTCCGTCGCGCGAGCGATGCCGTGCTCCATCATCCGCGCCGTATTCTCGCCGATCGTGTAGTCGATGCGCGGTGCGGGGATGCCGTTGCTGTCCTTCAGTACTGGGTCAAGTGTCACGCGGTTATGCTCCTCGGGGAGATCCTCGCAGATCGCCGATAAACCTACGCGATGACCATTGAGGCGGCGAAAGGCGGCGTGGTGGCCCGCGCCCCAGGGCAGGATGCCCTTTGCTTCGCTCGCTACGGCCTCGGAGATCGGTCCAACGCCGCGGCCGAACTGGAACGTGTAGCCGCGGACAAAACCGCGCGATCGATCCGTTTCGTAAAACTCCTTGCTCCATATGCAGGTCGGCGGCGCCCGATTACTGTCAGTTGGTTCGGCCACATAGCCATAGACCTGGGCATAGGGGTGAAACATCAGGTTCTTGCCAACCAGCCCGCTCGAATTGGCGAGCCCGTTAGGGAACCGTCCGGAAGCTGAATTCAGCAAGAGGCGCGGCGTACCGATACCGTTGCACGCGAGCACGATCACATGGGCGGCCTGGAACTGCTCCACGCCGTCTCGGTCGTAATACACGGCACCGGCTGCCATGCCGTGCTCGTCCGTCGTGATCTCGCGCACCCGGCAATGCGTGCGCAGTTCGACGCCGGCGCGCTGCGCGAGGGGCCAATAGGTGATATCCGTGCTCGCCTTCGCGCCTTGTGCGCAGCCTGGGGTGCAGTGACCGAGATTGATACAGCGCGCCCGGCCCTCGTAATCCACCGTCGCAACAGTCGTATCGGACGGCCACCAGTGCCAGCCCAGCCGGTTCATCGCTTTCGCCAATATCGTACCGGAGCGGCCGAGCGGCAGCGGCGGCATTGGCGGCTTTCGCGGCGGAACACCGGGATCGCCGGCGAGACCGGAGACTCCCATGATCCGATCGTTTTCCTCGAAAAAGGGCACCAGCGTGTCGTAATCGATCGGCCAGTCCTCCGCCATGCCGTCTAGGCTCCGCACGCGGAAATCCGAGGGGTGCAGACGCGGGAAATGCGCCGTGTACATGACCGTTCCGCCGCCCACGCCGTTGAAGTTGACGACCTTGATCGGCGAGTTGTCGTCGTTGATCGGATAGTCCTCGGGCCTGCCGCGGATGTTGGGGCTCGGCGAGAAATCACCGAAGAAACGCGCCTCCCAGTCGCGGCCGGTGCTGGGATAAGTTGCCGGGTTCATCCAGCCGCCTTGTTCGAGACAAAGGATGTGCATCTTTGTTTCGGTCAGACTCCAGGCCACGGCCGCGCCTGATGCGCCTGCGCCGATGATCAGCACGTCGACGGGATCACTCATCTGGTCAGTCCCTCCCCTGGAGCAACATAGCCGCGTTACGCCGCCGAGCAAGTAAGCGCGTTTGACACCAGGGCGGGGCAGGCAACTCGGCCCTTTAGTAGGAGAACAGTGCATTGACTGCTCAGCGGAATCCGCTCGCAGTTATCAGCATGCCTGCATTCAGTATTCTGAATGATGTTTAGATGCCGCCTTTTACGGTAGGCTTCGGGGGATCGACTTGCGTTTCGGAGGGACGCCAATGGCACGCGCTTACAACGTTGTTGACGCGGACGGTCACATTCTCGAGCCGCTCGATCTCTGGAGCCGCTACATGGATCCGGCCTTCCGCGATCGCGCCCCGCGCATCGTGAAGGACAGCGAGACGGGCAAGGAGCGGCTGGTCATCGAGGAGCATAAGACCGACGCCCGGATCAATATCGGCCGCACCGGCGCGGTCGGGGCTCGTCAGGGCGTCGTCGAGCCCGATGCTATGGCATACAAGGACGGCAAGCCCGGTGGTTTTGATCCGAACGCACGCATCCCTGACATGGATGCCGACGGGATCGATGCCGCCTTCCTTTATCCGAGCCTCGGCCTCTTCTCGGGTGCGATCCATGACCCGCAGCTCGCTGCCGCGGTATGCCGCGCCTACAACCGGTGGCTTGCCGATTACTGCAGCGCTTACCCAGACCGGCTGTTCGGCGTCGCGATGCTGCCGATGCAGGATGTCGATCTTGCAGTTGCCGAAATGCGCTTCGCGCGCAAGGAGCTTGGCTTCAAGGCGGCCTTCATCCGACCGAACCCGTATCACGAGAACAAGACGATCAATCACCCGATGTACGGGCCGTTCTGGGCCGCGGCCGAGGATCTCGACATGTCGGTCGGGTTCCATGAGGGGGCCTCGGCCGGCATGCCGCAGGTCGGCGTCGACCGCTTCGCGACGCGCGGCGCGCAGCACATAATCACGCACACAATGGAGATGATGCTGGCCTGCCTCGCAGTCATCTGGGGCGGCGTCTGCGACAAGCATCCGAAGGTTCGGATCGGGTTTTTGGAATCGGGAGGCGGGTGGATCGCGCCGTGGCTCGACCGCATGGACCGTCACTTCGACGATCAAGGTTTCAACGACTCCGGTCTGAAGACGCGGCCCAGCGAATTGTTCCAGCGCAATTGCTGGATTTCGTTCGAGCCGGTCGAGGGATCGTTGAAGGTGCTGGCGGATTACATCGGACCGAACAAAATCATGTGGGCGACCGACTATCCGCACGCAGACGGGTTCTTCCCCGGTGCGCCCGATATGGTGCGCGAGCGAATCAATGGGACATCACCCGAGACTCAGCGAGGCGTCCTGGCGGGCGGTGCCTTGGCCTTTTACGGGATGAATTGAAACCGAACGGACTGCAAAATCCATTGCCACGCGGGCGCGTGGGCTAACCCGTGCTCCGCCAGCGGCGGTTTCGGCTCTTGATGGAAGTTCTGGCCGCTCATAAGGAGCAGAAAGATGCCTATGAATGATCTCGTGTTCCGCGGCGCCACGGTGCTCGATGGGATCGGGACCGACCCGGTCCGTGCTGATGTCGCGGTTCGAGACGGCCGTATTGCCGAAATTGGGCAGGTCGGCGCCGACGCTGCCGAGGTCATCGATGCCGGCGGCCTCGCGCTAATGCCCGGCATCATCGACCTGCATACGCATTACGATGCGCAGGTTACCTGGGACGTTACGCTGTCCCCATCGCCTTCGCTTGGCGTCACGACTGCGGTAATCGGTAATTGCGGCTTCGGGATCGTGCCGAGCCCGCCGCATCTGCGCGAGAAGATCATGCGCAATCTCGCCGTCGTCGAAGGCATGGACCTTCGTGCGCTGGAGGCCGGGATCGATTGGCGTTTCCAATCCTTTGCCGAATACATGGCGATGCTGCGCGGCCGCGGGCCGTACATGAACCTTGGCGTACTGGTCGGCCATTCGGCAGTGCGCACCGCCGTAATGGGCGAGGATGCCTCGGTCCGCAAGGAAGCGACCGCCGCCGAGTTGGCGGAAATGAAGCGACTCGTCGCCGAGGCGATGGATAAAGGCGCGATCGGCCTCGGCGCCTCGTATTCGCTCAACCATTCGGGTTGGGGCGGCGTGCCGATGCCATCGACGATCAGCGATCTCTCGGAATTCGAGGCGCTGGTCGGCGCGATGGGCGGTCCCGGACGCGGAGTCGTGGAGATTTCGTCCGGCCCGATTATGCCGGATCGAATGGAGCACATCGCCGCCCGGCACGGCCGACGCATCTTCATGAGCACCGCCATCGCGCTCTACAACGAGCAATACCCTGACCGCGCGCTCCGCGTGTTCGACGATTGCGCGGCGGCGCAGGCGCGCGGCAACGAGCTCTACATTCAGATTACCTGTCAGCCGCTATCCTTCGATTTCACGCTGGCAAGCGCCTATCCGTTCTACAGCCATCCGGCATTCGATCCGATTAAGGCGTATGACCGCGAGCAGCTGAAGGCGGTGTTCCGCGACGACAGCTTCCGCGAGCGCTTTCGCGCCGATCTGCGCAATCCGAAGCCGGGCACGGTGTTCCAGGGCAATTGGAACCGCATCATCGTCGCGGCGCCGGTCAAGGCCGAGAACACCCGGCTCGCCGACCGCTCGATCGCCGAGATCGTCCGCGACTCGAACCGCGACCCGCTCGATGCTTTCCTCGACCTGGGACTCGACGAAAACCTGGATACCGGGTTCATCGGACGTTTCTTTAACGCGGTCGACGACGGCGTCGAGCCGCTGGTCAAGCACAAGGCCGGCGTCATCGCATTATCCGACGCCGGCGCGCATCTGGTTTATCTGTGCGATGCCGGGTTCGGTCTCTATTTCCTCGGCCATTGGGTGCGCGAGCGCGGCGCGTTTGATCTGCCCGAAGGCGTGCGCCGGCTGACCAGCCATCAGGCCGGCCTTTACGGCATCCCGGATCGCGGTCGAATCGCAGTCGGCACCTGTGCCGATTTGCTGCTGTTCGACCCGGCGACGGTCGGCATCTCCAAGGCCCGCCGGATCAACGATCTGCCCGGCGGCGGGCCGCGCACGATCCGTGATCCGCTCGGGGTGCACGGCGTCTTCGTAAACGGCGTTCGCGTGTTTGATGGAAAGAACTACGCGCCATTGGACAAAGGCCCAGGGCAGGTGCTGGACCGATTTTTGCCGACCCGGGCCGCGGCGCGGGTCGAGCACTGAGGCGGCAGGTGCCTGAGGGCGCGCCACAGGCTCGTTTTTCGCGCGCGCCTCCGGACGCTGAAGAATGTCCGCCGCAGTGGCCGAAGAGTGTCGCCAGCTGCAACAACTGGTTTCGAAGATTTCGACCGCGAATTGACGCCGCTCCGGATGATCGAGCGCAAGATCCACGGCGAGCAAGGCGGGCCTGGCCCTGGAAGACATGAAACGTGCCTCGCCTCCCGTCTCGAAAAACCCCGTCCAACCTTCCCACTCGCTCCGCCATCTAGGCGGGTGCTGAAGTCGTCGTAGCCTGTTTGCCCAGCTTCGCGCGGCCAGAGGCACCATGTCGACAATGCTGATCGCCTTGGCGGCCATGTTTATGCAGCAGGTCTTTGCCTCCGTCGGCAAGACCCTGCCGGCAGTCGTCGCGCCTCTGGTAATCACCGAGCTACGCGCCGATCCGGCCTGGGTTGGCGTCTATTACGGCCTGGCGGCGGCAGCAGCCCTTCTCGGGCAACTGGGCTGCGGCAGCTTCATTATCCGATACGGTGCGTTACGCATGAGCCAGGTGGCGCTGGTGCTGCTTGGTGGTGGAATGGCAGCAGCAGCTCAGGGTGGGCTTCTGGGTTTCGGCGCGTCGGCGATAATCGGCGGCGGTGGTGGCGCCGTATCGACCCCGACCAGCTCGCAACTGCTTGGTCGGGTCTCGCCGCCGCGACTCGCGCCGCTGGTATTCTCCATCAAGCAAACTGCCGTGCCGGCCGGTATCCTGATTTGCGGTTTCCTCGGCCCCGCAATGGCGCACATGATCGGCTGGCGCGGCGCAATGGTGGTGACCGGTGCCGCCTGTCTTGCCGCCGCGGCAGTCCTTCAACCGCTGCGGGTTTGATGCCGATCGCGTGACCTCACGGCGATTCCGATTAACCGATTTTCCGGCGACCATCGCGGCAGTGCTGAAGACCAATGACCTCCGAACACTTTCTGGCGCGTGCTTCGCCTTTAATGGAGTCCAGTCGGTGTTCATCGCCTACTTCGTCACGTACCTGGTCTCGTTGGGATACGAGTTGACGACCGCGGGCTTCATTTTTTCACTCATCGTCTTTCTCGCTATGCCGTGCCGTGTATTATGGGGGATGGCTCGGCAGTTTTCACGTTTCGCCGCGCGTCGTGATGGCTGGTCTGTCTATCGGGATGGCAGCCAGCATCGCGATGCTTGGACTTTCAAGTGAGGCATCGTCAGTAACCGTGGTCGCCGCGGTTGGTGCCGTGCTGAGCGCGACCGCCCTCTCCTGGCACGGCATCTTGTTATCGGAGGCGGCACGGCTCGCGCCCGCCGGAACGATTGCTACAGTAACTGGCGGTGTTCTCTCGTTCGGCCAGGTCGGTGCCTTTGCCGGCCCATTGATTTTTTCGCTGTTGCTGGGGCTGAGTGGCGGCTATGCCGCCGGTTGGGCTCTGTGCGATTCCAGGGTTGTTGATTGGCCTCATGCTGTTGCGCCCGACTGCGGCGATCCGGCGGAAAGAAGCCGTGCGGTTCCGGTGAGTTGAAGCGTAGACGGCTCGCCGCCGGAAGGGACCGTCTCCCTGGACTGGGCGCACGGTGGCTTTGGGGGCAAAGCTGCCGTCCGATGGCCGTGCACGAAAGAGATCACGTTCTTCCGCTAAGCGCCGACAGCGGCCATTCGATGCGGCTCGACTGTACGGCAAGGATGCGCCGACAGCGGCCGTTCGTCAGACCGTGTTCAAGCGACCGGAGGCGGAGCCATAGCAGCCGTTTGAGGAAGCGTTATTGTCGGGTTCGATCGACGGAGAAACCGTCCATACGCACGTCTGTTAAGTAATAACGCCTGGCGG
>Ga0068856_100008136_pt1 | contig 10232 bp, 6 predicted proteins | sample KBSCornC62_FD_66595 | JGI IMG/M metagenome (GOLD analysis project Ga0068856, IMG submission 66595) | Corn rhizosphere microbial communities from Kellogg Biological Station, Michigan, USA - KBS Corn C6-2 | ecosystem: Host-associated > Plants > Roots > Rhizosphere > Soil ... | reverse complement strand
GCTGGCATTGTCGCTGATGGTAAACCCTAAAACTGCCTCGCCTCCGGCGTTATTAATACCTAAAAGACCTGTTCCACCTACATCGTTACCGATGCCCAAAACTCCGTACCCATAAGTAGCAATGGATGTTATACCATTACCGTACCCCGCATTTGACGCGAAAACTACATCGTTGAAGGCATTTGGATTAGAGATATCAAAAAGACCAGCCGTTCCGTTGTCGCTAGTCGCAAAAACTCCTGTCCCGTCCGGGCTGCTTGCATATACCCCGTACCCGGAGGAAGAAAGTCCATTTACACCGCTGCCACTAACTGATGATCCATAAACTCCTGACCCGCTGCCATCATGAGATCCCCAGACACCATATCCGTCTGCCCCGGTACCTGAGTTAATCCCTCTAATCGCCGACGACGAAACGCCTGGAGTTAATGAACTTATATTACCTAATATGCCAAATGCATTAGCGTTAACCGATGAATTAATCCCTTGAATAGCTGTTCCAGCCCCTTGATTAGTAATTGAAAATAAAACAGACGGTGAATTAACAGCAGCACTATAGGGAATAGAGAAAGCTCCGATACTATCTTTCAATGGAGACCATTGCAGACCGTCAAACTTAAGCACCTGCCCCACGAGCGGGATCGCACTGCTTATTCCATTTCCTTGTAACTTACTTACAACGGGGTTCGGGTAAGTTCCACTTAAGTCGCCGCCGGCTGCTCCGGAGGCTCCCGAGCCACCCAGCACTATACCAGTTGCCAGTTTAGCAAGAGTTATTGAGCTATCTTTTATCTTATTTGTAGTTACTGCAGAATCGGCAAGCTTTGAAGTAGTTATTGATAGATCAGCAAGTTTTGAAGTAGAAACAACTCCATTGGCAATTGTAGGAAAAGGATAAATACCAGTTAAATCCCCACTAGCCGGAATTATACCAAATTTAGATATCGTCACTGAATGATCTGCTATCTTAGGCGTGGTTACAGACGCATCAAGTAACTTAATAGTATTGACAGCACCTGCGTTAATAGTTGGATTTGGATAGGTCCCGCTTAAATCGCCCCCAGCCGAACCTGTGGCGCCAGAGCCGCCAAGTATTACACCAGGTGCCAATTTAGAAAGCGTTATTGAACTATCTTTTATCTTAGCTGTCGTAACTGCAGAATCAGCCAGTTTCGAAGTATATATAACTCCGTTCGCAATAATAGGATTAGGATAGATACCTGAAAGGTCGCCACCTGCAGGAATTATACCTAACTTAGAACCCGTTATGGAGTGATCTGCTATTTTGGGCGTGGTTACCGCTGCATCAAGCAACTTAATAGTATTGACAGCGCCAGTATCAATGGTTGGATTTGGATACGTTCCGGTTAAATCGCCACCAGCGGGAATTATACCCATTTTAGATGCAGTTATTGAGTGATCCGCTATTTTAGACGTCGTCACTGACCCATCAAGTAACTTAACCGTATTAACCGCTCCATTGGCAATGACAGGATTTGGATAGGTTCCATTTAAGTCGCCACCCGCCAGTCCTATCGGGTGTGCACTATCTGCTAAAAATGCGTAAGGCACACTCAATAGCTGCGCTACGCCCATGTCAATAAAAGTATTGTTATTACTTGGTGATAATTCCACCTGTAAAAATTTGTCTCCCCCAACTGACCAATTAATACTAGTTAGCGAATTCACGACACTTGTGGCGCCACTGCTGCCAATTTGAATCACAAACATTCCGAAGCGGTCGGTTTTCAAACTGCGGGTTTCCTGGTATAAAACAGGCCCGGATGAAGTGCCGTTATGAATAGAAAGACGTAATCCAATATTTTGGTTTGTCAAGGTGGTTCCCGATGAATTTCGTGCAATGCCCTGGTAATTGATCATTTGAGCAGCTTGACCAAAAACAAAAATTGTGAAAAACACACAGGTTATAAAAAGCATCAATTTTTTCATACACGAAAATTTAAAATGACAATCAAATATTAAAGTTTAATTATTTTGTAAGAATCTGCCTTCAATTCATAACTTCCTGAAACCGGATTTAATTCCTTTATATAGAGTACATAAACACCTTTTCTAAGACCTCTCATATTAATTTTCTCGGTTAATCCTGATCCATAGAAAGAGAACTCATGTCTATAAACAATATGCCCAAGTTCATCAGATAGTTGCAGGCTAACCTTTCCAGAAATACTTTGCAACAGATCAACCTGTAAAATATCCTGAGTTGGATTTGGGAATACCCGAATGTTTGTAAAACTCAATGCAGTTGTATTGAAGGAAACGGCAGTTTGCTGTAACGGTGGCTGAACAAGACCATCAGTGGGCTGAATAAATCCGTTTGTGATGATATAGCTGCTATCAGCGTCATCCAATTCATTCACGAGCGTCAATTCTCCAATACTCCATTGAGTCGTGAAGCCCTTACTTTTTGAAACCCCACCTGACGCATTAATAACCTGCGGGATTTGCAATTGCCCGTAACCAGATGTCACCGAAATCATTGTAACACAAAAAAATATTGATATGAGTCTCATATGGATATAAAAGATAATTGAAAAACGGTATTGCGAAAACATTATTGCGCAATACCGTTTATAACATTGCCAACCCGAATTATTTTACCAGCGCCATCTTATCAACGAACAAATTTTCTCCCAAAAGAACTTTTACCGAATAAATTCCCCTTGGCCATCCCTGAAAATCAGTCAGGTTAAGGCTCGAATTCCCATTTGGCACAATTGTATTCAGTGCCCTCATCAATCTTCCAGCACCATCATAAATAAACAATTGCAATTTATTTTCCCCGATGGAAAAAACATTTAGTTGCGTAATCTCCCTCACCGGGTTTGGCACTATACTGACGCCCGGTTTAGAGGCTTTTTGAATAAAGAAGCTAATAGTTTTGCTATAAGATACATTTCCCTTTGAACCTATTATTTTTAGCCTGTAGTAGACACGATCGGATGCAGTTGCATCAGGCGCATCCGTGGCAGAGTATTCGTTTGTTAGATTGTCTCCAGTATTAGCAAATACTTTAGCTACAGCAACGAAGTGTTCGCCATCCGCACTTCGCTCAATATTAAAATAATTGATTTGCGGGTTGGGTGAAACATTCCAATTCAATTGCACCGTTTTGTTGGATATATTTCCGTTAAAACTTAGAAGTTTATTATCGAGAACAAAACAATTGCTGTTCCAGAAAACTACTACTGTATCAGTCGCATAAGTTGAGCATCCTGCTTGTAACTGCTGAGTAACTACATAAGTGCCCGCAGAATCTACAGTAATGGAATCTCCGCTTGGAGTTGTACTTAAAATATGCCCGTTTGTGGTAGACCAGGTATACACAGATGTTGATACCGGGTTGGTTACACCTATAGTGCTAACCCCAATTAATCCGCACAGAACAGATTGATCTGCCTGGATATTTGCTCTTGCCGGAAGGAAGAAATCAAAAGGACCAACAAAGTCTTTAAGCGCAGAAGTAAAAGATGCAGAAGCCCTTGACTTTACCAATATTCTCCTGAAGGGCATACCACATTTATTTTCGCCCAATAATGTAACCGGGTCTAATCCAATTTTAGAGAGATTAACACCTATTTCCATAAACTGGCCCGCCGTGTAGGTCGTAACGACACTATTATCTCCACGAACTAAAGAAAAAGGTCCTGCCCATGTATTATTTTGACTTTGAACTCCTGAATAAAAATTGCCGGCAGTTTTAGGCAGAATACCTGCATAGCCATATCGCGAACCATTGGATGCGCCATCAAAAGTACCGGCCCAATTGAAATTGACCGGATTTATTGATAAAGAGGCCGAATCTACCCAAATACGTGCCTCGAGTGATGCTAAACCCGAGCCCCCAAAATCAGTCGCAAAAATAATATCTCCCGGTTGGGTAATGTTGCCGACTGCATCAAATTTCCAGGATGTGTGACCGGCATCTGGCCCGTATCCATAAAATCTTTGAGTACCGCGGTCATAATAAATATCGGTTTGGTACATTTCAAAATCGAAGTAGCGATCGCCGGTTGTGTTTTCAATAGACAAACCACCAAACATCCAAAGCGAATCTATGGGGTCGTTTAGAGGCCCCGCTCGTCTCACATGCACCATCATATCAAGAATTTCATTCTTGTCCGGCACTGATTGAGCTACCGGGCATGTCCAATCGGCTGGACTCTCACCATTTTTACTTGCTCCAGCCGCAAAAATTGTAGAATCAGTGCCATGGTAATCACGAATAAATATTGCATCTAATAGCAATTTATTATTTACAATTGAATAGGCAGGATATTTCATTGTCCGGAAGAAAGGCAATTGCCGGAACGCGGGATCAACAGCGTAGCGAGCCACTATGGCAGCAGCGCCGGTGGTATCAATTACAAATGCTCCAGAGCCTGCAGTTCCCATGTTAAACCAGTCATCATTTCCGGATTGCGCAAAATTGTTAAAATAGTTAGCTCGTAACTCCCCTTCGACTCCAAAGCCTGCCTTAATAGCTGGACTTGTCGATTGTGCCCCCGAAAAACTCCAAACTAGTATAAGGCTAATTATGTAAAAAATTGTTTTCATAAAAGTGGATTTTCATTGGTAATTAAATCAAATTAAGTAGTTCTCTGGGTTAGCAACTAATATAACGAAATGAAAAGGGTGTTTATTTCATTTTCTTATTTTTAACCGGTGAAATATTTTAACCTAAGGAGCGACCAGAAAATATTTTTCGGTCAGTTATGAACTATCTTAAATTGCTTTTTATCTATAAAGAAGGGTTTTCAGGGTATGATCCCCAATTTTATTAACCCAGATCTCATGGGGCATCAGATTACTTTAAATAATTTATTCTCAATTATTTTATTATTAAATTCAGTTCTCAGGATATATATACCGGGCGAGAATTTTTCTACATTGTCCAATATTACCGCTGATGTACCTTTACCGAGACGTATATTTTTTTTACTGACTATTTTGCCATACGCATCATATAGGTTGAAAACAACATTTCCATCGTTAGGTAGAAAGATTTTTATTTTTAGGCTGGAATGGAATGGATTAACCACACTTAGATTAAATGAAGCATTATTATTATACAAAACAATAATTTTTGAATATTTGTTATTGCCATTACTTAACCCTACGAGTCTTAACCTATAATATACGATCGCAGAAATCGGATCGGGATCATTAAACAAATAATCAGCGCCATTAATGTCGTTCCTACTAGCGACTACGCCTGCCCACGAGAAATTTATACCATCAACACTTTTTTCCAACTGGTACTCTTTAACGCTAGATTCATTTAGCGAAGTCCATCGCAGATTGGCGTGATTATTCAGAATATTGCCGGTAAAATCCAAAAGCTGCGTTTTCAACAAGGTGCAATTGACATTATAGACTTTCACATATATTTTCTGGCTATTGCCTACCGAACAGGTGGGAGAATTTAGATTTGCTGACGTTGTTGCCACCTTTAGACGGTAATAAGTACCGCTATCTGCCACCACGGGTGTAAAAGTGGTGTCAACGTAATATACCCACTCGCCATTTACAAGCATAGGGACTTTTGAACTGCAAACACCTGTACTCATCCAGTTAACTCCGTCAATGCTTTTTTCCCAGCAGTAATTAGTATAATTGTTGAAATAACTTTTCACTGTGTCACTTAAAGACAATGGAACTCCCGCGCAAGAAGTTGCTGTATCTTTAGGACTGTTTATAAGATTAGGATAGCATGTTGCAAGTTTTATGTCATCAAGTACCCAATCATTACCTCCGCCGCCTGCTGCGTTATTTTTTATTGTAATACGAAATTGAGTTTCTGTGGGGCCTGTTTTGTAGATGAATCCACGTTTTTCCCAAATGGTATCATGGGTCATGTTCCCTGTAGTGTAATAATCTACATCATTTATCGTATACGAGAGATTAGGTAAAACTCCCGGAGTATAGGTAGCCGCACTATTCCTGTCAATGCCACATACTCCGCAAATATTTCTTACCCATGCTGAAAATTCATAATAGGTATTAGGACAAACATTCTTAATTGTATCCCGATAAACTTCTCCTGTGGTAAATGCTGCATTCACTACTAACATGTAACCTCCTAGTTGGCCTGCAGCTACCGGCAAATTCCCTGTTGACTGATTGGCCGCCCCTGTGTGGTCGCCTATGATGTCCCAAAATCCGCCGAACACACGGGAATTATTTGTTGTCGGTTTATATGGGCCGGCGTTATTGGTGGTTCCGTCTGCACTGGTATTATTCGCAACTGAATAATAATTATCCTGAGGGCTATTTAACCCTAAATTTACTTTTACATAACCCGGAGCGTTTGCTCCTAAGGCCCTGTTTTGAATATTCCCCGATCCAAATGAACTTTCTGCAGTAAAAGTTGCTCCCGAGAAATTATTACATAAAGCCTGATTTTTAATTACTTTAATTCCGGCATAGTTAAAGCGAACGGTCTTATAAACACCCGCTGTGTCAATATGAAAATTTCCCGTTGGATGAATTGTGTCACCATTATTCGCCGTTATTAAAAGCTTATAGGCAACCACAAATAATGTGGATCCATAAAATTTTGGAATGCTTCCGGCCAGTATTGATCCACCACCGGTTGCATTACCAAGTCCTGCACCGCTCAATGCCTTTGCGGCACCAGTACCTAAATTAACACGTATTCCCGGGACGGTGGCATCATAGACCCCTAGATCATCATTGCTGGCATCGGTATAAGGTCCGCTGCCTGGATACAAAAGGCCTTCGTTAGTAATTAGTTTTAAGGAATTGTTCACGAATTTTGTGCCGACCGGGATTGTATCAACGTAAAACGTATTGCTAGTTGAGGTATTTATTTTAATTAATGCATGTATCTCAATCGTATCTCCCTGTTCTAAAGTTCCTCCGCCATTATTACGTGTCAGGTTAAAATAACTATAACTAAATTCAAGCTTCTGAGAATATGATTCCACTGGCAGAATTAACGTTAAAATGTGAAGTAAAATGAAAAATGCCAGCGTTGATATCTTTAGGCCATTTAAAGTCGGTAAGGTTGAAAATCTGAAAGCCTTAATATTGAATATTCCAGAGTAAAATTTTTTCATATTCCCGTATTTATCGGATTAATTGGGGGCTTTTCTGGGATAGTGTTTACTAAACGTTTTTGCTTCCTACTTTATTATGCGATAGCTAATGCAAAGAGAATAAATAACTTATATCATTTTTTTTCCAAAGAATGAAATAATTTGTTTTCATTCTTCGTTTGTAAAATGTTAACCCGGAAACGTTATGTCTCTGACCGTTATTCGAATGAAAGCCGTGAAAAAAAAATCAGCTATGTACAGTTCTTTCCTTTTACCTGACAATTTTTAGTGAAGGGCCATTCCCCTTAAGCATTTATGCTTAATAATAAGGTTGGTAGTGAAAGGTATAAGAAATGAAAGCAAGCCGTTACAATATAAAATTTATGATGCAACTGGTAAATTAATTCTTTCAGGAAAAAGCAATAATGACTATTTTTCTATAAATGTTCAGAGGTTTACTTGAGGAATGTATATCCTTAAATTGTATAACACTTACCAGATTAATATTTCAACAGAAAAGTTTATTGTCAAATAGTTTTTAATTTCCTGCTCACCAAAAACAAAAAGCATAAGAAGATTTAATCCTTATGCTTTTTGTTTATTGAAACGCCATTAATAAATGGAATCGAATTATATTTTCCCCACCATATCGGCAGGAACTACCCATTCATCAAATTGCTCAGGTGTTACATAACCAAGTTTTACTGCCATTTCTTTTAAAGTAGTATTTTCTTTGTGCGCTTTCTGAGCTATTTCTGCTGCTTTGTAATACCCGATTTTTGTGTTCAGAGCTGTTACCAGCATCAGCGAATTATCTACATGTTTTTTTATATTGTCTAAAATAGGCTCAATTCCTTTTGCGCATTTTTCATTAAAGCTATTGCAACCATCGCCTATAAGACGGGCACTATGCAGAAAGTTGTAAATTATTACGGGTTTAAAAACATTCAATTCAAAATGGCCGGTCGCTCCACCGATGCTTATTGCTACATCATTTCCCATTACTTGTGCAGCGATCATAGTAAGTGCTTCGCATTGTGTAGGATTTACTTTACCTGGCATAATGGAAGACCCTGGCTCATTGTCCGGAATATGGATTTCTCCAATACCACTGCGTGGTCCTGATGATAACATCCTGATATCGTTAGCAATTTTCATAAGACTTACCGCAACTGTTTTTAAGGCTCCATGCACTTCTACAATCGCATCATGTGCGGCAAGAGATTCAAATTTATTTTCCGCAGTTTCAAAAGGCAGGCCTGTAAGTTCTGAAATGGTTTCTGCAACATTTTTTGCATAACCTGGTGGCGTATTTATTCCGGTACCAACGGCTGTGCCCCCAAGAGCAAGTTCACTCAAATGCGGTAATGTATTTCTAATTGCTCTTAAACCATGCTCTAACTGAGAAGCATAGCCGCTGAATTCCTGCCCAAGCGTTAGGGGAGTAGCATCCATAAAATGAGTGCGGCCGATTTTTACAACAGGAATAAATTCTTTTGCCTTTGCCGTTAATGTGTCCTTGAGACTTTCAATTGCAGGTATGGTAAGTTTATTAAGAATTGTATACGCTGCAATATGCATAGCTGTCGGGAAAGTGTCATTGCTTGATTGTGATTTATTTACATCATCGTTGGGATGAAGTATTTTTTCTTTATCAGTAAGTTTGCCTCCGCTTAGCACGTGGCCACGATAAGCGATTACCTCGTTTACATTCATATTACTTTGTGTTCCGCTTCCGGTTTGCCACACTACAAGGGGAAACTCATTATCTAACTTACCTTCAAGAATTTCATCACATACTTTACCAATTAGTTCGCATTTTTCTTTGGATAAAACACCTGCATCAAAATTTGTAATCGCTGCTGCTTTCTTTAAATAGGCAAATGCACTGATAATTTCTTTTGGCATTCGGTTAATGTCCTGCGCAATTTTAAAATTTTCAACGCTTCTCTGGGTTTGCGCTCCGTAATAAGCTGTGATGGGAACTTTCACTTCGCCCATGGTGTCCTTTTCTATTCTGTATTCCATTTTATATTATATTCTTTGCTAGTGTTGTTAATCAAAATAATTAGTTCAATTTGCCTTACTCCTCCTTTCAAATAACCGTTCATATTTTTTGTGCTTTGCTATCGCTCTTTTTCTCAAATAAATCATAATTAAGAAATTGATTATCGTTATTGCAATTACAATCAGTATTAAATAGACTGAAACAACAAAGCCGGAAGAAAATTTACCGCTCCATAGTCCGTTTTGTTTTGTATAATGAAACCGGGCATTTTCGAGTATGGCTAACGATATAACGCCTGCCATAAAATAAAAAACACTCCATAAAAAATAAATCCAATTACCGGTTCGCCAGTAAAAAATGTTGGAAAGTAATAATAAGATAATAGAAAAAATTGTAACGATATTATACAGGAGGTCATTATTGAGATCAAATAAGCGAACTACATTTGTTGGCGAGCCGTTGTTTTGCAAAACGGTATGTGTATGAAAAATCCAAAAAGCAGTAAACAAAATTATTACTGATAATAATAACAAAAAGACCCTGTCTATTATTGCCATCTTCATTTTCTCAAAGTTAATGTAACAATCGGCAAGATATATATCTTTTTAAACAATCAGTTTCCTGTAAAAAGGGGCTTTCTTTTTTCTATAAATGCTGCGGTTCCTTCTTTTTTATCCTGAGATGAAAATGCTTCCCCAAATAATCTTACTTCTTTTTCAAAGCCATTTGTACTGTTATCAAAAGAGGCATTAACGGCTGCTATTACTTTCGAAATGGCAACAGGAGATTTGGTAAGTATCAGTTTAATTATTTCCCTTGTTTTTTCAAAAAGGTTTTCTACAGACGTTACATGATTTACGAGGCCCAGTTCTTTGGCTTCATCTGCATCAATCATATTGCCGGTCATCATCATTTCCATAGCTTTACCTTTACCAACGAGCATGGTTAAACGCTGAGTGCCTCCGTATCCAGGAATTAATCCAAGGTTTACTTCGGGTTGGCCGAATTTTGCATTATCGCTGGCTAACCTAAAATGACATGACATTGCCAGTTCGCAACCTCCGCCCAATGCAAAGCCGTTAACCGCCGCAACAACTGGCTTCGTACAATTTTCAATTTTAAAGAAAATTTGTTGCCCTTTT
>Ga0068856_100008135_pt1 | contig 10233 bp, 18 predicted proteins | sample KBSCornC62_FD_66595 | JGI IMG/M metagenome (GOLD analysis project Ga0068856, IMG submission 66595) | Corn rhizosphere microbial communities from Kellogg Biological Station, Michigan, USA - KBS Corn C6-2 | ecosystem: Host-associated > Plants > Roots > Rhizosphere > Soil ... | reverse complement strand
CTTTTACACCTCAGAAGATTTCCGGAGAAACGCGGCTTCGCTAACCGTCGCCCGCCTCCTTGTCGAACGCGGCGAACACTCCAACGCCGCCGACTGGCGCAACCGGGCTGAACGCGCCGAGGAGCACTATGGCGAGTAGTTGCGCGCCACCCTCGCCAAACTCGGAGAGCGTAATGGTTGACCCTATCGAAGCGGCTGCGAGGGCGATCCGTCATTGCGTGCTGGCAACGCTCGAATCCGACACGCTGGCATGGGATCTGACGGACGGCGAATTGGCAGAACTGGCCCGTGTCGCCGCCCCGATCCTCCGCGAGGAAGGTGCCAGGGCGATGCAGGAAGCGGTGGCTAGTGTTATTGACGCAGATGATATTACTCCAGGCTCATACGGGCACGATTTACGGAAATTTGCCTCGCTCGGAGACTGGATCAAGGCAGGCCGAGTTTCTGCCATCCGCGCCCTCTGCCCCGCCGAGATCGTCAAGGGGATCGGGCAATGAAGGTAACGCAGGAGGATAGGAACCGAGCTGCTGAACTGTTCGCGACGGACGGTGCACAGGAGGCCGTGAGGAACGGTTTCAGCGACAACTCCGCGCTCGTCCAAGCCTTCGCCGCCCATCGGGAAGCGGCAGAGGCGAGGGTGGTGGAGTGGTTGCGGGCGCACGAATGCTCCCTATTTGTGCCCGATGGAGGCACTGAGCCGTTTGACGAAGCCGCCGACGCCATTGCTCGTGGCGAGCATCTGAAGGGATAGGGGGAAGGGATGAAGTACGTGATCGACTATTTTCTGGGCGTGATGGTCGTGCTTCTCATCGGATGGTTTGTAGCATGGCAGCCGCCTTGGGCATGGCATTGGGATCCTGCGATCCGCCTCCTGGTGCTCCTCGGCGCATATTTCCCTGCGTTGGTGTTTTTCTGGACGCGTCCGAGCACGTTCTGGCCCCTCCGCCACCCTTGACGCCCGCCCCCTGAGGTGCGATTCTATCCGTCCCGGCAGGCAAGACCTGTTGGATAGCGGCAGGGTTCGGGGAAGCCGGAATTACCTGACAGCGATATGCTAGCCCTGCCGCTTACCCCGGCCAAGCCCTTACTGTCGCCAGATGGCTACTGACTGACGCTCAGCGCCCATTCCCGACAGGCGAGGCCGTAGGACTGCCAGTCCGCTGCCCGGCGCACGTCGGCGCTGTCAACCATGACAGGCTCTCCGGTGGGCACGCTTTCAGGAACGCTGGCAGGATCGGCTTCACCGACGGGCTGGGCGGGGCTGACACGGGATGGCTGCGGTCTCGTGGCACTTCATCGAACGGCCGCTCTTGCGCAAGCGCGTCGCGTTGTTCGACGGGCTTGGCCGTCGCCTTGGACGGCTGGAGACGGCCAGCCCGCCACGAGCACGCGCGCGGGGTGGCAGGGAAGGAAACATCTGGCAGGATCCCGAAGCCGAAGAACGGCCGGGCGCGCTCGAAGCCGAGGCGAGGTGAATGCCCGGCCTGCGCACTCTATTATCCGTCGTGGCATTCATCCTGGCCGTGGTTCTGGCCGGCCGGGCCTTCTTGCCTCGCCCCAAGGCGGGGTGCCCGTACAGCGCTTGCGACTGCGAAGGCCGGTCATGCGATGAGTGTCTGCGGGACACGGTCTGGTAGATATCTGCTGCGGCTGACCAGCCGGGACGATCCAATCCCGAGCGATGCGATCGACTACCCCACGATCTGCACGATAGCCGGCTCAGCGAAGGTCCGGCCGCCGGTCGTCACGGCCTCGACCAGCACCTCGCAGACCTTGCCCGACGTTCCCCCCGACAGCCAGAACGTCACCGCCGTGTCTGTGTGCGTGACCGATCCGACCACGACATCGCCGGTCGCCACCGTAGCGGTCGCGCTCGTGATCGTGTCGCCGCTGTCCATGCGCTTGGCGAAGTCGAAGCGGTAGTCGAGGTTCTCGTCGTGGAGCTTGTTCGGGAGTTTCATGGCTGGCCCTTCGTGATGGTGGAGGAGCGCGGCTCTGGGGGCAGCGAGAAGCTGCGAGGCTGTACTGGCAGCGTCACCGCCCGGAGCGCAGCAGGCAAGACAAACGATCGCGTCACGGCCAGGACGAACGCGCGAGACCGGGCAGAAAGGGCGAAGATGCGCTCGGGCGGCGTGACCGTGGGCCGCAGCGTGTCGGCGACGTAGGCGAAGAAGGCGGCGGCAGCCTGTCCGACGGCAAAGACGCGACCGAAGGTGTTGCGAACGGCTGTCGTGATCCCTGCGCTGGCAACCACGCTGAACTGGCGGACAAAGGCGCGGCCGAGCGCGACCTGCGCGGTTCCAGTCGCGATGAAGGTTTTGACCGGCCCGATCCGCCGGGACAGCGCGACAACCCCCGATCCAGAATAGGCGCGACCGATACCTATCGCCCGCGCGATCTGAAGCGAGGTGCCCGACGTATAGGCAAATGAGACGCTGTGCGTTCCGCCTCGCTGAGCTGTGAGTGCGCCGGATGCTCCATAGCTGAACGAGCGGGCGACGGCTTGGCCTTGCAGAAAGGCCGGCGATCCGATTGCACCGAAGGTACGCACTAGACCGGTGCGACGCGACAGCACGAGGTTTCCGGAACCGGCATAGGCCAGCCCGAGACCATGTGCGGCCACGCGGGTCAGGCTCAGTACCCCTGTTGAGGTGAACTGGCGGGAGAGTCCCGTAGAGCGCCCCAGCGAGGCTGATGCGGCCCCGGTGTAGGTGCCTTGCAACCCGACTGAGCGGACCAAGGATGAGGTCCCCGCGCCGCTATAGGAGCGGATCAGCCCAGCGGTTCTCGTGAGGCTCGACGATCCGGACCCGGCATAGGTCAGGGTCTTGGCAGTTGTCTGGGCCCTCGACAGCGTCAAAGCGCCGGAGCCGGCGTAGGAGCGGGCGACAGACACCGCGCGGCCCAACGCCGCCGAACCGGTCGATGCGACCTGCCGGATTAGAGCTACGGTGCGTGCGACGCTGACCGCTCCAGTGCTGGACGCGCTGCGGGTCAGGCCGACCGTTCTGGCGAGCGCCAGTGCCCCGGAACCGGAGGCGGAAAAGCTGCGAGCATAGGCTCGTCCGGCGGAGAACGTGGCGGAGACGCTGGCCGTGACGCTCCGTACCAGCGCCGTGGTGCGGGCCAACGTCAGCGAGCCTGTGGACGTGTAGGAGAGGGTCCGGATAGCCGCCAGGACACGCGACAGCGACAACGCACCGGAGGCCGTGGCCGAGCGGGAAACACCGACGATACGCGCCAGCGAGAGAGCCGAGGAGGCCGTGGCGGACGGCGCCTTGGAATAGACCTTGCCCGACGTGAACGAGGCCGATCCGGTGCCGCTGTAGCTCAGCGTCTGCGTGTAGATGATAGGCCATGCCGGATACCAGTAGAGTACCAGCAGGCCGCCCGCGCCTGCGCCGCCGGCATTGCCCGAGCGGCGGCCACCGGAACCGCCCGCGCCGTAACTGCCGCCTGCGAATCCTGCTGCGCTCGTGGTCGGTGCACCGGCGCCAGAACCGGATCCAGCCGTGCCGTATTCCGACGTAGATGAGGTGCCCGCCGCGTTGGTGGTGCCCGAGGTCGTGCCGTTGTTGCCTGATCCGCCGGTGCCGCTCGACCCATTGCCGCCAGTGCCGGTCAGTGACCACGCGCCCGTCTGCTTACCCCGCCCCGCCGCGCCGCCACCTGCACCCGATGAGGTGGAGGTCGATCCGGCAACGCCTGCGCCGCCCGCGAACGAATAGTCGCCGATGCAGTTGCCGGTTGTGCCGCCGGCGGTCGTGGTCGCCCCCGCGCCGGCTGCCTGGAGAACGACGGTTGATGAGACGGTGACTGTGGTCGCGCCGGTCGATGTCGCAGTGCCATTCGACGCGCCGAGCTGGTAGGTGAAAGCCGCGCCGGCCGTAAGCGATAGCTGAGCCTTGGAGGCGAAAGCGCCGCCGCCGCCACCGTTGCCGGTGGAGGGTGATCCGGTTCCAGTGCCAGATGCACCGGATGAGCCCGCGCCGATCGCCTCGCCCCAGTTCATGGAGGTGAAGGCTGACGGCGCGTTCTGCGAGCCGGAGGTGTAGACCTGGTTGGACCAGTTCGAGCTGTAGAACCCTGATGGCACGGTGAAGCCGCTGATGGCCGTGGCACCGAAGTTGAAGGTGATTTGCGCAGTGGTGCTGGTCGAGGCGGCGACATAGGGAAACCAGTAGTTGCCGGTGTATGTGCCGGCATAACCGCCCGTCCCGGTGGCGGGATTCTGGTTCGCGATGACGTCGTTGTTCCAGTTGCCGGCCGCGTTGTGCTTGACCCAGATCTTCTTCGACGTGCTGTCGAACGCGACGAAGAACCAGTCTCCGGTGTTGACCGTCTCGGTAACAGTCAGCTGAAGCGTGCTGCCAGTCTGAATGGCCCACGACGTCGCGGTGACGCCGACAAAGGCCGGACCGCTATACACCTGGTTGAGCTGATCGGTGACCCCGATATGGATCGTTGAACTCGTCCCGAAGCTATTGATCTGGAATGCGAAGATGTTCTTGTGGCCGGAGAAGAACCGGCAGTCGCCAATCGCCGGACCGACCCATGAGCCCGACATAGATGCCTGGAGGCCGCTGAGCGAGATCGATCCGGAGTTGGTCGGATTGGCAAGGCCGGTTGCCATGACAACTTAGCTGTACGCAACCTTGAAGGTGAACGTGATCGCATCGCTGATGTTCAGCGCAACGCCAGTGAAGTCCGACTTGGCATAGAGGTTGCCCGAGCCAATCGTGCTGTTGTCGAACAGGCCGGCATTGGTCACCGTGCCGGCGCCGGTCGCGGTCAGCGTGCCGGTCACCTGGTAGGTGTCGTTGGTGGTGGTCGTGGTCTGCTGGCTGCTGGTGCCGGCGGTGCGCGAACCGGTGGTGCTGGACAGATCGAGCGCCTTTTCGCTGAACAGCGTCGTATCGGTCGTAGCGGCGGTTCCGGCGCCGGTGCCCCAGCCGATCTGCTTGGGCTCGGTGCCACCGCCCGACAGGCGCGAGGTCACGATCGAGCGTGCGGTATTGGCAAGAACATTGGCCATGGTTCAGGCTCCTTCAGCAGGCTGAGCGGCCGGGTTCGCGGCCACGGTGACGGTGATCTCGGTGCCTTCGGGGAATTCGCTCAGGGCCTCGGCGGGGAGGGTGAGCGAGAGCGTGGCGCCGGCATCGAGCGGAAGGGCTTCGATCACTGCGCGGTCGAAGTTGACCGTGGCGGTTCCGATCCCCGGCACGTCCACCTCGCGCTGGAGGGTGACGACCTGGGCATTCTCGACGCGAAATTGCAGTGTCTGGGGCATGTCAGTCCTCCTTGGGGCCGAAGGTTTCGGTGGTGGCGATGGGTTTTCCGTCGGCATCGAAGGTCGTGGTGACGCTGCGATGCTCGATGGTCCCGTCGGCGCGGGTGATCTCCATCTCCAGCGACACCTCAGAAGGGCGCGAGTTGGCGAGAGCGGAGCCGAGTTCGATATGTCCGGTCATGGGGTGGGGCTTTCAGTTGCGGTTTCGGTGGGGACTTCATCAGCCGGGACAGCATCCCCGGCGGCGATCAGCGCCTTGACGTCGGCGAGCATGAGGGCGAGCCGGGCTGTCGAGCGGGTAAGGAAGTCGTCGTCGGCGCGGGGGCGACAAACCACTTCGGGATCGGGCCCTGCAACGGATCCGTGAACACCCGCCCCAGCCTGATCGGCTCCGGGCACACCGGCGGGGCTGAGACCGGCGGCCGGGGGTGGCACGCGGCCAGTGTCGGCAGCAGCAGCAAAGCGGCGATAGTAGGCAGGAGCTTGGGCATCGGACTTCTCCGCGATGGCCTGCGAGGTGACGGCGGGCTGATGGTTGACGGCGGTCTGCGCGGTGCGGGCCTGGTCGCTGGCGGTCTGGAACGCAACGGCGTCGGAGTGCCGGCCGGCCTTCTCGTGATCCCATCCCCGCCACAGCCAGACGTTGCAGCCGAGCGAGAGCGCGAGAGCGACGGCGAGGAAATGCACCGGCGAGGCGGTGAGCCAGCGCCAGCCGGCCTTGATCTCGCCCTCAGCGGTGACCGCCCAGCGCGAGAGCCAGCCCTTGAGGAGCCATGTGGTGAGGCCGGTCAGCATGAGTGCCACCTCGCAAGCAGGGGCGCGCACAGGATCAGCCCGGCGCACAGGAGGGTGAGGGCGCAGAGGAGGCGGCCGGTCATGGCCGCGCTCCGCAGGCGATTCCGCTCGGATGCAGGTTGCGCGCGCGCTTCACCCAGCCGTTGCGGAAGGTGGCGAGAGAGGGGTTGCCGCGGATCAGCCGGAGGTATTCGCCCTCCTGCTTGACCGCGATGTAGCGCAGCGTTGCCTCGCACGCGGGCGTGACACCCTGTCGGGCCTGCTTCATCTGGTAGGCAGCAAGGTCGGGCGCGCCGAGCGGCAGGCCAGAAGCTGGAACGCCGGCACTCTCGCGGAACCAGCGGTTCGGACGGGCAGGCCCCATGTTGACCGCGATGTTGACCAGTTTGTCGGCCACCGCCGGTTCGATCCCGATCAGCGGCATGTAGCCGGGGCGGTCCACGTAGTCGGCGATATAGACCTGATCGGCGCAGACCTTGGCTCCGACATCGCAGCTTCGCGGAAAGACCTTCATGTCGCCGGAGTAGCCGTGCTGACGGGCAACCTGCTCGGTCACTCCATATCGCGTGGCGCCCCCCGGATCCTTCGGGTTGTCCACGTAGCCGCCCTCGACCGCGTACACGCCGGCGAGGATCAGAGCGAGCGCCCCCGCCGGCTTGGCGAGGCGCTTGCCCTGCGGCTGCGCCGGTTGCGCCGGATCAGGCACCGGGCTTTTCCTTGAGCACCGCGAGCAGCACCGACGCGCCGAAGCCGAGATAGGCGAGCTCGGGCTTCATCGCGCCGAACACCTGTGCCCCGGTCACTGCGGCGCCGAGAATGAGGCCGATCCACGTCGAAAGTTCGCGGGCCCGAGCCTTGATCCAGTTCATGATATTCCCCCTCTGTGTGCCCCACCCAGCGCACCGGGTGGGGCAGCGCGACGATCAGGCAGTCGGTTCGGGTGCGGGATCGGTCGGGGCCGGCTCCGGAGCGGTAGTGACGGCATCGATCTTCGCGGTGACAGCGGCAACGCTCTGCGCCGTGATGTCGTCGAGGCTGGCGATGGTCGCCTGAGCGTCGGCAAGCGCGGCGTCGTCGGCCTGCGCCTTGGAGATCAAGCGATCAGCAGCAGCCGAAAGGTCGGCCAGGGCGGCGGTGGTCTTGGTCAGTTCGGCCATGAGGATCATTCCTTCGAAGCTGGGCAGGATGATGTGGCCAGTCAGCACGGCCCATGCGTGCCGGAGGCGGGTGAGGAGAGGGCGCATAGCGTCAGCCCCCCTTGATCCAGTCGACGCCCAGGACGGCCGCCAATGCGCTGATGACGCTGGCTATGACGGTCAGAAAACTGACGGCGCCCTTGCGCTTGTTTTCGGAGGCTTCGAGCCCCGCTAGGCGTTGATTGATCCTGTCGAACCCGTCCTCGATAATCTTCTCCAGACGGTCCAAGCGCGCCCCCATTGCGTCCTGCTTTCCCTCCATCCGCCCGATGTCGCGCTGGAGTTCAGAATGGTTGGGGACAGGCACGCTCAGTTGCCCCACGCCCAGATTGTCACGACCGAATTGGATCCGCCGCCGTTGTTGCCGAAGACGCTGCCGCCGGTCAGCGAGACGCCAGGCGCGAGATAGGGGGAGTATGAGCCTGAATAACCAAGGCCGGAGAAACCGCCGGGCGCGGCGCCGAACAGGTTGTTGGGAAAAGGCTTAGGCCAGCTGAATGCCGTTGATCCCCCTGCGGAGCAGTTCACGCGCTTCCATTCTACGAGAAAGTCGCTCGCCCACGTTCCGTCGTTCACCGCGATGTAGCCATCGGTGGAGAACAAATGGTCCGTAACCCTGAGGACGCCAGCGGTTGGTTTGATCGCCACCCAGTTCGCTGCGCCGACGCCGTCCGGATCAGTCGCATTGGCGTCGACGGTCGATACCCAGACTGTCCCCGGCGTGGTCAGCGAGGAAAGCTGCGCGCCTTTCGGATACCCACCGATAGCGGTGCAGAAGGTCGAATCGAACAACGCGGCGCCGCCGGCCATGAACCAGCGCATTCCCGCAGTGATCTGGTTCAGGATGCCATTGAAATCCTTGCCGTTTGGCGGAACGCCGCCCGATGCGATCGGCGTGAACGTCTCAGGCGGGAAGCCATCGGTAAGGCTCGCCGGCGCATCCGTTCCGCTCGCCGCGACGTGATCCTTCGGAATAGGCCTGATGTAGGCGCCTCCCGCCCCATTGGCGAAGGGGATGGGGAACCTGGCCGGGACGTCACTTTGATTCATGGCTGTTCCACCGTCACTGAGACCCCGATCGGACGAGGCAGGACCCCTGACTGCGTGACGATCGCGTAATCTACTTTCGACAATGTCGAGCCGAACACGAAGGTCATCGTCATGTTGCCGTTGTCGCGGACGTAGACGTTCTCGTAGGCAGGGAAGAGCGCGCGCAGGATCGCGTTGATCGCCGGGATAGAGCTGTTGGTGACGTTGAGCGCCGCCTTAGCGAGAATGACCTGCCGGTAGGCGATGTCGGTCAGCAGGAAGTTGGGCGTGAAGGCTGTCGAGGACCCTCCGGTAGAGACGCCCCAGAACACGCCATCGCCGAACGTGTGGGCGTCGCTGGCGGTGGAAAAGCCAAGATAGGCCGTCGCAGGGATCGGGTCGCCGTCGTCGACGAACAGCGCCCGATTGACGCCGACAATACGCCCCCAGATGTCGAGCCCGAATCCCACTGCGGTGTCGACGTTCCACACGGCATCGAAGAACGCGTCGAACGCTGCCTGACGGTCGATCGCATAGCTGAGCGCATCAAGCAGGCCGACGATGATCGGGCTGTTCGCGTATTGGCTGAGCAGGGCCTGACGCCAGTCGAAGAACCGCGGCGGCCCTGAGTCACTGCCGCCCGTAAACCCGAGCGGCTGTTCGCTGACCGGGACGAGCGTCGTCATACAAGGCTCACAGCAATGTGCGCGGGATCAAGGGTCGGCATCTTGTCGATGTTGACGACCACATCAGGGTCGGTCGGCGAGCTGGTAGTGCCGACGGTGATCGAGACCACCTGCGCCCACGGGCCGAGGGCAGCGACCGCGCCGGCGAAGCGCAGCGCGTAGACAGTCGCTCCGATCCGCGAGCGTGGGCCACCATCGTCGCCGTTGAACGCGGCCACGATGGCGTTGCGCACCTGCGTCACTGCATCGGCGGGCACCAGACCGTTGTTCGCCAGCTGCACCGAGAAGTAGATCGGCAGCGCGACGGCGCGCTTGAAGGTCACGGAATAGGACGGGTAGGGCAGCGAGTAGCCGGAGCTATCGTCCTTCACCGTAACCGTCGTGTCGCCATTGTAGGCACAACCCGGGGGCTTGCGGGTCCAGATTGCTCGAGCGATGTCGGCATCGGCGCCGCCATAGACAGAGACATAGAGCGAACGGGCGGCAACCGAGACGCCGCCGATCGTCGCACTCGACGCCGTTGCGTTCTCCGTCACGTAGGCGTCGTTGACGCCCTCAACTGCCAGCACGGCTCCGCGGACGGCCGGGAGGATGCCTGTGGCATTGAGCGCGACGGACTGGGCCCGGCGGTTCTCGAACTCGGTGCGGGTTTCCTCGTCGCGGCCGAGAGTTCCGTCGGACGCGTTGGTGATAGAATCCCAGCCGGAGACGACGCGGTAGATTGTGGACAGTGTGCCAGCCGGGCAGGGTATGGGACCGGTCTCGATCGCCGCGAACAGAACCGATGCGGTGCCGCCAGCTCCGATCGTCGCATCGGAGAGGCTCTGGTAGATGTTGCCGTCCACGGCCTGGGCGAGCGATCCCGCCGGGATGAGCGTGCCTGTCGCGCCGCTGCAGGTACAGGTGACGAGCGTCGGCGTCGCGATGATGCGGGTGAGGAAGTAGATGCGGGCGATGGCATCCTGCATCCGCCCTTCGGAGTAGGCAGGATCGACCTGGTTGACGTACTTCAGGAACAAGTCGTTGTTGGCGCCGAGCATGGCCGCCAAGGCGGTGACAAGCTGGCCTTGTGGGGTGGCGTCGGACGGGTTCAGCGCGCCGCCGAACGCCGCCTGAAAGTCGGCCCATAGGCCGGCAAGGATTGCCGCCTCGGTTGGCGAAGAGACGCCTTGCGGATCGAAGGTCGGGGAGGGGACGTTAGTAGTCATAGCGTCACCGTGCCTCCGGAGAACTGCAC
>Ga0068856_100008131_pt1 | contig 10236 bp, 8 predicted proteins | sample KBSCornC62_FD_66595 | JGI IMG/M metagenome (GOLD analysis project Ga0068856, IMG submission 66595) | Corn rhizosphere microbial communities from Kellogg Biological Station, Michigan, USA - KBS Corn C6-2 | ecosystem: Host-associated > Plants > Roots > Rhizosphere > Soil ... | reverse complement strand
GGGCCGATCCTGCTCGCCGTGCTGATCGGCGCCCTCTACCTGCGCGGACCCCACAGGACCGCCGGCGACGCCGTGGGGTTCGCGGTGCTCGCGGCGCTGCTCACGATTCCGTCACTATGGGTGGTCAGCAAGTTCGTCCACTCGGCCAACAGCACGTTCAGCTCGAGCGGGAGCGACCTCGGCAACCTGTTCCACCCGCTCAAGGCGTGGCAGGCGTTCGGGATCTGGCCGACCGGCGACTTCCGCCAGCTGCTGGTCGACCACACAACGCTCGTATATGCATTGATCGCCGTCGAGATCGCGGCCGTGCTGATTGGCCTCCTGTGGACGGTGCGCCGCCGCAACGCCTGGCCGCTCGTGTTCGTGGGGGTCTCGCTCGTGGGCTGGGCCTACGTGACCGCCCGCAGCAACACCTGGGGCGACGCCAAGGCGCTGATGATCGTTTCCCCCGCCATCATCGCCGCGGCGATGCTCGGCGTGGCAGCGCTGTGGCAGCGGCAGCGCGCCGTGGCGCTGGTCGTGGCCGGGCTGATCACCTTCGGAGTGCTGTGGACCAACGTGCTCGCCTACCACGGAGCCGACGTGGCACCGCGCGCGCGCCTGGCCGAACTCGGCAAGATCGGCGATCGCTTCGCCGGCCAGGGCCCCGCTCTCTACACGGAGTTCGAGGAGTTCTCGAAACACTTCCTGCGCCGCGTGAACCCGACCGGCACGAACGAGTCCTGGCAGGACAAGCCGCACGCCACCTACGCGAACGGGGCCGGCACGGCGTTCGGATTCTCGAGCGATGTCGACCAGCTCGCGCAGCCGTACCTCCAGCGCTTTCGGATCCTCGTGCTGCGCCGCTCGGGCTCGGCGCCCCGCCCGCCTGCCAACTACAAGCTGGTCTTCCAGGGCCATTACTACGAGGTCTGGCAGAGGACGAAGGCGCCCACGCTGCTCGCCCACCTGGCGCTCGGCACGCGCGTGCAGCCTGGCGACGTGCCGCCCTGCTCCGAGCTGCGCGACCTGTCGCGGCGAGGCGGAACCCGCCTGGCCTATGTCGAGCGTCCACTGCTGCCGGAGCTCGATGCCATCAAGGCACAGCACCCAGGGATCTGGCGCACGGACGTGGCCGACCAGAACGTGCTCGTCGTGCACGGCGCGGGCACACTCAGCGGCCCGATCACGGTGACGGAGCCGTCGCGCTACACGGTGTGGGTCCAGGGCACGTTCAGCCGCGGCTTCGTGGTGCGGGTGGACGGCCGCCGCGTGGGTGTCGTGAAGAATGAGCTGAACCCGCGCGGTCAGTACGTCCCGGCAGGGACGATCGCGCTCACGCCCGGCCAGCACACGCTCACGCTGACGCACGCCGCGCACAGCCTCGGCGGACTCTTGAGGGCGGGCGACGGCGGCGACACCCGCCTGCTCGGCCCCACGGTGCTCGACCCGGCGAGCGACACCCGCGTGGTGCGCCAGATCCCGAGCTCGCGCTGGCACGACCTGTGCGGCAAGCGGCTCGACTGGGCCGAGGCGATCAGGTGAAGTACGTGCTGAACACGTAGAGCTGCGCGAAACCGCAGAGCCCCATCATCACCGCCACCATCGATATGCCCGCCACGGGCGCCAGCCGGCGCCCTAGTCCGTAACAGGCGGTGATGGCCGTGGCCGCGCCGACGGTGATCGCGGGGAACAGGTAGCGGCCCTGCTCCTGCAGCGCGGCGCCCGGGTTGGCCCGCGCGAACGCCGCATGGGTGGAGCCGATCACACACGCGGCCGCGAAGAGCAGCACGAGGATCTCCGGGATGCGCGTGCGCACGGCTGCGCGCTCGAGCCACAGCCCGCGCACTGCCGAGAGGAGCGCCAGGACCACCGCAATGCCGATCGCCACGAAGACAGGATGCGGCAGGATCACGTCGAGCCAGCCGAACCCGCCCCAGGCTCGCACGATGTAGACGTCCCAGACGGGGTGCACGCCGGGCGCGAAGTCGTGGTGCATGAACGGCAGCGGCGGGAAGAAGATCTGCCAGATGTAGGACAGCGTGCCGCCGCGCCCGAGCGGCGCCGCCACTGAAGCTCCGGCGCCAGGCGAGGGCAGGAACGTGTGGTGGTAGGCGGGCGCCACCACGAGCCCCCAGAGCGCGATCAGCGCGCCGCCCGTGACCGCCATGGCGGCCCAAGGCCGCCAGTCCCAGTTGCGCCGCCAGAGCATGAACGCCAGCGCGAGCGCACCTACGGGCAGGTACGCGAGCATCGTGACCTTGGCCAGCGCGCCGAGCACGAACGATGCCGCGATCCCGATCGCGAGGGGCACGGTGAGCCCGCGGCGCAGCGCTCGGATCATCAGGTAGGTGAGGATCGCGGCCGCTAGGTTCACGCCCACGTCCGTGTTCACCATCCCGCCGATGAACGAGTACACGGGCTGGAACGCCACGAGCAGCGCGGCGGCCGCCGGTGCCCAGCGCACACGCGGCGCGAGCTCCCGCACCGTGCCGTACACGAACGCGACCGTGAGCGCCGCAAGCAGCGCCGACGCGAGCCGCATGGCCAGCATGCGCGAAGTGAACGACGCGCCGTAGAAGATCCGGTAGGCGAGCGCGGGGAACGCGTAGTACACGGGCCCATGCACGGACGCGCTGGTGGGCCCGCCGCCGTCCTTGCGCGCCGGGTGCTTCTGGGCAACCTGCGCCTCGTAGTTGCGCTGGGCGGCGGGGTTCCACGGAGGCCGCGTCTCAGGCGCGAACTGGAGCGTGCGGAAGGTGGCGAGTCCGCCGGTGAGGAAGCCCACCTCGGAGGAATACGGGTTGCCGCGATCCTGACGTGGTGGGTGCCCGGTCTCCGCCAGCTCGACCGCGTAGCCCACGTGCACCGGCTCGTCCGGCGCCTGGAAGTAGGGCACGATCAGCGCCCAGGCCGCGCAGTTCACGAACGCCACGAGCACGATCACGGTGACCGCGCGGGGGCGTCTCATGCAAGGCTCCTCAGCATCACACGGATGCCGGCGATCCAGCACCCGAGCACGGCAAGCGCGAGCAGCCAGTAGGTCCACGCGCCCACGAAGCCGGCGCGGAACAGCGCCGCGTGCCGCGCGCCCGCCGGCAGCGCGGAGAGCAGGTTGCGCGACGGGTAGTGCAGGTAGGCGACGGTGATCAGCCCCTGCGGCTTGCCGTCGTACAGCGCGACTCCCTCGGACCCATCGCCCAGCGGCTGACCGGCGCCCGAAGGCAGCGTGGCGCGGGCGGTCAGGCAGGCGGTGCCGGTGGTGGCGTGGTCGAAGCGCGCGAAGTGGAAGACCGTGTCGTAGCGGCCGGGCGGGGCCTCGGCATGCGCGACCCGGGTCTGGCCGGCCGTCACCAGCCGCAGCTCGACCGGCACCGGTTTCGGACCGCCGGCGAGGCCGAGGCGGAGCGCGTTCGTGTTCTTCGGCAGGTCGAGGTTGGCGACGCAGAGTCTGTGGCCGGGAGCGAGAGCGGGCAGCGGATAGCGCGGCGCCACCGAATTCGTGCCCGTGGTCCGGACGTGCGTGCCGAGCAGCCAGCCGCCCACCAGCAGGACGAACAGCAGGGCGACCGTCCCAACCGCCGCCACGACCCAGCGCCGTGGGACAGCCCGGGGCTGCTCCTGGGTCACCCGGCCGCTGGCGGCTGCGGATCCTCGACCGACCGCGACCGCCGCCGCAGGCCGAGGATGGACAGGAAGAAGGCCCCGAACACCGTCTGGATACCGAGCACCACGAGCGTCAGGGCCGCAACGGCGAGCTTCTCCTCACGCAGCTCGCCAAAGCCACGGTTGATCCAGATCACCACGACCACGCTCGCCATCGCGATGCCCACAAGAGCGATCACCGTGCCGGCGATCAGCCCGTGCTCGAGCCGGAACTTCTCACGCACCCTGTCGAACAGCGGATCGTGCTCGCCGAGGTAATAGAAGGCGTAGGTGCGAGAGAACACGCCGAGCTGCGCAACCTGCGCCCCCACGATCGCGAGCATCGAGCCGGCGATGAGCGTGTGCAGCTCCCACTCGCGTCCGAAGATCGGCACGTTGAACAGCGAGATCGCGCCGATGATCCCGCCGAGCACCATCAGGGCGAGGCCCGGCACGAGGAACAGCCACGTGGGGCTATGCACGAGCAGGAAGCGCAGGTGGCGCCAGCCGTCCGAGAACGAAGACAGCTTCGACTCGCCGGTGCGCGGGTGGTACTCGATCGGGATCTCCCGGATGTCGAGCCCGAGCTTGGACGAGCGGATCACCTGCTCGGAGGCGAACTCCATGCCGGTGGTGCGCAGGTCGAGCCGCGGCAACAGGTCGCGCCGGAACGCGCGCATGCCGCAGTGGGCGTCGGACACGCCCGTTCGGAAGAACAGGTTGAGGACGCCGGTGAGCACGGGGTTGCCCACGTAACGGTGAAGCCAAGGCATGGCGCCGGGGTGGATCGTGCCCTGGAGGCGCGAGCCCATCACGAGGTCGGCGCCTTCCTCGAGCGGCTCGATGAAGCGCGCGATCTCGCGGAAGTCGTAGGTCTCGTCGGCGTCGCCCATGACGATGTACCTGCCCTGCGCCGACGCGAAGCCGGCGAGGTAGGCGCTGCCGTAGCCCTTGCGCTGCTCGTGGATCACGCGCGCGCCGGCGGCGCGGGCCAGTTCCGGGGTGCCGTCATCGCTGCCGTTGTCGGCCACGATCACTTCTCCACGGATCCCGTGGCTCTCCATGGTCTCGATCGACCGGCGCACGCACGCCTCAATCGACTCGGCCTCGTTGAGAGCCGGAATGACTACCGAAACAAGGAGTTCGTCGGTTGCGGCGTCGGCGGCGGCGACCGGGTTGCTCGCGATCTTGGTTTCGCTCATGTCCCCGATAACCCCTGCGACGCGTGAAGGGTAGCGGTTAGCCCAGCGTCCCACGGCCGTTCGCTTGTGCGCAACTTTCGCCATGCAGGAGCGGTTTCATGCTTCGTGAATGCGCGCCAAGGGCATAGTGATGCGCCAACCACGGGTAGACTGGTGGACGTGGAGACCGGCGGGGGAACCGGCGTGGAAACGCGCGCTTACCGACACACAAACAGGCCCTTGAGCGTCAGGAAGACAGAGGCGGCTCGCCTCGAGCACGCGGCTGAGCTGCCCGCACCGGGCGACGTGCCGCGCCGCGACATCCTCGGCATCCCGATCGCGATGACCGACTACGCCCAGGCGATGGACGTGATGGACGGCATGATCGAGCGCCATCAGCGCGGCTACGTGTGCGCCGTCGCGGTGCACGCCGTGATGGTCAGTCAGCACGACGACGAGATGCGCGAGGCGGTGACCGGCTCGACGCTCACCGTGCCCGACGGCATGCCGCTCGTGTGGGCGGCCAACGCGCTCGGCGAGAAGCTCGACAACCGCGTCTACGGGCCCGAGCTGATGGACCGCTACTGCGCGCGCTGCGCGGAGCGGGGCCACCGCGTGTGGCTGTACGGCGGGCGCGACCAGGGATCGCTCATGCAGCTCGCTCTGAACCTTCGCCGCCGCCATCCGGGCATCGAGATCGTGGGCGGCTACTCGCCCCCGTTCCGTGCTTTGACGGACGAGGAGGAGCACGCGATCGTCGAGCAGATCAACGGCTCGGGCGCGGACGTGGTCTGGGTCGGCGTGGGAGTGCCCAAGCAGGAGAAGTGGATGGCGCACATGCGCAGCCGCCTGGACGCCCCGGTGCTGTGCGGAGTGGGCGCTGCCTTCGACTTCCACGCCGGGCGCATCTCGCAGGCGCCGCCCTGGATGCAGGAGCGCGGTCTCGAGTGGATCTACCGGATCGCGCAGGAGCCGCGCCGGCTGCTGCCGCGCTACCTGTCGTACAACCCGGCGTTCGTGCTGGCGTTCGCGCGGCAGTGGTTGCGCGAGCGCTTCGGGCGCGGCTAGCCGGCCTAGCCTCCTTCGCGCATAAGCTGCCTCCCCGTGCCCGCCCAGGAAGGCCTAGACACCGTACGCCAGCTCATCGGCGAAGGCCGCTCATTGCTACGGGAGCGGTCCCGTCACTCCGCCGCGCCACCGCCCTCGGGCCGCGGGCTCGTGCTGGACGTCGGCGGAGGCGACCGGCCGCACCCGCGCGCCGATCTCGTGGTCGACAAGTACGTGACTGACAACTTTGAGCGCGAGCGCGACCTTGCGTTCACGAAGCCCGTGGTGGTGGCGGACGGCGAGGAACTCCCGCTAGCCGACGGATCGTTCGCCTATCTCATCGCCTCTCACGTCCTCGAGCACGCCATCGATCCGAACCGGATGGCCGGCGAGTTTTGTCGCGTGGCAGAGGCCGGATTCGTCCAGCTTCCAACCGCGTTCTCCGAGCGCCATTTCGGCTGGCCGTTTCACCCATGGCTCGTGGATCGCGAAGGCGACATGCTGGTGTTTCGCCCCAAGATCAGCCACGAGGAGAGCAACGAGGGACTGCACGAGGCGTACAGCGAGAGCCTGCTTTTCCGACTGGCGTGGGCGGCGCATCGATCTCGCTGGCATCACAGCGTGCACTGGCGGGGGCACCTTGACGTTCGCGCCCCGAAGCTGGAGAAGCAGGAGCACGAGCGGTCGTCGATCGAGCTTGAGCGCACGCTGTCTGTGCTCGAGAAGATGGGACGTAGCGGGTCGGTGGTGAGGCTGGACCAGCGCATGCAGGCTCTGCTGCGTTGTCCGTCGGCGGAGTGCCGCGGCAAGATCGTCCTCGCGAGCGACGAGGCCGTCTGCCAAGGCTGTGCGACACGCTTCCCAGCGCCTGGCGGCGTGCCGGTCTTGCTTAGAGAGGCTGGTTCGCCCGCTCGGTAGCGGACGACCAGCGCCTCGAGCTGCCCCCGCTTGACGCCGGGCGGCTGGCGAAAAGCCAGCATGAGTCGTAGCGCCAGCGCGCGGGCTCGTCGCGCTCGAGTATCAGATCAATCACCTGCATTTCCTGGTCTAGCACGGACCCGAGCAGACGGTCCGAGCTATAGACGTTCATCTCCATGTATGGGTAGGACCAGGGACGCCTTCCGACGAGGTTCACGATGTTGTGCGCAAGTGGCAGCCGCATCGCGCGTGAGAACGCTGACGCGGTCCGGTGACTGACTCCGAATGGAACCTGCAGTACGGCCACCCCGCCCGGCGCGACGAGGCCGAGTAGGCGATCCAGGATCTTCAGTCCCTCGCGTCGCGCGATGTGCTGCAGCACCATCCCGCAATGCACGAGGTCGAACTCGGCTGCCATCGAGTCCAGCGACGGTGGTTCCACCAAATCGAGGTTCGTCAGCCCCCTGGCCTGGGCGTTCCGGCGAGCTTCCGCAAGCATTGATCGAGACACATCGACACCGACCGCCCGCTCTGCCTCCTGTGCAAACCCAAGCACCACGCGCCCAACGCCGCAGCCATAGTCGAGCACCCTGCGCGGGGAGAACTCTGCCCCCCTGCGATCTCGGATGCGGCCGAGCACCCAGGCAACGTGCGTCTCGCCCGACTCGAAGAACCGGGCGCGAGTAGCGTCGTCCAGGTTCTCCCGCCGGTACTCCTCCTGGGAAAGAACGCCGAAATAGGCATCCTCGCGCCCGAACCGCTCCCACTCTCTGGCACTGGCTCCCATCAGCGATTCATAACGCTAGCCCAGCGCGCGCTCGTACGCCTCATAGGTCTTGCGCGCCGCCTCCGGCCAGCTGAACTCAGCCGCGCGCGGTGGCCCGGCCGCGCGCAGGCGCTCGTTGCCCATGGCCTCCTCGATCGCGCGAGCCGCCGCCCGGGGGTCGTGTGGATCGAAGTAGATGGCGGCGTCGCCGCCCACCTCGCGCATCACAGGGATGTCCGACACGGCGGCCGGCACGCCTCTCTGGAACGCCTCCACGAGCGGTAGCCCGAAGCCCTCGCCGAGCGTGGGGAACGCCATGCACTCGCACTGGCGCCAGAGCGCCTCGAGGTCGGGGTCGGGCACATAGCCCGGGAAGCGCACTCGCTCGGCCACTCCGAGCCTGGTCGCTTCGGCGCGCAACTCCTGGTCGTATGGCTCCTCCATCCCGGCCAGCACGAGCACCACATCGGCGTCCAAGTCAGGCAGCGCGCGCACCAGCAGCATCTGGTTCTTGTGCGGGCGCTTGGCACCGACCGTCAGCACCACACGCTTGCCGCTCAGGTCGAACTTCTGCCGCACGTCCTGCTTCGGCGTGGGCTCCACGGACGGCAGCCGTCCCGCGCCATGGTGAGCCACCGTGAACTGCGCTGGGTCGAGATGCAGCACCTGGCAAATCTCGTCGCGCGACGCCTCGCTCACGGTGATCAACCCCGCCGCGTGGCGGCTACCACGCCTCACGATCTCGCGCAGCGCGATCGTCGTGCTCGAGCGAAGCGTGTCCTGGAGGAAGAACGTGACGTCGTGCAGCGTGACCACCGACGGCACCTTGCTGCGCACCGGGCACATGGTGGCCAGGCTGTGGATCAGATCCCAGCGCTGCCTGCGCGCGAGCCGCGGCAGCCACACCTCCTCGGCCAGCAGGCGGCGCACGCGCTGGCCCTCGTCGGTGGGCAGCTCGAGCACCTCGGCGAACTCGGTGAAGCCGTCGCGCTTCAGCGCCGCGGCCCCGCGACGGGTGGTGACGAGCGTGAAGCGCGTGTCGGGAAACTCGCTCGCAAGCGCGGGCACGAGCCCGCGCAGGTAGGTCTCGGGACCGCCCGAGCGCTCGGGGTCGAGGAAGATCGCGTTCAGCCCGACATGCACGGGCCGGGATGGTAGGCCGCTAGGCTCCCCGCGCTCCCATGGGCTACTTCGACTGGCACGACCAGCCTGGCTACTACCGCGACGTGACCCGCCACTTCGAGCGCTCCACCGAGCTGCTCGACCTGGGCTGCGGCGTCGGCTGGCTGGCGGACCACTTCGACCACTACACGGGCATCGACGTCTCCCCGGATGCAGTGGCGGAGGCACAGCGGCGGGGGCGCAACGTGTCGCTGGGCAACCTCGACCAGGCGCTCGCGTTCGAGATCGAGAGCTTCGAAGGCATCGTGCTCAAGGACGTGCTCGAGCACGTGGCCGATCCTGTCTTCCTGGTCCGCGAGGCGCACCGCCTTCTGCGCCCGGGCGGGCGCGTGTTCGCGTCCTCGCCCGACGCCCAGCGCTGGGTCTGGGACGACTACACGCACCGTCGCCCGTTCACGCGCAAGAGCTACCGCCTCCTGTTCCGCGACCAGGGCTTTGAGGTCGTGGAGTCCGGCTACGAGTCGGTGGCGCCGGGCACGGGCATCGTGTCCGGGCTCTTGCCGGGCAAGCGGCGGCCGGCGCTGCTACGCGCGGCGGCGTGGCTGCCGATAGTGCGACGGAACGTGTGGCTGCTGGCGCGGAAGCCCGGCTAGCGCTCGTGGCGCACGCGGCGGATGCACTCGCGCAGCGAGATGCTCTCGTCGATCGCGCCGGGCGGGATGCCCAGGCGCGGCGTCTGGCCGGCTGAGCGCCAGCCCTCGATACGCGCAGTCAGCGGCAGCGCGGTACGGAACCGAACGAGCCCCCACAGCACCGTGAGCAGCTCCACCAGGAGCGTCCGCGCTGCGTGACGGCTGCGCATCACGCCGTATCGCCGCAGCAGGAACCCGCGTGCGAAGCCGCCGTTCTGGCGCTGGAAGGGAGAATCGCGCCCGGTGGTGGCGCCGCCGAGGTGCACGCCGCGCGCGCCTGCGGCCGCCGCGGCCTCCCAGCCGGCGAGCCGCAGCCGCAGCGCCAGGTCCACGTCCTCGCCGTAGACGAAGAAGCGCGGGTCGAAGCCCTGCTCCGCCTCCCATGCCGCGCGCCGGTACGCTGCGGCACCGCCACTGGGCCCGAGCAACCGCCCTGGCTGATCAGTCGGATGCTTGTGGCGCAGACGGTTGTAGGCCATCAGCCCCGGATCGAGCTCGATGCCGTATCCGTCCACCAGCTCGCTTTCTCCGGGCTGCAGAGTCAGCCCCGCCACCATGCCGACACGCTCATCCTCGAATGGTTCGACTAGCCGCTCGAGGAACTGCGGCTCCACGTCCATGTCGTCGTTGGCCAGCACCACGATCTCGCCGCTGCCCTGCGAGGCAAGCTCGTTCATCGCCTTCCCGAAGCCGCGGTTCTCGCTCATGGTCGTGATGCGCACCTCCGGAAAACGCTCGCGCACAGCGTCGGTGGTGCCGTCCTCGTTGCCCGCGTTGTCCGCCACGTAGATCGTGTGTGGCACGGTCTGGCGCGCGAGGTGGTCGAGGCACGAGAGCACCAGCTCGCGTGCGCGAGTGGTCACGATCAATACGTCGATGGTGGGCG
>Ga0068856_100008130_pt1 | contig 10238 bp, 8 predicted proteins | sample KBSCornC62_FD_66595 | JGI IMG/M metagenome (GOLD analysis project Ga0068856, IMG submission 66595) | Corn rhizosphere microbial communities from Kellogg Biological Station, Michigan, USA - KBS Corn C6-2 | ecosystem: Host-associated > Plants > Roots > Rhizosphere > Soil ... | reverse complement strand
ATCAGCTGGCCGATCCCGGGATAGCTGAACAGCGTCTCCACCACCACCAGCCCGCCCACGAGGTAGCCGACCTGCACGCTGACGACCGTGATCGTGGGCAGCAGCGAGTTTCGCAGCACGTGCCGGCCGACCACCTGGCGCTGCGGCAGGCCTTTCAGCACCGCCGTGCGCGTGTAGTTGGAGCGCAGCGACTCGACCGTGCCGACCCGGGCCATGCGTGAGATGTACCCGAACAGCACGAACATCAGCGGGATCGACGGCAGCAGCAGCTGCTGGAAGATGTCGACCGGGTTGGCATCGGGCACAGACGACGAGACGGGAAACCAGCCCAGGTGCACAGCGAAGATCACGATCACGAAGGTGCCGACCACGAACTCAGGCAGCGCGACGAACGAGAGGCCGGCAATGGTGATGATGCGGTCGGCGGCCCCGCCGTAGTTGAGGGCGGCAAGCACCCCTAACAGCACGGATATGGGCACGATCAGGAGCAGCGCGAAGCCGGCCAGGATCAGCGAGTTCTTGAGCCGGTCGAGCACCAGCGGCCGCACCGGCACGTTCAGGATCGGCGACGTGCCCCAGTCACCCTTGATGAAGTCGCCGGCCCAGGTCAGGTAGCGCTTGACCAGCGGCTGGTCGGTGCCCAGCTTGTGGTTCAGCTGGTTCACCTGCTGCTGGCTGGCGTACGGCCCCAGCACCGTGCGGGCGACATCGCCGGGCAGCACCTCGGCGGCTGCGAACACGGTGAACGAGACGATCACGAGCGTGATCAGGCTCAGGCCCAGCCGTTTCAGGATGTAGCGGCCCACGCTGCGCCTACCTGGGGCCTCGAGCGGGCCGGCGCTCCACGCTGGGAGCGCCGGCCCCGATGATGCTCAGGCCTTCCACATCTCCCTCGCGTCGAGGTGGAAGGTCGGCCCTACGGCCAGGCCGTGAACGTTGTTGCGGGTGGCGCGCAGCTCGTTGATCCAGTAGGCGATCACGTCCGGCACCTCCTCGTTCTGGATGGTCGCGGCCTGCACCGCGAGCGTCTTTCGCTTCTGCTCGTCGGCCTCGCCCTCGAACTGCTTGACCAGCGTGTCGAACTGCGGATCGCACCAGTGCGCGGAGTTCCACGCGCCGGCGTTCGACAGGTCGGGCTTTGGCACCGAGCTGCACAGGTAGGCCGGGTCGATGGTCTGGCCGGCGACGCCGCGGGCACCCCAGTCGGTGATGCCGAAGTTGGCCTGCAGCCACGGCTGGTTGGCGCCGGTGCCGTAGAACTTCGTCTGCGGCTGGACGTCCAGCGTGATGTTGAACCCGGCCGGCGCCGCCATCTGCTTCACGTACTGGGCGTACTGCGGGATCTCCAGGAACTGCTCGGTCGTGAGCGTGACGTTGACCGAGCTCATCCCCGCGCTCTGCAGCAGCTGCTTGGCCTTGGCGATGTCCTGCGCCCGCTGTGGCACCTCCGCGGAGGTCGGCGACCCCGGGTAGATGGGCGCGAACGCGTGGTCGTTGCCGAGCTCTGCCTTGCCGCCCAGCAGGCCCTGCACGAGGCCCGGCCGGTCGAGCGAGTACGCCAGCGCCTGCCGCACCTCCTTCGACTTCCAGGGATCCTGGTCGACCCGCATCTGCAGCGTGCGGTACTCGCTCGACGGCGTCTCGCTGACGTGGATGTTGGCGTCTGAGAACAGCGCCTGCGAGCCCTGGTAGGGCACCTGCGGGAACACGTCGATGGAGCCGCCCTGGATGGCCAGCACGATCGGCGGTGTGTCCGCGAAGTACTTGATCTGGACGGCGTCCAGGTAGGGCAGCGTGGGGCCGCCCCAGTACTTCGGGTTCTTGACGTAGCTGGCGCCCTGGTCGGCCGAGAACGTCTTCAGGATGAACGGCCCGGTGCCGATCCCGCCCTTCGTGAACGTCCCTTCCTTGTAGTCCTTGGGCAGGATCACGGAGTTGTAGTTGAAGGACGACACGAGCGTCGGAAAGTCGCCGTAGGGGCGGTCGAGATGGAACTTGACGGTCTGGTCGTCGACCTTCTCGATGTTGCCGTTCGAGAGAACACCTGCAAACGCCGACAGCGCGGCAGAACCGACCTTGGGATCGGTGATGCGATCGAAGGAGGCGACCACGTCGTCGACCGTGAACGGTGAGCCGTCCTGCCAGAGCACGCCCTGGCGGATCGTGAACGTCCACTCGTCGGGCTTGGCACCGGGCTGCCACTTGGTGGCCAGACGCGGCTGCATCACGTAGTTGGGGTCGGGGAAGACCAGGTAGTCCGCGGCCAGCTGCGTGGTCATGATCGAGCCCGTGTTGAACATGGTGATCGGGTCGACGTCCTGGGCGGGCGAGGTGATGCCGAACACCCCGGTGCCGCCCCGCTTGACGGCCCCGGCGCTGCTGCTGCCGCCACCGCCGCCCGAGCTCGAGCTGGAACTGCTCCCGCAGGCGGCCAGGATGGCCGTCAGCGCGGGCAGCGACACGCCCATCATGGTTGCCCGGACGAGCAACTGCTGGCGGGACATCCTGCCGGACTTCGCCTCTTCGTACAGGTGATACTCGTAGTCGTTCACCAATTCCTCGCTTCCTCGTCGGGGGTGCGTGTCCACCTCGGACGTTCGTTGTCGGAACAAGTTGGTTCGACGGTCACAGGCCCACCTCGTCGGTGGTCGTCTGAAGCGGGCCGGCCAGAACCATGCCGGCCACGAAGCCGATGTGCCCGCGCATCTCGCGCTCGGCGACCGCGGCGGCGCCGTCGGCGATCGCGTCCGCGATCCGCACGTGTGCCTCGGCACAGGCCCGCGACGCGGTCGCCTTGGGGCGTGCGCGGCGGCGCAGGGTGAGCGCCAGCGTCAGCGCGTCCTCCACCATCCGGCGCAGCAACGGATTGGACGCGGCCTCGGCGATCGCCGTGTGGAAATCGATGTCCTGGTTCGTGAACCCGTCGACGTCGCCGGCCTGGACGCAGGCCAGCGATCGCGCGGCCAGTGACCGCAGCTCCGCGACCTGATCGGGCGTGGCCCGCTCGGCGGCCCGTCCGGAGGCGTAGGGCTCGAGCGCATCCCGCACCTCGTAGGCGCGCCGGACGGAGAGCTCCGACAGCTGCACCACCCGTCCCCCGCGCCTGCCGTTGGGCTCGATCACGCCGATGTCCTTCAGGCGCAGCAGGGCCTCGCGCACGGGCGTCTTGCTGACTCCCAGCTGCTCGGCCAGGGCCGCCTCGGTCACCGGGCTTCCCGGTGCGAGGCGCCGGTCGATGATCCCCCGACGAATCGCTTCGTAGACGGCATCGGTCAGGCTATCGGGGCGCACTTCAAGGAAGAGGGGCGCCTCCGGGCCTTCGGAGACAGCGGCCGAGGGGGGCACCGGGCGAACGTACCATATTCCAGATATGAAAAACAGGCGGCCGCCTAACCAAGCGGTTTCCGCATACCTACGCGGTTGCTTTAGGCACCATCCCGATGCTCCGGAAATGCCACCATACGGTCTGATCGGCGGCGCGGCGGGCGGTCCAGCAGTCGGGCCGGAATCACCCGGCCCGAGGCTGTTGAGTGCGTGCGCTGCTAGAGATGCGCGACCCGTTGCGGCCTAATCCGGCTTGCGGTGATCGCTGCCAGGAGAAGCAACAGGGTAGCGATGCCTGCGCCGAGCATGCCGGCCGTCCAGTTGAATCCCGAGTCGGCGACGTTGATGGGCTGTGGCACGGCCTTGGTGACGACGATCGGAACCTGCTGCGCGTTGGGCGGATCGACTGCCGGGCTCATGACGCTGCTGACCTTGGCCGCGGCGTCATACTTGTAGAGGGCCTGCGGGCCGTAGACCCCGTGGTAGCCGAGCTGCGCGTTGGCCGGGTCGACTGCCGGGCTCATGACGGTGCTGATCTTGGCGGCGGCGTCATGCTGGTAGAGGGCATGCCCGCCGTAGAAACCCTGGTAGGCGTTGCTGACCTTGGCCGCCGACTGACCGGTGTAGCCGACGCCGATCGGCCGCGCCTGCGCGGCCGTGACGGACAGGACGAGGATGCCCGAGGCGATGACGAGAACGCGTGCAATGCGGGCGGTGATGGCCATGATGGTGCTCCTTCGTTAGCGGATGCGGTGTGGAAAACGTGATGGGCACAACCTAGGTCGTCGCCAGGGACGGGTCGACATCCGCGAATGCACTGCCCGTGTAACTTCGGATACACGAATTGCGATGCGGCATGAGACCGAAGGTCCGGTCACGTCTCGGACACCATCCGCCGCCGGAAAGGTCTACCGGCGCCCCGTCATCTATGCACGGACGCCGGCGCCCTCGCCCACCCAGGCTGCGACGGCCGACAGATCCTGGTCCCAGGCCTCGCCGGCACCGATGAACGGCACCATCTCGCGGACGCGGGCGTGCACGAGGCCCGTGCCGGCGCCCAGCGGCGCCGCCCTCCGCAGGTCGATCGCCTGGGCCGAGACCACCAGCTCCAGGCCGCCCAGCCGCGCCGCCAGCCCCACCGTCTCGGCCAGCCGCCGCGCCCCCAGCGGCGCCATCGTCAGGTGATCCTCGATCCCGCCCGCGACCGTCGAGGTCGGCAGCTCCAGCGATACCGGCATCGCCAGCAGCCGCGCCTCGGCGGCCAGCCCGGCGGCGCCGCCGCCGACTAGCGCCAGCGCGTCGTCGGGGGTGTCGGTGCTGCGAAGCCCGGTGGAGATCCCGGACCAGTGCCCGGCCAGGTGCTTCTGGATGCGCTCGCAGCTCGCCGTCATCACCTGCGCGATCGCGATCCGCATCAGGTCGAGCGCCGCCGCCACCGGCGTTACGTCGAAGTTGCCGACCGACACGATCCGGCCCTCCGAGGCGACCACCATCGGGTTGTCGCCCGAGGCGTTGAGCTCGGTCTCCAGCTGCGTGCGGGCATGGCCGAGCGCGTCCCGGGCGGCGCCCAGCACCTGCGGGAGCGTGCGGAAGGTGAGCGGATCCTGCAGGTTCCGCGGCGCGCCGGGCTGCCACAGGTAGCTGCCCTCGAGCAGCTGCCGCATCCGGCCGATCGACGTGGCCAGCCCGCGGAACGGCCGCGCGTCGGCCACCTGCGGATGCAGCACCGACGGGTTGCCGGCGAACCCCTCCAGGCTGAGCGCCCCCACCACGTCGTGGGCGTCGAGCAGCCGCGCCGTGTCTGCCAGGGCAAGCGCGCCGATCCCGACCGAGAGCGAGTTGCCGTTGAGCAGCGCCAGCGGCTCGCCGCGCTGGAGCACCAGCCCGCGCGCCCGCAACGCATCGATCAGCTCGGCCATTGCCGGCAGGTCGGACTGGCCCAGCGATCCGATCGGCGGCAGCCGCGGCGCCACACCGTCGTTGAGCGCTGCCGCGAACGCCTCGGCCACCTCGGGACGCACCATGCTGCGCCCGCGGCAGAGCGCGTTCACCCGGTGCAGCAGCGCCGCGCGTCCCACCTCACCGGGCAGCGGGTCGCCGTGCGAGGTGCGATGCGACTGGATCGTGAGCCGCGCGAAGCGCCCGGCATCCTGTGCGGACTGGCGCACCCCGCGCAGGGCGCCCACCCCCGTGTTCAGGCCGTAGACGGGCTCATCGCCCTCGGCCAGGCGGGCCGCCAGCTCCGACGCCGCCCGCATCCGCCCCGTTGCCTCACTGGAAAGCGCCACCGGCCGGCCGTCGCGGGCGACCGCCGCCACGTCCTCCACGGTCAGCCCGGCGCCGGTCAGGATCAGCTCGTCCACGCGCGCATCCTACGGGTCTGGGCGGTGGCCGCGTGACTACACTGCTCCTCCATGGTCACGGCCCACACCGACGTGGTCGGCAGCCTGCTCCGCCCGCAGGCGCTGCTCGACGCCCGGCAGCGGTTCGAGCAGGGCGAGCTCGAGCCGGCCGAGTTCAAGCGGATCGAGGACGCGGCGGTGGACGCCGCCGTGGAGCTGCAGGAGCAGGCCGGGCTGGATGTGGTGACCGACGGCGAGATGCGCCGCCTGTCCTTCCAGAGCGGCCTTCCGGATGCGGTCGAGGGCTTCGGCGAGGTGCCCCTGGACGCCTACCTGTGGGGCGAGTGGCACGGCGATGAGCAGGTCGGCGACCGCGCCACCGAACGGCCGCCGCGCCTGGGCGTGCGCGAGCCCTTGCGCCGGCGCCGCCACATCGCCGCCGAGGAGCTGACCTACCTGCGCGGCCGTACCAGCCGCATCCCCAAGATCACCCTCACCAGCCCCAGCCTCTACGCCAACCTGTGGTCGCCGGAGCTGTCGCTCGACGCCTACCCCACGCTGGACAGCTTCCTGGAGGATGTCGTCGAGATCATGCGGGACGAGGTGCGCGAGCTGTCGCGGCTGGGCGCGACCTACCTGCAGCTGGACGCGCCGCACTACCCACTGCTGATCGACCCGGCCACGCGCGCGTTCTACGAGTCGCAGGGCTGGTCGCTCGAGCGCTGGCTCGACCGCGGCATCGAGCTCGACAACGCCGTGATCGCGGCCGCCCCCGGCGTCACCTTCGGGTTTCACCTGTGCCGCGGCAACCAGGGCAGCCGCTGGCTGGTGTCCGGCGGCTACGACCCGATCGCCCCGCGTGTATTCCGTGGTGTCAACGCCCAGCGGCTGCTGCTCGAGTACGACGACGAGCGGTCGGGGTCGTTCGAGCCGCTGCGGGAGGTGCCCGACGACCGGATGGTAGTGCTGGGGCTGGTCACCACCAAGTCCGGGCGCCGCGAGACGGTGGAGGAGCTGGAGCGCCGCGCGCGCGAGGCCGCGGCGTTCATCGACCTCGAGCGGCTGGCGTTATCGCCGCAGTGCGGTTTCGCGACGTCCGTGGTCGGGAATGCGATCACCCAGGACGACGAGCGCGCGAAGTTGGAGACGATCGCGCGCGCGGCGGCCGCCATCTGGGGGTGACCGGTTTGCGACGGCTGGCGCCCAGCGCCTACCATTCCGCGAAGCCGTAACGGCCCACCCGGGCCGGCAAAGGGGACAGTGACCGACATGAGACGCGTGCTGGTTGTTGCACCGACCCGGAGAGATCTGCTGAACCTCGCCGACGCACGGGTGCTGGCGCGCTACGACCTCGTGTTCGAGGAGCGGCCCGGCGTGCAGGGCGTGTTCGGTTCCAGCGACTCCACGGCGGCGCTGGCCGTGGTGGTGGCCGACCGGCTGGGGCTGCCGGGTCCCGGGTACGAGGCGTTCATGCGCTGCCACGACAAGCTGGTCTCGCGGCGCATCCAGGCCGAGGCGGTACCGCAGGCGACGCCGCGCTTCGCGCCGCTGGATGCGATGCGACCGCCGGAACGGCCGCCGCTGCCCTACCCGTTCTTCGTGAAGCCGGTGCAGGGCCACCTGTCGCAGCACGCCTACGAGGTCGACAGCGATGAGCGGCTGGCCGAGGTGTTGGCCGCAGCCCGGCGTGCAAGCTTCCGCCATCTGATCGCCGAGGAGCTGCTCTCGGGGCACCTGGTCACGTTCGAGGGCTTCATGCACGACGGCCAGGTGACACCCGTCGGCGTGACCGATGCCGTGCTGCACCCCAACGGCATCAGTTTCCTGCGGTTCGAGTACCCCAGCAAGCTCCCGGCGGGGCCTCAAGAGCGGATGGCCGAGATCGCTTCCCGGCTGATGCCGGCGCTGGGGTTCGACCAGTCGCTGTTCAACATCGAGTTCTTCGTGCGGGAGGACGGGCGCATGACGATCGTCGAGGTGAACGGGCGGATGGCGTCGCAGTTCGCGCCGTTGGTGCGGGCCGTGCACGGCGTCTCCACGTATGAGCTGCAGCTCGAGCTGGCGGCCGGAGGCGCTCCCATCATGCCGCCCGCCCGCCCGGACGTGGTGGCCGCCAGCTTCCTGCTCCGCAGCTACCACGACGCGGTCGTGCGCGAGGTGCCCGACACCGCCGCCGTGACCGAGGCATTCCCGGGCGCGTTCGTCGAGCTGCTGGTGCGCGAGGGGCAGCGGCTGAGCGAGAACGACGACGACGTGCTGTCCCATCGCCTGGCCGTGGTCGCGCTGTCCGGCCCCGACCGCGAGTCGCTGATCGACCGCTACCAGCAGGCGGTCGAGCTGCTGCCCTTCGACCTGGCGCCGGCGCCGGCCCGGGTCGCCGGCTAGATCATCTAACTCTCGCCGTCCCAGTAGCCGACCGCGTCCGCCTTGCGCGCGATCAGGTCGTCGCCCTCGCCACCGCTGAACAGCAGCACCTTCTCGCTGTCGGGGAACACCGCCACCGCCGGCCGGCCCTTCGTCGACAGGATCACGATCCGGGCCGGCACATCGCCCGTGTTCACCACGCGGTGCCCGCCGTCCGGGCCCTCCGGAAAGCAGACCAGGTCACCGGCCGCGAGAGCGTGATCCCCGTCCGGGTCGCGCAGCGTTGCCGAACCAGACACCAGCAGCAGCCACTCCTCGCAGCCGTACTCGTAGTGGTAGGGGAAGGTCGCCTCGCCCGGCGGCAGCTCGTACAGGGTCGCGCCCATCCGCACCGCGCCGATCGCCGGGCCCAGCTCCGCCGCACGCCAGCTGTACCCCGGCTGCTCCTGTGTCAGGTTGAACTCCGGCTGGTCGATGTTGACGTGTCGCATGTGGCTCCCCTCTAGAACTCGAAGCTGCACCAGGGCTCGCGCTCGGCCCTGAACATCGAATCGGCCCGCACGCACGCGCCGGGCACGAGCTCGCGCACCCGCATGGCCTCGCGCAGCGCCGTGAACCGGTAGCCGCCCAGGAACGCGGAGGCAAGCGCCGGGGCGTCCAGCGCGATCTCCCCCGGGCGGCCGGTGGGCCCGCAAGTCGCCTCTCCGTCGCGCACCTCGAGCAGCAGGGCGGCCCCGGCCAGCTCCAGCACCAGCTCGCCGTCGGCGGGATAGCGACGCGCCTCCAGCGCGGCCGGCGCGTCCAGCAGCGACAGCCACAGCCCGTCGGCGATCTGCTTGACGTGGTGGTAGCGCCACTCGGCCAGCAGCCAGCGGATCGGGTCGTCTAGCGGGCGGTTGTAGATCTGCACCGAGGTGGTCAGCTCGACGTCGAGCAGGTAGCGCCAGATAGCGGCCGCCGCCTCGGGCGCCGCCGTCAGCAGCGCCTGCACCTGGACCTGCCCCTGCGGCAGCACCTCGTGCGTCCACTCGCTCTTCACCCGGTAGCTGGCGAAGCCGTCGAAGCCGTCGAAGCCGCCGCCGGCGGCACGGTGGGCGATCCGGAACTCGTCGTGCTCGGCCGCCGTGAACATCTCGGCGATGTCCGCGTCGCTGCGATCGAGCTCGCCCGGGATCTGCAGCCGCGACCGCTCCAGCACCTCGCGGACGATAGCGACCGGGGAGGGATCGCGCAGCAGCTCGATGCTGCCGGGATCCTGGAACGGCGCCGCGAAGGCGCCGTGGGTGCTGTCGACCTCGGCCTCGGCCACGGTCAGCGTGGCGGGCCCGTAGCCGAAGCGGTGGTAGATGTCGGTGGCGGCAGCGAACAGCCCCGACACCGGCAGGCCCTGCTCGCGCATGTCCGCGTGCTGGCGATCGAACATCGCCCGCAGCGCCCCCCGGCGGCGATGGGTCGGAAGCACGCCGGCCCAGGTCAGCCCGCGCATGGGCACGGCCCTCGCGCCGGGCACGGTCATCTGGAACGGCTGGTCGACGCTGACGCCGATCATCTCGCCGCCGTCGAAGGCGGCCACGCAGTTCACCCGCCGCAGGAACGGCACCATCAGCCTGTCGAGCTTCTCGTCCTCCCAGTGGTAGCCGAACGCGGTGGCGTGGACCGTGGCGAACTCCCGCAGCTCGTCCGGCTCGTGCACGGTGCGGACGGTCAGGCTCACGGACGCACGGAGCGCCGCTTGGCGATCCGCGCCAGCGCGCTCACATCCTCGTCGCCGTGTCCCTCGCCGATCAGGTCGTCCTCCTCGGCCAGCACCACCTGCGACACGCCCAGGTCGAGACCCAGGCGCCCGGCCTCGTCCAGCGCGATCGCCACGTCCTTGCGGTGCAGCGATACCTTGAATCCGAGCGGGTAGCTGTCGTCGACCATGTTCTGAGCCCTGTTGGCGAGCACCCACGACGACGCGGCCCCGGCAGACAGCGCCTCCATCAGCCGCTCCAGCGGCAGGCCGGCGGCCTGCGCCAGCGCGATGCCCTCGCCCACCGTCGCGTAGGTGCCGGCGATCATCACCTGGTTGACCGCCTTGGCCATCTGGCCGGAGCCGCTGGGGCCGAGGTGGGTGATGCGCTTGCCGAACGCCTGCAGGATCGGCTGCGCCCGCTCGACGTGCTCGGACGAGCCGCCCACGAAGATCGTGAGGGTGCCGTTCTGGGC
>Ga0068856_100008126_pt1 | contig 10241 bp, 8 predicted proteins | sample KBSCornC62_FD_66595 | JGI IMG/M metagenome (GOLD analysis project Ga0068856, IMG submission 66595) | Corn rhizosphere microbial communities from Kellogg Biological Station, Michigan, USA - KBS Corn C6-2 | ecosystem: Host-associated > Plants > Roots > Rhizosphere > Soil ... | reverse complement strand
CCCGGTTCTCCCGATTTCGATGCATCCGAAGTTCCTGAGGTGACTTGGACCGCGCCTCATTGAATTCCTGCAATGGTAGACGTCAATCCATCAGAAAGGACTCTACGAGATCTCTGTCGGCATTTACGTACGAAAGGGCATGGGAAGGTTTTCGATGCTGAACCGAATGTGATCTAGAAGGGATCTCGTGAGGTTGGGACATCGTCTTCTTCTGGTGCTTGAGCTTCACCCGCGGGCGCTGGACCAATCTGCACGAGAGCTGGAGCTGCTGGTTCATCGGTGCCCATGGCTGCCTTGTGTTGAGCACGTCCTGCGGCATCCAGATCCACTGGGATTCCGGCGGGGACCAGCTCGGGGGCGTTGTAGCGATAGTCGAGTTCCCTGGTGAGCTTGTAGACGACGGCCAGGGCGGCGAGAACCAGGAAGAAAGTGATCCAGCTCCCTTCCAGGCCGAAGCCGCCGCCGGTCACCCAGAACGGCCCCATCGGATCACCCTGAATGACTGGTGAATTGTTGTTGACGCCAGCCACTGCCACCCCGAACACCAGCGCGCGAATCGCCTTCCATCCAAAGTTGAGGCCCCAGCTTACCCAGAGAGCTTTGGTCCTGAGATATGCAAGGGAAAGTAGCAGCGAGACTGCAATTGACACGAAGAAAGTCACGCGGCTTGATCCCGGCACAACCGACTGCACGATCGCGTAATATGCCGCAAACCCGAGCGACGCGCCGACTGGTCCAATAGCGCGCACGAAGCGCTGGAAGGCGTAACCGCGGAATGCAACTTCCTCGGCGAGAGTTGCGAGCGCAAAGTAGAGCGCGTCAACCAAAAGCCATTTCCAGGCGGATGCCGTAGTCAAGACGGAGATGGCGATGCCCCCGATGAGAACGGTCGGCAAAATGCAAACTACGGCCAATCCCCAGCCGATTGAAAGACCAAGGCCGATTTCGCTTCCCCAGCCCTGCCGCCGCGGCAGTCCCTGCTCGCTGATCGGGTGCATTTGGCGGTTGAACCAAAAGCCCATCGCCGCATACCCGAGCAAAAGAAGAAACACCAGCATGGCCAGCTCAACAAGGGGCTCCCACCCGTCAGCGGCCAACCCTGCGGCGCTATGCACCGCCAAACCACGCGCAATGAAAAAGTAGATGACCGCGATGACGAATTGCAGGTAGGCGCGGATGCGGCTGTCCCCGGGGTTAAGCGTACTCATGCGCACCTCCCGCCGTTCGCGTGAACCGGAGATTCATCGAAGCCTGTCGGGTTAAGGGGGAAAAGCAGGCCGCCCGTGGCGCGCCGTGACCTCTCGTCAGGTATTTCAGCATTTCGATCCGTTTCGCCACCAGAGGATTTGCCTGCCGCGACCTGCAAGCCGCCGAAATCAGATTTCCGTATAAAACTGCGCCGTGTTGCGGAACTTCTGCTGACGTTTTTCCACCAACGCCTCAATTGACAATTGTTTGAGCTCTTCAAGATGCTTCCTAAGGGCGCAGCCGATGAGGCCAGTACCAGTTTCCTGATCATTATGGATGCCGCCGGGCGGTTCCGCGATGATCTCGTCGACGCAGCCAAGAGAGGCAACTTCCGGCGCCGAGATCCGCATGGCCTCTGCCGCGAGTTGTTTGTGCGATGCGTCGCGCCACATGATGGCTGCACAGGACTCCGGTGTAATCACGAAGTAGAGCGCATTTTCAAGAATCAGCACGCGATCGGCAACAGCCAGCGCCAGCGCTCCGCCTGATCCGCCTTCGCCGCTGATCACCGAAATGGTGGGCACCCGCAGGCGCGACATTTCCAAGATGTTCCTGGCGATCGCTTCGGCCTGCCCGCGTTCCTCAGCACCCAGGCCGGGGAATGCTCCGGGAAGATCGATAAAAGAAATGACGGGACGCCCAAATTTCTCGGCAATCTTCATGCACCGGAGCGCCTTGCGGTATCCCTCGGGGTGAGGCATGCCAAAGTTGCGCTTGACCCGCTCCTTCGTGGAGCCGCCCTTTCGGTTGCCGATTACCATGACCTCTTCGTCGCCAAGACGAGCCATGCCGCAAGCCACGGCCTCATCGTCGCCGAAAGCGCGATCCCCGTGTATCTCGCTGAAATCTGTAAAGATTCGCTCGATAAAGTTCATGGGGTAAGGCCGTTGTGGATGACGCGCCCTTTCGATTCTGATCCACGCCGCCGAAACCTTTTCTCCGGCATGAGATGACCCAAATTCCTGTTCGCTCATCGGTACCTTATGGGCTCCCGGCAGTTACGCCATCGGCTCTCCATGATTCTACAGGCAATAGTAGTCCGGGAACAAAGGTTTGCCTGTGCAGTTCCATCGAGAAGTTCACGAAGGTTTCTGCACAGAAGCGGAGGCTTAAAAAAATCGCCACGTTAGGGATTCGTAAAGCGGTCTTCGTGGTTCGAGCCGTGAATCGACACGTGACAACCGGTACAGGCCCGGGTTGAGCTGGGCATATGAGCGGCATTGACCTCTGCGTTGGAAACTGTAGTCGAGGGCAGATGGCACTCTAGGCAGACGGTATTCACATTCGCCAGTATCAGGAGCTTGGGATTTTTCCCGCCATGCGGCACATGGCAGGCGGAGCAGCCTACCTGCTTGACGACCGGATGATCGTAGACCCATGGGCCGGCCAGATTGGCGTGGCACTTGAAACATGCGGAGGTCTGCTGCGCAATGGCCGCCTGCAGCCGCGTCTCAAACGTGCTGTGCGGATCGTGACAGGCGGTGCACTTTACGGGACCGTCATCGGCCTTGTGATGCACCGGCGCGGAGAAGTCGCTCTCTATGCCAGCATGACATTGATAACAGAGGCCGGGCTGCGAAGATTTCAATAGCTTCCCTTGCTTGCCTGCGTGGATGGAATGGCAACTGGTGCAGCTTACGTCGGCTTTGGCGTGAGCCGATTGCGCGAAATTCGGGTGCTGGCTGGCGTGGCAACTCAAACAGCTGGCGTTCGCGTCCTTAGCTGAAATTTTTCTGGGATTCAGAATTTTGGTCGTGTCGCCGTTGCTCTCTGCATGCGCTTTGCCGTCCCCATGGCAACTCTCACAAGCAACCGCGCTGCCCTGATGCGTAGCATCTGCTTTACCGTGCGGGTTCTCAGAGAAATGCATGACGAGATCTGCGTGGCAGCTCAAGCAGGAATTTGGGGTCCCTTGAGATCCGGCTGTCGCGCAAAACAAGAAGAACATCGAACAGAACGCAAGTAGCCGTCGCGGAGCCACTGCGTGCAAAATGCAGGTCGGCGCGTGGAACGGCAGTCGGGCTGCGGAACGATGGGCAGACATGGGTTTAGGTAATGTGCCCACATGCTACCATCGAGCACACGCAACCGGCATCCATCAATCGGATGAGTTGTTGTGGTTTGCGCGCTGCGCCGCCAGGCGCGTCAAAGCGTCGCTCTGCTTCACCATCTCGTGAACTGAAAAGCCTTTCTCTGCCAGTGCGCCCGTCGGGCAAGCCTGCACGCACTTGCCACAGCCGGTGCAGTTACTGGACGCTCCCCACTCGTCCTTGAGGTCGCTGACGATGCGCGAGTGAATGCCGCGCGACGAAACTTCCCAGACGTTCGCGCCCTCCAACTCCGAGCAGACTCGCACGCAGCGCGTACACAAAATGCAGCGATTGTGATCGAGAACGAAGCGCGGGTGCGACATGTCCACTGTAAGCCGCGGGTTATTGTACGCAAAGCGCACGTGCGTCACGCCGAGGGACTGCGCCATTGACTGCAGTTCGCAATGCCCGTTGCTCACGCAGGATGAGCAGATGTGGTTCCGCTCCACCAGAAGCAGTTCGACAGCCATGCGACGGTACTGCGTGAGTTTAGCCGAAGTGGTCTTGATTGACATGCCATCCTGAATGGGGGTGGTGCACGAGGGCAGCAGGCGCTCAGTTCCGGCCAACTCTACCATGCAGACGCGACACGCGCCGACAGCATGGAGCCCCTTCAGATAGCAAAGCGTGGGAATCTGCTTTCCGTTGGCGTGCGCTGCTTCAAGAATTGTTTCGCCTTCGTGCGCAGCCACCAATTCACCATCAATGCGGACTGAAATTGTTTTGTTGGGCAACGGCCTGCTCCTTTCTCAATTCGCGGTTGCGGTGACTTTTAGATCGCAGCGAAGACAGCGGCGGCATTCTTCCAGCGCTTCCTGCGCGCTGAGACCGGCAACAACTTCCTGCTGCGAATGTGCCCTGCTATCTGGCGCAAGAGACTGCGCCTGGTGACGTCGGCTGAGGCTTGGCTCGCCGGGAGATTGGCGTCCGTAATCGAATTCCGGAAACAAACTCGCCCAGCGGTTACCGGCATGATCTGCATGGTCCATCATCCGCTCGTCGATATTACGCGCAGCCTGCTTGCCGCCGCTCATCGCGTTTGACATGTTCGATGCGCCGGTGATGATGTCGCCACCTGCATAAAACCCGGGGCGACTGGTCTCCAGTGTGAATCGGTCCACCAGCAGAGTGCCTTCGTCTTTAAGCGCAAGGCCAGATGCGCGACAGAAATCCTGATCGAACGTTTCGCCAACAGCCAGAATCACACTGTCGCACTCGAAGCGCTGCACCTCGTCCGTGGGAACGGGACGCCGCCGGCCGGATTTGTCGTACTCGCCCAATCGCGTTTTAACGATCTCGATTGCCTTCACGCTGCCGTCTGTCCCGCCAACGATGCGATGCGGTGCGGCCAGATAGATAATACGAACGCCTTCTTCTTCAGCAGCATTGATCTCTTCATCAATCGCCGGCATGTCTTTGCGTTCGCGGCGATAGAGAATCGTTGCCTGGGCCCCCATGCGCATTACAGTTCGTGCGGAATCAATGGCTGCATTGCCGCCTCCTATGATGGCAACGCGCGAGCCCACAGTCACCGCTTCGCCCCGTGCAACGGATTCCAGGAACGGCAAGGCAGGATAGACGTTCTTCAGTTCAGTCCCGGGAAGGTAGAGCCACGATTCCTTCCAGGTTCCAATGGACAGAAAGACCGCGTCGAAGCTGCTCGCAAGCTCGTTGAGCGTCAGGTCGACTCCAACCCGCGTGTTGAACACCATGTTTACGCCCATTGCCTCAATCAGGTCGAGCTCACGGCGTAAAACAGATTTGGGCAAACGGTATTCGGGAATCGCAAAGCGCAACATGCCACCAGCTTCACTGCGCTCTTCAAAGATGGTGACGTCGTGTCCGAGCATGGCAAGATAGAAACCCGCAGTAAGGCCCGTGGGGCCCGCACCCGCGACCGCTACCTTGCGGCCGGTCGGCGCAAGCCGGCGCTGTTTGATGCGTTCAACCATGCTTTCAAAGCGGTCCGACTGGTAAATCTGATCCGCGATGAAGCGATGCACTTCTCGCATGTTCACCACTTCATCAAAGCCTTGCCGCCGGCAACGATTGTCGCACGGATGCTGGCAGACTCTTCCGGTAGATGCCGGAAGCGGATTGTCGAGGACAACCGATTCGAATGCGTCTTCAAGACGGCCTTCCTGCAGCAGTTCAAGAAAGCGCGGAATATTCATGCGCAGCGGACAACTGTTTTCACATGGCGAAAGCGCCAACTCCTGACAGACTCCGGCGCGGCAGCGATGTGCAATGATGTGGTCCTCATATTCGTCGCGGAAGTGACGCAGCGTAGTGAGAACAGGATTGGGCGCAGACTGCCCCAATCCACAAAGAGAACATTCGCGAACCATGCGGCCAAGCTCGTCCAGCAGTGCCAGATGCTCCGTAGTTCCGCCACCCTTGGTGATTGCATTCAGCAGGCTCAGCGCCTTGTTAAGGCCCACGCGGCACGGAACGCATTTGCCGCATGACTCGGAATGCGTGAACTCAACAAAGTAACGCGCCACATCGACCATGCAGTTATCGTCATCGAGCACCACCATGCCACCCGAGCCCATGATGGAGCCGATCTGCGCGAGTGCTTCGTAATCCACCGGCGTGTCAAGCATCTCAACCGGAATGCAGCCGCCTGAAGGCCCGCCGGTTTGTACTGCTTTAACGCGGCGCCCGGCTACGGCTCCCTCCCCGATGTCGTAGATGAAGCTTTTAAGCGGTGTGCCCAGCGGCATCTCAACCAATCCCGTATTCTGAATCTTGCCGACCAGAGAAAACACCTTCGTACCGGGGCTCTTGACGCTGCCCGTCTCCGCAAACCATGCTGGACCGCGTGCAAGTATCGGAGCGATGTTGCACCAGGTTTCCACATTATTGATGTTGGTAGGCTTGCCCCAAAGACCTTTTTGCGCCGGAAACGGAGGTCGTGGATGCGGACGACCTGCAAAGCCTTCAAGCGATGCAATCAGCGCTGTCTCTTCGCCGCAGACGAACGCACCTGCGCCCTGCACCAGTTCGATATCAAAGTTGAATCCACGGTCGAGAATGTTGGTGCCCAGCAATCCAAATTCCCGCGCCTGCTCAATGGCGCGGTTCAGGCGTCGTACGGCCAACGGATACTCGGCCCGAACGTATACGATGCCTTCGGTGGCGCCCATCACGTAAGCGCCAACAATCATGCCTTCGAGCAGCGAGTGAGGATCGCCCTCGATCTCGTTGCGGTTCATATACGCGCCAGGGTCGCCTTCGTCTGCATTGCAGATAACATATTTGGTGGGACCGCTCGCTTTGGCCAGGAAGTCCCACTTGTTTCCCGTCAGAAAGCCGGCGCCGCCCCGGCCGCGCAGCCGCGATGCCTTGATCTGCTCAATCACTGCATCTTTGCGTCCATCGATCAGTATTTTGTAGAGCGACTGGTAGCCGCCCACAGCGATGTACTCCTCAATGTCAGATGGATTGATAAGGCCGCAGTTGCGCAGAACAATTTTTTTCTGCCCTTTGAAGAATGGAACCTGGTTCCATAGTGGAATGCTCGGATAGCCGTGCCCGTACTTGACGGAGCCGGTAATGTGATCCCAATCTTCAATCTTGCAGTAGATGAGTTCAGGTGGCATTATGCCGGACTGAATCCCTTCGAGAATCCGCCCTGCGTCATGCGCATGGACGCGCTTCAACATAACGAGTGGTCCGCCGGGCAGACGCACCCCAACAAGCGGCTCCTGAAAACATGAGCCGAAGCAACCGACACTCGTGAGCATCACGTCAATGCCGCCGCCTTGGATGGCTCCGTTCAGTGCATGAAACAACTCTTCAGAGCCGTTGCCGCGCCCGCAAGTTCCCATACCTACCGTTATGCGCGCAACCGGGGGAAGCAATTTGGCCAGGCCCGATTCACGTACCGCGTTGAACGAGCTGATGTCCTGAATTCGCGGCATTATCTTGTCTCCTGTTTGATCGCCTTGATCTCGCGCTGCAAGCTGCGCTCGTTAACATGGCTGAGGATGTGGTGATTGACTTCAACAACCGGGGCGAGCGCGCACTGCCCAAAACAGGCCACCGTGCGCACCGTGAACTTTCGGTCGGCCGTGGTCAGCGCCAACTTGTCGGCTTCGCTTGGCTCGTTCACCTCATGGTCGCTCAGTCCAAGATCCAGACACAGCTTGGCCAGCAGATCGCGAGAGCCGCGCGTATGGCAGGCTGTTCCACGACAGACGCAAACCACGTTATCGCCTTGGGGATCCAGATTGAAGAGCGCGTAGAACGTCGCTGTGCTGAAGACCCGCGCAGGCGGAATTCCTGTGTGCTCAGCGATGTAGCGCAGCGATTCCATGGAAAGAAACTTGTGCGGGTTGGCGGACTGCACTGCTTCAAGAATGCCCAGCAGAGCGCCCGGCTTGCCCTGGAACTTGACGATGGTTTGATCGATGAGCAACTTCTCGTGAGGATCGGGCTCCGGAAAGACAACGTGACTGGCGACGGCAGGCATAGAATCCCTCCTCATCCAACTTCCGGACCGCATCTGAGGAGAGGATCCGATAAATGAAGAAAATAGCAGTCGCCAAATCGTCGCTACTCGTGGAAGATGACCTGGCGCCCAATCAGAATGCGCTCATGCGTGCACTTCTCTCCAGAGAATTGTCCGATGGAACATTGAGGCTGTTTCGCGATTTTCGATGTGCCTCAGGTCACAGACTGATGTGACCGTTGAGCTCACGATGAGAAACTGCGGTTAAGTATTGCACAAAGTGAAGGGGCCTTCAGGCAACCGTCTCCGAACGCGCCGTGAGCATGATCACCGGAAAAAGAGATGAGGTACCACCAACGATTGACCAGGAGCCAAGTCCGAGAAAACTCTGATAATTGGCGGAGGCTTCTTCGCCGGTTTATGCTCTGGTTATATGCCCACACAGTCGTTTTCGCCGATGAACCACAGGTATCGGCGATTGGGGATTTCTGACCGATTCCGGAGAGGCAAGTGAACGGGAAACTGGAAATGATCGTTGGGCCCATGCGGAGCAACAAGACCGCTGAGCTGTTGAGAAGAATTGAGACGCGGCGGCAGTACGCCAAGCAGTACGTCATGCTGCTCAAGCCAAGCGCCGATACAAAGTCGTCCACCGGAGTTGTGGAGAGCCGCAACCGCAACGGCTGCGGAAAAATGGAGGCTGTTGAATTTCAATGCTCGGATCCATGGACAGTCCTACCTGTGCTGAAGGGAACCGAGCAGACGATTGGCAAGCGGGTCGAGTGCATCGCCATTGATGAAGGCCAGTTTGTGCACGACTTGTTTGCCTTTGCGCGATACCTGCTCGAGGCCGGATATGACGTGATGGTTTCGGGCCTGGAGCTTGATTTTCGCGGAATGCCCTTCGGCGAAATGCTCGATCTCTCCTGGCTGGTGCGGACCTATTCGGGAAACATCACGGAACTGGTGGCCTATTGCGCTTGCGGGGCCAAGGCGCTCTACCCGCAGCGGCTCATTGATGGTACGCCGGCGCCTTATGAAAGCCCCATCATCATGGCAGGTGACAACTACGAGCCCCGTTGTGCGGAGCATTTCGTGCTGCCCGGAAGGCCTCACTAGGGACTTCCGCATGAACCCCATTACCCAGTTCAAACCTCGTCTTCATCTTCTTGAAATTCCAGGTCGTCGTCGATCTCAGTTCCCTGTTCGATGATTGCCGCCATATCAACAGCGTCCAGATCTTCGTCCTCCGGCTCATCATCCGCGATTTCGTTTTCCGGAACGGTTTCCACTTCGGGTGCTGAAACTAGCAGTTCGTCCATGCGATAGCTTGCCTGTTCTGCGGTTGCCAGCGCTTCGCTCACCGTCTTACTCAGTTCCGAAATGGACGCGGGGTTAGGAGTGGGCTGGGCTGCCAGGCTTAGCAGCGACGGCATCAGCAGCCACCACAACAGCTCTTCATACTGTTCGCGGACAAGATAGAAATGCTCCTCTGCTTCATGCACGCCGGTTAGCCAGCGAACATCCGGATCGTGCCAGAGCACGGGCGACAACGCAACGTTTTCAACTTCGGCGGCTAAATTTGGAGCAGCCGTCGTCGATCGGGTTTCGTTGACGACGGCCGAAGCCTTGGGTGTAGGCGTTTCAGCTTTCGCTTCAGGCTTTAATCCCGGTTCAGCGTCGGCGACCGAGGAAGGTTCTTCTTTGCCCACTCCGGCTCCAGTCAGGAGCACGACTTTGATGCGGGCGGCAACGCGCCAGCTTTCTTCTCCCTCGAAGCCGAGCGCGGCAAAAGCATGCGCAAATGTCTCGCGAAGGCGAAGCCGATCAAAGAGGTCGAGCGCTACGAGTTCCGGTTCTTTTACATTGATTGACTCGGCAAGCAGTTCCAATGCACACCAGCCGAAGATCGGACCCCAAATGGCTGTGGCTGTCAGCTGCGGGCTCGGGCTCGGCAAAATTCGCCGTGCCGCCGGAGTCCATGGTTGCGGGAATAATGCTTCCATTGAGGGAATCCGCATGGCAGCGCGCAGGCGCTGGCGGAATGCTTGCATCAGCAGCCCGGGATCAGTGGGCAAATTGTCGACGGACGGCTGGTTTTCTTTCGGAAGCCTCGCAACGTAAGCGTTTTGCGCTGTGCGTAATAGACTTTCGCAACGCGTCCAGGCTTGATCGAAGAATTCCGTGCGCTCGCGCTCACCTGCTTTCGATTTGTCGACGAGCCAGGCTCTCGGATGCTCGGCGAGATCTGCAAACTGGCGCACCAATGCCGGATCAAGCAGTTTGGTCAGTGCTTCGTGCACGGGCCGCAGTTCCAGGTTCACGAGTGCGTCATCGAGGCTGCGAACGCCTCGCCCATGCAGGTAATCGCAGAGCCTGTCCCATGGATGGTCTGCCGTCGCCTGAAGTTCGCGCCAGTCGAGAAACACGTGACTCTGGTAGGCGTG
>Ga0068856_100008125_pt1 | contig 10241 bp, 9 predicted proteins | sample KBSCornC62_FD_66595 | JGI IMG/M metagenome (GOLD analysis project Ga0068856, IMG submission 66595) | Corn rhizosphere microbial communities from Kellogg Biological Station, Michigan, USA - KBS Corn C6-2 | ecosystem: Host-associated > Plants > Roots > Rhizosphere > Soil ... | reverse complement strand
CCGACAGCAGAAGCAGTTGCAATTTACCGAAATCACATCGTCGCAGTGGGCTCGTCGAACGACATTAAGAAGATGCTCGGGTCGAATACTCGGGTCATTGATGCAAAAAAAAGACTGGTCTTGCCCGGGTTCAACGATTCTCATACACATTTCCTTAGTGGCGGCTTTCAACTCTCGAGCGTAGACCTGCGCGATGCGGATACACCGAAAGAATTTGCTGAGCGTATTCAAGCGTTTGCAGCAAAACTTCCTCAGGGTAGGTGGATAACGGGTGGAGACTGGGATCACGAACGCTGGCCTGATGCGAAACTGCCAACCAAAGAATTGATCGATTCGGGCACTCCAAACACGCCGGTGTTCGTCAATCGTCTCGACGGACACATGGCACTGGCCAATAGTCTCGCTTTAAGACTTGCCGGTGTAACTCGCCAGACACTCGATCCTCCGGGTGGAGTGATCGTTCGCGATCCGAAGACCGGAGAGCCGACAGGCATTCTTAAAGACGCAGCTCAAAGTTTTGTCTGGAAAGTTGTTTCGCCATCAACATTCGAAGAAAAGCTCTCTGCCGCCAAAGCCGCCACTGACTACGCTGCGCGATTGGGAGTGACGAGCATTCAGGATATGTCGGCTGGTGTCGATGTCGGTGTGTATCAAACGCTGCTCGATCGAGGCGAGCTTAAAACACGCATCTATGCAGTTGCGCCATTGCCCGCATGGGAGAGATTGGCTCACACAGGAATCAGAGCTCACTTCGGAAGTGAAATGCTTCGCGTCGGCGGATTGAAGGGATTCGCCGATGGGTCACTGGGCTCAACCACGGCACTTTTCTACGAACCCTATCGGGATGATCCGTCTACCAGCGGCATCGCCGGAGATGAAATGTATCCGGAAGGTGCAATGCTCGAGCGTGTTCGCGCAGCCGACAACGCTGGCCTGCAAATATTGATTCATGCAATCGGCGATCGAGCGAATGATCTAATCCTTAGCATCTATGAACAGGTCGAGCGTGAAAATGGCGACCGCGATCGACGGTTCAGAATCGAGCATGCTCAGCATCTTCGGCCGCAGGATATTCCTCGCTTTGCGCGCGACAAAGTAATCGCATCAATGCAGCCTTACCATGCAATCGACGATGGCCGCTGGGCTGAAAAACGTATCGGCAAGGAGCGTGCGAAGACAACCTACGCTTTTCGCAGTCTGTTGGATTCGGGTGCCACTTTGGCATTTGGAACAGACTGGACGGTGGCCCCGCTCAATCCGATATTAACGGTTTATGCTGCAGCGACCAGAAGAACGTTGGACGGCAAGAATCCAAAAGGCTGGGTGCCCGAGCAAAAGATATCGGTGGAAGAAGCAATCCGGGCGTACACGATGGGTTCAGCTTATGCGGAGTTTCAGGAAAACGTGAAAGGCAGCATCACAGCCGGCAAGCTTGCAGATCTCGTCATGCTGTCGCGAGACATCTTTAAGATAGATCCGAAAGAGATCGAGAACGTGAAAGTGACGATGACCATGGTCGACGGACGGGTGGTTTATGAGGAACGCGAGTAAACTTTGTAGCTAAAGTGGATCAGTAAGCCAACAGCGGCCGCAATCGCCGCAACCTTGGCCTCCTGGACTGTGCTGTTTGATACAAGCCACACGATCAGTAAAAGCGACAATATGGAGATGAGAATACCTCCCGGCAGGTGAAACCGAGCCTCGGGCGACGACTTATCTCGACGAAGCACAATCAGAGCAACACAGGTCGCCGCGTACGTCACGAGACGCGCGATCGCACTGATTGTGAGTGCGGCGACAAAGGAACTTTTCAGCGTTAGCACAAGCATAACTACCGCCGTAATGAGAATCGCGATGTAAGGCGTTGAGAATTTCGTGTGCACTCGACTGATTGCTGTTGGCAACTGTTTCTGTTCTGCCATCGCAAAAGGCACTCGCGATCCTGACAGGACGAGGATGTTCAAGTTACCCGTAATCGAAATAATCGCCCCAGCCGAAATGATCGCGCCGCCGGTTGTGCCGAGAAAATGTGATGCGGCGTCCGCTAGCGGTTTAGTCGATTGAGCCAACCCCGGCAAAGTTCCCACACAGACAATCTGGATCATGATGTATATCGAGGCCACAACTGCCAGGGCAATGAGTAGTGCTCGCGGTAGATGTGTTTGAGGATTCTGTGCCTCGCCGGCTGGTATTACCGCCATCTCGAAACCCGTGAACGCGTAAATCAATAACAGAACTGATTGAGAGAATGCTCCAGTTGTAGGCGCAGTCCCAAAAGTGTATGCCGCGCCATTCAGGAAAAAGACTCCAGCAATAACAAACATCAGCATCGGGACTAATTTCCCGATCGTGAATCCATTACTGACAAGAGTTGCTTGTCTAACTCCGATTAGATTGATCAGCGTTAGAACTCCAACGACGACAATAATGATTGTTGGTCGCCAGAATGATGAGGCGGCACTCGGCCAGAAATAATTCAGATAGTTGACCATCAGGTTGCAGTTAGCTGCGAATGCAGTCAGACGCGCCAGCCAAATTAGCCATCCAATTTCAAAAGCGACAGTTGCTCCGAACGCGACGCGTGAATAGAGATAGGGGCCTCCTGTCTCTTCAAAACGACTGCTGACTTCAGCAAAGCAAAGAATGATCAGCGCGACGACGAACGCGCAGGCAACGAAAGCGATCAGACTGTAAGTGCCAATTAGGGAGTAGACTTTTGCGGGGAGTCCAAAAATGCCGGCGCCGATAATGCCGTTAATAGTGATCGCAACGAGATCCCATCGTCGGATGCCTCGGACCAGGGCACGCTGAGGAGTTTTCTGCACGCGCGTAGGCTTATAAACAAAAATCTAAGGAGGCGCAAAGGATATTTCTAGAGTAGTTTCTCCCATCGCTACCTCAGGCGTGCTTCTTCATCGAGGTCTGAGATTTGGACCAGACCGCCTCTTGAGTCAGAAAACCAGCTTGAAATGAACAAGTGAGGAAGGGTGGTTTACCGCCGCTCTTCCCCGCTCTAAGTGGTCGGGACACAGCGGGGGTAAACCACCCTTCCTCACTTGTTCAATTTAAATGTTTGTTTTTTCTCCGACGGTGTTTGGAGTTCAGTCTTTCCAAGAGGAAGAAAACGCAAACGAAGTGAGGGGCCTCGCCGACGGCTTGCCCCAATTCCTTCGTCGTAATAGTCTCTCGATCACGTTCCACTACTTCAGCGAAAACGAAAACACCTATGCATCCAAGCAGAATACTCAGCATTAGTCTGGCGATCGTCATGTTGACGGTGATTGCGGACGGGCAAGCAACCAGCTCAAATCTCACTTTGCAGGATCTCGTTAACCGCGCAGCTAAAACAACTCTGGATCGTTTCGCCGACAAAAAACTCGAAGAGAAGCAGCTGTCGATAACGCTTATCGATCTGCACGATGCACAACACCCAACGACCGCAAGTTTCCGCGGCAATGAGCGGATTTATCCCGCAAGCGTCGTCAAGCTCTTTTACCTGGTGGCGGCAGAGCGATGGCTCGAGGACAAGAAAATTCAGGAGTCGCCTGAGTTAACTCGTGCGATTCGCGACATGATTGTTGATTCTTCAAATGAGGCGACCCAATACGTTGTTGATGTGATCACCCACACAACCGGAGGTTATGAACTGCCGCCAAAGGAGATGGAAGAGTGGCAGTCACAGCGCAATGCGGTGAATCGTTACTTCACATCACTCGGCTACTCCAACATCAACGTCAATCAGAAAACTTTTTGTGAAGATGCTTATGGACGTGAGAAGGTATCACGCGGTCCAAATGGAGAAAACCGGAACAAGTTGACAACGGATGCGACGGCGAGGTTGTTAATGGAGATTGTCACAGGTAAAGCCGCGACTCCCGAACGAACAAAGTTAATGATGGACCTGCTGAAACGCGACTACACCGGCACGAGCAACGATGCGGACGACCAGGGACATGGATTTAGTGGCATCGCGCTGCAAGGAGTTGAAGGCGTCAAGCTCTGGTCGAAAGCGGGTTGGACAAGTACAACGCGTCACGACGCAGCTTATCTCGAGATGCCCGATGGCTCGAAGTTCATCCTTGTCACGTTTACAACTGATCACGCGAATGAGCGCGAGATTATTCCGACAGTTGCACGCGTCGTGATCGATGGAATTAAAGCAGTTAAGTAGAATTTCAATAGGTCGAATAGGTCATATAGGTCCTATTGTATCGACCACTAAATACTGACCACTGACTTCTTCCTGGAACCTTTCTTTGACGCCGTTGTCTAAGGCGGTGACTTCCTGAAAGGTTGAGTCCCATGAAGAAAGCCAAACAGACAACAGCCGCGTCTCCATTCATCAACGTTACACCGCTTATCGACGTTCTGCTTGTCTTACTGATCATCTTCATGGTGGCGGCGCCGATGAAGCCACATCGATTCAACGCTCAAGTACCGTCGCCTCCCGACGGTCGAATACTTCCTCCTGATCCAAGAACTCTGGTAGTCACAGTCGCTCTCGATCGTTCGTTAAAGCTGAATGGTCTGACTGATATGGGAACAGTCGATGACATGTCGAAACTAAATGAACGGCTTGTGGCGCTATTTGACGAACGCATGAAGAACCACGTTTACAGCGATAAAATGGCGACACGATCCGATCTCCCAGAGTCACAGCGCATTGAACGAACAGTCTTTATCAAGGCCCCACGAGCGCTTCCTTACGGCGAGATCGCGCGACTCATCGACGGTATTAAAGGCAGCGGTGCCGAGCCAATAGGCTTACAACTCGACAGCCTCGAATAGTCTGGTGCGGGCAACCCGCAATCAAAATCCTAACTCCAAACGCCCGGTGATCTGTTAAGCTGATTGCTGCTCGCTGCTCGCAGATCGCCTTCGTGTTCAACGATCCCGGGAATGAGTTCGTATAGGCCGAGGAGATGCTGGTCAAATGAAGAAGATTTTTTTGATTCTCATTGCACTAGGACTGGTCGTATCAGCCTCCATTCTGAGGGGCCAGGAGCCGACGGGCGGTGGCAGCCTGCTTCATGACATCACGGGTGGCGCGGCGTTGATTTTCCGCGCGCCTAAGGATCCGATAGTGCATGTGGCCACAGTTGTCGCGGGTAGCTTGGGTGGTGGAAAAGCCAAAGGACGTAAACAGACAAAACCGCCGGTGCGTCAACAGGACAATATTATCGCCCGGGCCAACGCCGCTCGAAGTGCACCGAAGCCGCGTTATGCTGAAGCTGAAGAGCAATACCGGCTCGCTGCCAAAATTGCACCGGACGACGCGCGTGCTTTTGCTGGCTTGGGAAATATCTTTGTGGACCAGGGTAGGTTTAGCGATGCGGTTGACTCTTACAAGCAAGCGCTAAAAGTGAAACCAGACTACAGTGCGGCTCTGTTGCCCCTCGCTTTTTCGTTAGCCCGCCTGGAGCGATATCCAGAAGCAATCGATGTCTATCAGCAAGCGATTAAGGTCGAACCAACCAATCCGGAAATCTTCAACAACTTAAGCTTTGCCTACAACCATACAAATCATTTTCAGGACGGCGTCGATGCGAGCCTGAATGCTATCAAGTTTCTAGGTGACACCGGACAGGCGTACGCGCAGGGCTTTCAGGAACGGACTGAGATGCTCTCGTACTCTTATAAGAACCTCGGCAACGCCTACAACGGTTTGCAACGTTATGAAGATGCTGCAAACGCGCTCAAGCGTGCGGCCGAGATTGAACCAACCAACGCTGCTGCGCATTTCAACCTCGGGCTTACGCTTTACAACGCGAAAAGATATTCGGAAGCAATTGAAGCCTACAAGCAAGTTGTAAAACTGCGACCAAAGCTTGCCCAGGCACACTTCAACCTCGGCATAACTTATTTCGCGATTAACGATCGTAAGCAGGCAATGGATGAGTACGAAGCCCTAAAGAGTCTCGATCAGAATCTCGCCCAGCAATTACTGAGTTTCATCAAGCAATAATTAAAGTCCAACGTCCAAGGTCCAAAGTCCAACGTCCAAAGTCCCAAGACCTCCCACGACTTTGGACTTTGGACGTTAGACTTTGGACTTTAAAGTATATCGGACATTGGCAACTCGGGTTACTGCGGTGTCAGATCCAGTGCTTCGACGATTCGTGTAAATGGAATCTGGGCAGTTTCATTTACTTCCTTCACGAGTTCCGGATTTGCTGCTTCAAACAAACACATGCAATGCGCTTCGCCGGGAACAAAGGTAGTGCGAATGTAGCGCACGTCCTTGCCCTCAGCTGTAAACCGATCGCTGGTTTCTATCGCCGCCTTTTGGGCCGCAGCGAGCTGCTCCATTTCAATTCCGGGTAGACTGCGTTCGACCATGTAAACCGGCATGGGAAGCTCCTTTCAGCTTGTGATTGATGGCGAATTCTACGCCTCGAACCCACTAGAATCCAGACGAATGGACACGTTACCGAATTTCATAGACCCAAGACTTCATTTCATCTCCGAAGGAACGCCGAAGTCCCGGTGGTGACGTATTTCGCTCGCCGCAGCACGCAGCTTCCAGCTTTTAGGAATCTATCAGAGGTCCATTAGTAAATTCTCATGACTCGTACTCGAGTTGAACTACTATGCTCATGAGCGGAAAACTCTTGCGGGCTCGATTCTTTGAGGAGAAAAAGATGAGAACACTTTCTTTCGGTTTTTTAATCGCACTCGCCGTAGCGGCTCAGGCACAACCTCGGGAGATCGCCGGGCGGGCTGCAATCTTTAAGTATGACCATAACTCACCTGTCATTCTCAAAGAAGTATCATCGGAAAAACGAGGTGATGTTGTCGTGCGGGATATCACATTTTCAGACGGGCGAAGCAGTTCCGCGAAGGCTTATCTGGTTGTCCCGCCCGGACAGGGTCCGTTCGCCGGTATTCTTTGGGTGCACTGGCTCGGGGCTGAGAAATCGAACCGAAGTCAGTTTCTGGATGAAGCGGTGGATCTTGCGCAAAAGGGTGTCGTTTCAGTTTTGGTTGACGCGATGTGGGCCACCCCCCGCTGGTTCGGAAACAGGATTCCCGAAAAGGATTACGAGAACTCTATTCGCCAAGTCATTGAGTTGAGAAGGGCCCTTGATCTGTTGCTCTCTCAATCAAACGTCGATAGGACGCGGATAGGTTTTGTAGGTCATGACTATGGCGCGATGTACGGAATGTTGATGGCAGGTGTAGACAATCGAGTCAATACATACGTATTCATAGCGGCGACTCAAAGCCTGAATGATTGGGCATTTCTGGGCCCGCAGCCGAAATCGAAGGCTGTGTACTTAAAACAAAACGCGAACCTGGAGTTAACGGATTACTTGCGACAATCAAAGAACGCGAGCACGTTGTTTCAGTTCGGCAAAGCTGACTTCTTTGTTTCGCAGGCAGATGCGGCCGTTCTGTTCGCCGCCGCGAACGAGCCGAAGGAACGCAGACTTTACGACGCCCCGCACGAAATGAGGCTGACGGAAATTGTGTCGGATCGTGACGAATGGTTGGTTAAGAAACTCAAACTGGGCAAACGCGACGAATAGTGTTTGACTCGCTGCTCATTAGGAATCCAGGCGTTTGGACATGTTGACGAAGTGCACGGGCAATTTGGTTTTTACGTCGGCTGGAAATGGTGAAGTTCCGGTTTTGACGTAACCTCGCTTCCCGTAGAAAGCCGACAACTCCTCGCGAAGACTTACGGTGAGGATGTCGATGTATTTTGCGTTTCTCTCTCGCCAGCGTTCTTCTGCGGCGGTCATCAACAACGATCCAATTCCGGCTTTTTGCAACGTGGGATCAACCGACAGCAGGCCAAGATAAGTTCGCTCACCACGCGGTTCGAGGTAAACGCAGGCGATTAGCCGGTTGTTATCTTCTGCAAGTAAAAACTCGCCAAGCTGCAGATATTCCCGAACTTCTTTGAGGGTAATACGATTGCCCTCAACGAAAAACGACTCCACGATCCGAAAGGCGTCGTTAATGAGCGCGACAATGCTTTCAGCGTCCGCTTCAGTGGCAGGACGGATTGTGAAAGATTGTTGAGCTGTGCTCATCGTTGCACCCAAGATGTTCTATGCTGCCATTCTATCGCGACAGACCCTTACAGGAAGCTATTCGGCAGCCACTTTGTTCGCGAGCATCCTGCGATAGATCATGACTATTATCACGGTCGAACTCCAGCACAGCAGACTGGCGAATGAGGGAATTTTAGTGAGGCAATATGCCGGCTGGTTCGGCCACCATGCCCAGCAATGATAGTCAATGGCCAGAAATACAGCGCTTGCAAGATAGAAGATCAGTGTCGGCCAGATGCCGAGTACCACCACAAAAGGTATGCACCACGACAAGTATTGAATACCGAACCCCGGAGTTAGCGCCATAAACAAGAAAGTCACAAGACCACACTGAATGAATAACGCTGGCTTCTCTTTTCTGTTATTCATCCAAATGCATAGAGCACAGATGCTGACAAGCAAGAGAATTTTCCCGGCTACATTGAGCGTCGCATGCACGCCACTCGGATGGGAACTCGAGGTCGGGCCCAGAACCGTGCTCAAAAAACGCGTCCAACCCCAAACACCATAGTAACTGCTGTAGCCGAAAACCTTGGCAGCGATGATCTGCGGATCCAGTAACACATAAGGCATCGCACCTAGTACGAAGACGCCAGCTGCAGTAACCGTGAAAACCGCGCGCGCGCGAAGCGTAGATAAGTACAGAAGAAATGCAGGAACAAAGATTAGAGGCACTACCTTGACGCTAAGTGCCAGCCCGAAAGCCAAACCACTAAGCACTGTTGCTTTTGTTTTTTCAAGTAGATAAATCGAAAGGAGCACCAAGAAAATCATTACCGGATCGGAGTTACCGTGAAACCCTGAAATCATGATCGACGCTGGGCAAAGACCTAGCATAAGAAGCAACGTGAACTTAGATTTGCCAGCCTGATTGTTCAGCAACGATGCAACAAGTAACAAGCTTCCAATATCAGCCACAATACACGGAAGCCTCAGCCAAAAACGGAATGGCAATCCGGAGACATCCGCGAACCAACCCATCGCTCTGATGACGGGAATGTTTAGCGGTGGAACATTAAATGGATTGTCGTAAGCCCCGCCAGCGTAATAAGCGCCAATTCCGCCTACCGATCTAATCTTGACGAGATAGTCTTGGTATCCCAGTACGTCCGGCGAGCCAAGTGTGTTTATAGCAAGATACACTTTCAATGCCGTGGCGAGAACCAACACTACGATTACGAAGTACCAAAGTCGCAAGCGTTCAGTGTTACGGGGAATATTGCGAAGACTCGAATCACGTTGGGCGATCAGAAAAATATCCTCCTATTAAAACACTAACGCGGGATCCACGGTTGGGAAGCCTTCAGATCGATTACATAGGCGCATAAAACAGTGTGCACCACACGCTGAGGTCCTATTTCCCTAAAGAAATTTGGACAGTTCAGCATTGACCATGCGTTACCTTCACGCAATGGATCATTGGCCAGTCCAAAACGCTTGGGACCACCGGAAAAGTATAAGACGAACCTTAAGATAATGAACTAGTTACTTTCTGGTTCGATGCAGGGCACGGGAATTCTTTACCTTAAGGGTTTCTCGGGCACGATTCGAGAATACCTCCGAGGTTTGTGATGGTCGCAATCTATTCCGGACCGCGGCGAGGGGAGTGGTTAAAGCTTCGTTGGTCAAACGTGGATTTTGACCTCAACCGCGTACCGCTATGAAGCAACTTTGTGGCTGAGCGGTTGGTTTGCGAGTTGAGTTAATGGCAGTGAGCCGGCGGTCAGAATCGAGAATGGTGATCGTAACAAGCTCCAATAGGGAGAATGCCGCTCGCGAAGCGTCGCTTATCAATCGAAGACTTGTGGATCGGAGACTGGTGATACGATTGCCAATCTCTAAAGGTTCTCGTGATTCAGTTAAATCCTCTTAGTTGTACTTTGGGAAAGTGGGGCTGAAGAAGCCAGCTTGATAGCGATGAACAATTAGTCCTTTGTCGATTAGGAAACGGCCAATAGTAAAATCACCGATCCAGTAAATTCTTTTTCAGACTGCCGAAGTACCATACATCTGCTCCCCCGCCACCACTACGATCTGGCGTATTGTAAAAAGCTAGGACGTCAGACCCGTCCTTGAGTTGCGCGAACGTATTCGCAGGTAAGGTTAGTGTCAGAAAATGCCCAGTTGTATCGGTTTCCAATCCGTACATGAAAAACTGCTTACCGATCTGTAGTTCAAGGG
>Ga0068856_100008124_pt1 | contig 10241 bp, 10 predicted proteins | sample KBSCornC62_FD_66595 | JGI IMG/M metagenome (GOLD analysis project Ga0068856, IMG submission 66595) | Corn rhizosphere microbial communities from Kellogg Biological Station, Michigan, USA - KBS Corn C6-2 | ecosystem: Host-associated > Plants > Roots > Rhizosphere > Soil ... | reverse complement strand
GATTCGAGACATCGAATCCGTCGCGGTCGACCCATACCCAACCCTCGGTGCCTATCCACTTGGTGCCCATCTTAATGTCGGGATGGCCGCCGGCGACGGTCATCGTGACGCCTTCCGGATATTTCAGCTCGAATCGGTAATGCTGCGCGGTATTCCAAACCGCGTTGGCCGGCGGAAGCTCGCCGCTGCCTTCCACCTCCAGCGGCCCAGTGTTGTCGAAATCCAGACCCCAATGCGCGATATCCCCGTGATGGCCGATCCAGTCAAGAAGCTTTCCACTGCCCGTGTTGTAGTTCAAGCGCCAGCACTTGTGGGAACGCGCTTTGATGTATGGTTCCATCCTCGCCGGTCCGACCCATGTCTCGTAATCCAGTTCTGCCGGCGGGGCACAGACCAGCAGATCCCATGCCTTCGTTCCAGGAACGATCTGCTCAAGCTCTCCCGTCAGACCAGCCGCTGCCAGTTTTGCTGCAGTCTCCTCGCGGATGTGATCGTAATTAGAGTTTTCCCCGGGTAGGCCCACTTCGACATGCGTTACTGTTCCGATTAATCCATTGCGGACAATTTCCGCCGCCTTGTGGAAGATGGGACTCGAGCGCTGCCATGAGCCCATCTGCCAGATGATATTGTTCTCTTTGACCGCGCGAACTATGGACTGCTGCTCGGCGATGGTGTGGGCCAGCGGCTTTTCCGAGTAGATGTCTTTTTTGCGGCGGGCGGCTTCGGTAGCGACAATCTCATGCCAGTGATCGGGAACGGCAATCATCACGGCATCGATCTCTGGGCGGGCCAGCAACTCGCGGTAGTCGTGGTAGCCGTTGCAGTCTTCGGTCCCGTAGGCGTCGTTGATCATCTTGACGGCGGCTTGCAGATGATTCCTATCAACATCGCAGGCGGCCACTACCTGACAATCTTCCAACGCCAGAAAGGCCTCGGTATTGCCGGGGCCCTGCCAGCCCATACCGATGACACCGATGTTGATGCGGTTGTTGGCCGGCATACTGCTGTTCGCCGTCTGACCTTTTGCTTGAACTTTGAGAGCCGAAGGCAAAACGGCCGTGGCTCCGGCGATTTTCAAAAAAGCCCGCCGGCCTAACAGATTTCTAGCAATCTCGACACCAGGGAGGCGTGCCACACTCTAGATCCCCTTCTTGCTTCTTGTTATTGGTTCTTGCCCATTTTGCCACATCGGTATCGCACAAGGGGTCTGCACACCATCGCTGCGGCGCCCGATCCCCCGTTCCGAATGGTGCCCCGCCCAAGTGAAAATTGCTGGTAAGCATCTCTCTGCAAGTCAGCAAGTGTTTACAAATCCAATCCGCTCTACAGCGCATACGGCGTAGAAAAATCCTCTCTTTAAAAAAAAGTTGGCATCCATACACGCCGCAGTAGCGCCGGCATGCGGCTGGAGATGGACCGAGTGACCCATCTCATAACCTGGCCGAGGTGTACCAGGCGTGGGGTCTGGAAGAGGAAGATAACGACCAACATTGCCCGTTTTGCGCTGATAGCTTATATAGATAGTTTAGGATTTTTCGGCCGAGACCATGCAAATCCCGGCCGAATCTGCTGTAAAACCAACTTCAGGTTTATGCGTCAACCCACAACGTTTCACCTTGCGCATAAATCCACAACACTTGTTGTGGGTTGACGCATAAGGTGAAATCAAATTCCCATGCATTTCAGAGACCTAGGCAATTTGAGCCCTCATAAGATGAAATCAATGGACGCTATAAAGCGAAGGAATCGAAGTCCATTTGCGCATAAGATGAAATCTCGAATGGACGTACAACATGTCGAAATCTGGCTCCTCAGGTAGGACTCGAATCAACATTCAAACGTACTTTCAACAACATGCAGGTCGGCGGATGACACCTAAGACCGTCGAAAGCAGTCGTAATCAGATAAACAGAGCGCAGATAGAGCGCATTTCCACAACCTCAGTCATGTACATTTCGAGCCAAAATGATAAGCGAAATCTCATCCGACGGCGACTGCCATGGACTTCCGAAAGTGACACTGGCCAGGAGAATTGGACGCCGTGACAGGGACAATCAAAGTGTCGACAAGACAGCCTCCCCTCTCCTGCATGCTGCCTCCAGAAGCAAGGCCCCCTTTCCTAGAGCGGGAACACATTGGACCTGCAGCGCCACGACCTTGGCGATGTGAAGTTCCTCCCTTAGCCTTTATGCACGGCTTCGAAGGAATACCCGTCCCGGTCAAAAACATCGGCGGCGTAGTATCCCGTATAGTATTCCACTCTGGCCCTCGGTGAAATATTGTCCCTTGCGCCAGCTGAAATTGCTGCCCTGTAGAATTCATCGACCTTATCGTTGTTTTTCGCCATGAACCCCCAGTAAATGGACACTGGATCGGGCTTCCCTTGCTTGATCCAGAAGCACGCCCTTTTGCCATCGCCAAATCCCCACAGATTTAGGATGACCGCCTTCGTCCTTGTAGAAGGAGGAAGAATTTGATATCAAGAGGTTTCAAGGCCGCCTCGTAGAACGCCAAAGAACGTTCGACATCGCTGACGCCCAGAATGATGTGGTCGAGCATTTGTTCTCTCTTTCAAATTGCAAAGGCTTCGGCAACTCCCTTTTGTGACTCAATTCGTTCATCTAGTAATTGAAAGCGGCGGAGTTGCCCAGTCCGATTTATCCGTTATTCAGATGGCGGTGCGTCCGCCATCCACGGCGAGTTTTGCGCCGTGAATGAAGCTGGCGCGGTCTGTGGCTAGGAAGACAATTGCTTCTGCAATTTCCTCGGCTGCTGCCGGACGTCCCGCGGGCGCCTGGGCGGCTAGCTGTTCGAGACCCTCTCCCATCGCATCCGTACCCTCCGTGCGCGTGGGTCCTGGACTCACTGTGTTCACACGGACACCCTTCGGCCCATATTCGGCAGCCCAGGTTTTCGTTAACAGATTGATGGCGGCCTTGCTCGAACCGTAGAGGCTCATCCCGGGCGCTCCGTAGTCTGCAGCCATCGTCGAAAGATTCACGATTGCCCCTTTACCTCTCTCGGCCATCAGTGGAGCAAGCGCTGCGACCAGGAAATATGGCGCTTTCACGTTTGTTGAAAAGACGCGGTCAAACTGCTCTTCCGTCATTTCATGGGTAGGTCCGAAAGGATAGATGCCGGCATTGTTAATGAGAATATCGACATGGCCACTTCCGAGTTCGATCGCTTTCCTGGCCACTTCGCGAGCGCTGTCTGCGCCCAGAAGCTCGGAAGAAATAAAATCCGCTTTGCCTCCTGCGGTCCGAATTTCATCGACCGCCTTCTTCCCACGTTCCGCATTTCGCCCCACAACCAAAACGTGAATACCAAGCTGAGCGAGTTTCTTGGCTGTCGCGAGACCGATTCCGCTCGTTCCTCCCGTTATAAGCGCTGTCGAGTTATTCTCAGTCATCTGCAATCCCTCATGGCCAAGAGGACCCCAACAGAAGAGTACGACATTCTGATCATCGGCCGCCGCTCAATGCGGGCCTGGCTCAGGGCAGCTTGTCGAAGAAGAGATAAATGGCGGCAATCCGGCCGTCCCGGGCGATAATGAAATCCGTTCCGGCGCTGGAAGCGTACAACATTTACAGGGCCTTTCACAAAGATTCTTCGCCAGTGCCTGTGGAGACTTTGAAAAGAGCTCTGTCAGGCCCTCTACAGCCGATTGAGGAAAATCAGAAGAACAGGGACGGTCGGAATATCTGGTTTGAACTGACGCTCGCGGCGGAATGGAGACTGCGGGGCGCGTCTGTGAGTTTGGGAGAGCCAGATCTACGGCTTACTCGAGATGGCATCCCGTTTCTGGTCGCCTGCAAGCGGCCCGCCAGCAATCAAAACATTGATGCCAATCTTCGCGCTGCGTTCAAGCAACTTGAGGCGAACCTGGACACGGTGCCAGTCGGCACCTTTGGAGTCGCTGCGATTTCCCTCAACTGCATCTTCAATCAGGGGGACAAGGTCTTTTCAGGAGAGACGAGTTCACTCAACCGGCTTCTCGAAAGCGAATTTGCCAAACGCGAGCCGTACATCCTTCCCCTGAAGGATGCCAGAATCTACTGTGTTCTCTTTCATGTCGCGACGCCAAGTCTCGGCGGAGCAGAGGTCGACCTCCTATGCGCGTCGCACACTCTTGCGTGGGATTTGGATCGCCCATCGATTGGCTCGAAGATCTTCAGAGAACATGCACAAGACATGCGCAGTGCCCCTCGATCGCGTTGAGGTACTCTGCGGCGCCGGGCCAAGTGCAGTGGCGAGTGAGCTCACGTTTACCCCGGTTGGGCGGCCGGTACTCCCGTCAGATCTCGATCTCCGTATGCTTCGCGCAATCCTTCCACATGTTCCTTCGTGATGCCGTTCCTGATCTCGTGAAGGAACGCGAGAAATTCGTCTTTGACGCGCATGGAGTACACCCTATTTACCCATTCTGGCTGTAGCCGCTTCGGTATATTAAGGAGCAGTGCCCGGCACTCGTTATCGACGAACATGGCATCGCAATAAGGAAGGATGTGCGCCACCGTGTCGATATCCGTGGCCATTCCTTCATTGGGCGGCGCCTTCTGTCCGCCTGCGGCTCGCATCGCAATAACCGCATACATCAGGGCCTGCAGTTTCAAAAAGGGCGCCTCGGCGATGGGATTGACTTCTTTGAACCCCTTCATCAGTTCGCTTATCTCATCCCTTGAGCGCATGCCGCCCTCGCGCGGGAACTGGAAGATATGGAGGATACTTCCCAAGAGGTTTTCGGCAAACGAGGGCAGAATTTTTTCGAGTTGTTCTACCGGCATCTCTCCCGGATGGCAGGAACCGGCACTTTGCCATCGCTCCCGCTGGCTCTTCATGGCCGCCTGCGCCAAAGCTTTTGGTATTCGGTGCGCTCCAGGTTGTACCAGTAGTCGAACGTCCGCTTTTCTTTCCCCAAACATCGGTAAACAGTCGCGCGATCTCCGCGTGAAGAGCCTTGCGCGATTGGAGGATGTTGGCCGGAATCACAAAGGGGTTATCTTGAAAGGTAATGTAGTAGCGCTGGTTCCACTCATTGGGGTCGCTCGATAAAACCCTTCTGGCATTGAAATCAAAGACCGGATCTATTTTTCGACCCATGACCGGGCAAGCTCGCCGATCTGCATGGACTTGATCCCATCGAATGACTCAAATGTGATTCCACCCGACAAGTTCTCATACATCTTTTTGAGATCGGCATTCATGGTTGAGATCCGCGACTCTTCTTGGTGCGACCATGAATCCGGACAGCAAATCATCTGCAACTGGCGCAGCTGAAACAGGTGATCGTAGGCCTGCTGCCAGAAGGGATTGGCTCGAACTCGCTCGTGGCCTCTTGCGGCCGGATTTTTAAGTTTAGCGAACTCACTGATCACGAACTGATCAAGATAGATGATCTTCTTGTGTACCGGAGGCAACGGTACGAACTCTTGGTGGGTCTTCTCAGTCTACCCGCTTGCCCCAGCATCTAAAGCTACCAAACAATGACAGTTTCTCAATTTGATAAAGGGTGGAATTCTTTTCCCGATAGCTGCCTTCTGTCCACCTATAGAGATGAAAATCGTGCAGAGTGATCCGAGGTTGAATCCTTGGTATGATGGCCTTCCGAGGAACAAACGTGGTGAAGAATACCGGTGTTGCGGCGCAGTTCGATACCGTTGCTGCTCGAACGACGACTCCGATCCCGCCACAGATCACCACGCCGGATGCAGAAGCTATTCGGGGTCAAAGCGAAGCGCGTTTTCGCTGGTTGGCAGATAGTGCTCCGGTGCTGATCTGGGAGTCCGGCACTGATAAACTCTGCACCTACGTCAATAAGCCTTGGCTGGATTTCACCGGGCAATGCATGGACTCCCAGCTTGGAACCGGCTGGGCAGAAGGTATCCACCCGGAGCATTTGCAGCAGTGTCTCGACGCCTACACGCAATCCTTTGATCGGCGAGAGGAATTCAGGATGGAGTATCGGCTCCGCCGGTACGACGGGGAGTATAGATGGGTTCTCGACATGGGAGTGCCGAGGTTTGATCAGGATGTGGAATTGCTGTAGATGTGACCGATGGCAAGAAAACAGAACAGGCACTGCAACAGGCGAATCGCGTTCTAGAGGTGCGGACGGCGGCGCTACTAGCACGAGAGGAACTACTGAAGACTTTCGTCACACACGTACCAGCCGCAGTGGCTATGCTCGACCGTGACATGCGCTATCTCCAAGTCAGCGACCGCTTTTGTGCGGATTATTCGCTTGACAGTTCAGAGATATTGGGGCGTTCGCACTACGAAGTCTTCCCTGGCCTCCCTGAACGGTGGAAGGAGATTCACCGCCGTTGTCTTGCTGGAGAAACGTTGCGAGCCGAGGAAGACCGGTGGGATCGCGAGGACGGCACGACTTGGCTTCGATGGGACATTCGCCCGTGGCAAAATCTCGATGGCGTGCAGGGAGGGATTCTCATCTTTTCGGAGGACATTACCCACCGCAAGCAAGCTGAAGAGGCCCTTTTAGGCATGAGCCTAAAGCTGATCGACGCACACGAACAGGAACGTAGCCGGATTGGGAGAGAATTGCATGACGACATCGTCCAACGACTCGCGCTCTTAGCGGTACAGCTCGACCGAATTCAACAGGAAATTCCCGACTCTGAGTTCGGCAGGCGAATATGCGATCTACGAAACCAAACCACTGAAATAACGAACGATGCTCAATTGTTGTCGCACGAATTGCACTCGTCGAAACTGGAATATTTGGGGATCGTTGGAGCGGTAAGGAACTTCTGCAAGGAGTTCAGTGAGCGCCAGAAGGTGGAAACTGATTTCCAGAGCCACGATGTGCCTCCGGACTTGCCACCCGAACTTTCTCTTTGTCTATTCCGGGTTCTACAAGAAAGCATGCGCAACGCAGCGAGGCACAGCGGGGTAAAGCGCTTCGAAGTACGATTGTGGGGAAACGCAGGAGAGATTCACCTCACCATCAGCGATCTCGGTGCAGGTTTTGATAAAGGAGCCGCACTGAAGAGTACCGGGCTTGGCCTTACGAGCATGCGGGAGCGCCTGCGGCTAGTCGGCGGAGAGCTTTCAATCAATTCGCAACCAAAGGGTGGAACCACGATCCACGCTCGCGCTTCTTTCGATTCAAGCGGCGATTCTGTCCGCGCTGCCGGGTAGATGCGTCAGGAATCGTCGCCCGCTCACAGGGAAGAAACGGCGGAGTGCTCGGCACAGATTCTCTCGTAGATGTCGCTTTCCTGTTCACGCTGAAAGCTGCTCAATACATATCCGCACAAAATATCGACATCGCAGCTCTTGGCGATCTCGTCCCATAAGTGTTCGACCTCAACCGCCGCAACCGCCTTCCCTTGCTCCCACAAGGTAGGGGCACATTCACCACAAGCTGCAACGCGAGGGCGCTCCCCGCTCGATGCTTTGGCGGCTGCGGCCACCAGACCGCCCGCGGCTTTCAGAAATCGAACTCGGTCAGGCTGATCATTCACCATGAAAGTCGAGAGCGTGTCGGCAACATCCAAAGAGACATAGCGCCCCTGTTCAACAGCGGCGACAATATCCACGCCATCTTCCCGTAATCTCTGAAAAAGACTCTTCCGATGTGACTCGGTCGCGACCACGATAACGGCAGTCCCGGACTCCAGAGCGGCTTCGATGAAACGAGTGAAGCCAACGACAAACGCAGCATCATCAGAATAGAATTCAACCTCGTGGCTGCGCGTGATCTCTATTCTTCCCAATACAAGCTTTGGGAGAGACTCATTGGGGCGGTCGAGAGTTTCAGAATCCGACACAGGCGTGAAATAGCGACCTGATAAACCGCTGCTGACAAACAGCCTGCCTTGTAGAACCGCTTCCACAGCAGTTAACAGTTCGCTTCCGGCATATGCTTTAACCACATAGCCCAGTGCCCCCGAGGCGAGAGCTTCCTGCACCACATCGGCAGAAGATTCCTGGCTCACGAAGAGTATTTTGCTTTTAGGCGACAGCTTGCGGATTCGTCGGGCCACATTGATTCCATTGAGCGAAGGAAGCCCGATGTCGAGCACAATCAAGTCCGGTTGGATTTCTTCGGCTTTCCGAACTGCCTCTAATCCTTCGGCGACCTCTTGGACGATCTGAAATTCCGGTCTCTCTCTCAGCGTTGAACAAATGAAGCGCCGGAATGGCTCAAAATCTTCGACCACGAGAACCCGACATGATGGCGTTTTCAATTTGCCCCCTTACACGCCGCCTGTGCAAGCGTCACTCTGAGTTGAGGAGATTATTAGAACTCCTGAGTTCAAGTGTCATCTGGCAAAACTACAAGTACTCCCATTAGACCTGCTCCCCAAGGGGACCGCAGCCGAGCAGTGAATCTCGCTGCGTTAGCGCATTATTGTAAGGCCAGCCGTCCGGTAAATATGCACGGTACCTGACACCTTGTAGAACGTTCGGAACGCACCGGAATTCCTCCCGGCTTTTGCCAGCTTATTTCAGAGGATTTGGGGGAGAGTCAACGCAGATTGCATCTTCTGGAGGGACTAGTCTTCGCGGCGGAGTTGGAAGGAACTGGCTGTTGCGAAACATCGTATCCGCACGCCTCGGGATCGAAAAACTGTCAAAAATGCCAGTCCTCTTAGGCAACCATTTTGTTGATCAAGTAAAAAACTGATCTGCTCGGATGAATGTCGTTCTGTTGGCTACGACTCGGTAACTTCTGAGTTACGCACGAGTTACACATGAAGTTGGTCCATTTGTATATATATGTTCGATTAAAATCGCGCTTCGCTCCAACAAACTGTGTAATTTCGCTCCGAACAATCAATAGAATGGCGGCACTGAGAGGTCCCCATGTCATGCCTGAAGTGCGGTTGTAGCAACCAGACGGAATATGCCGCCGAGATGAATCTCCATTTCCCGGACCACCTCAGGAACGCGGACAAAGTGGGGGTCTTTGTATTTCCGAGAGTTCAGGTCTGCCTTGATTGCGGCTCTTCCTCGTTCATGATACCTGCGCCCGAATTGGCGCAGCTACGTGCTGCAAAACCAGCCGACGGAACTAACCGCACCCAGTATGGCCCCCGTAAACCTGTTTACAGGTGATTGCGATCTGCCAAATACTGCGCCAGACTCCGGCACGTTTCTAAGGGCGGACCAAAATTATTTATGCGGCGCGAAAGCCTTACTACTCAGGGAATGTGAGCCTGTGCGGCACAGCTTTGAATTGCACCCTTCTGTTGGCCGGAGATGGTTCCGGTCCCCTTTAGTTCATTGGTCACATGGGCGACGCAACTCACGAACTGGCCATTATTGCGGGCGCTCTTGGCGCATTCTGCGATGAGGTCAGAGATGGTCTGCCCACCGATTAACACGGTGTTGGTGACCCCAGAATTGCAGCCATCAATAACCACGGTGGCGCTCAAGATAGCGGCTATACCACGGATGGTGCCCAATCCGCTTATCGACAATAGTTCTGAACCAGCTGAATCGAGCTTTAGAACCCTTGCCTCTTGAAATCCGGTGCCAATCCACACTCCGTCATCCGTAACATCGACGGCAAGCGCAGTGGGATTAATGGATAGATTTTTAGCCTCCTCCCCTAGGGCCGATAGCTTTGCTACTCGTCCACTGTTGCCGTCACCCACCCATACGCTCCCATCTCGCGAGTTCACGGAAACGTCCCGCACTTCGAAGAAGCCGGATGGTCTGACTCGGACAAGTTCAGTGCCATCAGATGCAATTTTCACGGCTTGGCCATGGTTTCGGTCTGCAACCCAAGTGCTTTCTCCACCCCCGCTATTCTCGGGATCAATAGCGATATCTAGTGGTTCATCAAACCCGCTCAACCGCATATGATGGGGTCCCGACGGAGTGCTCGCATCATATCCATTGAGTTCTTCATCTGTGCCGAACAGAACGACCACTTCGTTATTGAATCGGTCTGCGATCCACACTCGACCAGATGGCGCTACGCTGATTGCGGAAACAAATCTCGAAAATCCGGTAACCCTGACAAGTTCCTCGCCGGTGTTGGGATCGAGCTTGATCACGGCTCGTGGAGATGTAACTTGATTGAGGAGGATTGACGTCCACACAGTTCCGCTGTTCGGATCGATACCGATACCGAACGGAGAAAGAAGCGTTATTTCGCGCAGCGGCTTTCCATCAGGATCGAGTTCGAAAACACGATTATTATTAACGTCGCTGACCCACACGTGACCGTTTCTTTGTTCGACGCCTATGATGTCTTGTATGCCGAC